>Ga0172371_10010541_pt1 | contig 12467 bp, 8 predicted proteins | sample Lak12m_FD_114543 | JGI IMG/M metagenome (GOLD analysis project Ga0172371, IMG submission 114543) | Freshwater microbial communities from Kabuno Bay, South-Kivu, Congo - kab_022012_12m | ecosystem: Environmental > Aquatic > Freshwater > Lake | place: Democratic Republic of the Congo: South-Kivu... | reverse complement strand
CGCACCGCCGAAGGAACTCCGGGCGGTGGCCATGGCCACGGCCGCGTCTCGACCAATCTCCAGGCTGACAATCTGCTTGACCGGGACCTTGTAGTAGCTGTTGATTCCTTCGTTCGTATCACGAACGATCCGCAGGAGGGCCTCGAAGACCCAAAGGTCCTCTTGGGCAATCAGGACCTGCAACGTGGTGGGCTGGACCTCCCAGTTGAAGCGTTCGGCGATCAGGGCCTGGTTGCTCTCATCCCAGATCACCTTGCCGACGAGTTCCTCCTCGGCAAACTCCTCGGCTGCGGCCTTCGCCTTGGCAGTGCCGTCGGCGTCAGTACCGGCCTTCTTCTCAGGCCTTATCTTGAGCAAGGTCCGCCTGACGGCTTTGGGCTTCAGACGTTCCTCACGAAACGACTTCGGTTCGCGGACGTCGATGATCAGGCCCAGCTTGGGCAGGTACTTCTCGATAAAGTTCTGATACTCCTCCAGGTACTTGGGGTCCTTGAACTCCTCGCCCGGCTTGAGATAGTTCTCGCCCGGCTTCAACGCGCTGGCCGCCTCCACGAATTCCTCGCTGAGCACCTGCGGCCAAGGGTTGTTGTCTTTCTGGACCTGGTAGAGCAACGACCATGCCCGATAGACCTCGTCTTTCAGTCCGTTATGGGCTTTCTTGATGGCGTCGATCACCGCTTGGTTGGGCGGCGCCTCCTGCCTGACAATCTCTTGGACCGCCTTGCGCTCGGAGTTCAGCTTCCCTTCCCGCTCGCGATACTGGTCGGCGAGCTTGGCCGACGCGGCGAACCAGGCCCCCAAGCCCACGAGCACCAGGATTCCCGAGAGCACCCAAAAGTGCTGCTTCTTGAGCACGGCGAGGATTTGCTTGACCTGGTCCATTCCACTACCTCACGAAGAGTTGTCTGTCGGTGTACAGTGGCGAGGCGGAGTTGCTCATTTCGGAGCCGCTGGGCCGGGCTGCTGGCCGGCGGGCGGAGGCTCACCCGGATTACCCGGCGGGCCACCGCCGGGCTCCTGTACCCCCGGGACCTGCTGGGCGCCGGGAGCCTGTTGTGCGTTCGGAACTTGCTGAGAGTCCGGCACTTGCTGCCCATCCGGGGCCTGCTGCCCCGAAGCCCCGGCCTGCTCAGCCGCGAGGGCCTTCTTCTGCTTCCGCTCGCTGGGAGTGACCGGCTGCCAGACGAACTGGACGGTGAAATCAAATCGCCGCACCTTGATCGTCATATCCGATTCTTCCGCAGTCCCAGTTCCCCCCGGCCCGGGCATCATGGCGGGAGCGGCGCCTGAGCGCGGGCGGATTCCGCTCTCTCCAGGCATCGCATAACGATTCCTGCCGGCGCCGGCCGGCATCGCTCCGGGCATCGCTCCGGGCATCGCGCGAGGCATCGTTCGAGGCATCGCTCCAGGCATTGCAGACGGAGTCGCGCCTGGGATTCTCCTCCCACCGGGCGATCCCATATAACCGGGCATCGATCCCCCCGCCATCGCGCCCGGCATCGCGCCCGTCATTGGGTTAGTGCCGGCGCCCGAGGCTTTGGCTATCTCCAACGCGAGCAACGCGTTGGGGTCCATGATCTCCTCTTCATAGATCCTGCGTGGATCGACGAGAACCGGGTAACTGATCCCCAGTTCCTTCATCGCGACTCTTTCCTTCATGTCCCCTCGTCCGGTGGGGATGGTTACGTCCATGGTGCGAAGATTCTTGATCAACGTGTTGCGGATGTACTGGGCGCCAATATTGTCTTTGGAGACCTCGTGGTTGTTGTGGTAGTGATAGCCTTGAAGGGTGATCAGCCAGGCGGCGGGCAGTCCTTGACCGCCGCCGGATGCGTCAGGGGATGGGCTAGGCGTGGGCAATTCGGGGGGAGGGGCGCCGGCGGAGGCGTCGGGCGAGCCCGCCGCACCCCCAGCCGCCCCCTCGGCTTCGTCGCCCACCAGCCAGTTGTTCTGCTTCATCAGGGTCAGCCACGTGTCGATGCTCTCCAAGGGCTCGCAATTGAGACTGACGACGTGCAACTGCCGCCGCAGCTCGAACTCCTCGGGGACCTTGCCCTCCGGGTCGCGCGGCAGGCAGGCGTTCACGGCCCGCAACAGCTCCAACCAGCGAAACCGCCCTTCGACGTTCTGCACCACCTTGGTGCCGATGTCGTTGGTCTTCTCCATCTGGCCCTTGGCATCGGCGGCTTCCTGTTGGAAGTCCTTGGCCTTCTTGGTCACCTGCTCGGCCCTCCGCTCCGCGTCCTGGAATCGGGCCACATCGACCGTGGCCAAGGCCCGGGAGTAGCTCACGAAGCTGATCGTGCAGCCCAGCAGGAGCACGGCCGCCGCCGCCACGGCCCAGGGCTTCTTGCTGCGGATGATGCGGTCCTTGACGATCTCCTTCGGGATCAGGTTGGTGTGGATCGAGCTCCTCTTGAGCCCCTGGAGTGCCAGCCCGTAGCACACGGGGAAGCAGAGATGGTTGTCCTGGAAGGCGGGCGCGCCCACGACCTCGGGGCCGGTGATCCCGCGAAACGACTCCAGCACCTCGACTTCCAGGTTGAGGCCCTGGGCCAAGAACCGCCGCAGTCCCGGCAGTTTCATGCCACTGCCCATGGCCAGCACCCGCTGGATCTTCGCCGCCCGGTCCAGGGTGGTGTAGTAACCGATCGAACGCTGCACTTCGGTGAGCAATTCGTTGAACACCTGACGCATGGCCTGGAACACGGCTTTCGGCTCCGGCGCCGTCGACGCGTTGCGTTTCAGGTGCTCGGCCTTGGCGAAGGTCAGCTTGAGCTCCTTCACCAGGGCCTTCGTGAAGTGGTTTCCGCCGATCGGGATGCTTCGCTGCCAGACCCGGAATCCGTTGGTCACCACGAGGTCCGAGGCATCGGTGCCCATCGACAGGATCACCGTGGAGGGCGGAGGGTTCTCCTGATCGTATTCGTCGGACGGGGGCAGGTCGGTCAACTGGTCGAAGACCAGGAAGTTGTACAGGGCCAGCGGCGCCAACTGCACGCAATCGACGCTGATTCCCGCCTGGTCGAACGGCTCGAGGGCCCGCAGCACCTGGTCGCGCTTCATGGCGAACAGGCCTATCTCCGCTTCGAGCACGAAACCCTCTTCCTCCAGCCCCCCACCCATCCGCTGGTAGTCCCAGATCACGTCGTTCAGATCGAACGGGATCTGCTGGCGGGCTTCATAATGGACAATATCGGGGATCTTGCGCGACTCAACGGGCGGGAGCTTGATGAACCGGGCCAGCCCGCTCTGCCCCGACACGGCAATCGCCACCGACGTCCCGCGCAGGTCGTTCCGCGAGAGGAACTGCCCAAGGGCGTCGGACACCAGTTGGCCCGGATGCTCCGCCCCAGGCTGCGTGAGGATCTGCGGATATTCGATGTAGTCGAAGGCGTCGGCGATCACCTGATCGGATTCGGGTCCCGGGCGGCAACGCAGCGCCTTCAACGAGCAATTGCCAATATCGATTCCCCAAACTGCCTCGATCTTAGGCATCGCGCGACTCCTCTTGATCCCCGCTAGGGTGACTCCCCAGACTTGGACAAGCTGCAATCTGGGCCAAACCCGGACGGGAAAACGGCTGACCCGAAGGAAGTGCCGACTGACCGTCTACCAACAACGAGCAATATCCCTTCTTCTTCCCACTTTATCGCGGCGCAACGGGGTATGTCAACTCAAACCCCCCGTTTGAGCCATTTTGTCCATCCCCCGGTCGGCCAACACGGGCCGGCCCACTAAGACAACGCCGTGCAAGGCCGCGACGTTACACCGGAAGCCTGCCCCCACCCCGCTTATTCGGCACATCCGCCACACGTTGCGCGACCGTGGCGACTCGACTTACGCCGCAAGACTGGTTATCGTGGACGAGGTATGACGTTCAAAGACCTCGTTATCCTGCTTCCCTGCCAGAGTCTGGAGAACCTCTCGCTCGAGCGTGACAGCTCGGAGGCCGAGCAGTTGCTCTCGTCTTGGACGGCACTGTACCATCCGGCCGTTCTTGCCCAGGCGCCGGGGATGCCGCGGTGGGTCAGTGCCGAATCGCCGCCCGAGGATGTCGCCGGGAGTCTCGTAGTGCTCCCCGAGTGTGCGGAGGAATCGCTCGCCTCCGGGTGGCTGGAACGGGTGGAAGGGTCCGGCGCCCGTATTCTCCGAAGGCTCCAGGGTCGCAACGAGATCATCGCCGCCGCTTTGGAGGGGGGGGCGGAGCCCGTTCCCCTCCGCGATACCCCTCTGGCCAGCGATTTCCTCTCGCTCGGCTTCTGCCATTTCATCGTGGAGCTGCTTACCCGGCAACTCCGCTACATGAGCAACCTCGATTCGGACCGATTCCAGCGCCACACCCTCGACGCTTTGCAGAACCTGGTCCAAGGCGACGAGTCGGGCGCCCGGGAGCAGCTCCGCGCCGCGTTCGACCGCCTCACCGAGGCCCGAGAGTATTTCTATCCCGCTCAGACCCACCTGATCGACCTGACCCTGGTGGCCGAAACCACCCTCGGGGATGGCTTGCGGCGCGAACTCGTCTCCGAGGGACCAATCAACCTCCTCATCTCAGGAGCGGTCGTCGAACGGATGGCGGAGGAGGAACCGGCGTCGCTTGCCCTTCTCAAAGAGGGGCTGGAGAAGCAGAGCGTCACCCTCGTTGGCGGGGAGTACGACGAGCAAGAACTGCCGCTCATGGCACCGGAAGAGATCATCCGCCAGTTCCAACGCGGCCTGGAAACGTACCAACGGTGCCTGGGCCATCGTCCAACGGTTTTTGGGCGCCGCCGATTCGGGCTCTCGCCCGTGCTCCCGCAAGTCCTCAAGAGATTCGGCTTCGTCGGGGCCCAGCACTTCACTCTCGACGACGGCCGCTTTCCCTCGGGCAATCAGAGCAAGGTCCGCTGGGAAGGGATCGACGGCACCGAAATCGAGGCACTGGCCCGAATCCCGGTCGAGGTCGACCGGCCCGAGAACTTCCTCCGCATGGCCTCGCGATTGGGCAACACCTTGGACGCGGACCAGGCGGCTACCGCCGTGTTTGCCCATTGGCCGGGCCAAACCGGACCGTGGTTCGAGGATATGCGGCGCATGGGCCAGTACGGTCCCGTGCTCGGCAAGTTCACCAGTCTGGCAACGTACTTCGAGAGCACGATGTACTCGGGCCAGGCGATCCGCTATACGGCCGACAAGTACCGCTCGCCGTACCTCAAGCAGGCGGCGGCGACCGAGGGAGCGGATCCCATCTCTCGATGGGCACGCCACCATCGCCAGTGCCTCGATAGCGAGGACCTCCAGGCCACGCGGACCATGGCCGACTTGATCCGCGGCGAGGTCTGTTGTGGCCGGTCTCCCGACCGAGCCACCCGTCCGACCGAAGGTCTCCCTGACTCGGAGGCGGCCGCAGAACTGGCCGCCGCGATCCGGGGACCGCAGCACGAGCCCACGTCCGGTCTTCTCTTCTTCAATCCAAGAGGCCACAGGGTGCGGTGGCCCGTCGACGTGCAGGACCTCGACGTGTTGCCCGAGGTCGCTCCCCCGGTCCTGGCCGTCGAGGAAGCGGAAGGACACAAGCAAGTGCTCTTGGAGGTCCCCGCGATGGGCTTCGCCTGGGTCGGCCCGGGCAAGCTGTCGCCCACGGCCGAGAAAAGCGGGCCGCAGGCCGGGAAGACCGCAAAAGACACGCCGCTGGTGGCCGAAGGCAGCGAGTTGCGGAACGAATACTTCCAGGTCCATGTCCATCCGACGACCGGGGCCATCCAGTCGATCCAAAGCTATGCGGTTCGCGGGAACCGTCTCGGGCAGCAGCTCGCCATGCGATTGCCGCCCCCGCCCGAACTGGGCGACGTCGACGCCGAGGCCGAAGAGAACTACTCCGTGATGGCCGCCGACGAGATCTCCGCGAGCATGTTGGGCCCGATGAAGGGCACGATCGTCAGCCGTGGGCGGCTCATGGACCGGCAAGGGAACCGGCTGGCCCGGTTTCTGCAGACGATGATCGCGCGGCGCGGAAGCCCGATCCTGGAGATTCAAATCGAACTCGACATCGAGCGTCTACCGGAGTCCAATCCGTGGGGCTCCTACTACGCTGCCCGCTTCGCGTGGAACGACGAGACGGCCGACGTGTTCCAGGGGGTGGGCCTCTGTCGCCAGCCGAGTGAAGGCAAGTTCATCGAGGCCCCCCAGTTCATCGACATCCGTTCGCCGCGGACCGAGCTCACGGTGTTTCCCGGCGGGCTCCCCTACCACCGCCGCTTCGGGATTCGGAAACTCGACACGCTGTTGGTCGTCCACGGCGAGACGGCCCGGAAGTTCCGGCTCGGGATCGGCGTCGACGTGAAGTATCCGGCCCGCGCGGCCATCGAGTCCCTGGCGATGCCGTTCGAGTTGGGTCGGCGCGAGCCCGCCCCGCAGAATCCCTGGGGCTGGCTCTTCCACCTCGATGCCCGCAACGTCCTGGCCACCCACTGGGAGCCGCTCGCGGTCGAGGGGCGGACGACCGGTTTTCGGGTGCGGCTCCTCGAGACCGAAGGTCGACGCGCGGAACTCGCCCTGCGGTGCTTCCGCCCGGTGACGTCGGCCCGCAAGGTCGATTTTCTCGGTGGGCGCCGTTTCATTAAACAAAAAAAGGGGGACAAAGTCACGGTCGAGCTTGGCCCCAGGGAATGGGCCCAAGTGGAGGCCACGTTTGAGTGAATGCGGAATTATGAATGCGGAATGAGGAGTACGGAACTCAGCATGAGCCATTCTCGGACTGTCCCGTACGTCATCCCAAGTCTTCATCCATCTGCTTCGGACGATCGGCCACGTCCATTCGTCATTTCGTATTGCGTATTCGCTATTCCTGATTCGTTCTGCAATTTGCCCGCCGAGCAGGAAGCTTGGCAATGACGGACTGACGCGTATCACAACGCCTATGCAAACGTCGCCCTTCGCCCAGAGGCTCTGGTATCGGACCTGCAAGTGCATGGTGCGGGCCCTGCTCTCCATCATGTTTCGCCTGCGCTATTCGGGCGCCAAGAATGTGCCCCGGTCGGGCGGCGTGCTCGTGGTGAGCAATCACCAGAGCCATCTCGATCCGCCGCTGGTGGGCGCAGGATGCCCGCGACAGATGACCTTCCTCGCCCGAGTGACGCTCTTCCGGTTTTCCCCTTTTGGCTGGCTTATCCATTCCTTGGGGGCAATTCCGATCAACCGAGAGGGCTCTGCGTTATCTGGGATCCGGGCGACCCTCCAGGCGCTTCAGCGGGGCGAGGTGGTCCTGGTGTTTCCCGAGGGCACGCGAAGCCGCGACGGCGACCTCGGCACGTTCAAGCCCGGCTTGACCCTGGTGGCCCGGCGTGCCAAGGTGCCGATCCTGCCGGTCGCCGTCGAGGGCGCCTACCACGCCTGGCCCCGCTCCGAGTCGACTCCCCGGCCTGGGGACGTACACGTCCACTACGGGCCGCCCATCCTGCCCGAGCAAATCGAGTCTTGCAGCGATGAGGAATTGGCGAACCTGGTCGAGCAGCGAGTGCGAGAGTGCTTCGAGCTGCTGCGAAAACGCCCCGAGTTCGCCCGACGCATTGCCAAACCTTAAGAAGCGGCCCGCTGCGGAGTCGCGTAGGGGGGACCGAACGCAGTGAGACGCGGCGGAATTGGCCCGAGGAATCCGGCGGGCGTCGCTTCGCTCCGTCCGCCCTACGAGTGCTTGTCGGAGCCCGCTTTCCTTTTGTCGATCCACTTGGCCAGCGAGGCGGCGGATTCGGCGGACCGTCTTCCGGCCAGGAGGCCCTCGACGCTGATGTCTTCGTCGAGTGCCGGCCAGTGGATTCCCTCCCCGTCGCCGATCAGCTCGTAGGCTTCCCTTTCGGCGGGGGTTCCGTGCAAGAGCCGCGGATACCAGGTCAAGGGGACGGACAGGGCCCGGCCGTCGTCGAGCCGGACGGTGAGTGAATCCTCGGAGAAGTGCACCGACTCCGCGAATGCGTCTCGTTCAGTGACCAAAGTGCTCATGCCATGCCTCCAAGATTCTCGCTTCGTTCTGTTCCAGGATGGCCTGAATGGCCCGCAACTCGTGATCGCTGAATCGGCGGGACCTCGCCAGCCGAACGGGGTTGAGCCAGAACTTCGCCGTAGCGCGGTCGCGCCGAACGTGAACATGAGGCGCTTCACTGCCCTCGGCCGAGTAGAAGAAGAGCTTGTAGGGGCCTATGTCGTCGATCGTCGGCACGCTCGTGGCCTCGCTCGCTTCCCGCTCGAATGCTCCAAACGGCCTGTCCGTCGAACACGGAGTAAGCTACTACATCATACTGAAAATCTCGCCTCCTGTCGCGCGGCCAAACGCACTTCCGGTCCCGGACCCCAAGTCCTCCCGTGGGGCCCTGCTTCGGGAGGACCTGCGCAAATGTGGAGATTGCGGGTGAAGCAGCGCTCCTTGGCCCATCTCATAGGGGGTGTCCATTTCCTCGTGTATCATGGTGTATGATGAGGTCATGGTCGCGAACTCCGGAACCGCAATGCGATGGTTCCGCTTGCCTGATCACCGCCGGGCAGGCGGCATCGAACGATTCACTACCCCGTCACCCCCCCAAAGTGATTCGCGGACCAACCGGCCCCGGAATTGGAAAATCGCCGATTCGATCCGCAACGGGCCGCAATTGTTGCCGGCGGGTGGCTTTGGTATACTCATTGGTTCCTTGTCGCCTCAGGTGTAGTCCCCATTGGTGGGGATTCGGGCTACAAGAAAACCTCTAACTGCTTGTCGTGGTCGCAACACTGTGCCCACCGACCGGGTGGTGAAACCTACATACTATGGTAAACCGTAACCTGATTCGAGGACTGGATCTTAGCGAGGAAGAATGGCAGCAGGAATTTAACGCCGCGCTGGAAGGCACCCCGGCTGAGGAAATCGACTGGGGCGGCGGCGAGGTTGCCGTCAACGAGATCGTCGTGGGCCGCATCCTCCGCGTGGAGGGGGAGTTCGTCCTGGTCGACGTGGGCTACAAGAGCGAGGGCATCATCCCGCTGAACGAGTGGGAGCCGCAAGAGGAGCCGCCCAAGCCCGGTCAGCCGATCAAGGTCCTCATCGAGGACATCGAAGACGTCTTGGGCCTGGTCGACGACGCCCGGGGCATGATCACCCTCAGCAAGCGCAAGGCCGAGAAGATCGAGGCATGGAAGAAGGTGATGGAGTCGGTCCACGAGGGGGACGTGGTCACCGGCATCGTCAGCCGCAAGATCAAGGGCGGCCTGCTGGTCGACATCGGAGTGAACGTCTTCCTCCCGGCCAGTCAGGTCGATATCCGCCGGCCCGCCGACATCGGCGATTACATCGGCCGGACCATCCAGTGCCTCGTGTTGAAGATCGACGAAGCGCGGCGGAACATTGTCGTCAGCCGCCGGGCCTTGATCGAAGCGGAGCGCAAGGAGAAGAAGGAGCAGTTGCTGGCCCAGCTTAAGGTGGGCGATCTCCGCAAGGGCGTGGTGAAGAACATCGCCGATTTCGGGGCCTTCGTGGACCTGGGCGGGATCGACGGCCTGCTGCACATCACCGACATGAGCTGGGGCCGCATCAACCATCCGTCGGAGATGGTCTCCATCGACCAGGAGATCGAAGTCCAGATCCTCCACATCGACTACGAAAAAGAGAAGATCGCCCTGGGCCTGAAGCAGAAATCGGCCAGCCCGTGGGAGGATGTCGAAGACAAGTACCCGGTGGGCACGCGCCATCGCGGCAGCGTGGTCAACGTGATGAGCTACGGGGCCTTCGTGAAACTCGAAGAGGGGATCGAGGGGCTGGTACACATCAGCGAGATGTCGTGGACCAAGCGGGTCAGCCACCCCAGCGAGCTGGTCCAGATCGACGACGAGGTGGAAGTGGTCGTCCTGGCGATCAACAAGGACAAGCAGGAAATCTCGCTGGGCATGAAGCAGACCCAGGAGAACCCGTGGGACCGCGTGGCCGACCGGTATCCGCCGGGCACGATCGTCCACGGCACGGTCCGCAACCTGACCAACTACGGGGCGTTCATCGAGATCGAGGAAGGGATCGACGGCCTGCTGCACGTGAGCGACATGTCGTGGACCCGCAAGATCAGCCATCCCAACGAGATGGTCGAGAAGAGCCAGCAGATCGAGTGCCGGGTGATCTCGGTCGACCAGTCGCGGCGTCGCATCGCCTTGGGCCTGAAGCAGATGAGTGAAGACCCCTGGACCCACGACATCCCCGGCAAGTACGAGCCCGGCCAGGTGGTTACGGGTACGGTGACGAAGATCACCAATTTCGGCGTGTTCGTGGGCCTGGAGAACGGTCTGGAAGGGCTGTTGCACATCTCCGAGCTGGCCGACCACAAGGTCGAGAACCCGGAGGAGGTGGTGAAGGTCGGCGAGCAGATCGAGGTGAAGATCCTCCGCGTCGATTCGGATGAGCGGAAGATCGGGTTGTCGCGAAAGCGGGTGGAGTGGGCCGAGGAGGCGGGGGGCACGACCGCAACGACCCCGGCGCCGACCTCGTCGAAGCCGGTGGTCCCGCCGACCGAGCTCAAGGGCGGCGTGGGACGGAGCAGCGGGCCGCTGATCCAGCCGATCCGCCCGGCGCAGCCGTCCGGCGAAGATCCGGAGTAGCGGCCCCAAGGTCGTTTGCTCCTCGGACCGGAGCGTGACGCCGTTTCTCACGCTCCGGCGCGGGTCCCCCCGGTCAGGGCAGAAGATCGCGCACGTGGACCGCGCCGACCTCGCGGCCTTCGATCGTCAGGGCGACTTCGTCGGCCTGGGCGAATTCCCGCTGTTGTTGATAGTCGGCTCGATCCCCGGGGCCGGACGGTTTAGTGAAAACCTCCAAGCGGTTCTGCACGAGATTGACAATCCAGTACGCCGCAATCCCCGCTTGGGCATAGAGCCGCCTCTTGAAGCCCCGGTCCCGCTCCAGGCTGGAATCGGCGACCTCAACGACCAGGGCAATGTCTTCCGGACCAGGATGTCGGTCGGGATAGCGATGCTGATCGCCCCGCACCACGACCACGTCCGGCTCCGGCTCGCTGGTCGGCAGAGTGATCGACTCCTGAGACCACGCCGACCAACCGGGTGGGAGAACCGATGCCACGGCGTCACGGGTCCCGACGGTGGATGAACGGTGATGAGGGTTCTTAGGCATTTTTGCCACCAGCCAGCCGTCGAGGAGTTCCACCGGATCGTCTTCGGTCAAGACGCCGCTTCGGATCATCGCATGGTACTGATCGACGGTCCACCGCCAGATGGGCTCGACCGGGACTGCGGGCCCGATCGTCGTCGCCAATGCCGGGGGTGAAATAGATGAGGCCATAACGCCGCTCCTTTCGGAACCACCCAACCCAGTATAGGTGGCGCAAGTCGTGGCGTCAACAGACTCCGGAACATCCCAATCCTGGGCCGTTTCGCGCCAATCGCGCCCACTCCGATCTTCAGGTCAACTCCACCCTTGAGTCCAAGGGGTTTCCCCGGGGGGCGTTCCTGTCGGCACGGCTGGCGCCTCGCGCACAAACGCGCCACCTTGTCACTGGGGGCGTTGGTTGGAGAAACCCGTCTCGGGCCGTCGATAGGTTGTCTGGGGTTTTCGCCGGAGCCACCTAGCACGCGCAACCATGAACAAGTCACGACGCCGACCCAACGCCTCGACGCCGCAATCTCCGCTGGAGACGTATCTCCGGGAGATCAATGAGACGCCGCTGCTCTCCCCCGACGACGAGCAGGACTTGGCTGTCGCGATCGGGCAAGGCGATGCCCACGCCCGTGACCGCATGGTCCGCGCCAATCTCCGCCTGGTGGTGAACATCGCCCGGGGCTACACCGGCAAAGGGCTCACCCTCCAGGACCTGATCGAAGAAGGCAACCTCGGACTGCTCCGCGCCGTGGAGGGTTTTGACCCGGCCATGGGCACTCGGTTCTCCACGTACGCCAGCTACTGGATCAAGCAGTCGATCAAGCGGGCGCTGATCAACTCCGCCAAGACGATCCGCATCCCGGCCTACATGGTGGAGCTGTTGTCGAAGTGGCGTCGCGCCAGCTCCCGGCTCACGGAGGAGTTGGGCCGCACGCCCACGCCTGAGGAGGTTGCCCGCGTGCTCGGGCTGCCCCGCAAGAAGCTCCCGATCATCAAGAAGGCGATCAAGATCTACAACCTGACGCCGCAGACCGACCAGGGCGACGCCGGCTGGTCGCTCGGCGAGATGATCATGGACGAGCGGATGCGGAGCCCGGAAGACGAGCTGGTCGAGAACGACAACCTCACCCACGTCCTCCATCGCCTCGACATCATGGACCAGCGCGAGGCCACGGTCCTCCGGATGCGGTTCGGCTTGGAAGACAAGGAGCCCCGGACCCTCAAGGAGATCGGCGAGAGCCTGGGCCTGACGCGGGAGCGCGTCCGCCAAATCGAGACCGAGGCCCTCGGCAAACTCGCCGAGGCCCTGGAAGGGGGAGGCTAGTTCTCCGTGCCGCATCGACCCACCCTGCCATCTGCCGTCTCG
>Ga0172371_10010536_pt1 | contig 12470 bp, 10 predicted proteins | sample Lak12m_FD_114543 | JGI IMG/M metagenome (GOLD analysis project Ga0172371, IMG submission 114543) | Freshwater microbial communities from Kabuno Bay, South-Kivu, Congo - kab_022012_12m | ecosystem: Environmental > Aquatic > Freshwater > Lake | place: Democratic Republic of the Congo: South-Kivu... | reverse complement strand
TGAAGCGCTTGGAGGTTTCCTTGCTGGTGTTATACTCAGCGGACAATTACTAGCTGTCTTTATGTCCAATTCTGGTGGGGCTTGGGATAATGCAAAGAAATCAATTGAGGATGAAGACAGGGATTTGGAAAAGAACACCGGTAAGGGTTCAGAACGTCACAAAGCCGGTGTTGTTGGTGATACCGTCGGTGATCCACTTAAGGACACTGCAGGACCAGCGCTTAATCCAATGATTAAAGTGGTTAATTTGGTTTCCCTGATCGCTGCACCTATTCTTGTAAAATACCATGAACTCGGAGTGGTTGGATGGATTGTTGTCTTTGCCCTTTTGGTTGCAACTATCTGGAGTATTAACCAGAGTAAGAAACCATCGCAAAGGGTTGAAGCCGAACCAGTCCCCTCAACCGACTGAAAATTATACATAATACTTACAGTCACAAAACCTCTGCGCTTTCGCAGAGGTTTTGTGACACTAATGATTTACTTGATCGCATTTTGAATTTATTCAACATCATTACAGATCTATTTTACATCCTAGACCCGGAATTTCACCAGCAATTAACCAACCTTCTTCGAATTTAAATCCAGGAACGCTTGGATTATTTATTAAATCTAAATGTCCATCTAAGTCAGCATACTGAACAACTGGGCTGCTTAGTGCATAATTTAATCCTGCTGAAATTAGCAATGCGGGTTCGATTAAACAACTCACCATTAATCCCAAACCTGATGCTCTCGCGATACCATCAAAAAGTCAAGTGCCGCGAAATCCTCCGCAAGTAGCAAGCTTTACACTAATGCTATCCGCATTATGTCCTACTGTGATATTAAGAGCTGAAGCTGGTCCTCGTACGCATTCTTTGTTCTTCAGCATACGGAAACCTTCTATTGCTCTTTCCAAAGCTACCTCAACACTATCAAGAGGATTTGCTAATGGAATGGTTGCTGATGTCTGAATACGATCACGAAATCCACCTAATAAACGATATAGAGGTAATCCAACATTAGTGATTTGCATGCTTCACCTCGTTATATGTGATTTTGACGGTTCTTCCAGCTCTGAATATCCAGATAAGACGATCAAAATATTTGCCACTTTATTTCCAATATTTTTCCACTGATGTGCTAAATTCGCCCGAAACAATAGACTATCGCCTGCCTTCAAATGATATACTTCTTTATCGACTTGATACTCAATTTCTCCGCGAAGACATAGGACAAATTCATCTCCACTATGCACAATAGTGTATGGACCACTGCTTCCCCCGCTCTCTAATGTCAAAATAAAAGGTTCAACATTACCAGAGAATAATTCCCCTCCTAGACCCTCCCAAAGACCTCGTGGGAAAGACAATCTAGTCCTTTGTGCCTCTTTTTGATTTACAATATTCATTCCATCCTGTTTTTGTTCAAAGAACTCTGTAACTGGAATGTCTAATGCATTAGCCAATTTGTATAAAGTACTCACATTCGGAGAAGTTTGACTTCTCTCAATATTGCTTAATGCATTAGCTGATATTCCACATTTATTTGCCAATTGGCGAATCGAGTGAGCTCGTTCGATCCTCAATTCCTTTAATCTGTCACCAATATTAATAGAACGAGCATCACCGTTATAGATTTCCATAAACAATTTCCTATATTACCTCGGAAGTCATTGCTGATGATATCATATTGTATCCTTTCACCGAATAAGCATAATATTATCAATCTTCTTCATTTATTTTGTAGAACCTTTTCGAGAGGAGTTCTTTTGAAAAAACTCCTATAGGCATCAATTTCTTTAAAAGCTACTTCATATTGTTTTGATAGTTGGTTATAATTATCCGATCGTTCCTTTCTAATCCGTTCGATCCTAATAAATTCCGGATCAATTTCAATAACCTTAACCACACCGCTCGCAGCCATAACCATTATTCCCGCTATTACAGTTTTCTGATTACTAGCTAATGATGCAGCAAATTCTTTTATCGGAATGATTCCTCCTCGATGATTAATGCTGAATTTAACTAACCCAGACAACCTATTGAAACAAGTTATAAGATCATTTTCTTCAGGATTCTTTCCAATGAACACAACTTCTTCAGGAGAAACTGTGTCCATAGCCTCATTGAAAATATATGGACTAGGTGGTGTTGTGTAAATTATTAACCGTTTACTAGGTTCTAAATTAATACGATCATTCACATAGTACCCATTACTAATTAATCTTTCTTTATCTGATCCCTCTGCCCATATAATAAATTTTTTAATTTCAGTAAGTTCAGACAGAATATTCAATGGATCAGGCTCCTCTCGTAAATCAATAAATTTAATTTTATTCTTTTTTTCAATTACAACTACAGAATCTACTTCAGGATGAAAATCCACAAACTGGATTCCAACCTCATCCTTCCCTAAATAATTGCTTCTTCTTGCGATAAAAGCTAAACTCCCTTTCCCTTGTCCAATTTCAGATTCTTTAAATTCGTCAGCACCATGCCACCAAACTACCCTCTTTTCATGATTAAACTGATCCGCAAATTGCAACAACAAATGCTCACTTTCTGCCCCAATGGTTTTTTTATTTAACAAAGTAAGTCCATCAGACACAAAAATTAGTGGTGGATTACCAGCGCCAAATGGAGCTAACCTTTCAACTTGTTCGATCAAAGACATATCTAACTTACCCCAATCGATAACCTGATCAATTGCCAAACAAGGCTCTTCAGGAATGCCCATTTTTTCAATTGCTCTTGATAATCCCACTTGAAATTGTGGGATATCGTCCACATCGATAGCAAACCCAGCTGCCATAGGGTGCCCGCCAAAATGATCTAAAATTTTTTTTTGCGTAGATATGGCAGCGGTGATATCCAAACCCTCAATAGAGCGAGCAGATGCACGACCCTTCCCATTTGTTTGAGTAGAAATTAATATCGCAGGTTTTCTATATCGTTCGACAATACGACTAGCAACAATTCCAACGATCCCTGCTGGCCAACCGGTTTGTGCCAGCACTATAACCGGCATATGTTTAATTTCTTGTTGTTTTTCAATTTTTTCAATTGCTGCTCGATAGACCTGCCCCATTAATAATCTTCTTCTACGATTTAATTCTTCTAATTTTAATACCAGTTCTCTAGCCACTTTTTGATCATCGGTTGAAAGTAATTCAACAATAGGATTCGCATCCCCAAGACGACCTACAGCATTGAGCCTAGGGGCTATTACATAACCAATATGTTCTTCATTGATGCGCTCGGTCTCAATTTGGGCTTCAATGTATAGTTCTCTCAAACCTATCCTTTTGGTACCACTTAAAATTTTTAGACCTTTTTGCGCTAGATATCGTGTATCACCTTCTAACTTTGCTACATCTGCAATAATGCCTAATGCTACTAAATCTAATAAATCACTACCCGATTCATCTGACCCATTGAATTCAAATAATGCTTTTGCCAATTCAAATGCGACTCCTACTCCAGGTAAACTTCTCATGGGATGATCATAATCTAGAAAATTTGGGTTTACCAATGCGATTGCATTAGGTAAAACTTCTGGAATTTCATGGTGATCTGTCACAATGAAATCTACATTCTTGGTATTAGAGTAGGATACTGCATCAAGTGCCGCAATCCCTGTATCACATGTCAATATTATGGATGGAGATTTTGGCTGGGCAAGGATTTTTTTTAATTTTGGTAAATTTACACCGTGAGACTCCCTCTCGCGATTTGGAATATAGTACTCGACATTAGCATGAACCTTCTTCAAGGCATTAACAAGTAATGTGGTTGAAGTCTGTCCATCAACATCAAAATCACCCCACACTAAAATCCTTTCACCATTATTGATACCTTTAAATATCCTTCGCACAGCTTGTTCCATTCCGGGTAACTCATACGGAGAAGATGGGTGATAGTTTTCTGGATTAATAAAAGCAAGCATTCTAGAAGGTTCTCGAATACCTCGCCTTATTAGAGTTTCAGCAACTAATGGATTTCCCCCAATCTGTTTTATAATATCATCAGAAATTGATACTGTTTCTGGTTGAATCCATTGTTTCATATGTTTCACTCGATTATCTCATTACTATAAATATAAAATAGTATCATGGTCGCTTTTTCGGATTTATATGGAGAACAATTATGTACGAAGAATTTGAAACTAATTCTAACTTCGTTCTTACTGTAATGATGGGTATAATATTACTAGCATTATTTGTACTCGTAGGTTTTGTTCTATTGTTCCCAAGACCTATATTCCCATACGCTGAATATTTATATCCTTTTAGTGCAATTACTATACTCAGTTTTTTGGGTGCGAGGGGAAAATTTGAAACCCCAACCATCAGCCAATTTCTAATAATCTTCGCAATATCATTAGTTCCCATTTTTGGTACTTTATACGTTGCTTTCTATGCTGGAATCTGTATATCAAAATACCATAAAATAATTTATACGCTTATTTCATTGTTTATCCTTATAATAATTGTAATCCTTTTACGAGAAGTCAATGTAAATACCATAGCATCTTTTTTCGCATCAAAAGTAGATTCAACAAGCACCCCTACCCCATCAATGCCAACTGCTACATCTACTAGTGTCATCTTAAATACAGCTACCAGTGAGTCTATTTCAGAGCCACAACAAGCTACTCCAATAGTAGAAGATATCCGAACTGGTTGTGTCTTATGGTCAGAAATCACACTAAACCAAGTTGGTGAAGATATATGTGTCTATGGTGATTACCTAGAGATAATTGTAAGAGATGATGGTACGCATGTAATGATATTCAGCGATGAAGCGGGTTCGTTCAATGTCTGGTCAAACCCAAAACCAATGTGGTGGTATCTTGAAGATATCCAAGGAACCTGTATTATAGTACAGGGAGAGATTATCAGCTCAGGTGTTCGACCTGTCATATTACTAGGCTCACAAGATATTTTAGAAGCATGTCCATAATGGAGTATTCATCATTTTTATATGAATTTCCATAACCGTTCACTAGGTTTATTTCTAATTGCGTTGATTTCAATATTTTTCTTCGGGACATGTCTGTTTGCTATCTTCTTTTTCTACTTGGGTATTTACACACCGACCACCAACACCACACAGATGTCTCCCATGCTTACTTCATCTAATCTTTCACCTATATCAACCTCAGCAACACCTAATCAAACGCCAATCATAATTCAAGATACACCAACCAGTGTTGCGATCTCTCCGACAATTTCCCCTACAAATGTTTATATTGATGAGCCCACATCAACCCTAGAAGCAGTTATTCAAGATGCCTGGTGTGTACCCTGGAATTCAGAGTCAACATATGCTGAAGTAGTTGAAGTAATCGATGGAATTACGATTAAAGTTAAAATTAACGACACGAACCATATTGTCAGATATATCGGGATAGCAATTCCAGAAGAAGATCTCGCTATTAATGCTGGTGAACAAGCAAAGAATAAAAATACTAGCCTTGTTTTTGGAAAAAAAGTACTTTTGATTAAAGATAGAAAAGATAAAGATACTGAGGAAAATCTATTGCGATATGTGATCGTCGATGCGATTTTTGTAAATCATACTATGATTGAATCTGGCTTTGCACTAGCCGATAGCCAACCTCCAAATATTAGTTGCGATACATTGTTTGCCTATTCGGAGATTAATGCAATCAACCGTCAACTAGGTCTCTGGTTGCCTGAAAGAACAGCAACAAGAGATATACCAACAAAAACCCCATTACCATTAAGCTCTGGGAATGTAACGATTACTTTTATATCCCTTGAAGGAAAAGGATGGAAACAACCTGATGAGTTTGTTGAGATCAAAAACCAAGATAATCTAAGTATTCAATTAAATAATTGGACTTTAGAGGATTCGGATAACCATATATATCACTTCCCACCATACACGATTCTACCCGGTCAATATTGTCGGATTTATACAAATATGTACGATTCTTCTACGTGTGGTTTCTCATTAAATAAATATTCAGGTATTTGGTCTGATGATGGTGAGTGCGCATATCTTTATGATAGCGTCGGTTTTTTGATTAGCGCTCTTTGTATAGAATAATCGAATCTAATCCAACCTATCTGGTTAATCGCCTTACTTCATAAACAATGTTTTTAATATTATCTACTTCGATATACTTACTGTGATCAAGCTCTTCATCTAAATTGTATTCATGAGCCCAAGTTGTTGGATAAGGTATGTAAATGGCGTGTGCGCCTAATTGAATGAGTGGTTGAATATCTGAACGCAATGAATTTCCAACCATCAAGAATTGATTTGGCTCGAACCTATAACGATTTAATAAATCTCGGTATACATTAACTGTTTTTTCTGCTACAACTTCTATGTACATAAAATAGTTTGCGATTCCAGATCGCTTGACTTTTCTATATTGCTCGAATAAATCCCCTTTCGTTATGATCATCAGTTGAAAATCTTCCGCTAACTGTCTTAAAGTCTCTTCAATACCATCCATCAAATGCACATCTTCGTCAAGCATCTCTTTTGAATAATCTAATATCATTCGAATATCTTCACCTGATATATTATTTTGAGATACTTCAATGGCAGCTTCAACCATCGATAATGTGAAGCTCTTTATACCATATCCATAATAAGCGATATTTTTCTCTTCTAATTGTTCAAGAAGTTCCCCAGCACGATCGCTACCTGGATATCTCGATAGCAACCCCTCAAATTTCTTCTTAGTATTCGAGTAGAAATGTTCATTATGCCATAAGGTATCATCAGCATCAAATGCTATCACTTCAATCATAAAAACCTCAACAACAAGTTCAGAATAACCTATTTTACTTTATTCATTAGTTTCTTCCACATGAAATTTAATATTAATACTCTTATAGATCTTTTTTCTATTTTTCAATTCAATTTCAATTGTCCTATACTTAAAAAATATGGTACAGTTGAAAATGATTATCAAATTGAAGAAAAGGATTAATCATGTCCGCAATATCTTCACAACTAAACATCTCAAACGAAATTGCACAATTACCTGCATTTCATATTATGACGAAAGTTACAGGCTCAAAATGTAATTTAAATTGTAAATATTGTTATTATCTCTCCAAAGAGAACTTATTCCATGATTCATCGTTTATGATGTCTGATGATGTGCTTGAATCTTTTATCAAACAATATATCTTATCCCAAAAATTACCCGAAATTACGTTCGCCTGGCAAGGTGGAGAACCCACATTAGCCGGCATCAATTTTTTCATCAAAGCTCTTGAATTCCAGAAAAAATATATTAAATCAGGTATAAGAATTTTCAATACCATTCAAACAAATGGTACCCTTATCAATGATGAATGGGGAAAATTCTTCCACGAAAACCAGTTTTTGGTTGGAATTAGTTTAGATGGTCCTCGCAGGTTACATGACATTTACCGAGTAGATAAAGCAGGGAAACCCACATTTGATAGAGTCATAAAAGGACTCGAAGTATTAAAAAAATATAATGTCGAATACAATATCCTTGCATGCGTTCATTCAGCCAATGCAGATTACCCATTAGAAGTCTATAATTTTTTTCGAGATAAATTACATGCAAAATTTATTCAATTCATTCCAATTGTTGAACGGAAAAATCAAACTGGTTTTCAAGAGGGGAACAAGGTAACTATCCGTTCTGTAAATGCTAAGAAATATGGTGAATTTCTTAATACAATATTCGACGAGTGGGTTCAAAATGATGTCGGTAAAATATTCGTTCAAATATTTGATGTCGCTTTGGGCGCATGGCTTGGTAGACCGGGTAGTTTATGCATCTTCGCTCCTACATGTGGCACAGCAATGGCGCTGGAACATAATGGGGATTTGTACTGTTGCGATCATTTTGTTGAACCAAGGTTTTACCTTGGAAATATCATGAATGAAAATATCACCACGCTAGCGAACTCAGACAAGCAAACCGCATTTGGCAAATCAAAGCTAACCGATCTCCCTAAAGATTGTATCAATTGTAAGTATCGGTTTGCGTGTCACGGAGGATGTATAAAAAATAGATTTATCCAAGATAGTCACGGAGAAATCGGGCTAAATTATCTATGCGATGGATATAAATCCTTTTTTGCCCATATCGATCGATCAATGCAAATTATGGCTAGCTTGATCCGCATGAACAGACCCGCTAGCGAAATTATGCATTTGTCAAATAACTTCCCAAATGAATCCAAATCAAAAAGGAAACTGAGATAGCACAGATGAAAATCTTGTCAAATCTAACGAATGCATGGCTTGTTCCTCCCGCGGAAAATAGAGGGTAAATTCAATATAGATTTTTTTGTTCAAAAATTCGATTACTTTTTTCATTTCTCCCACTCATTGGTTCAGCTACGATTACATGGATTAAGTATTTAACAGAACAATCAGCAACTACTTCTAAAAATCTTGAATGGATAGTTTCATTAATGCAATGTCCTTTAGATCATAACTTAACTCAGATGGATTAACACCAATTACCTTAAAGAATGCATCAACCACATTCGGATCAAACAATTTTCCAGCATTTTCATAAATATAACCAAGTATTTGTTCTTCTGGCCAAGCATTACGATATTTTCGATGAGTATGTAATGAGTCCCATACGTCAACAACTGCAAAAATCCTTGCTGCCAACGGGATATCATAGGATCTTAATCCATGTGGATAACCAGATCCATCCCACCTTTCATGATGATAATAAGGAATATCAAGAGAAGTTCTTAGGAACGAAATTGGACTGAGTATATTGTAAGCATCTAAGGGGTGTTTCTTCACTATCTTCCATTCCTCATCGCTTAAATCATCCTCTTTATTTAATAAATTATCAGATATACTCATTTTCCCGATATCGTGTAACATAGCACCGCGTCGGATAGACAAGATATCTTCTTCAAGCAGCCCCATCTCCCTAGCAACTGACTCTGCTAATTTTGTTACTCGCTCACTATGACCTTCCACCTCCATCTGTCGCATCTCTAGAGCTTTCGACCATCCTTTAATCGTCTGATCATAAGCCCGAATTAATTCAAGATTGGAACGTTTGACACTGTCAAACATGATTGAATTATCAATTGCTATTGCAGCCTGTTCAGCTAAAGTCTCTAAAAAATCTATCCAACCAGTGGTAATATCTAATTCGTTTTTACTCATCACTTCTAAAACACCCTTCACTTCCCCTCTTGCCACTAAGGGAACAACGCAATAACCGAGAATTTTTTGCATTAACATGCTTTCTGGTATGTCAACGAATTTTTCATCATTATGGATATTCTTCACCGCAATTGTTCTCTGCTCTAAAGCAGATTGCCCCGCATAGATAACACCCAATCGTATCTTTCGGTGAGTAATTTCATTAGTTGTAAATCCACGTCCGGTTTGATATTCTAATAATTGCAAACCCTTGTTATACTTTAGAATCACAGCTGTATCAACATGCAGCTGACTAATGATATTTTCAAGACAAAAATCTAATGTAACATTCAGATCGAGATTAGAAATAATCGCCCGATCAATGCTTCTTAAGGCAGATATCTTTTCCAAATTACTTCTTGTTTGTTCAAAAAGTATTGCACGTTGTATCGCTGTTGCCGCAATATTGCATATGGATTCCAATATATTAATTTCGTATTCAGTAATCGAGCGTTCTTCTTTCAAACCAATTCCTAAAACCCCAATAATCTCATGATCCGTCTCAATTGGTAAAGTTATCGCCGTTCCGATATTTTTTAAATATTCTTTTTCAAGATCCGTAATAATTGCTTTTTCGTCTTCCAGAAGGTTTTTTGATATATGTACCTGACCCGTTTTAGCCACCCATCCAATCAATCCAACCCCATAAGAACATCGCAATGCACTTAATCCTACAACTACAGGATAATAACACCGAGCCACTAAATCGCTACTTTCATTTTCCATTAAATAGATAGTCCCAAATCCTGCATCTAAAACACCCACTACTTGTTCCAGAATCAGAGATAACATTTTATCGACGCTTGAAATATCTCTAATGGTATTTGATATTCTATTTAAAGTCTCTAATTCCGCTACTCTTTGTGTTGTTTCTCTGAATATCTGCGCGCTATGAATAGCTGCAGCTGCTTGAGATGCAAGTAGTGATAATATGCGGATATCATTATCATCAAATAATCGATAATTTGGTTCCATCTCGAGAACCATTAATATACCGATTACCTTTCCAGTAAATATTAAAGGCATTTGCAAAACAGAAGTAATTTGAAATTCATCAAACCTTCTTATTCTATTTTCCCAAGAATAATAACTTCTAACACTAAGCGGTTCAAGTGATTCGATGACTTTACCCATCAAACCCTCATCTTTTTTAATTCGTTCCCCTATTTGAATTGGAAAATCTTTTACAATTTGCAAATCAAGATCATCAGTTTCTTGATTATATAGAAATATCCCACCATGTCTAATATTTAATAGTTGGGTAGCTTTGCCCAAAATTAAATCCAACATAGATTGTAAATTCTGATTTCGTGACAGTTCATTAGCTGTATTAAACAGTGTCTCAAATTCGAACGCGCTTTGTTTGGCTTTCTTATAAAGCTGTGCGTTCTCAATAGCAATCGCAGCTCGCGATGCCAATGCTTCCGCTAATTCTTTTTCTTCTTTATTCCACTGGTAAAAATCATCTGTTTTAATATGAAAAAGAATTCCACGTATATCATTTCTATAAATAAGTGGAGAAGCTAAAACAGCTTTTACTTTGTAAAAATTTTTAAATGTTTCCGATATCCGAAAATCTACTCTTGCATTCTCTACTGATATTATTTTCCTTTTTTCTAAGATTTCATGGACTAATTTATCATCATTCAATCTTAAAGTTTGTTCTTTTACGCCATTATTCAATAACCCATAGCTTGCTAAACCCAAGAGTGTATTATTATTCTGATCGACTTGATACAAACTAACTATCTCACAATCCATTAAATCAGCTGTTAGTTTCACAATTGTTTGATAAGTTTTTTCTGGATCAAGGTTTGAAGAAATTTCAAGATCTACTTCGTGCAGTGCTAACAGGATTGCTTTTCGATTAATTTCTTGTTCATATAGACGTGAATTTTCTAGAACAACAGACACCTGTCTCCCTAAAGATTTTAGAAATGTACGATGCATTTCATTAAACTCATTTGCCCGAAATGACTGTACAGTGAGTGCGCCTATTACATTGTCCCGTACGATCAAAGGAACGCCTAACCAAGAAACCGCAATCCTTCCTGAATGAATTGGAGTTGCAGGAAGTTTATCGCTATTTTTAATATCTGCTATAAGTAGACTCTTACGATTTAGGATAACCCACCCAGTCAAACCGCCTTTTTCTAAAGGATAACGAGAGCCTGTCCAATCATGCAAGACTTTCCCTTCCTCAATAGCTATCTCCATAATTAATTCATTAGTGTTCTTATCGATTAAAGATAAACTGAAAATATCAGGAGCTAGAAGCCGATCTATTTGCTCGTAAATTTTATACAACAAAGCACTTTTATCTAATTCTTCGGTAAGTACCAATGTAATTTCGTGGAGAGATGCTAATTCTTCAGTCCTTATCCGTGTTTCTTCATAAAGGCGATATTTTTCAATAGTAATCGCCAATTGTTTTCCTAAAAGGATTAATATGTTTTCATCGGAAGGATAAAATGCATCATATTTAGCACTTTCTAAATTGATTACACCAATAATATTCTTGTCGATTTTAATAGGTACACATAACTCCGAGCGAATTTCTGGATTCCAAACGATATAAACTTCATCCAATAATACATTTCCCTGGTTAATTACTTCGCCAGTTTCTAAGACTTTTCCAGTAATTCCTTTCAGTTGTGGTTTCAACTGTTCTACCTCTGTTTCAAATATCCCAAAGTTCCACCGGTAGGTTTCCAAAATATTCTTTTTATTGTTTTTTAACATTATGCTTACATTTTCTACTTTGAAATAATCACTAATTATTTCCCCAACACGAATGATCAATTTTTCTTCATTGTTTTCTTCAGTTCCCGCAAGAGCCAGTTCATTCAGAAGTGTAATTTCCCTCAACCGTTTTTCTAAGGCTTTCTCTTCTTTTTTACGATCCAACCTATTATTCACTGAAGCTTCATTTTTATTAGCTGCTTCTCGCAAGTAAACAAGATATGAGCTTTGATTATCCCATTTAATTTCTGATAATTTAGTTATTAAAATTTTTCCCCCGATTCCGTTCAAAATAAAATTCCTGTGTCCATTAATTTTTTTTCGTAATATAGAATTGAATTCCTTAATCAAAAATTCTCCGCTAAAATTCCTTATCAAACGATCCGCAGATTTATTCGCGTATAAGATCACTCCCAATTTATTTAAAACAAGTACTCCATCTGGATTTTCTTCAATCATCTGAAGATATTGATTTTCATTCAAAGAACACTTCCTTGAATCACTATAGCAAATTAATGATATTAGAAATAATCTTCA
>Ga0172371_10010534_pt1 | contig 12472 bp, 10 predicted proteins | sample Lak12m_FD_114543 | JGI IMG/M metagenome (GOLD analysis project Ga0172371, IMG submission 114543) | Freshwater microbial communities from Kabuno Bay, South-Kivu, Congo - kab_022012_12m | ecosystem: Environmental > Aquatic > Freshwater > Lake | place: Democratic Republic of the Congo: South-Kivu... | reverse complement strand
GGGGCGCGCACAGTGACCGCCGCAGGCACGTCATCGTGCAGCGCGCCGAAGGGGCGCGCACAGTGACCGCCGCAGGCACGTCATCGTGCAGCGCGCCGAAGGGGCGCGCACAGTGACCGCCGCGCAGCCCCCGTCGAGGCCCGACGACGGCTACCCGCAGGACCTCCTGGCGCTCGTCGAGGAGTATCTCGAGCGCCTGGACTTCGGCGCCGACCGCCGCGCCGCGCGCCTCGTGGAGGCCATGCGGTACTCGCTGCTCGCCGGCGGCAAGCGTATCCGCCCCGTCCTGACCCTGGCCGCGGCGCGCAGCCGCGGCGCCGACCCGCGGACGGTGTTGCCGGCCGCGGCGGCGCTCGAGCTGGTGCACACCTACTCGCTCATCCACGATGACCTGCCGGCCATCGACGACGACACGCTGCGGCGCGGGCGGCCCACGTGCCACGTGGCCTTCGGCGAGGACATCGCGATCCTCGCCGGTGACGGGTTGTTCGCCGAGGCCTTCAACCTGCTGCTCACGCTGCAGCGGAGTGAGCCGGCGGCGCTGCTGGCCGCCGTCACCGAGCTCGCCGCCGCGACCGGCGTGCAGGGCATGGTCGGCGGGCAGTACATGGACGTCGCCGGCGCAGCTCGGACCGACGACGACCTGCGCACCTTGCACGCGCTCAAGACCGGGCGCCTCATCGAGGCGGCCGTGGTGTGTGGCGCGGTCCTGGCGGGGGCCGGCGACCCGGCCCCCTACCGCGCCTTCGCGGCGGAGGCCGGGCTGCTCTTCCAGATCGTCGACGACATCCTCGACGAGGCCGGGGACGAGCGCGAGCTGGGCAAGAGCGTCGGCAAAGACCGCGAGCAGGCCAAGACCACCTACGTCTCGCGGTTCGGCATGCAGGCGGCGCGGAGCCTGGCGGCGCAGGCCGCCGCGCGCGCCGCCGACCGTCTCGCCGAGCTGCCCGGCGACACGGCCGCGCTGGCCGCTCTCACTGCCTACATCCGCGACCGGCGCCGCTGAGCCCGCGGGGCAGCAGCGGCGCCGCACGCCGCCCGACCACACCCGTACGGGCGTGCCGTCGGCGGCGGGAGCCCGGTGCTATACTCGCGTGACGATGGCGTACCTTGAACGGATCTCGGATCCCGCCGACCTGCAGCAGTTCTCGGAACGCGAGCTGGGCGTGCTGTGCGGCGAGATCCGTGAGGCAATCCTCTCGTGCATGAGCGAGGTCGGCGGCCACCTCGCCCCCAGCCTCGGCGCCGTCGAGCTCACCGTGGCCCTGCACAGCGTGCTCGAGAGTCCCCGCGACAGGATCGTCTGGGACGTCGGCCACCAGTGCTACGCGCACAAGCTGCTCACCGGCCGCCGCGACCGCTTCGGCACCATCCGCCAGTACGGCGGCCTCTCCGGGTTCCCGTGTCGCACGGAGTCGGAGCACGACACCATCGGCACCGGCCACGCCTCCACGTCCATCGGCTACGGCCTCGGCCTCGTGGAGGCGGCCAGGCTGGCGCACGCCGGCGGCAACGTGGTCTGCGTCCTCGGCGACGGGGCCCTCACAGGCGGCGTCGCCTTCGAAGCGCTCAACCAGGCCGGCCACCTGCGCACGCCGCTGGTCGTCGTCCTCAACGACAACGAGATGTCCATCCGCGCCAACGTCGGCGCCCTGCAGCTCTACCTGAACCGCATCCGCCTCGATCCCACGCTCACGCGCCTGCGCGAGGACCTCGAGCACGGCGTCTCGAAGATCCCGGCCATCGGCCGTCAGGCCTACCGGTTCGGCAAGGACGTCAAGGAGTCCATGAAGGCGCTCCTCGTGCCCGGCATGCTCTTCGAGGAGCTCGGCTTCGCCTACATCGGGGTGGTGGATGGGCACGACCTGCACGCCCTGCGTGAGAGCATCCGCCAAGCCATCGACACGCGGCGTCCCGTGGTGGTGCACGTGCGCACCATCAAGGGCAAGGGCTACAGGCCGGCGGAGGCGAAGCCCGATACGTTCCACGGCACAGGACCCTTCAACCGCGAGAGCGGGGAGCGCAAGGCGCCTGCCCAGGGGACCACGTACACCCAGGCTTTCGGCCAGGCGCTGGTGCGCCTGGCCGAGAAGGACCCCCGTGTGGTCGCCATCACCGCGGCGATGACGCAGGGCACCGGGCTGGAGGCCTTCGAGCGTCGCTTCCCCGACCGCTTCTACGACGTCGGCATCGCCGAGGAGCACGCCGCCGTGTTCGCCGCCGGCCTCGCCATCGGTGGCATGCGTCCTGTGGTGGCCGTGTACTCCACCTTCCTGCAGCGCGCCTACGACATGCTCGTGCAGGACATCGGCCTGCAGCGGCTGCCGGTGGTGTTCGCCGTCGACCGCGCCGGCCTCGTCGGCGACGACGGCCCCACGCATCACGGCGCCTTCGACCTCAGCTACCTGCGCGTCATCCCCGGCATGACCGTGATGGCACCTTCCAGCCAGGAGGAGCTGCAGCGCATGCTGGCCACCGCCTTCGAGATCGACGGGCCGGTGGCTCTGCGCTATCCGCGCGGGCTGGCGGCTCGCTTCGTGCCCCCGCAGACGCTGGAGCCCGTCGCCGTGGGGCGGGCCGTGGTGCTGCAGGAGGGTCGCGAAGTGGCGCTCGTCGGCATCGGCACCGGCGTGGGCATCGCCCGCGAGGCGGCGGCGCTGCTCGAGGCGCAGGGCGAGCGGCCCACGGTGGTCGACGCGCGCTTCGTCAAGCCGTTGGACGAAGGGTTGCTCCTGGATCTGGCCGGCACGCACCGGCGCTTCGTCACGGTGGAGGAGAACGCCCTCGCCGGCGGTTTCGGCAGCGCCGTGCTCGAGAAGGTGGGCGACCGCGTGCCGGTGGTGCGCTTCGGCCTGCCGGATGCGTTCGTGTCCCACGGCGACCGCGGCCGCCTGCTGCAGGACATCGGCCTCACGCCGCAGGCCGTGGCCCTGGCGGCGGCCGTTCGCCCGGCGGCGCTGGCGCGCGTCAAGTAGCGCGTGCGCGAGCGGCTGGACGCGCTGCTCGTCTCCCGCGGCATGTTCGCCACCCGTGCCCAGGCCCGGGGGGCGATCCTCGCCGGGGAGGTGAAGGTCGGCGATCACGTGGCCGACAAGCCCGGGACCATGGTGGCGGCCGACGCCCCGCTCGCCGTGGCCGCGCGGCCGCGGTTCGTCTCCCGCGGCGGCGACAAGCTCGACCACGCCATGGCCGTGCTCGGCGTGGACGTGACCGCGGAGGACGTCTGCGATCTGGGCAGCTCGACCGGCGGCTTCGTCGACCGCCTGCTGCAGGGCGGCGCGGCCAGGGTGCTGGCCGTGGACGTGGGCTACGGCCAGCTGGACTGGCGGCTGCGCGAGGATCCGCGCGTGACGGTGCTCGAGCGCACCAACGCGCGCCGTCTCACGGCGGAATGTCTACCGTTCCAGCCTTCGTTTGTCACCGCCGACCTGTCCTTCATCTCCCTGACGGTGGCCCTGGGGCCGGTGCTAGAATCGCTGCGTCACGGCTACAGAGGCCTCGTGCTCGTCAAGCCGCAGTTCGAGGCCGGTCGTGAGCGCGTCGGCAAGGGCGGCGTGGTGCGCGATCCCGAGGTCCACGTGGGGGTGCTCCAGGTCGTGAGCGCGTGGCTCGTCGAGCGGGGGGCGGCCGTGCTGGGCATCTGCGACTCGGGCCACCCCGGACCCAAGGGTAACGTGGAGTACTTCGTCTACTTCGGAGATGCGGGCGCGCCGCTCCCGGCGGCGCCCGTGGACGCCGCCGCCGCCGCCGCAGCGGCGGTGGCGCGGGCCCATGCCTGAGCGTCCGCGCCGCGTCGTCGCGCTGAGTGGTCCGGGCAAGCCCGAGGCCGAGGCCGCGCTGCGGCGGCTGGCCGCGGCCCGCCGCCGCCTCGACCTCGATCTGCTCACGACCACCGACGAGGCCGCCCGCCACCGGCCCGCGCTCCTGGACGGCTTCCGCGTGGTCGGCGAGGACGAAGCTCGTGCCGCCGACCTGTGCATCGTCTTCGGCGGCGACGGCACCATCTTGCGCGCCCTCGGCCGTTTCGTCGACGGCACGGTGCCTGTGCTCGGCGTGAACTACGGCAACGTCGGCTTCCTCGCATCCCTGTCGCGGCACGAGTGGGAGGCCGAGCTGGGGCCGCTGCTGGACGGCGAGCGTCGCGTCATCCAGCTGCTCACCGTGGACGTGAGGGTCAACTGCCGGCAGTTCACGGCCGTCAACGACGTCATCCTCAGCCGCGTGCACCCGCGGCACGTGCTCAACCTGCAGTACGAGGTGGCCGGCGTCACCGTGGGCACCATGTTCTGCGACGGCCTCATCATCGCCTCGCCGACCGGCTCCACCGCTTACAACCTCTCCTGCGGCGGCCCCATCGTGGAGTGGGACGCCGGGGTGCTGGTGCTCAACTTCATCGCCCCGCACTCGCTGGGGTTCCGGCCCGTCATCCTGCGCCCCGACCACGTGATCACGGCGCGCAACGTCTCGCCGCTGCAGGAGGCGGAGATCGTGGTGGACGGCGACACCTGCGGGCGCCTGTGCTGCGGCGACGAGGTGCGCGTCTCCGCCGGCGACAAGCGCGCCCGCCTCATGGTCAGCGGCGAGGGCTCCTTCTACCAGAACGTGGAGGAGAAGCTCTTCGACCGCCGCGACGCGCGCTGAGCCTGCGGCATGCTGGCCGAGCTGTCCATCGACGACCTCGTGCTCATCGCCGAGGCGCGGCTGGAGCTCTCGCCCGGGCTCAACGTCATCACCGGCGAGACCGGCGCCGGCAAGAGCCTGCTGGCCCAGGCGATAGGCCTGCTCCTGGGCCAGAAGGGTGGCGACGAGCTCGTGCGCCCGGGGGCGCGGCGGGCGCTGGTGCAGGCGCTCTTCGAGAGCGGCGGCGCCGAGACGCTGGCCGTCGCGCGCGAGCTGCCGCGCGGCGGCCGCTCGCGCTCGCACCTCGACGGCCTGTACAGCTCCGCCGCGGCCGTCGAGGAGGCCCTGCGCTCGCGCCTGGCGTTCTACGGCCAGCTCGAGCACACGCGCCTGCTGCAGCTCGAGCGGCAGCTCGACCTGCTGGACGCGGCGGCCGACGGCGTGGCGCCGCTGCTGGCCGACTTCGCGACCGCCCATGAGCAGGCGCGCGCCCTCTCGCGTGAGCTCGACGAGCTGCGCGGGGCCGGCCGCGAGAGGGAGCGTGAGATCGAGATGCTGCGCTATCAGACGGCCGAGATCGACGCCGCCGAAGTGCAGCCCGGCGAAGACGCCAGGCTCGCGGCCGAGCGCGAGCGCCTGCGGCACGCGGGCAGGCTCCTCGAGCGCGCCGGCGGTGCGGTCGGCCTTCTCGCCGGAGAGAGCGAGGCGGCGGCGCTCGACGCCGTACGCGTGGCGCAGCGCCTGGTCGCCGAGGCGGCCGCGCTGGACGAGGCGCTGGGGCCCGCGGCCGAGCGCCTCGACGGCATCGCCGCCGAGCTCGACGACGTCGCCGCGGCGCTGCGCGCCTACCTCGACGACCTCGACGTGGACCCGGCGCACCGCGACGCCCTCGAGCTGCGCCACGACAGGCTCAAGACGCTCATGCGCAAGTACGGGGGCTCCGCCGACGAGGTGCTCGACTACGGACGCACCGCGCGGGCACGTCTCGCGCGCTTGGAGGGGTTTGAGGCCGACGAAGAGGCGCTCACACGGCGCGCCGAGGAGGCGCAGGTGGCGGCGCTGGCCGCCGCGGCGCGCCTTACGGCGGCGCGCCGCGCCGCGGCGCCACTCATCGCCGGTCGTGTGCAGGCCGAGTTGCGCGGCCTGGCCATGCCGCACGCGACCTTCAGCATCCTGGTCGAGCCGCGCGGCGACGGCTGGGGGGCGCTGGGGTCGCGCGGCGCCGACGAGGTCGAGTTCCTCTTCAGCGCCAACCCCGGCGTGCCGCAGCGGCCGCTGCGCGAGACCGCCTCCGGCGGCGAGCTCTCGCGCGCCATGCTGGCCATCCGCGGCCTCGTCACCCTGGGTGACGACGTGGAGACGCTCATCTTCGACGAGGTCGACACCGGCATCGGGGGCGTGACCGCGTCGGCTCTCGGCGAACGTTTGGCGCGCCTGGCAGAGCGACGGCAGGTGGTCTGTATCACGCACCTGCCGCAGGTCGCGGCCTACGCCGAGCGCCAGTTCGCCATCGTCAAGGAGAGCGACCCTGAGGCCGGCAGCACCGTGACCGTGGTGCGCCGCGTGGAAGGCGAAGAGCGCCTCACCGAGCTCTGCCGCATGCTCGGTGCCGCGCCCGATGACGCAGCGGCGCGCAGCCACGCCGAGGGCATGCTGCAGCGGGCCGCCGGCGCCGCCTGACGTGAGCGCTGTCGCGGGCGCCGGTCGCACGCCGACGTCCTTGTCGGCTCCCGGCGCTTTGGTATACTTGCGCCCGTGATCCGTGGGCTCGCCGGAGATACCATCGCGCCGGCCCGTCATCCAGGTGCGGGTGCGACTGCGGCCCCACAGAATCCCTCGCCGGCTCCTCGTGGCGCGTGCGTGACGCGGGCGCGCGTCCAGCCTCACGCGTACCCTCGTGCCCGCACGGGGCAGCCGCTCGGCAGGGTCCGACAGCGAGGGGGAGGAGGCGCGTGACCAAGCACATCTTCGTCACCGGCGGCGTGGTGTCGGGCCTGGGCAAGGGCATCACCGCGGCGTCGGTCGGGCGCCTGCTCAAGCAGCGCGGCCTGCGGGTCGCCAGCCAGAAGTTCGACCCCTACATCAACGTCGACCCGGGCACCATGAGCCCGTACCAGCACGGCGAGGTGTTCGTCACCGAGGACGGCGCCGAGACCGACCTCGACCTGGGGCACTACGAGCGCTTCCTCGACGAGTACGTGCAGCGCGACTCCAACGTCACCACGGGCGGCATCTACAACGCCGTCATCACCAAGGAGCGCCGCGGTGACTACCTGGGCGGCACCGTCCAGGTGATCCCGCACATCACCAATGAGATCAAGAGCCGCGTGCACCGCCTCGCGCAGAGCACCGGTGTCGACGTCCTCATCACCGAGGTGGGGGGCACGGTCGGCGACATCGAGAGCCTCCCGTTCCTGGAGGCTATCCGCCAGTTCCGCAAAGACATCGGGCGCGACAACGTGCTGTACATCCACGTCACCCTGGTCCCCGTGATCGGCGTGGTCGGCGAGCCCAAGACCAAGCCGACTCAGCACTCCGTCGCCGAGCTCCGCGAGATCGGCATCCAGCCCGACATCATCGTGGCGCGCTCCGAGGAGCCGCTCTCCCAGGGCATCCGCGAGAAGATCGCCCTGTTCTGCGACGTCGACCCCGATGCCGTGGTATGTGCGGCCGACGCCGACGACATCTACCGCGTGCCGCTGCGCATGCACCGCGAGCGGCTCGACGATCTCGTGGTGCGCATGCTGCATCTCGACTGCGGCGAGCCCGACCTCACGGAGTGGCGCGCCCTGGTCGAGCGCATCGACTCCTGCGAGAAACCGGTCACCATCGCCCTGGTCGGCAAGTACGTCCAGCTGCACGAGGCCTATCTCAGCGTGTGGGAGGCGCTCAAGCACTCGGCGTTCTTCCACCGGCGCAAGCTCGACCTGCAGTGGGTCGACTCCGAGGACCTCAGCGAAGGCACCGTGGCCGACCGTCTCTGCAAGGCCGACGGGGTCATCGTGCCGGGCGGCTTCGGACAGCGCGGCATCGAGGGCAAGATCGACGCCATCCGCTACTGCCGCGAGCACAGGGTCCCGTTCCTCGGGGTGTGCCTGGGGATGCAGTGCGCTGTGGCCGAGTTCGCGCGCGACGTGTGCGACATGCCCGGAGCGAACTCCACCGAGTTCGACCCCGAGACAGCCTACCCGGTGATCGACCTGCTGCCCGAGCAGAAGGACATCGCTGACATGGGCGGCACCATGCGGCTCGGCGCCTCGCACGTGAAGCTCGTACCGGGCACGAAGGCGAAGGCGGCCTACGGGGCCGAAGAGGTCTGGGAGCGTCACCGGCACCGCTACGAGGTCAACAACGACCTGCGCCCGCGGCTCGAGGCCGCCGGCCTGGTGGTGAGCGGGACGACGCCCGACGGGCGCTTGGTCGAGATCTGCGAGCTGCCGGACCACCCGTGGTTCGTGGCCTCGCAGTTCCACCCGGAGTTCAAGTCGCGGCCGCAGCGGCCGGCGCCGCTGTTCCGCGACTTCGTGGGCGCCGCTGCGCGCCTGCGCGCGACCCGCGACGACGAGCTGGAGGACGCATGCGCGACGGCGTGAACGGCGGCGCGGAGGGCACGGCGCACGCAGCGGCGTCCGTAGTGGATCGCGGCGCGCCTGTGGCCGGCGACGAGCTCGTCGACCTTTTCGTGCGGCTGGCCTCCATCCGCTCGCCTTCACGCGAGGAGCGCGAGATGGCCGGCGCCGTGGCTGCGTACGCGCGTGCTGCGGGCTTCGCCGTCGTAGAAGACGACAGCGCCGCCGTGAGCGGCTGCGCCTGCGGCAACCTCATCATCCGCGTGCCGGGGCGCGGCGAGGGTATGCCGGTGGCTCTCTGCGCGCACCTCGACACCGTGCCCACGGACGAGGCCCCCACCGTGGTCGTCGAGAACGGCGTCGTGCGCAGCGACGGGCGCACCGTCCTGGGCGCCGACGACAAGGCCGCGGTCGCGGCCCTGCTGCTGGTGCTGCGCGACCTGGGCCGCGAGGCGCCGGCGGCCGATGTGGAGCTCGTCTTCACCCCCGGCGAGGAGATCGGCCTGCAGGGCGCCAAAGCCCTCGAGCTCGGCGACCTGCGCTCTCGCCTGGTCTGCGTCTTCGACAGCGAGGGCGTGCCGGGCACCGTCATCTGCAGCGCGCCCACCCTCAAGGCGCTCGTGGCGCGCTTTCACGGCACGGCGGCGCACTCGGGCATCGAGCCCGAGCACGGGCGCAGCGCCGTGGTGGCGGCCGCGCGCGCCGTCGCCGCCATGGACCTCGGCCGTCTCGACCCGGACAGCACGGCCAACGTCGGCCTCATCGGGGGCGGCAGCGCCGTCAACATCGTGCCCGAGCACTGCGCCGTGCACGCGGAGGTGCGCAGCCGCGACGAGGCCCTGCTGGCGCGGCACGTCACGCAGCTCGTGGAGGCCTGCACGGTGGCCGCGGCCGAGGTGGGGGTGGACGTCGACCTCGACATCGAGGAGCACTTCCGCGGCTACCGCTGGGAGGACGGCTCTCTGGCGCTGCGCCTCGTCGACGCGGCGCTCGCCGAGGCCGGCATCGAAGCGCGGCACGTGGCCGGGGGCGGCGGCTCGGACAGCAACGTCTTCAACGCCAGAGGCCTCGACGCCGTCACGCTCGGTGTCGGCTTCGAGCGCGTGCACTCACCGCACGAGAGCATGCGCGTCGACCGGCTGCACAAGGTGTACGAGATGGCGCACGCCATCGTGCGCGCCGCGGCGCGCACGTACGCGTAGGCGCGGCCGTGGCCGCCGGCGCCCCGGGGCGGCCGGCCGGTGCGGGGCGCCCGCCCGCGCCGCCTCCCGACCCGCTCGTCCAGGAGTTCCTCGACCATGTGCGCTACGAGCGCGGCCTCAGCCCCAATACGGTCGAGGCCTACGGGCGCGACCTGCGCCGGTTCGCCGAGTTCCTCGCCGCGCGCGGCGTGCTCCCCTCGGGCGCCGGCGCGGACGACCTGCACGCCTGGTTCGCCGCCGACGGCGGGGACGGCGCCGCGACCTCCGTGGCGCGCCGCACGGCGACCCTGCGCGCCTTCTACGCGTTCCTCGCACGCGAAGGCGTGCGGCCGGACGACCCGTCGAGCACGCTGCGCTCTCCGAAGCGCCCGCAGGACCTGCCGCGCGTGCTCTCGGTGGAGGAGGTCGCGCGGCTTCTGGCGGCGGTCGTCCCGGCCGGGCCCCTGGGCCAGCGCGACCTGGCCGCGCTCGAGCTGCTCTACGGCAGCGGGCTGCGGGCCAGCGAGCTGCTCGGCCTGCGTGAAGGTGACGTCGACCTCGAGGGCGGCCTTGTGCGCTGCACCGGCAAGGGCGACAAGGAGCGTGTGGTGCCGGTGGGCAGCGCCGCCCTGGCGGCGCTCGCCCGGTACCTGCGAGACGGGCGGCGGGCGCTGCTCAGGGGCCGCCGGCGTACGGAGCTGATCCTCAACGCGCGCGGCGCGCCGCTCACGCGTCAGGGCCTCGACTACCTGCTGCGCAAGACCCTGGAGCGCGCCGACCTGCTCGGCCGCGCGAGCGCGCACACGCTGCGCCACTCGTTCGCCACGCACCTGCTGGCAGCCGGTGCCGATCTGCGCAGCGTCCAGGAGATGCTGGGGCACGCCAACGTGGCGACCACGCAGCTGTACACTCACGTCACCGTGGAGCACCTGCGTGAGGTGTACCTGGAGACGCACCCGAGGGCCCGGCGCGGGCGCGGCGGGGCGGGCGCCGGGGAGCCGGGGTCGCGGCCCGCAGGGCGCCCGCGGCAGGACGCCGGCGCGGACGGCGTTGACCACGAAGCCGGCAGCGCCGGAGTCGACGAGGAGGGACGGGCATGACCCGAGTGTTCGTGTGCGTGCTGGACGGCTGTGGCGCCGGGGAGCTGCCGGACGCGGCCGCCTACGGCGACGAGGGCGCGGACACGCTGCGCCACGTCCTCGAGCGCTCCGCGGTCGAGCTGCCGAACCTGGTCGGGCTCGGGCTCGCGGAGGTCACCGGCCTGCCCCTGGGCGCGCCGTGGCCCTCGGCGACCTACGGACGCCTCGCGGAGCACGGCGCCGGCAAGGACACCACCACCGGCCACTGGGAGATGATGGGCGTCGTGCTGGAGCGGCCGTTCCCCACCTACCCGCAGGGCTTTCCGCCAGAGGTCATGGAGCCCTTCGAGCGCGCCATAGGCCGGGGCACGCTGTGCAACCTCCCCGCCTCGGGCACCGCCGTCATCGACGCGCTCGGCGACGAGCACGTGGCCACCGGCAGGCCCATCGTCTACACCTCTGCCGACTCCGTGTTCCAGATCGCCTGTCACGAGGACGTCGTCCCGGTGCCGCAGCTGTACCGGTGGTGTGAGGCGGCGCGCGGCATCCTGCAGGGGCCGCACGCCGTGGGCAGGGTCATCGCGCGGCCGTTCGCCGGCATGTCCGGGGAGTACGCGCGCACGCCGCGGCGGCGGGACTTCTCCCTGGAGCCGCCCGGCCCCACCTACCTCGATCTGCTGCACGAGCGCGGGGTCCCCGTGGTCGGCGTGGGCAAGATCGGTGAGATCTTCGTGCAACGCGGCGTGGACGTGGACGATCACACGACCAACAACGGTGACGGCATCGCCGCCTGCACGCGGCACCTGAAAGATATGGACGAGGGTCTGCTGTTCGCCAACCTGGTCGACTTCGACCAGGTGTGGGGCCATCGCAACGACGTGGCCGGCTTCGCCGAGGGGCTTGCTGCGGTCGATCGAGGTGTGGGGGAGTGGCTCACGCTGCTGCGCCCCGGGGACGCCGTGATCCTGTGCGCCGACCACGGGGTCGACCCCACCACCGCGAGCACCGACCACTCGCGCGAGTACTCGCCGCTCCTGGCGACAGGCCTGCGTCCGGGGCGCTGGGACGGTGCCCAGGAGGACGTGGGCGCCACGGCGTTCGCCCTGCTCACCCGCGAACCGCCGCCACTGCCCGGCAGGTCGATGGCGTGAACGAGGCGCCGGCGCCGCTCGGGCGGCGCGTCGCGCCTCGCGCGCGCGAGCGGCTCGCCGCCTTCGGTGCGCAGGCCGCCGTCGTGTTCGGCTCCGGGCTGGAGGCCCTGCCCGAGGGGGCCGTGCTCGAGGACGAGCTCGGCTACGCCGAGCTCGGCTGGCCGCGCACGGCCGTGCCGGGCCACGCCAACGTGCTGCGGCTCGTGAGCGGCGCGGCCGCAGGGGAGGCGAGGCTGCGCCTCGCCTTGGCCTGCGGCCGTCCCCACGCGTACGAGGGCTGGCCGGAGGAGGAGCTGGGGCGGCCGGTCCGCGAGCTCGCGGCCGCCGGCGTCACGCGGATCGTGCTGACCAACTCGACGGGGTCGCTGCGCGCAGAGGTCGAGCCCGGCGACGCTGTCGTGTGCCGCGCCGTCGCCGATCTGCAGCGCTCGCCGGACGGCGCGCTCCCTCCGCAGCTGCCGGTGTGCGACGCGGCTGTGGCGCAGGCCGTGGCCGTGACGCTGACCGCGCGCGGCCTGGCCGCGCGGACCGGCGTGTACTGCGCCGTCGCCGGGCCTCAGTTCGAGACCCGCGCCGAGGTGGGCTGGCTGGCCGCGTACGGGGACGTGGTCGGCATGTCGGCCGCGCCCGAGGTGCGCGCCGCGGCGGCCGCCGGTGCGACGTGCCTGCTCGTCGCGGTGGTCGCCAACCGGGCGGCCGAGGTAGGCTCACACGACGAGGTCCTGCGCCGCGGCGCCCGCGCCGCGCGCGACCTCGCCGCCGGGATCGGCGCCGCCGCTGCGGCGCGCTGGCCCGGCCTCGTCCCATCCGGACCGGGGAGGGCGGCCGCGTGGACTTCGTGAACGACGTCATCGCCTGCAAGCGCGACGGCG
>Ga0172371_10010533_pt1 | contig 12473 bp, 12 predicted proteins | sample Lak12m_FD_114543 | JGI IMG/M metagenome (GOLD analysis project Ga0172371, IMG submission 114543) | Freshwater microbial communities from Kabuno Bay, South-Kivu, Congo - kab_022012_12m | ecosystem: Environmental > Aquatic > Freshwater > Lake | place: Democratic Republic of the Congo: South-Kivu... | reverse complement strand
ATTTTTTTCGTCAAAATCTCGTATTTTTCTAAATCCAACTTTTTCCGCGACCTTAATTGAAGCATCGTTTCCTTTTTCAATCTCCGCCAACACTTTCATTCCCGAAACCAGCCATGGTTTTTTCTCTTTGAGATAATCCAAAACCAATTTACAAGCTATTTCAATTGCAATCGCTGTCAGTCCGGATGGCGCTCCCGGTCGTTTGGCATAACTAATTTCCAGTTTGCCACTCATAATTTTTGAGGGATAGAAATAAACAAAACCATGAACTCTATGGTCCGAAGTACTTTCTTCACGAGGATCGGCAATCGCAAACAAGAAGGTATTACCATTACCTTTTTCGTCCATCCAGTTGCGATAATTCCAAATGTTTAGCCCGTGTACATTCTCCATCCATCGCTGTACTCCCGGACTTTCATTGATCAAGATCAAATCACGTAAATCACGCTTGTCATCACACTCAAAAAAACGAACAATATACTCCTTTCCGTCCTTAATAAAATACTTTTTATCCAAATCAACCATACCCCTGATTCTACCAAATAAATTGCCAATTTCTCTGATTTATCAGAGAATTCTGGCGTACTTTGACAGCAAACTGGCCAAAACCTCATCAAAACTGACTCCATGCAAAGCCAGAACCTCGGTAAATGGCAATCCCATATCCGGACCAAATGCGGTATTAGGATTACTGTCGGTAAAATATGGAATGTTGGTCTCGGCATCAACTCTCACGTCAAACTTGGCATAGTCTTTGTGTTGCAGTCCTCGGAATGCTCTAATCGCCAACTGAGACACCTTACTTGCCAAAGGTTCTTCTACGGATTTGTAAGTATAGGCTTTCAAATCGTCATACGACTCAAAACTGGTGAAGTAATGCTTTCCGTCGGCTTTTTTGCGGAATACTTTTTGCCCCATAAACACGCTTTTTCTTGCTCCGTCATCAAAAACCACTACGGTAATTTCCGGTCCATCCACAAACTGCTCCACAATAACCGGAATTTTATAAGCACTCACCATTTTGTTTACCTTTCTCTGAGCTTCCTGAATCGTTTCTTTAACCGCTTTGTTGTCAATTCCTACACTTCCTCCGCTTTCATTCAATTTAACAATTAAAGGCAGTCCCAAATCTTCCTGAACGGCAGTTTTTGAACGACGAATAAACTGAAATGCCGGTGTCGGTATGCCATAAGCCATTAAAAGTCTCTTTGTCAGGTTTCGGTTATTTCCAATCACCAAACCTTCCATTCCCGCTCCGGTGTAAGGAAGGTTAGAAAGCTCCAAAGCGGCCGGAACCGAAGTCTGTAATCTGTCTTTTCCTTTTAGAGTATCAACCAAATTCAATACCAGTGATGGTTTATCAACCAGCAAATTAGTCAAAAAGTACTGGTCTCCTGGTAAAGTTTTTACCGTAATCCCCAGTTTTTCAATTCTTTCGGCCACCTCTTTGGCTCTGTCTTCTACCTCAACTTCGGCATAATATGCTTCTTCGGTCGGAAACATTTCTCGCTCAACATGAGAATAAGCAACTACCACCAAACCTAATTTTTTAAGGGCTTCTTTATCTACTCGGAGCTTGGCTTTTTTATGAGTTTTTGGAGTTGTAACTGGCTCGTGATGTTCACCAACCACAGTTTCATTATCCTGCTTGGTTTTCTCCTCGGAAGGTACTGTCTTCTTTTTTATTCCCAACAAATCTTTTATTCCAATCATAAATCCAGCTTAACATTTTTCAAAGGATAAAATCAACCGTTTTCTTTCTGTTTTTCTATTTTTGAAAGCTTTGTGTAGTTCAATACATACAAAGCGCTCATATCTTTTGAATCCTCCTCATAAAAATGTTTTCCCCGTCTCTCAAAACCACACGCCTCAACTACTTTCATTGAGCCGGTATTCTTCTCGTCAATAAAACAAAAAACAAATACTCCACTGCCCTTTTTTACCCTATCAAGTCTTTTAAGTTCCAAACACGCTTGTCTTACCACACTGGAAATCTGTCCTCCCGGAGCCTTTGGTAGTTTGGCAAAGCTTATCTCAAAAACCTTTCTGTCGCCAACTTCGCTATTTTTTATTAACCCCAATCTCACAATTCTATTTACGATTTTCTTTTCTTCGCTTCCGGCATACAAATAAACAAATCCTTGCACCTGTCCCATTTCATCTGGTTGCTCTTTTCCAAAAAGAGCCTCCGTTCCCGACACCGCAAACATATAATATCGTCCATACGCCCCTTTTTCGTCTGCCCATTCATAACGATCTTGTTTTGACATTCCGGCAACACTATCCATCATTTCTTGAACGTCTTTATGATCAACAATTCTACGCAGTCTAAGCATATCTTCCTGACTATCCGTATCAAAAAACCTAATTCCTGCCTTTTCTCCGGGATATTTTTTGAGTTTTAATTCGGTATTATTCATCCTCATTAGATTATCACCTTTTCTCACTCACAATCAACCTCCACACCAACCCTAAATAAAAATAATCTTTACTGCCTATATATTTTCCCCCTCTCCCATGTTAAATTAGCAACCATCGTATCCAAACAGCTCTTGCGTATTGATCAAATAAAGATACAATCACCCTAAAGCACTCTAACAAAGGAGGTCACATGATTTTCTTAAATCCAATTGTCTTTTGGCTTTTTGTTCTCATGGGTTTGTTTTATGGAGCCTGTGCTCTCATAATCTCAATTCTTTTCAAAAAAATAAACAACCCTACCGAAAACGAAATACGACGGAAAAATCGCCTTTTCAGCTTGTTTTTTCTTGGATTCCTGATTTTTACCTTCACTCCTATTCTTATCGCGCTTATGCTCATGCCGATCTGAATTTATGCCCCTTCATAAAAACGAAGGGGCTTTTTTTGTTGTACTCAACAATCCCTCCATTACGCTCTTTGAGTCAAGTACGAACAGTACAAATGACGAAAAGGAAGAATGGACGGGATACTCACACTGCAACCTCAATATTGCCTTGTCTTAAAATTTTTACTTCCTCACCTGTTGTGTCCACAATTGTTGATGGCGCTCTTTGAGGCAGTTCACCTGCATCAATAAATACGTCAATCAAATTCTGTCTTTCAAACGGAACAGTTTCCAAAAACTCAGTCAAACTTCTGGCCGTCACCGCACCGGAAATATTTGCCGATGTTGAAGTAATCGGTTTTCCAAAGACAGTAATAATTTCCAGAATGTCTGCAATATCCGGGTTCCTAAGACCCAAATTTTCCGTTTGTCCTTGCGCTTTTTTTGACACCAGATTATTACTGGTGGCCACCACAGCCACAGCACCCGGCCAGTATCTTTGCACCACTTTTTTACCCAAATCATTAAAATCAACATATTTTTCCGCCATAGCCATATCCGAAACCGCCACCAACACCGGTTTGTCTCCCCGCTCTCCTTTAAATTTCCACAACTTTTCCATAGCGCTATCGGAAGTTGCATCCACTCCCAAACCATACACAGTTTCCGTTGGATAAACAATAAGTCCCCCCGATTTTAAGCAATTTACCGTTTTCTCTATCAATTTTTTATGCTCAATCTTTTTTATATTTAATACTTCCATACCGTTATTGTATCTAAAAATCCATTTATTCTGCTATTATCAAACCATGCCGAAAATCGTTACTATTGGAGGAGGCACTGGCGCCCCAATTATCACTCAAGCGCTTCTTCTTGCCGGATACAAAAATCTCTCATGTATTGCCGCGTCTATGGACTCGGGTGGTAAAACCGGTATCATCCGCTCCGACGAACGCGATCAGGTTATTGCCATCTCCGATCTTCTGCGCACCCTCATCTCCCTTATTTCCAGCAACAATCATCAAAAAAACATTAAGGCTTTCACCAATTTAGTCTCATTTACCGACGGCCGACAAAGAAATCTTGGTTACACCATTTACTACGCCTTGCTTGAAATGTATCACGACGACTTTATCAAAGTTCAAGATCATTTGGAAAATCTCTTGGGTATTAAATTTGATGGCACTGTCATTCCTGTCACAACAGACTCCAGCAATATTTGTTTTGAAACTAAAAACGGTACGGTATTTCATGGTGAACATGAACTTGATAAACAATCCATGTCAAAAAACACCATCACCGATCTTTGGTTGGATCCTGATGTTCCTGCAACTCCTCAAGCCATCAATGCTATTGAACAAGCCGACTATTTAATCTACTGTCCCGGTAGTCTTTATGGATCGGTTATCTCCAACTTTCTTCCCATAGGCATCAAAGAGGCTTTAAAAGTCTCAAAGGCCCAAAAGATTCTCGTTACCAATCTTGTATCAAACCGTAATCAAACTCATCACTTTACACCGGAAAAATATCTCAAGGTCTTTCGTCATTTTACCGATCTAAAAAAGCCATTTGACTATATTATCTCTCCCGATATCACCCAAAAGGCCTTTGAAAAAAAATATTCAAAAGTTGCCAAATCATATGCCTTAGAACACTCTCATTTTTTAAGTTGGACCAGAAAAGATCTCAAAACTGCCACTCAAAAAGGTATCAAAATACTAACTTCTGATATTATCTCCATCACTCCTCAGCTCAGTCGTCTCCGCCACGACCCCAAAAAACTCTCCAAAGTTTTCAAAAGTATCATCAAGTAAAGGTCACAAAAAACCCACTATTTCTAGTGGGTTTGATAAAACTACTTTTTGCCCTTTTTCCGATCCATTGGCCGAATGTTGGGGTTTATTGCATGACCATGACCGTGCTTGGCTGCAGAGCCGGGCTTGGCGACTTTGTGGCCGCCTTTGGTTGCCTCTAGCCTCTCATTATTGGCATTTTTCTCTGCCAGATAACATCTGTCACACAGCTCAAAGACAACCTCCCGATCGTTGACTTTCTTTGGCCTTACCGGGATTTTGCACTCCTTACAGCGTCCCCAAGGAGCACTCAAATCACCGCGCAGGAGATTCCAGCCTTCTTCAATCCAGGCCTTTACGACCTTGTACTGGCCGGAACTGGCTCCAAAAAGCCAATTTTGCGCCCGCTTGTCGGCTTCGGTTTTTGTGAATTGTTCACCGTACTTGGTTACCCAGTATGATGACTGTTTTTCCACTTTCAGCCGAATTTCGTTGACCCGAGCGATCGTTACCTGGTAGGTAACCCTCTGGTAAAGTCTCACGACCAGATCAACATCTACATAAGGATCAAGCGTGAGTTTCTCCGACTGTTCCACACTCAACTTTCTCATGTCTTCCGCCTCGGCAGGGTCAAGTAACCGCCCGTACTTCCACAACAAGTTTCTTATTACATCCAACTTTTTCGACGCAAATTCATAACTTGCTTTCATGATTCTCTCCTTTGCCCCGGTTTACGGGAGCTATATAAAAGAACAAAAGTTAGCTTGGCTAACCTCGTGAACTAGCGTCCACAATACCCGATAATATACCACAAAACTACAAAAAATCAACCTTATGGGATAATTCAAGCTCAAATCTCCTCTTCACCGGCTTCATATTCTCTTTTCCGTTTTCATTATTGCTGATATACCAAAAACCAATACTCTCATACAGAACTCTAAAAACAAACATTCTGCATCTCAGCATTAATAAAAAAATGGTCAACCCATTTCGTATCTTCTACCGTCGGCTTACCCATCCATACCGGGTCTGCCTTAAACACCTTATGGCCAAAGGCGTTTCAACAACTCTAAAAGATACTTCGTGTTTAGACCGCCCTACTCAATTTTCTGTCCGCTTGTTAAGGATTCTCTTGTGTTGGAAAACGAAGCTCACGAAGACACAAGTTTGTTGCTCTGACTTTGAAGATTAGGATCTTTCCCCGAAATCATATTTATTGTGGGTGAACTGTCCCGACACAGGAGATGTCAGGAACTCCGTTCCCCTTTAGGATGCTTGTGGAGGAAAAACCTCCCAATCAATCAAAGTTCAAAGCAACTTCATTTAATCAGTCGTGAAAACTAATGTCAAGTTTCCACATCACCCTATCCTCAAATTAGCTCTTCCATGTTAAAATACCTATGTTATGCCTAGTCCACTTGAATTTATACGCTCGGTCAAACTAGAACTAAAACAAGTAAAGTGGCCGTCTCACCAGACAGCCCTAAAAATGACTATCTTAGTCATCATCACTAGTTTAGCTGTTGCTTTTTATTCAGGAGGGCTGGACTATCTTTTTACGACTATGCTTTCTCAAGCACTAAAACGCTAAAATGAAACTAAAAGAAGAAACAACCAAACAAATTGACGAACTTGTGCCAAAAACACAAGATCCTAATCACGTCATCATTACCGACAATGCTCCATCATCGGCCAAATGGTACGTTGTCCATACCCAATCGGGCCACGAAAATCGTGTTCTAATTACCCTAAAAACCAGAGTTGAGTCCATGGGATTGGAGAACTATGTTTATGAAATTCTTATTCCCACCCAAGAAAAAATCAAAATCAACAAAGGCAAAAAAACCACCATCAAAGAAAAGCTCTTTCCCGGCTATATGCTTGTTCGTATGATAGTTACCGATGACTCTTGGTTGGCCGTTCGTACCACTCAGGGTGTTACCGGTTTTGTCGGCACCGCCGATCAGCCAACTCCCCTTCCCGAAAACGAAGTAAAAGCCATAACCGCATTTGGCCAACAGTCCGCACCCAAATTCCAAGCTGCTTTTTCCATGGGAGAAGCAGTACGTATCATTGAAGGACCTTTTACCGATCTTCTGGGTACCGTCTCTGCTATAGACGATGCCAAAGGCAAAGTCACAGTCTTGGTCAGTATTTTTGGTCGTGAAACCCCGGTTGAGTTAGATTTTCTACAAATTTCAAAAATCTAATCCCTTCAATCGCCCCTCGAACCAATAGGTGAAGAGGTAAGAATGAATGGGACTTCATCTCCAAGATTTAAACCACAAAAAAGAGGGGCACTAGGCCCCTCATCTCGGTTATTTTCCAACGATTGTACTGATATCCATTACAACTCCGGTTTTGGGAACATAAAAAACAGAATAACCATCCTTCAGCGGAAATGCAAACAACCAATACAACCATTCCTTAAATGAAACCTTTACCATATCAAGGTGTGGTTTATCGTCATCAAAGACAACTTCCTTGATGCTGGAAAAACTAATGGTTTTTTCTCTGGGAACGTCATTTTCCATCACCCTATAAACAAGTTTTGATCCAGAAATTGCCTTTAAATATATCTCGTTGCCCGACTGATCGGTATAAACGCTCACAATCGGTCGTGATGTTACTGTCTCTACATACGGTAACTTATTTCCAATTGCGGTAGGTACCCAAAAAGCAACAATTAACAAAAGTGTGGTAAACACCAACGAATAAAATGATTTAGGATAGTCATCGAAAATCCAAACTGCTCCTATAAAAGCCACAACAACAATAACAAAGCCCAAGCACATTTTGTTCTCCTTTCCCTTACCGGAATAAAATTTCAAAGTATTTGCCGCCAATTATACCCGATTCTTCAATACCTGCCTAAAATGCCCAACCAACTTGACTACCATCGCTTTTTTTGCCATAGTTAAGAAGACACGTCTATGAAAAACTTAAACGGTGAAGAAACGCTTTGGGTAATCTTTCCAATACTTCTCGTAATTGGAGTTCTGATTGCAAGCATCATTATTCTTCCTCAAACCCAAATCCAAACCACCAGTAAAGCTTCTCAGCCAACTCCCAGTCCCATCACTCCCCCGCCTTCGGTTTCCGAGTATCCGGAAGTTGTTTGTTCCTCGCTGTACTCTCCGGTATGCAGTCAAAAGGGTATCACTTACCAAAGTGAATGTGAAGCAAACCAAGCTGGAGTCACGTCCTTCACAAAAGGTGCTTGTCCAAAAGCTTTCGCCACTCCCAAAGCTATTCCCGCATCCAACTAATCTACCCTATAGCTTGTTAAATTCGCCTCAATATGGTAACATAAGGCCACTTTTCGAACTTTAACCAACAGGAGGTAATTTGAATACTCTAAGAGTACTAAAAAATTGGGCAGAAATTCTTCTACTCGTTATATTACCGTACGTAGTTACTACATGGTCTTGGGGTTGGGCTTGGTTAATCATCAACACCATTATTCTACTTATCATTGGAGATTGGGTTGGTGGATGGGAAGTTCCAACTCGTTTATTTGTCGGGGTTGTTCTTCTATATTCCTGCATCCCAACCGCCGCTTTAATTCATCTATGTTCTTCAAACCCGGCCATTTTGTTCCTTCCTTATATTTATTTTTTGATTTGTGCCTTCCTTATCATCAAAAGGTAAAGACTATTCCCGCCCCCAAGGCGGGATTTTTTGTGTACTCACAATCCCTCCGTTCGCACCCCGAGTCAAGTACGGATAGTACTGTAGATGAGAGGTAAGAATGGATGGGATGTGGTAGAATACTCCTACCTCGACAAAGTTGAGGGAGCTTACCAAAAGTAAAGCGAAATAGGTATATCTACAAATTAATACATCAAACCTATTCAACTTTTCCTTTTTGTGTGGCTAATTATTAAATGATGTAATCATCATCCCTTCGTAACGTTGTTTGAGCCGTGTACGAATAGTACGAGAAGGCGAAAACTAAGTACGAATGGGACAAAATACAATTAAAAACACATGGCAAAAAAAGTCAAAGTCATCTTGAAGCTTAACCTTCCGGCCGGCACAGCCAATCCCGCTCCTCCTGTAGGTCCGGCTCTTGGTCAACACGGTGTCAACATCATGGAATTTATTACCCAATACAATGCCAAAACCGCCGAAATGCGTGGCCAAATTATTCCCGCTCTTGTCACCATATATGAAGATCGCTCTTTCAAGTTTGAGCTCAAAACTCCTCCTGTCTCCGCGCTTATAAAACAAGCTCTAAACCTAAAACTTGGTTCCGGCACTCCCAACAAAACCAAAGTTGGTGAGATCACCATGGATCAAATCAAAGCTATCGCCGAGAAAAAACTCGCCGACATGAACACCAAAGACATCAAATCCGCAATGGAAATGATCAAAGGAACCTGCAAATCAATGGGTATTACTATCAAAGAATAACTATGGCAACAAAAATAATCTGGGACAATCTTTACAACGACCTTCCTACTCACGTAGCTGTCGCTCTCCGCACTGCTCGTATCAAACCCGAACAAATCATAACCAAAGAAGATGGCGAACTTATGGCCATTGAAGGTATTAAGGAAGAAGATGTGAACTCCATAAGAGCCATCTACAATGCTGACTCTGTGGCTGTTCCAACCAAAGAAGAAGCTGTAAAGGCAAAAAAAATCGTCAAAAAAGTTTACGCTCCCCGCAAACGCAGTCTCAAATATCAATCTATGGCTAAACTAGTCAAAAAAGAACAGCTTTACTCCGTAAAAGAAGCTGTAGATATTCTTGCCAAACTGGCCAAGTCCACCAAACTAAAAACTGTTGAGCTTCACCTCAACACTAGAGAAACCGGTCTCCGTGGTGAGCTAAAACTTCCTCATTCAACCGGCAAAGATATCAAAATCGCTATATTTTCGGAAGACCTGGCCGCCAAAATCTCCGCCGGAGTACTGGACTTTGATATGTTGCTCTGTACGCCACAAGATATGCCCAAAATCGCCCGTTTCGCCAAGATACTTGGTCCTAAAGGTCTTATGCCTAATCCCAAATCAGGAACCGTTACAGAGCATCCTGAAGACAGAGCCAAACAACTGGCCTCAGGAGGTACTCTCCCCTACAAAACCGAAGCTAAGTTCCCTATCATCCACCTCAATCTTGGGCCAATTACTCAAAAAAGTGAAGACTTGGCAGACAACATCAATGAAGCCCTAAAAAGCATCAACGTTACCAAGATCAAGTCCGCTTATCTGTCCTGTACTCACACCCCTTCAATCAAGCTCAGTATCGGTAATCTTTAAGCATCAAATTAATTAATAAAAGGCTCCGAGCAATCGGGGCTTTTTAGTGCTTATACTTGCATTTTCACGTTTTATAGGATATAATCCCTCCAGTTTTTGAAGTTCTTTCAAAATTTTGACTTATATAAGGAGATCCCTATGAACCCTAGGTTAGTTTTTTCAATGTTCATCCTGATTTGTGTTTTGGTGGTGGGAACAGCGGTAATGGGTATTGTTCAGGCCTCATCACCGAAGTCTGTGTTGGTCAGTTACTCCACGCTTGTACCTACCCCAAAACCCAACGCAAAAGCAATATCCAAAGAAAAAGTATCCAAACAGAAACCTGCATCGGAGAAAAAAGCCTCCGGCTGCAAAGAATTAAAGCGGTTTGACTCGGGTATCACTCAATGGTGCGAGTTAATCAAAAAATACGCTGCCAAATACAACGTTGATCCCGCACTCGTTGCCTCCATAATCCAGGTTGAATCGGGAGGAAACCAAGCATCAATCTCCTATCAAGGAGCGGTCGGAATCATGCAAGTTATGTCCAGTGATTCCGGTTGGGCCTATTTCACCGACAGACCGACAAGGGATCAGCTATTAAAACCCAAAACCAATATTGAATGGGGATGCAAAATCCTTTCAGGCTACATTGAAAGATATGGTAATGTCAGAGATGGCGTAATGCACTATGGCCCCATGAATTACGGCTATACATACGCCGATCAAGTCCTTGCAATATACAACTCAGCAGATTAGATTAGTAAGTCAAAATCAACCAAAAACCGGCCCTTGTGCCGGTTTTTTCATGCCTACACTACCCATTCCAAACCGAATTAGGCAAAATATATCAGGAAACACTCGTTATTAAGGAATAAACGGACTATATTTTTTGGTATACACCTTCATTGGAGTCGGTATATTGACCAAAAAATCAGGTCTGTAAGTAAACAGTTCGGATGGTTTTGTGTTGTTTACATCTCCCTGATTTCTGCCCAAGTTTATACTTGTATATCCCACAAATGAACCTTCTCCGGCAAACTGCACATCCGTTTTGTCACATGTTCCTGCAGTTTCTTTACAGGGAATATTGATATTTTCCGCCACAAACCATCCCTGAGCTTTTGTCACTGCGGGGTCAATATTTATGTCTCCCTTTGCAATAATGCTCAAAAATGCCCCAACCGGCACAGTTATATTGGAATAAATATTTACATTACCGTCAACCAGCAAAATCACTTTCTCTTCTCCAACTGGTCCGCTGTAATCTAAATTTACATCTCCGGTGTACTTGAATATTTGATATCCGTTTAGATCATAATCATCATAAACCACCTCATCCCCGTTCCATTTGGTATAAGGGAAAATATCAACTCTTGTTTTATAAAAATCATAATCATATCGCAGACTTTCGTAAGGACTTTCTATTCTCCACAAAACATCACTCACCATAGCATTTGGATTGCCCCCGAGCTCCATCCCTGTCCACGGAACTCCATAAGACAGTAATCCATATCTCCCATTTGCATCGGGAAGAATCAATCTCTGGTTTTCAGTCGGAGTCAAATTTCCCGGAATCACACTTGTTACTCCATTTTGGGCATAAACATTTCCCCCCACAACTTGCCACCAACCTCCATAGATTCTCCAAAATCCAAAATTATTAACTACTGTTTGCCCGTTACTCGTCACATTGGCCTGATACGATGAACAAACAAGTTTTACTCCGGAAACCAATCCGGAACTAAGAAAATCGCTAAAATCAATTGTGTATGTTGCCGGAGCATAAACCTGCTCACTATATACCCCATCATTATTGGTCATTGCCGGAGGATTTATAATCGGCCATTTATCGGCAACTGCCGGAAAAATTCCAAAACTTTGATTGGCAAACTTTGGTGCCGATGCCATCTCCCCACAACTTTCAACACCAGAAACATCAAATAAAGTTCCCGTAATTGTTGCCACACAGTCATTTCCGGTCGTCAACGCGGCACAATCATCTGTCCCACAGTCCTCCGTACAACCGGCTTTATGTTCTTCATCGCAGACTCCACTCAAAACAGCTCCCCTTTCCACACAAATCAATCTCTCATCAGAGTTTGTTGATAAACCGCCATTAGTACTTGCCACTTTTAACATCAGATCTTTCCCCGCACCGGTACCGTCAGGAGTCCAGCTTCCTGCAGTAATATCACTGGCAACCGGTGTATCGGAAATCACTGTTGCTCCATCAGTCACCAAGATTTTATATCCATTTACATTTTCCGGGCACCCTATTCCCCAGTTTGCAATTGCGTTCCAACTCACTCCCAAAGACTCACCGACTCTCACCTGAATTGGTACTAACTCCGCACTGGGCTGACTGGTAATGTGCAGTTCGTCTATGTAGCCTAAAAAATCTCTGCCCGTTGTCCCATTTTGCAAACCCATCAACAAACCAACATTACTGCTTCCGAAAGAATACGTACCAACAGATGGATTTGAATAACTGCTTTTCACTACTCCGTCAATCAACATATTTAGGTTATTTCCAACTCTCGTAATCGTAATATGATGCCAGTTTCCGTCACTCCAAGTACTTGTTGTATAAAGTACTCTTGATCCTCCCATCCAAAAGTCCAAATT
>Ga0172371_10010532_pt1 | contig 12474 bp, 9 predicted proteins | sample Lak12m_FD_114543 | JGI IMG/M metagenome (GOLD analysis project Ga0172371, IMG submission 114543) | Freshwater microbial communities from Kabuno Bay, South-Kivu, Congo - kab_022012_12m | ecosystem: Environmental > Aquatic > Freshwater > Lake | place: Democratic Republic of the Congo: South-Kivu... | reverse complement strand
TCGAATTTATATTGGACTGAACGTTTCGCCCCTGTCTGAAGTAATCGGTAAAGTTTTTGACACATCTCTTTGAATAGATGATTGTGTTAAACTAACCCCAGCACATCAAAAAAAGATTTTGCCGTTTTCCTGTTAATAAAAATTTAATCTCCCCATCCTGCGGTACCTCAGAAATAATGCGTACCTTTGCACCCCCTTTAAAAAATCAATGAACTCCTCGTCGCAAGCGACAGGGAATTAACCCAAACACCCCGACCCCGTCCCCTTCTCCCTGAGGAGAAGGGGACGGGGGATGAGGTATAAAGAATAAATTGAAATGCCATTAAACAAGCTTAGAAATATCGGAATTGCAGCACATATCGATGCCGGAAAGACTACGGTCACAGAACGAATTTTGTTCTTTTCCGGAACCAACCGCAAGATGGGAGAAGTGCACGACGGCCAGGCCACGATGGACTTCATGCAGCAGGAACAGGAACGCGGGATCACCATCGCGTCCGCGGCCATTACCTGTGCATGGAAAGGACATCAGATCAACCTGATAGATACTCCGGGACACGTTGACTTCACCATCGAGGTAGAACGGTCGCTGCGCGTGATCGACGGCATGGTCGCCGTGTTCTGCGCCGTCGGCGGCGTTGAACCACAAAGCGAAACCGTCTGGAACCAGGCCGACCGCTACCGTGTGCCCCGCTTTGCCTTCATCAACAAGATGGACCGTACAGGCGCCGACTTCCCGGCCGTGGTTGCCCAGATGAATAAATACCTCGACGCCAACGCGGTACCATTCCACATCCCCATGGGCGCGGAAGAACATTTTGAAGGGATCATCGATATCATCCATCGCAGGGCATATATGTTCCGGGAGATGGAACAGGTTGAAACAGAGATACCCGAAGGATATAATCAGAGAACCGAAGAAGCCCGGGCCTGGGCCGTTGAAAAGTTGGCCGAGTTCCACGATGAGATCATGGAACTGTTCATGGAAGACAAAGAGGTTTCCCCCGAACTGATGAAGAAAGCATTGCGTGAATCCACGCTCAAATTACTCATCACCCCGGTATTCTGCGGCGCCGCTTACAAAAACAAGGGCGTTCAGATGCTGCTCGATTCGGTGGTCGACTACCTCCCCTCCCCCGTGGATGTAGGGGCCGTGACGGGAACCGATCTCGATGACCCCGAAAAACTGCATACATGCCACCCATCGAAGAAAGAGCCTTTTTCGGCCCTGGCATTTAAACTTATTCACGATCCGTTCGTAGGTCAGCAAACCTTCACCCGGATCTTTTCTGGTACGCTCCGGAGCGGAATGCAGGTCTTCAATGCCACGAAAGGCAAACACGAGCGGGTTGGACGGATCTTCCGCATCCATGCCAAAGACCGCGAGGAAATTTCGGAAGCAGGCCCCGGCGATATCGTTGCCCTCATCGGGATGAAAGTAACCAAGACCGGTGATACCCTGTGTGGCGATGAACATCGTTTTCTGCTGGAAACCATTCATGTTCCGCCCAGTGTTATTGAACTCAAGATCAACCCTGCGAAACGGGCCGACCAGTCCAAACTGGGTGAAGCACTGCATAAACTGGCCATGGAAGACCCCTCTTTCAACGTTCGCTTCGATGATGAAACCGAAGAGACAATCATTGCCGGAATGGGCGAATTGCACCTCGAGATCATCGTTGATCGCTTAAGAACCGAATTCAAGGTAGATGCCGTGGTAGGAGAACCTGCTGTGGCTTTCCGCGAAACGATCACCAGCGAAGTCGAATCAAACTACAAGCATTCCAAGCAAACGGGAGGCAAGGGACAATTTGCGCACGTGCTCATGCGTTTGGAACCGAATGAAGGAAAAGGCTATGAATTCATCGAAAAGATCAAGGGCGGAAATATCCCGGCCGAATACATCCCTTCGGTGAACAAGGGGATTATGAAAACCCTCGAACGGGGCGTCATGGCCGGGTACCCGGTGGTGGATGTGAAAGTCGTCCTGCTCGACGGCAGCTTCCATCCGGTCGACAGTTCCGATATGGCCTTCCAGACCTGTGCATCCATAGGGTTCAAACAGGGTTTCATGAAAGCGGATCCCGTCCTGCTTGAACCTATGATGAAGGTGGAGGTAAATACTCCCGATGAATATATCGGTGATGTGGTGGGCAACCTCAACCGCCGCCGCGGGAAAATTGAAGCCATGCGCCGTTACCGTAAAGGATCGCAAAAGGTCAATGCCTTTGTACCCCTGATGGAGATGTTCGGATACGCGACCCAACTGCGGAATATTTCCAGCGGACGCGCCAACTATTCCATGGAGTTCTTCAAATATACACCCCTGCCGAAACTGCTTCAGGAGGAGGTCCTGAAAAAAGTGGCCGAAGAAAAGAAGGCAGCAGGCAGGTAAACCAAGTGCCAACTGGCAACTTCCACGTTAATCCCTGACGAAATGCGGCATTTCAGCGGGGATCACGAGTGAGAACTCAACTATCCCCCTGAACTCACCATCCCTGAACCAGGGCGACTGGTAAATGAGTTTCCTGATCCCCCTTTTTTCAATGGTGTAAACATTAGGTTGCCCTGAGGTTATGATCCCAGTGATCTTCTTCCGGGATGCCTCGTTGTGGCACTCCATCAGGTCCCTCCCTATCAGGCTGGGCTCTCCCTCCTTCTCATACTGGACCTTAGCCTTTTCATTCATAAAGATAATCCTTCCCGTTGCATCGCTCACGATCACATTGCCGTCGAGCTTGTCGATAAATTCCATAACAATTGTTTGCAGCAAAGATAAGGAGGCTTTTTTTTATGGTCACCAACTTAAGATACCTCACCCCCCTGACCCCCGACTTAAGATACCTCACCCCCCCTGATGCCTTAAGATACCTCACCCCCCTGATGCCTTAAGATACCTCACCCCCCTGATGCCTTAAGATACCTCACCCCCCTGATGCCTTAAGATACCTCACCCCCCTGACCCCCTCTCCTCGAGGAGAGGGGGAGAAGCCTTATACCTGGTAGACGCAACTCCCCTCTCCCTGGGGAGAGGGGTTGGGGGTGAGGTATTTATACCGGAGAGGGGTTCAGGGGTGAGGTATTTATACTGGAGAAGGATCAGGGGGGTAAGGTATCTAAAGCTGGCGGCACCGGGTAAGTTGTTTTTTTGTTAAATTTGTAACGAAACAAAAGCATCGCCATCTAATCTTTGAATTTTCAAATACAAAATTATCATGGAACCAAAAAGACTTTACCGCTCAAGAAACAACCGCGTCCTGGGCGGCGTATGCGCCGGATTGGGAAACTTTTTCACCATCGACCCCGTACTCGTGCGGGTTTTGTGGGCCATCTCATTTTTCGTCGGCGGGGTAGGATTTCTCGCCTACATCATTGCCTGGATCATCATTCCGGAAGAACCCGCCGGTTGAGTTTACGAAACAATATACCACGAGCGAAAAGATTTACGATTGGACGATTTACGAATAACGAATAAATTGACGATCAAACGATTTACGATTAATGTTGCTCAATCCTAATTCGTCAATCAAACAATTCAATCTGCAATCGTCAATCGTCCTATCGTAAATTCAATTTTAAATCGTCCTATCGTAAATTCACTTTAAATCAACCAACCCGATGATCACCTTCGAAGCTCTTTTCAAAATCTCCTACGGATTATACATCGTGGGTTCCGGAGATAAGGAACGTGGCAACGGGTTTATTTCAAACTCGGTATTCCAGGTTACCTCTGAGCCGCCAAAATTTGCCGTTTGTTGCAATAAGAACAATTTCACCTCTGAATTCATCAGGCAGTCCGGTGCGTTTTCCATATCCGTTCTGAGCAAGGATGCATCGCCCGACCTGTTCGGCCGCTTCGGATTCCGAAGCGGGAAAGATGTTGATAAACTGGATGGGATCCTGGTGAAATACGGGGAGACCGGCGTGCCCATCGTATTGAACGATACCATTGCCTGGCTCGAATGTAAACTAATGCAAACCGTGGATGTCGGAACCCACCTGATTTTCATCGGTGAATTGTTGCATGCAGAGATCCTGGATGATATGAAAGAACCTTTAACCTATCAGCATTACAGGAAGGTACGAAAGGGCGTCGCACCAAAAAATGCTCCAACTTACATCGACAAGTCGAAACTCAAGATTAAACCTACCAATTGAATTTACGATTGGACGATTTACGATTGCAGATTGAATTGTTTGATTGACGAATTACGATTGAGCAGCACTAATCGTAAATCGTTTAATCGTAAATTTATTCGTCAATCGTAAATCTTCCAATCGTAAATACGTATGGATCACTCCCTCCTTCTCTTATGCCGTTTGGATTTTGAAAAGATCCGTTCCAGTAACGACCGCCTGGAAACCTTTTCATGATCATCGGAATAATACCCGTAGCCGTAGCCGTAGCCATAACCGTACGCGTAGCCATAACCGCTGCCATAACCATAACCGTACGAGCTCTGTTCCAGGTCGAAATCATTCAGCACGATAGCCAGGTGCGGGGTGTTGTGCGACTCCACATCGCGGATCACCGAGGCGAAAATTTTCTTATGGGTAACCCCCTGGCGCACGACGAAAAGATTGGCGTCGGAATGCTTCATCAGCAAAATGGCATCGGTAACCAGGGCCACCGGCGGTGTGTCGATGATGATGTATTCATAGATCTCTTTCAGCCTTGCAAACAACTCCGCGCATTTCTCCGACGCGATCAGTTCGGCAGGGTTGGGCGGGATCGGCCCCGCCATCAGGATGTCGAGATTTTCGATGCCCGAGAACTGGATAACCTCTTCCAGGCTGTTCTTATTAATAAGGTACGAGCTTATCCCCACCGTGTTGGTCAGCTTGAAATCCTCGAAGATCCTGGGTTTGCGAAGGTCGAATCCCATCAGCAGGGTCTTTTTGCCGTAAAGCGCAAAGATCGAAGCCAGGTTCACCGAGACAAATGTCTTTCCTGCCCCGACCATGTCGGATGTGATCAGGATGGTTTGCTGCTCCTTTCGCTGCAACAGGTAGTTGATGTTGGTTCGTACCGTGCGGAATGCCTCCGTACTGGTCGAATTGGGCGAATCGATCACCACCCTGCTCCCCTTCCTGCTGTGAAGGAGATTACCAATGAAGGGCAGCTTCGTCATCTTTTCAATGTCTTCACGGTTCAGGATAGTTTTATTGAAATAGCCCTTCCCGAAGATGTACAGGATGGGAATCATGATCCCTAAGATCAGGGCGATGAGATAGTTCTGATTCTTATTCGGGAAAACCCGCTTGACCCCTGCATTGGGCGCCTGGTCGATGATCTCGTTGTCGGGGGTGTTTGCGGCCCGGGTGATCAGCGCCTCCGAACGCTTCTGAAGGAGGTAGGTATAGGAGGCATCGATCAGCTTGAATTTCCGTTCGATCCCGAACAGGACCCGCTGGGTTTCGGGGAGCCTGTCGATAAGCGAGGTGATCTCCGACATCCTTTTTCCAACTTCATTCAGCATGGTCTCATTCGAACTCAGTGCATTGCAGGTGTTCTCGTAGAGTGCTTTTTTCGTGGTCTCTATCTGGTTGTCGAGGGCTATGATGTTGGGACTCTTCTCCTTGGCATACAGCGCACTCTCCGCCCGTTTCATGTAAAGCGCCGTTAATTGCCCGGTGAGGCCGTTCAGTGTCGCGTTATCGATACCCATCGAGGCGGGAACGATCATTTCGTCGAGCCGCTGATTGGCCTCGATATACCTTTTCATGTTCTTCAGGTAACTGTTCTTCACGCCCAGGATGGCCTTCTCATCCTGCAATTGCATCATCTTGTCAAACACCTGCTGCGACTGTGCATCCAGGTTCATGACCTTCTTGCTGGCCCTGAAATTCATGAGGCCCCTTTCCGACAGGTTCAGCGAATCGGAGATCCCCATGAGCTCCCGGTCAATAAAATCGATGGTCAGGGTAGCGACGATGTTCTTTCGTTCGAGTCCGCTGGTAATGTATTCATTGGTAAGCTTGTTGATAAAATCGATGGTCTTGCCGGCGTTGATGCTCTTCATTTTGACCTCGATCACCGATGCATCCTTTTTGACGGGAGCCACCGTGTATGACCTGAATTCGTCGGTAAGTCCGGGATAATCGCGGAACATGAACGAGAAGGATTTTTTATAATCCCTCATTTCGTCGAAGCCGTCGGTGAGGATCACCTTGAACCTGAAATTTTTCTGCTGCACAACCTGGTTGAAGGAGTAGGCCGAGCTTACATTCACATGCGCGGCGGGGCTGTTTACAAATGTCTTCGCGGCGAAGTCATACAAGGGTACCTCTTCGGCATCCGCTTCGAGCCTGTACTGGGTCGGGGAAAGGATGGTAAGGTCGAACTTCATGTTGACCGGCTGGGGATACGAGGTATCCATGATCACCTTGAAGGGAACATCGTAAAACAGCTCCGAAGTGGTATAGAATGGATTCCCGTTGTAAAAGCGCTTGAAGGCATCGATCGGATTCTGGCGGTAAAACTCCCGGTAGAGGAATTTTTCCCTGCTGAAATAGGCCACTTCATAACCCGCGTTCTGTATGGTGCGGTACACCAGCTTGTACGACGAAAGCCTCTCGATCTCATTGTTCAGGTCCTGCATGCCCTTGAACATGCCGATACCGAGCATCTCCTGGGGGTTTATCTGGTTTTCCTTGTAGTCCTTGATGAGTACGGTCGACCGGACCTCATATACCGGCCGGGCATATTTATTGAAAAAAAAACAGAGAAGCAGCGCCGAAACAATGGTTATGGCAAATAGGTACCAGTAGTGGTAACATTTGTAAAAAAATTCCTCATAATTAAAGGCAGGTTCCTCCTGATGGTCGAATTCCTTGATATGGTCGTTCATGGGAATTTTTAGTTTTTAATATAATTGATCAGCAACAATGCTGTAGTTACCGACGAAAGCACGATGGCCCACGGAAAAGTCGATCCCAGGCCCCATCGTTTGTATCCCAGCGGAGAAATATAAATAATATCGTTCGGTTGCAGATAATAATATGGAGAACTGAGAATTTTCTCACTCGTCAGATCCAGGTAATGTACCTGCGAACCGCCGTTCACCTGGCGGATCAGCGCCACCCTGCCGCGGTTTGCATATTCCGTCATGTCTCCCGCCAGGGATATTGCCTCAAACACATTCAGATCGTCCTTGTAAATCGTGAATTCTCCCGGCCGGAATAATTCTCCAACGAGTGTCACCCGGAAGTTGACCATTTTAACGACCACGGTCGTCTCCTTCAGGTATTCGCTGATTTGTTTCTGCAGTATCGCCTTTACCTGGTCAACCGTCAGATCCCGGACATGGATCATGCCAACGATCGGAAAATCAATGTTCCCGTCGGCATTGACACTGTAACTGTTCAGGTAGATCGAGGCATCGTTCGCGAAGTCGTTGAAGGAGCTGGCTCCCGACTGCTTGTTGAAAAAAAAGAAGGCCTTCTCGTCCAGGGCGAACACCCGGATATAGAGGTTGTCTTTGACATGAATTTTGTAATCGGCATTCCGTTTATTGGGGTTCAAGGAGGCCGTATCCTTCTCCTGTAATCTCTGAAGATATTTGATTTTTTTCTGAGGTACGCACGAGGAGAGCAAAACCGCAATGATTAGACAGAACAACGCGGGTCTTATGATCAGCGTATCAAATTTTTCCATGTAGACACCAATTGAACAGGACAAAAATACTGGTTTTTTTTGAACAGGCAATACCTCACCCCCTTGTCCGCCTGTCCGCCTGTCCGCTTGTTATTACCTCACCCCCCTGCCCCCTCTCCGACCTTAGGAGGACCGCCTGTTAATACATCCTGACTTCTGACGCTTCTTAATTTTAGTGAACGAAAGTGGGAAATACAAAGTTCGAAGGACGAACAACGGCCAGCTTATCCCAAACTTCGTCATTCGTACTTCGTCATTCGTACTTCGGACTTCGCATTGAACCGCACTAAATGTCAGAAGTCAGGAATACCTCACCTCCCTACTTTGTCTGCATTGTTTTTATTGCCTGCATTACCTGCATTGATTTTTTTAGGTTGCCTGTCAAAACAATAAATAATTGAGTATATTTGCTACTCATATTTAATACCGTAGAAGAACGATTCGCCAGCTAAGTTACAGCCCCGCTGTGACTGAACGGGCGAAGCTGTAGCGGGATGTGGGATGTGGGATGCGGAATAGTTTGCAAAGCACACTTAACACTTAACACTTAATCACTTAATAATTTAAAACTAATCTATGCTACCTCCCAACTCCATTTCTCCCTCCGGCGAAGGTTTCCTTCTTCCGGCTAAGGGTGACGATGTAACTGAACTCAAACGAATTGAAAAACTGGTAACTGCCGCCCGCAAGGACAAGAAAGAGATCGTGGTGGTGATGGGCCTTGGTTTCGTGGGGGCCGTGATGGCAGCCATCGTGGCTGACACCAAAAATGCCAGGGGAAAAAACAGCAAGTTCGTCATCGGGTGCCAGCGGCCCAGCACACGCTCCTTCTGGAAGATCCCGATGATCAACCGCGGCGAGGCGCCCATCAAGGCCGAAGACCCCGAAGTGGATGTGCTGATTAAACGCTGCGTGCTGAAAGACAAGACTCTGACGGCTACCTGGAACAGCGACTGCCTCCGGTTTGCCGACTGTGTGGTGGTCGACGTGCAGTGCGACTTCGCCAAAAAGGAGCTCGGCAACATGAAAAGCGGGGAGGCCGACATGGCCGCCCTCGAAGATACGATGCGCACCATCGGCGAGAAGATCCTCCCCGGATGCCTGGTACTGATCGAAACCACCGTCGCCCCCGGCACCACGGAATTTGTTGCATGGCCGATCCTCAAAAAGGAATTTGCCCGCAGAGGCATATCCCAAATACCTCTGTTGGCCCATAGTTTTGAACGGGTAATGCCCGGAAAACACTACGTGTCCAGCATCCGTGATTTCTGGCGGGTATGCTCCGGCTGCGATCCCGAAGCCAGGAACCGGGTGGAGAAATTCCTGCATGAGGTGCTGAATACCACCGACTTCCCCCTCACCGTCATGGACCGCCCGATCGAATCAGAGACCACCAAGATCGTGGAGAACTCCTACCGGGCTGCCATCCTGGCCTATTTGAACGAGTGGAGCCTCTTCGCCGAGCGTAACGGGGTCGACCTGATCAAGGTGATCGACGCAATCAGGATGCGCCCTACCCACAGCAACATCATCTTCCCCGGACCGGGGATCGGTGGCTATTGTCTTCCAAAAGACGGCGGACTGGGTTACTGGGCTTATAAACACATCCTCGGCTTCGATGATGGCGACAAGGTGTTCCGGATCACCCCCGTGGCCATCGACATCAACGACACCCGGGCGCTCCACGTGGCCGAACTCACACGCGACGCCCTTCGCAACATGGGCCGTTACATCGCGGGTTCAAAGGTGCTGCTTTGCGGCGCCAGCTACAGGCAGGACGTGGGCGATACGCGCTATAGCGGGAGCGAACTGGTGGTGCGTAAACTCACCGAGATGAACGCCGCCATCTGTATCCACGACCCATATGTCGATCATTGGTATGAACTCGAAGAACAGGACACTTATCCTACCCCTGCCAGTTCATGGAAACGTTTTTTCCGCAACCAGGAACAACTGAAACAGTCCGTTGTGGAGAAAAACCTGAAGAAGGCGATCAAAGGGGTCGAAGCGGTGATCCTTGCCGTACCACATCACCAGTACCTCGACCTTGACCCTGCTGAACTGGTAAAATGGGCCGGCGGTCCCTTCGCGATCATCGATGCCTTCGGGATCCTGAAAGACGACCAGATCAGGCAGTACTTCCGGCTCGGGTGTGAAGTAAAAGCGCTTGGACGGGGACACCTGGCGAGGATAAAACGGGAAGAAAAAACTTAATCTTTTATTCTTTACCAACGAACAATTATTATTATATTTGTTCGCCGATAACAAACAAATACAATTTTGATTTGATGACAAGCGAAAGGCTTAAGGAGATCATGTTTGATCAGAAAGATGTTTTTAATCACAAAAAACACCTGATACAGCGTGACCTGGATCTTGCTAAATATTTAACCACAGGTCAGGTAGTCATCGTTTCCGGTATCCGTCGCTGTGGCAAGTCATCCTTGTTATTCCTGATTAAGAAGGAGATGAATCTGAAGGAACCGGACTATTGTTATTTCAATTTCGATGATGAACGAATAATTGCCGACATTACAATTCTTGAGGATATTTATAATCTGCATATCGAGGTTTACGGGAAAGAACCTGTTTTGTTTCTGGATGAAATTCAGAATATCGACAATTGGGAAAAGTTTGTCAACCGCATGTTTGAGCAGGGAACAAAAATTTTTGTGACCGGGTCCAATGCGAGGCTGCTCAGCTCCGAAATCTCGACAAGCCTTACCGGTCGGAATAAACTCATTGAACTGTTTCCCTTTTCTTTCACAGAATATCTGCGGTTCATCGGCCATGATTACAGCCTTGACCGGCTGATCCCAAAATCCAAAGCCCTGCTGTTGAAAGATTTTAACGCCTATTTTAAAACGGGAGGATTTCCACCGGTAGTTAAAGAAAATGATACGGAATTGATCAATGCTTATTTTCAGGACATATTATACCGTGACATCATTTCCCGTTACAGGCTGACCCAGGTAAGCGAAATCAGGCAAATCGGTTTGTACTTTGCCTCCAACATCGGGAAACTGTTTTCATATTCCACGCTTCAGGAAATTTCCGGAGTCAGGAGCCTGAGTTCAATAAAGGATTATTTAAGTTATTACGAACATTCCTATCTCTTTTTTTATCTGAAGAAATTCGATTATTCAGTTAAAAAGCAGATTATGAATCCTAAAAAAGTGTACACCATCGATCCGGCTGTTGTCCACCGGTTAGGATTTCATTTTTCAGAAAACAATGGACGTATCCTTGAGAATATTGTATTTCTGGAGCTGATCCGGCGTGGGAAAGAGGTTTATTATCATTCACAAAATAAAGAATGTGATTTTGTGGTTAAAAAGGGCCTTGAAGTTTCCGAAGCCATCCAGGTGGCCTTCGAGGTAAATGCAAATAACTACCGGCGGGAGTGTCAGGGACTGCTGGAAGCCATGGATTTACATCATTTAAAAAAGGGGGTTTTGCTGTATTACAGCATCGATGAGTCTCTCCTCCCCAAAGATCCCGGAATAGAGATGCTTCCCGTGTGGCAATGGCTGCTGGCAGAATCACCTAAAACTTAATCACTTGCCTGCCTATCCCAAAATATCTGGTTTGCGCGTTTTAGTTACCGGTGGCGCCGGCTTCATCGGATCAAACCTGTGCGAAGACCTGTTGCAGCATGGCAACGAGGTGGTTTGTCTCGATAATTTTTCGACCGGACGGATGGAGAACCTCCGGGAATTCCTGGATCACAAACGTTTCAGGCTGATCACCGGCGATATCCGGGATCCCGGGGACTGCAGAAAAGCCTGTGAAGGCATTGATATCATCCTGCAGCAGGCTGCATTGGGATCGGTTCCACGTTCGATCAACGATCCGGTAACGACCAACGAGGTCAACATCGGCGGATTTCTGAACATGCTTGTTGCCGCCCGCGACGCTAAGGTGAAGCGCTTTGTTTACGCGGCCAGTTCTTCCACCTACGGCGATTCCGAATCCCTTCCCAAGGTGGAAAATATCATTGGCAAGCCCCTCTCCCCCTATGCCGTGACCAAATATGTGAATGAATTGTATGCCCATGTGTTTACCCTGAACTACGGGCTGGAGACCATCGGATTGCGCTATTTCAATGTTTACGGGCGCCGGCAGGATCCCAATGGCGCCTATGCTGCTGTGATCCCGAAATTCACTATGTTGCTCATGGCGCATCAATCACCGGAGATCCATGGCGATGGTACCCATTCCCGTGATTTTACGTACATCGACAACGTGATCCGGATGAACCACCTTGCCGCTGCCACCTCCGATCCTAAAGCCATCAACCAGGTGTTCAACACCGCCGTGGGCGAACGCAACGACCTGAATCAACTCGCCTCGCTTTTGAAAATATACCTGTCAGCGTTCGATCCGGAGATCAATAACATACCCGTCTTCCACGCCCCCGACCGAATGGGCGATATCCCCCATTCCCTTGCCTCCATCAACAAGGCAACAACCATCCTGGGGTACCAGCCGGAATATAATTTTGAAAAGGGGTTAAAACTGACCGTCGAATGGTACTGGAAAAACCGTAAAAGTATTAAGGGATTAAAAGTTGATTGACTACTCGCCGGCCCTCGTCTTGAAGGAAGTAGTTTTAAGTGTTAAGTGTTAAGTGTTAAGTTTTCCCTTCGGGAATGAGGTTATACATTTTAATAATCGATTTTCAAATCATTTACCCCCACCCGCCGCAGGCGGAGTCTTAACACTTAACACTAAAAATTTGATTGACCTCTCCCCACCCGCCGCAGGCGGAGTCTTAACACTTAACACTAAAAATTTGATTGACCTCTCCCCACCCG
>Ga0172371_10010531_pt1 | contig 12476 bp, 12 predicted proteins | sample Lak12m_FD_114543 | JGI IMG/M metagenome (GOLD analysis project Ga0172371, IMG submission 114543) | Freshwater microbial communities from Kabuno Bay, South-Kivu, Congo - kab_022012_12m | ecosystem: Environmental > Aquatic > Freshwater > Lake | place: Democratic Republic of the Congo: South-Kivu... | reverse complement strand
TCACCTTTTGCTACGAGCGACTCTTTGTTCGCCAACGCCAAATCGTTTCCGGCGCGAATAGCCGCGATAGTTGGCTTAAGGCCTGCCAAGCCGGTTATGGCGTTTACGACAAGGTCGCATTTTGTCGAAGCAAGATTTATTATTCCCGATTCCGTGTTGGCGATTTTTTTAACGCGAAATTCGGCGGATTGTTTTTTTAGCAAATCGGTATTTTGAAAGCCCGACAAACCTATGATTTGGAATTTGCCTTTTTCCTTGGAGACAACTTCCAGAACTTGTCTGCCTATCGACCCCGTTGACCCTAAAATTATAATTCGTTTCATTCGGTTGGTATTTTGAAAAGCCCGAAATCTTCTTTGCTGACAACCGTTTCCAAATTCTCCTGACAGAACACTAGGAAATTGTAGTATCTGGTCAATATCTCTTCTTCCATTTCGCCATCTATCAAAGTTGTGTAATCGAATGCTATGTACGTGACGCCCATTTCTTTAAAAATATCGACGAGATCGCTCGCCACATATCTGCCGTCCAAACATGCAAAAGCATCCAAGGATTCATCGTACGCATAATTGTAACCCAAGCCGGCCAAAAAATACCTTGTTGCGCCTCCGACTTTATAAATCGTCGTACCGACCGATTCCGTATCGGCTGATAAGGCGATAGCCGCATCCGTTACCCCCGGATTCATAGCTTCGATATACTCTTCTTTGCTTATAAGCCCTCCCATGTAAGCCAAATCATCCAGTCCGGCCGCCGCGCCGATTCTCACAAATATACCCATCGCCACCGTGAGCACGATTGCCGTTTTAGAGATCACGCTCAACATCTTTTCATTTTGCCAGCTGTCTTTTTCTTGAGTTTTTAAAATTTTCAAAACCAAAATCAAAAATGTCGTATATCCTATAAATCCATACCACGGCACCCCGTTGAAAAAGAAAATCATTATCATGAAATATATTGCCGTCCAAATCATTGCAATTCTGAAAATCTTTTCTTCTTTTCTCTCTATCAAGTACCAAACAATGATCGGCAATAAACCCAAGAATATGCAACTTATATCTATGTAAACACCGTTAAATCCCGGGTTCATAGTCATCTGCCATGGCATTTTCAACAAGCTTAACGACGATTTTTCCGTTTTTGCAGATCCAAGCCCCGATATATATATGTCGAATTCTCCGCCAGAACTTTCCGTTGTGCATTTGTCCACATACGAAGTGTAGTCGAACTCGGCCAAATCCGGAGCCGACGCCAAATATCCGGTTTCGAGAGGCACTTTGTCTATAATCGTATTTTTCAAAATCCATGGAGAAAGCGACAAGAACATCGTGGCCAAGAAAAGTCCGATTTTCGCAAATGAAGATTTCTTATTCTGCGTTTTGTAAAAACCAAAAACAACTCCCGCGATGCCAACTAAGATCATCCCTATACCTCCAATTTTCGTCGCTATTACTGGGATTTCGTACAAGTTGCCATCTCCGAACATAAACATCAAAAAGCCGACTTCTGCTAATATTGTTCCCGCCGAGCCATATTTGCCAAAAATTTTCAGCATGACGATTGCGATCATTATTATCAGCGCAATTCCAGCCGTCGCTTTTACACCCAAGCTAACTCCGATCAAAACACCAGCCAGCGCAAGCCATTTCGACTTGTCGGATTTAAACCAATTTATAAGCGCATAAAAAGCGGCCAGTTCGAAAAACAATAAGGCCATATCGTTTTTAAGATCCATCGACGACTGAAACATCACTGACGGGAATGCGTAAAAAATAGCCGCCGACATGAGCGATTGCTCTTTGTTCAACACCAATTTCGCTACCAAATAAATTGCCGTCAGCGCCAAAATTCCACCCCAGAAATTCACCATCATCGGCAAAAATGCGGAGTCCGAATAACTTGCAATGGCGTTTATAAGTTCCCAGTTGTACATGCCGCCAACACCATCAAGCAATCCTTTTAGGTGCGCAAAAACTTCCGGAATATAAAGATAATAGTTCGAGTCATCCCATCCTATAGGCATCGGCCTTATAATCCCCAATATATTGTAAGCCATAATCAACGCTCCTCCGCAGATTACGAACCCCGACAATAAGTCGATTTTTTTTATCGGTTCCGATTCTTTGATAATAAGTTTTAAAAATGCCAAAGCCTCTTTTGCGCCAAACCCCAGCATCGCGATAAGCGCAACCGCGATAGCCAAGAAACTCGCCATATTGAAAAATCCTAGCACGAATACAACGATCATAATGCTTGTTAATCCAGCCGCCGTATTCAGAACGAATCCTGATATTTTATCTTCGGCGCTATCCGCACCGATATGAAAAATCTTAAGCAGCTTCCCGCCAAATGAAAACGCAACGATATTCAACAAGAAAATCGCTAAAAGTCCAAGCAGGATTTGTCCTCCCGTGAAAACCATAGACTTAATTGCGCTGGCGCTTGTAAAACTTGATTGCAGGTCGGCCGGAAATCCTTCTATCAATCTCGTCGAGTCGGTCAATATTGTTTGGTCCGCCAAAACAATTTCCATGTCTTCGGTCGGCTCGGTCCCTTCGGGCAGAAGCCCCCACGATTCCGCATCTCTGAAGATTATTCCACCGCGATATATTGCTATATCGTTCGAGATTTGCATTACCCCCAACGAAATCAACGTCGTCAATACGATAAAGGTTATGATTTTTGCCACCGAAACCCTTATTTCAAAAATTCCTCTTTTTAATATTTTATTTAATAAAACTTCGACGCCGAACATAATTCCGCCGGCAAGCGCAAACGATATAATGGCTGCGATGACCCTGCCGGTATAACTAAAACTTTCCAAATAATACGGATGATTCTTTACAAAGAAAAACCATGCAACGACAAGAAACCACAACGATCCCAATATTATTTTCAGCGTTTTCTTCATGACAATTTGTCTTTTAAATATTTAAAAATTTTTTCCGGACTTTCGTTTTTTATAATCGGCGTATTTTTCTTATATAAAGAAAACTTGTCCTTGGAGATCCCGATTATAGCATAATCCGCCCCTTTCGATTCACCTGCAAAATTCACCCCGCACCCTAGAACGGCGACCGATGTAGATTTGCAGGGATGAAGTTCGTTTTCAAGTTTTTGCGCGATTTCCGAGACATTCGCTTTTGTCCTCCCGCATGTCGGGCATGCGATGATTCGCAGTGGCATCTTGATGAAATCCAGGCTGTCCAAGATTTTTTTGGCAACTCTGATTTCATGTATCGGATCGGCAGACAAAGAAACTCTTATAGTGTCACCTATGCCTTCGGCCAATAAAGTCCCGATGCCTATCGAACTTTTGATCGTGCCTGTTTCGAGGGTGCCGGATTCTGTTACTCCCAAGTGTATCGGATATTTGCAATGTTTTTTAAGTAGGCGGTTTGCTTCTATCATCGTTCTGACATCACTGCTTTTGACCGATACGACGAGGTTTTCGAACTTTTCTTTTTCGAAAAACGAGATCCAGCGTTTGGCTGAAAGCGCCAACGCCTTTGGGGAATGTGCTCCGTATTTGTCGGATAAATCTTTCTCTAAAGATCCTTCGTTAATTCCGATTCTTATCGGTATGTTTTTGGCTTTTGCGGATTTTATTATTTTCTTGAGAGCGGTTTTATCGGATATGTTGCCCGGGTTGATTCGAATTTTATCCGCACCGTTTTCGATAGCCGCCAATGCAAGTTCCGGCGAAAAATGTATGTCCGCAATCAATGGAATAGATATCTCTCGTTTAATCATTTTTATAGCCTTCGCGGAAGACATTGTCGGAACTGCGATTCTTACCATGTCGCAACCCGCTTTTTCGAGCAACTTGATTTGTTGTACAGTCGCTGTGACGTTTTCAGTTGGCGTCGTGCACATCGACTGAATCGTGATTTTTCGCATTCAGATGGCTTTTTTAAGCCTCGCAAATATACTCTTTAACTTGACTAAAATAAAGATTTCCCATAAGATTGCGGGGCTTTTTTATCCTTAATTCCAATCGACCATTAAGCATCTCCGCGTAAATCATCAGATTTCCGCACCCACGGTTCGTCTTGTCGACGAAGGTCAAGAACAGTTGGGTATTATGGGGCTTTCAAAAGCTCTTGCACTGGCACAAGAGAGAGGAATGGATTTAATAGAAGTTTCTCCCAAGGCCAACCCTCCGGTTTGTAAGGTAATGGATTACGGCAAATATTTGTATCAGTTGAAGAAGGCCGAACAAAAGCAGAAGAAAGCTTCGAAAAAAGGTGAGGTCAAAGGTATAAGGCTCAGCATGCGAACGGATATAGGCGATATGAATATCAAGATAAAAAAGGCTCGTGAATTTCTCGCCGATGGCAACAGTTTGAAAGTTCAACTTATGTTCAAAGGCAGAGAAATAGTCCATAAAGAATTGGGATTTGAGAAAATCAGGGCTTTCCGAGACGCTATTGTCGACATCGGCAAAGTGGATTTGGAACCCAAGATGCAAGGGTACATGATAACGATGATGATAAGTCCAAGTAAGTAGTAGGATCACAGATATAAATTTAAACTTAAAAAAATGAAGATCAGATCGCGCAGTGGCGCAAAAAAAAGGGTTAAAATAACCGGCTCAGGCAAATATAGGTTTGAAAAATCTTGCAAAAGACATCTTTTGGCTCAGAAATCAAAGAGACAGAAGAAAATTGCCGGAAGAAAAATAGTTGTCACGGAGACTCAGGCAAAATATTTAGCCAAGGTTTTAAATAAATAATCAATTAACAATACAATATCATGGTTAGAGTTAACAGAGGTTTGGCATCTAAAAAGAGGCACAAGAAAATACTTAAACTTGCTAAAGGTTATCGCGGTAACAGAAGCAAGCAGTTTTGCGCCGCCAAAAATGCCGTAGCCAAAGCAGGTGTAAGATCTTATACACACAGAAAACTTCGAAGGAGAGAATTCCGATCTCTTTGGATAACCAGAATAAATGCTGCGTTGAAACCTTACGGGATCAATTACAGCAGGTTTATCAATGCAATGGCCAACAAAAAAGTTATCGTCGACAGAAAGATTTTGGCCGAATTGGCTGTCAGCAAGCCTGAGGTTTTCGGGAAAATAGTAGAGGCGGTTCGATAATTCAGTAATGAATTTTGAAGCCTTTTAACGATTCGTCTTCGGCTAGTTTTGTTTTGTCGATTTTGATTACGTTCGCGTGAGATGGGCCCGCGGTTAATATTTCGATAAGTTCGCTTAATGATTTCTCATCACCCTGAATAAATGCCGAAACCGATCTGTCCGGTTCGTTTTTCACCCAGCCATTTATTCTCAATTTGGCGGCATTGTCTTGCACGAAGTCGCGATAAAAAACGCCTTGGACTTTGCCGTGAATTTTTAATAGGTACGATGGCATAAAGGAATGGAGTTTAGATTTGGATGTTTCGAGCTTATCTGATAAAATATATTACCTTTAAAGTCAAATTCAACAGTCGAGTTTTTTGCATTAAAATATCAACATGAGTTCACGCATCAAATTAAAAAGCAGGGTCAAAGGGTATGTTGTTTCGTATTTGTACGCTTTGGCCAAAAAAAGGCTTAAGAAATTAAAACCTGATATTATCGGCGTTACGGGATCTGTCGGTAAAACCAGTACGAAAGATGCTGTTTATTGCATTCTCGCCAGAAGGTATGCCGTTCTTCGCAATAAAAAAAGTTTTAATACCGAGCTTGGCGTACCTCTCGGAATACTGGAACAAGAGTCCGGGTTTTCGTCACCTTTTGCTTGGTTGGAAATATTATGGAAATCTTTTAAAGTGGCTTTTTTTGACAAAACCGCTTACGGCAAAGTCGTATTGGAAATGGGAGTCGATAAGCCCGGAGATATGGACCAACTGCTCAAGTTGGTTAAGCCGAATATCGGGGTTATGACGGCAATAAAGGCTGTTCATTTGGCCGAAGGGCAATTTGCAAATCTTGAGGAGATACTCAAAGAAAAATCCAAATTGGTTAAAAGCATAGATAAAAACGGATGGGCGATCCTTAATGCCGACGATCATTATTTGAGTTCGCTCTCAAGCCAACTTGAAGCGAATGTCATTACTTTCGGTACAAGTGAAAAGGCCAATATAAAGGCTGTAAATATTGTAAGCAGCGAAGATGGACTTAAATTCGATTTGGCTTTTGATGATAAAAATTTCTCGGTGCATTTGCCGCATTTGATAGGCAGGCATCATATTTATGTTCTACTGCCGGCTATTGCGATCGGCTTTTTAAACGGATTTAAATGGGAAACGATTAAGGCCGGATTGGAAGATTTCAGATTGCCACCCGGAAGATTGACTTTGTTGCCCGGCATCAATAAAAGTTTGATTATCGATGGATCTTATAATGCGTCGCCTTCGACTATGACGGTTTCTCTTGAGGTTTTGAGCGAGATGAAACCAAAGGGAGTCGGTCGAAAGATCGCCGCCCTCGGCAGTATGAATGAGCTTGGAGATTTTGCAGACAGCGAACATCGAAAAATAGGCAAAGAAGTTATCAAGCACGCAGATATGTTGATAACGGTAGGGGATTTGGCCGGACTTTATGCCGAAGAGGCGCTGAAAGGCGGCATGGATAAAGGTGCCGTTTGGAGTTTTAAAAATTCGAAAGAAGCCGGAGAGTTCTTGAAAGGTAAATTGCGTCCCGGGGACTTGGTTTTGGCTAAAGGATCGCAAAACAATGTAAGGATGGAGTGCTTGGTTAAAGAAATAATGCTTGAGCCCGAACGAGCGAAAGAGTTTTTGGTAAGGCAAGAAAGCGCTTGGAATATCTAATCCTATTAAAGTAGCTGGTCGTTAGCGGCTGGCTACGCCCGCCGCTAACGACTATCCACATGTTATATAAATGGCCAATTATCGGACACGAGGAACAGCTCAAAAGGCTCGAGGAGGATCTTGAAAATGATAATTTGGGACATGCATATATTTTTGTCGGACCCGATAAGGTTGGTAAATTTTTAGTCGCAAAAACTTTGGCCGGAATTCTTCAATGTCCCAACAATTACTGTCGGAGTTGTCCGACGTGTATCCAGATTTCAAAAGGGGTTCATTTGGACACGATTGAAATGCGCGACGATGGCGAATCGATCAAAATCGATCAGGTTAGGACGTTGATCGCCAGCGTGAATATGACCGCGCAAAGCAATTATAAAATCGTGCTTTTGGATAATATCGGGAGAATGGGTGATGAGGCGGCCAATTGTTTTCTCAAGACGCTTGAAGAGCCGCCGAAAAATACACTTTTCCTGATGACCGCGAATAATTTGCGCGAACTTTTGCCGACTATTGTTTCCAGATCTCGAATAATTAAGTTCCCTGCTATCCCCGAAGATAAACTTCGAAAAAAGGTTATCGAAATGAAAGATGTATTGAAGATAGATGCAACCGACGACTCGGTCGAGCGGGCTTGCATGCTTTCTTTGGGCAGGCCCGGCAAGGCTATTGAATTGATGCAAGATGTCGATGCGATGAGGGAATATTTGAGGGTTTATAACGACACAAGATCGTTTTTCTTGGATAAAGATTTAACTAAGAGATTTATGTATGTTCAATCTGTAATCGAGAAGCTTGAAGATGATCCGAAAGCGTTGGATGTCTTCTTGGAAACCTTGCTGTATGTGGCAAGAAGTTTTTTGAATGCAAAAGTACACAGCGGAGACAAGGATAATGAGGATTTTCCAGAGATAATAAATTTTTCTAAAGAAGATTTGATTAATTTGGTTCACAAAATCGAGGAAACACGGTATTTTATCTCCCGCAATATCAACGCCAAATTGGCGCTCGAGAATCTCATGTTAAGTTTCTAAATGACGAAATCAAAAGACATCAAGGTTTACGGCGTTTCATCTTTTTATCACTATAGGATTTTATATGTCCCGATGTGCGAAGGTGACAACTATGAAACCGGATCAACCGTCGTCTTTTGCGACAGCGAAGGAAATAATGAAATAGGGGAGGTAATCGCTCTTGATTTGACCGTTGAGAAAGGTGATATGGCCGAAGGGTCTTCTATCTTAAGGAAGGCTACCGACCACGATTTGCAAAAAGTGACTGCGAACAAAGAGTCTTCGACCATCGCTTTTGAAGCATGCAAAGAACTTATAACGAAGTATGGGCTAAATATGAATCTGATAGACGCAATTTATTCTCTCGATGGCGCTCGTATAAATTTCATTTTCACTTCTGATGAAAGGGTTGATTTCAGAGAACTTGTTAAAGATTTGGCTAAGAAATTTCAGAAACAAATACATCTCCAGCAAATAGGCCCGCGCGATAAGGCCAGAGTTGTGCGAGGATATGGCAGATGTGGACGCAAACTTTGTTGCGCAGGCGCCGTTGGTAAATTAAAAAGCATAACGATGGATATGGTTCGTATTCAGGGCATGTCCAATAAAGGTAGCGAGAAATTGTCCGGAGTATGTGGCAAATTGATGTGCTGTCTAGCTTTTGAAGTTAAAGGATACGAAGAGCTCAAGAAGAATCTGCCTCCTTATGGGAGCGAGGTGAAATTGGCGGATGGACGATCCGGAGTTGTGAAAGGTATCGATATTTTGAACCAAAAAATCAGGGTTGCGACAGAAGATGATTTTTTCGTCACCGAACTTGCAAATATAAAAAGCTTCAAGCCCCCAAGAAATGAAGCGACAAAAACGGAAGAGGGGACGAACACAGATATTTTATGATTTGGTTTATAATAAAATTATTGATCTGCGTCGCCTGTTTGATTTTCCTGAGCGTTATTTTTATAAAAAGATTTTTTTTGGTTCTAACAGAAAGAAAGATGCAGGCGAAATTGTTGAAGGAGGCGAGCAAAATTGAGGCCCCCGTTTCTCAACCCGAATCTACGCCTGTTGTTCCGGTATCGTTACCTGAGCCTGATTCTTCCAAGGTCGCAGACACCAGGTCTCTTTTCAAAAAAGGCGAGATGGCTTTTGCCAAAAAAGATTATGATTCCGCGCAAAAATATTTTGTTAAGGTGCTCGAAATCGATGAAAATCATGCCGATGGGAATTTGCAACTCGGCCTAACTTACTTGAAGCAAAAAAATTTCCCGAAGGCTGAATTCGTATTCCATAAACTTGTTAATCTCAAGAAAGACCCGATCTATTACAGCAACCTCGGATTGGCTTTGTACAGCCAAGGACGACTGCTTGAGGCGGCCGAAGCTTACGAAAATGCGCTTTCTTTGGACAGCAAGAGGGCCGCGAGATTTGCAAGCTTGGCTCAAATATATAGAGAACTGAATAATGATGAAAAGGCCGTTTTGAATTTTGAAAAAGCCAGCAAGAAATCCCCGAGAAACACGGAATACTTGTGGGCACTTGTCGAATATTATAGAAAGCTTGGTCGAGAAGAAGACCTGTTTAATACCGCTAAGAAAATTTTGGAGCTCGACCCTTATAACGAAGATGCAAAAAAGATATTGGGGTAGAAAACACAAAATACTCGTTGACTAAACCCGACTTGATTTTTTCGTATATAGTCGCCCCGTATACATTTCTTCTCTTTATTTATTCATTTTTTCGGACTAAAGTTTTTTTGACACTTTAGAGTTGACAAGTTCGAGAGAAGTTGTTAGCATTGCCACCTTATAAGTTTTAACTTGCCATTATTGTGATAAACGGTGGTCCGAAATCCGGAGTCCAACCTAACGATACACTGCCTCCCGAGGGCCAACATGATTTGGATGAGACTGGTTTAGATAGTCAACATCCTGCTCCTGCGGATGTAGATTTAGCGCCTCCTCCTGGCACCGATTTGGACGAAGGATCATCTGGGTCTTTGGCTCCCGACGATCCTTTTCTTGCAGTGCGCGATGTTGACGACGCAGCAACGGTTTCTATTACCGATCCTAGTTTGTTCGTCTTCGACGATAGTGGTGGCGCGCCAACAGTCAGACCGGATTCTCCTGATTCTCTGTCGTGGCAAGCTTCTAATCCTGATGAAATACCTACCGTACATGGCGTTCAAATCGCATTGCCGTTTGAACCTGGCCAAGTTACATCTCCTGAAATCAGGCGATTTTGGCGAGAAGAGTGCGACAGAAGATTCGGCCGAGAATTGCTGGATTACGTACAAGAAAAATACGAGATAGATCCTTTTGCGGTTGAAGGCAATAAAAGACTATATGAATATGCAACGGCTTTTTTGGAATTTTTATTTAAAAAGTGGTTTAAGGCCCATGTACTGAGCAGGCCTGAATATAGAGCTTATAAGGCTTTGATATACGGCGCTGATGGTAAAGCCACGAATTCTGTTCGCAATTATTTTGATGACAAGTTTTCAAGACTCAGCTCCATACATCATGTAAGAGCCGAACACACACCCCAGTCGGATCTGCATCATGATGAAGCCGAAGATAGCGAAGAGCTCCCTCGTGAAATCACCAGCGAAGTAGACAGAGTCCGCGGTGAAATAAGCAGACGTGGCGACCTCGAAATGGAATTGGCTCCGCTGAAAGATTTAATCGAACAAGAGCACAGAAGATTTTTTGAAAACATACCAGAATTCAGATTTATGGATGTCGGTCCCGCCATTGGAGCAATTTCCGCTTTGTTCATATTAAAAGCACTTGATGAATACGGGCTGCTAAATAACGGAAGGGTTAAGATATGGCTTGCCGACGTTTCTCCAAATGTCATACAGGCCAACTTGGCTGGAAATTTCGACGTCCCCGACGGTATTGCCGAAGATCTGTTTGGGTCTAGAGCCAATTATGAACGTTACAAGCAATATTTAATAACCCATGCATCCGGGTTGGTTTGCGCCGCCGACGAAGAGATACCCCTACCAAACGGCTTCTTGAATTTAACAGTAGATGGATTTTTCTTGCATCATGTCCCCGGAGCCGATTGTAAGGGCAGCGCGGTTGGAGAAATGGTCCGAGTTACAGATGGAGCTATTTTGACCGCCGATGAAAGCCCGGTTGTTTATGCGAGAGGCGGCATCAAAGAAAGGCACGCCGCATCAGGAGCGGATCACAAATCCCGCTTAACGCCTGAACAGCCGATTACTTTAGATCAAAGTATCGAGTTATACGGCCCTGTCAGCGGCAGAATCTGTTTCCGTAACCATGATTACACCCCAAGTCGTTTTGGTAATAATGAATACTACGCTTATTGGTGCGTTACAAAACCAGATCCTTCGACAAGCAATGCGACTGCAATGGATGGTTATGGCGATTATTTCATGCCGGGGGGAAGAGGCATGCCGAAACAACCTGCCGGTCTTACCACGGAAGAATCCACTCCGCACCAGTAACATATCTCGCACAGAAAAGCGCCAACAAAGGGACGAAAAGCGCAAGATAAACGATTCTAAGCGCTTTATTTTTCAACGTCGCGAGCACCATAAATAAAGGGAAGGCGACGAGAAGGTATCTCGAATATCCTTCGAGGTTTGACGAAAATAACGGCGGCAACAATACTGCCAAGCAATAGAAGAAATATTCTTTCGGAAGTTTTTTATAAACAAGCCACGTCAAGATCACGGTGAATAAAAAGCAAAACAAATTCCAACCGGCATAAATACTCCCTCCCGCAATATCTTTAATGGCATTAATAATCGGCATATATGGCAGCGAGAGCGACTTGCCGAATTCGCCATGCTTGGCGAGAAAAATCAAAGGATCTCCGGAGCTCAAATAATATATGAAAAGGACCGCCATAACTCCTGCTATCGGGGAAAGCAGCGCGATGATTTTTTGTAATTTTTCATGTTTAAAATCCGTAAAAATCACGTAAGCAATCGGTAAAATCAAAACACCTCCGACTTCACGCGTCATGCCCGCAAAAAAACCGAAAAACGCCACAATCCACCATTTGCTTTGTTTCATAAAAAACATTAGTCCGGTCGCCAAAAACAAAAATAGCGCCTCGGTATAAATAGCTGTGAAGAAAAACGCGGTCGGGAAGAAAAATAAAAATACGTTTGCCCACAAGCCTTCTTCTTTTTTGTCGCAAATTTTATAAATAAAATATCCCGCCCCGAAAGAAAATGCCGTGTTTATAATCAATCCCGCCAATGCATAGTTCCTGAGCGTCAAATACGATATCGCCTTAAGCGCAATAGGGAACAGTGGAAAGTATGCAAAATATCTTCCGTAATACCAATCTCTCGCTATTTGGATGTATGAATTACCATCCCAAAGCGCCCATTGATTCAAAAATTTAAATCCGCTGTCGTAAGTCGCAAGATTTTCGTAATATATCGCGCCGAATCCAAAAAATGTTGCCGCCAAAACCGCGACTACGAACAAAAAGAGTTTATTGGCGATCAAAATTGGTATTACTTTTCGCATGTATTTTTATTCGGTTACGGTACCGCTGCCGCTTCCGTCTATCTGCTCTTCTTCGGCTCCAACCAAATATTTTGCAGGCCAAGCCTGATAATGACTGTGTATATTTTCTTCCGTTTGCGTGCCGTCCGCGAATGTTATCGTTCTACACCAATCCGCATCGAATCCCGTATGCGCCG
>Ga0172371_10010528_pt1 | contig 12478 bp, 8 predicted proteins | sample Lak12m_FD_114543 | JGI IMG/M metagenome (GOLD analysis project Ga0172371, IMG submission 114543) | Freshwater microbial communities from Kabuno Bay, South-Kivu, Congo - kab_022012_12m | ecosystem: Environmental > Aquatic > Freshwater > Lake | place: Democratic Republic of the Congo: South-Kivu... | reverse complement strand
GCACCGGATGGCCGGACTGGCCAAACACATCCCACAGCATAACGGGATTGGCTTCGGGGCTAAATCCGTTAAGACCTAGCTGCTCAATCCGTTGCTGCAGTTTTTCGCTCATCACTCCGGGCATCGCCAGGCCTGCCACATCGCCTTTTACATCGGCCATAAAAACCGGCACTCCGATCCGGGAAAAACCCTCTGCCAGCACCAAAAGAGAGACTGTTTTGCCGGTTCCGGTAGCTCCGGCAACCAAGCCATGGCGGTTGCCATAGCGGGAATTCAGATAAACACTTTGTTCACCTTTGCCAATTAGGATCTGATCCAAGCGACACCTCCAGCTGTTATTTTAGTTTTTTACATGTTATGCGAAAGGCAGTGTGGCTGTCAATGTTTATTTGTAGCGTCGCTTGCTGAAGCGACGAGGTGGAAGTGGCATCTTGCCGCTTGAAAAGGCGGATTAGCATCCGCCAGTACCCATGTGTAGCGTAGCTGCCGTTTGGAAGAGGTGGAGTCGATCTGCCCTTGATAGGCTTGACTATTTCCACTTTCTATGATGGGCAGATGGACTACACAGGTCTGTGGGGAGTCGCTGTAGTCCATGTCGCCATACAGGCATGGAGGCAGCTGTGGAAATGGTTCTGGCGACATCGACTCCAGACTCAGGGGCAGCTATCCTATCCATATCCCATCCTTTACCCATCCTATGAATATAGAGTAAGATATGGATGGGTACGTGGTTAGTCGAGAAGTCGAGAGGTCGAGGGGTCGCTAAAGTCGAGAAGTCGGGAGGTCGAGGGGTCGAGAGGAAGTTAACAGTCTCTTGTTAATCAAATCCGTGTCGATCCGTTCAATCCGCCGAATCCGTGTAACCATTCACACTTCAATTGCTTAGATCGAGTATCTCCAGTTTATGGTTTGCCAGCGGATTGCGGTTCGAGGGACCTTCCACCAGGATCAGCAATTGCGAAGCAAGCTGCATATCCCCGGTAATGCTCCGGATAAAGGCATCCCAGTCCTCCGGCTCCTCCTCCACCTGATAGGGAAACACCCCGCTGGAGAACTGCAAACCCTGGCACACAGCCTGTTCACAGCTCACCGCCAACATCCACACCGGCAGTTTGAACCTGGCGATCATTCTGGCGGTATGCCCGGTAACGGTATTGGCTACCACCATGGCGGGTTTGAGCTTTTCCACGCACAGGGAGACGTTGTGGGCGATGAGGTCGGAAAGGTGGACTGCATCGCTGCGGAAAAATTCCGTTCTGGGCTTGCCGATCTCGGGATCCTGGCGCATAACTTCGGTATTTTGGGCGATCTTTGCCAGCATCTGCACAGCGTTGACGGGATATTTGCCCACTGCGGATTCCTCGGACAGCATCACGCAATCGGTGCCGTCCAGAATGGCATTGGCGACGTCGGTCACCTCAGCCCGAGTCGGCAGCGGGTTATTGACCATGGATTCCAGCATTTGGGTGGCGGTGATCACCGGCACGCCAAAGTAGTTTGCCCTGGCGGTAAGGTGCTTTTGGGCGATGGCGATACGCGAAATGTCTGTCTCCACGCCGAGGTCGCCTCTGGCGATCATGATGGCATCCGAAACACCGATGATCTCGTCGATCCGCGCCAGGGCTTCCCCACGCTCTATCTTGGCTACGATAAAGGGTTTATAGCCCAGTCTGGCGGCTTCCTCACGCAAGGCGACAATGTCCTCCGCCCGGTTGACGAAGGACTGGCTGACGGCATCCACGCCGTTTTCCAAAGCGGATTTCAGGCAGTCGCGGTCGTGGGGGGTGAAAACGTTTATCCCCAGGTCGATGTCCAAGATGTTCAAACCTTTGTTGGAACGTATCTCGCCGCCTACTTTGATGCGACAGAAAACCTCGTTGTCCTCCACTTTTTCCACTTCCACCTGGATGATCCCGTCATTCAGGGAGATCTTGTCGCCGGGTTTCACCACCTGCGGCAACGGCTCGAAGCTTACCGATACACGATGGTAGTTTCCGATTATTTGCTCGGTGGTAAGGATCAGTTCGTCGTTCGGACGCAGGATATAGCTTTCGCGGTCGAGCTTGCCGATGCGCATTTTGGGTCCGGGAAGGTCTGCCATGATGGTCAGCCTTCTGCCTGCCTCATTAGCGGCGTTGCGGAGTTTTACGATGTTCTCGGCGTGATAGGAAAATTCCCCGTGGGAGTAGTTCAGCCGGGCGATATCCATGCCGGCTTCGATCATCCGGCGCATCATTTCGGGTGAGTCGATGGCAGGACCGATGGTGCAGACTATCTTGGTTTTGTGGGAGCGAATATTCATGTTATAGCTCCTATTGGTTTTATTTATGCCTATTTTAGGTTTATTATTCTGCTGTCAAGAAATATCATGGGTAGGGTAGGAAATAGTGGACAGGGGACAGGATAGGTGACAGGAGTCATCGCTGCCATTACTATCTTAGCGTTCTAATCTGATTTGCAGGGCAGCGAGGACTCATGTGACCTTAGTGCCATCATGAGTCCTTTGCGTCGGTGAAGATTGTGATAATTGCAAAATCAGCTATGACGCAAATGACTCCTGACTGTCCCTGAGTTTCACCTTTCCACTTTTCCACTCTTCCACCTTCCGCATTTCCACTTTTCCACCTTGCCCATGTCATTCACTTGCCCAGCCGGGTTGACGGGTTAAATTGTGATTAACGGCAAATATGTCGAGCCAAGAGGATAATATAAAATGAAAAAACTAAGCTATATAATACTAACGCTACTGCTCACAATGGGAGGATATAACATGTTAGAAGCCAAGAGCATATATGACTTTGAGGTGGAAACCATCAGCGGACAGCCGCAAAAACTGGACGCATACCAGGGCAAAGTGATCCTGATCGTGAATACTGCCAGCAAATGCGGTTTTACCAAGCAATATGACGGTTTGCAAAAGCTGTATGAGACCTACCAGAAGGACGGACTGGTGATCCTGGGTTTTCCTGCGAATAACTTTCTGCATCAGGAACCAGGCAGCAATGAAGAGATTGCGGGTTTCTGCCGTTTGAACTATGGGGTCAGCTTTCCGATGTTTGCCAAGCTCTCAGTGCGCGGCAAGAACATCCATCCGCTTTACAAATACCTTACCGACAAAGAGACCAATCCGCAGTTCGGTGGCAAGATCAGCTGGAATTTCAATAAGTTCCTGATCTCACGGGATGGCAAGATCATCGACCGCTTTTCCTCGCAGACCACCCCTGAAGATCCCAAGCTGGTAGCCGCCATCCAAAAGGCATTGAAATGAAGTCTCTGGCAATTTTACTGATCTTGATGGGAGTAATCATGGGATGCAGCAAGAACTATAGCACTGTGGAAAAGGTTGATCTGCAAAAGTTTATGGGCGATTGGCACGTGAACGCCATTCTGCCCAATCCGATCGAAAAGCACTCGGCAAACGGCATCGAAAGCTATACTCTGAATCCGGACGGCACCATTGCGATTACCTACACCTTCCGTAAAGGCGGCAAGGACGGTAAGGAAAAGATCATGCATCCCAAAGGCAGGGTGTTCAACACAGCCACCAATGCGGAATGGAGGGTGCAGCTGTTCAAGCCGTTCTGGTCGAAATACCTGATCATCTATCTGGATCAGGACTGCCTCTATACGGCGATCGGGGTGCCCAACCGCAAGTTTTTGTGGATCATGAGCCGCTTTCCGGAAATACCTGAAGCTGAATATGCCAAAATCCTGGCAAGCCTGAAGCAGCAAGGCTATAAAACGGAAAAAATCATGAAGATACCCCAGGTGTGGCAATAGGAAAATGAAGATCGGATATTTGGACGGGAAAAGATTCTATCGCGGCTTGGTTGCCGGAGCCAGGGAACTGGTTAGCAAACAGCACTATCTGAATAAGATAAACGTTTTTCCGGTTGCCGATGCCGATACCGGGCTTAATCTGGCGCTGACCGTGCAGGCGATTTTGCAGAAAAGCAAACAAGTGAAAAGCCTGAAGGAGACCCTGAAAACCGTTGCCGATGCCGCTCTTTCCGGAGCCAGAGGGAATTCCGGGATCATCCTGGCGCAATATCTGCACGGGCTTAGCCACGAACTGCCCGAAAAAGGCTTGCTGAGTGCCCAGCATTTTGCCGCTGCCACCCGCAAAGCGGTTAACCATCTTTACGACAGCCTGTTAAACCCCGTGGAAGGCACGATGCTGACCGTGATCAGGGAATGGTCGGATTTTCTGGTGGAGCATAGCGCTAAAACGCAGGACTTTATGCATCTGTTCACCGAATCGCTGGTCAAGGCGAAAAAGAGTCTGCAGGAAACGCCAAAGCAGCTGAAAGCCTTGGCTGAAGCGGGTGTGGTGGATGCCGGAGCCAGCGGTTTCGTTTTCCTGCTGGAAGGCATTGTAAACTATATTCACAAAGGCTCGTTGCGCGAAGCTGAACCCGCTGCCTACGTCCCCGCCGATCTGGAGGAGACTGTGCAGCACCTTCAGGCTCCGGGCAAGTTTCGCTATTGCACCGAAGCAATCATTGAACGCTGCACCGCTGAACTGAAGGAAATTAGCACCGAAGTGATGCATCTGGGCGATTCGCTGATTCTGGCAGGTGATAAGGAAAAGCTGCATCTGCATATCCATACCAATGATCCCGAAAGCCTTTTTGCCAAGCTGTTTGAACGTGGTGAGGTAAGCGGAGTGAAAATTGACGACATGCAACGCCAGTATGAGCTCGCCAATCAGCGTAAATTTCCCATTGGCTTGGTTACCGACAGCGCTGCCAATCTGCCAAAGGAGATTCTGGATTTTTACCAGATCGCCGTGATCCCCTTCGGGCTGAATTTTGGGCAACGCTATTATCTGGATGGGTTAAGCCTTAGCCCAAAAAGGTTTTATGAAATGCTGGCTACGTCCCGGCTGTTGCCTAAAAGCTCACAACCCAGCCCTTTGGCGGTGAAAAACACCCTGGAAACCAGCCTGGCAAACTATGAAAAGGTGATCTGTGTATGCCTTTCAGACAAGCTGAGCAGGGTTTATCAAAGCGAAGTAGCGGCTGCCAAAGGGCATGAGACCAAATGCGCCGTGGTCAATTCCCGGCAATTGGCGGTAACCGAAGGACTGCTGACCCTCAGGGTTGCCAAAGCGATTGAAACCGGAACAGCCTATGAGGAAATCCTGCAGCAGGTGGAGGGCTGGGCGGATAATGCCACTATCTATACTGATATCAATACCTTGCGCTATATGGTGAAAGGTGGCAGGGTGCCGCCACTGACCGGTTTTGTGGCAAGCATGCTGAACCTGAAACCGATAGTTTCGTTGGATAGGGAAGGCAAAGCCCTGGTTTATGGCAAGAGTTTTTCCCGCAAACGCAATATGGCAAAGATCATCCAGATCATCGCCGAAGAGCTGAAAACCCGCAAACTGTGGGAATATGCCATCGTGCATGCCTCCGCTGAAGAACGTGCTGCCGAATATGCAGCCAGACTTACCCGCCTGACGGGTAAAAAACCTTTGTATATCACTCCCCTTACCCCCGTGGTGGGAGTGCATAATGGCCCCGGGACTGTGGGGATTGGAGTTTGTTATGACCCTGTTTGAGCTTGTCCGCAGCGGAATCCTGCTGGTTTTTGTTTATATGAACCTGCTCTTCCTGCTGGCGCTGCTGATCAAGAAAAACGATATCGTGGATGTCTCCTGGGGCATGGGCTTTGGCTTGCTGGTGCTGTTCTCGCTATGGGAAAGCCCAATGTTGCATTGGCGGCAACTGATGGTGTTGCTGTTGGTTATGCTTTGGGGTATCCGTCTGACTGTTTACATTTTTATCCGCAACAAGGGCAAAGCTGAGGATTTCCGCTATGCCAAGTGGCGCAAGGAATGGGGCAAAAACTGGGTGCTGCGCAGTTGGCTGCAGGTGTTTATGCTGCAGGGCTTTTTTATGCTGCTGATCGCCTATCCGGTTTTCCTGAATGGTTTTCAGAGGGCTGCTGATGTAAATCTTTTAGACTTGGTGGGTTTGCTTGTCTGGCTGCTTGGCTTTGGCTTTGAAGCCATCGGCGACGCCCAAATGCTGCGCTTCAAAAAAGACCCGCTGAACCGCAGAAAGATCATGAATAAAGGACTCTGGCGCTATACCCGCCATCCGAATTACTTCGGCGAAGCCACGATGTGGTGGGGGATATTTCTAATCACCCTGAACAGCGTTTATAACTGGTGGGGTGTGTTCAGCCCGATCGTGATCACCTGGCTGCTGCTAAAGGTATCTGGCGTCCCGCTGCTGGAAAAGAAATACGCCGAAAATCCCGCCTATCTGGATTATATCAAACGCACCAGTTCCTTTTTACCAATGCCACCCCGCAAAGCCTGATCAGCAGGTAGCAATGTAGAAAAAAGGAGCTTTGGAATCATTCCCCAATCTCACGATAATCTGCTTTCCCGCTATCTGTTAATCACCGCTGAAAGCTGTTTGCGCATTATCCTGCCACCTTCGGAGCCTTGCGATTCCCACAGGATTACATAGAGCCCGCGGGGAACCATGCTGCCGTCCTGAGCGTGACCATCCCAATAAAGCACACCCGTTTCGCCGGAGAGGTTGTAGTCCGCCAGAATGCGCACTTTTTTGCCCTTCAGATCGTAAACGCTGCAACTGATCCGGTTGGAGGGGGAAGCCAGGTGATAGGCAAGGCTGATCTTTTCGCCGGCAAGGGGTCTGCAGGGACTGCCGCTTAGATTAATGCTGCCCGCACTGGGTATCTCGGCTTGAGGTGGAAGGCTGTTTGGCAAACCCGGGGTTCCGCCTAAACTGGCAAACGAATTGCGCCACAATACATTATCTTCGGCGATATATCTTTCTCTGGACACCGCTCTGATGATCTCTGCTGTAGTGTAGGCAAGCGAGTCAAGCGTGTTTTCTTCCTGCAGCAGAACCAGGCAGTCGCCGTCGTTATTCAGATTTGTCCAGCTGGTGGATTTTACGGGTGCAGAAACCGGACAATCCGGATAGCGCAACCTGAGAGCGGCAGTATCCTGGCAAACCACATAGTATCCTGCGCTTGCGGGAAGGATAAAGCGGATGTAATTGTCGGAAAAGTCCCGGATCGCATACTCATTGCTCTTTGCAGAACTGTTTACCATGCTTTGATATAGCTCGATCCATTCCTGATTGCCGGTTTCGGGATTGGCGAGAAATTCATTGATCCAGATAGTGGCGGTTTGATTTCCGTTCAGACTCAGTTGCAAGCTGTTATTGGTAGTGTCGGGGTCGTCAGCAAGCTCAAGCCTGATCAACAAAGGCTCCGAAGTGCAGGAAAAGGAAGCGGAAACCAGCAGTGAATCAAAGGCAGATATTGGCGCTATGCTCTGCTGATAAAGCTGCACACCGCTTTGTGAAATGGTGTAATCTGCATTGACAAGAGGAGTTATGCTGCTTTGGTTTTTCAGCCAGACGCCCAGTTCGGCATAGCCATCCAAGTAGTTCAGTTGATGCGAACCCAGCGCATAGTCGCAGTGTCGGCGGTTGGGCTGTAAGGGTGTGGGGTTCATTTCGGCGATGAAATCTGCTGAGGAGTTATTGGTGTCCAGTCCGTCGATCATCCTTGCCAGGGAATATCCGGCGGGGACATCGGGAGCAAAGGAAATTCCCGCCGAGCCAGTGTCATCCACCAAACCAAAGCTGTTTGGACTGTCGTAAAGCACAGTGTCGCTGTGGCTTCCGTCCGGGCTTACGTAGCGGATGCCGTCTGTTTCGCTGCCCCCATTCTGAAAGCTGAAATCGTGATATAGCTGGGCTACGGCGATCTGGCTGCCGGCGATCAGCAAAAAGTGCCCCGGACGCAGAATGAAGGCTGGCAGCGTGTATTGCAAAGTATAAATCTGCCCGCCGCTGAGGATGGTGGCGCCTTCCAGTTGCTCGTTCTGAGCGCCGTTATTGTAAAGTTCTATCCATTCATAACCTTCGTCGCTGCCGGCTGGGTCGTAGCACACTTCGTTGATCACCACGGCGGCGGAAAGCCAGCTTCCCAGCAGCCAGATCAGCAGTCCGGCAAAGGCTTTGTGCATCAGCGGAAGTCCAGTTGCAAAGGCTCGATATTCCAGATCTCGCGGGCATATTCCTTGATCGCCCGGTCGCTGGAGAATTTGCCGATGCGGGCGATATTCAGGATCGCTTTTCTCACCCAGGCTTGGCGGTCTTGATACAGCTCATCCGCCTGGAAGGAAGTTTCCACGAAGGAGCGGAAATCCGCCAGGTGCAGATAGGTGTCGCCCTCTTCCAGTAAGGCTTTCCAGATGGGACGGAATTCGTCCCGTTCGCCATTCTCAAAGCTGCCGTTTACCAGAGAATCCACCACCCGCTTCAGTTCGGGATCGTTTTCGTAGTAATAAACCGGGTTGTAGCCACAGGCTTTGGTCTGCACCACTTCATCAGAAGTCAGCCCAAAAATGAACATGTTTTCCCTGCCGATCTCCTCCTCCATTTCCACATTGGCGCCATCCAGAGTGCCAATGGTCAGAGCGCCGTTCAGCGCGAACTTCATGTTTCCCGTTCCGCTGGCTTCGTAGCCGGCAGTGGAAATCTGTTCCGAAAGGTCGGCAGCGGGGATGATCTTTTCGGCGAGGGAAACTGTGTAATTCGGCATAAACACCACTTTCAGCCGGTCTTTGATGTCCGGGTCTTTATTGATCACTTCGCCCAGGTTGTTGATCAGTTTGATCAGCTTTTTCGCCAGAAAATAGCCCGGTGCCGCTTTTCCGGCAAAGATCACGGTGCGCGGAACGTAATTTCCCTGGGGATCGTCTTTCAGGCGGTAGTAACGGGCAATGGTGCCCAACACATTCAGCAACTGCCTTTTATACTCATGCAGACGCTTTATCTGAACGTCGAACAGGCTGTTGTGATCCACCCTGATGCCGGTTTCGCGATAGATATATTTGCTCAGGGAACGCTTGTTGATGTCTTTTATTTCGTAGAAATCCGCCCGGAAATCGGGATCGTCCACATAAGTTTCGATGCCACGGATATCTTCAAGATTGCGCACCCAGGATTCGCCAATGTGTTCCGAGATCAGGCTGGCAAGCAGCGGATTGCAGGTGTGCAGCCACAAACGGGGGGTGATCCCATTGGTCTTGTTCTGGAATTTTTGCGGGTAAAGCTCGTGCAAATCGGGGAAAATGTCCTCTCTGATGATCTGGCTGTGCAGCTTTGCCACTCCATTCACCGCGTGCGAACCGTGAATGCAAAGCTGTGCCATGCGCAGCGCTTTGTCCCGCGATTCCTCGATAATGCTGATATTCCTCATTTTGGTGATATTGCCGGGATAAAGCCGGGTAACTTCGGACAGCACGGCATTATTGATCTGATAGATCAGCATCAGATGGCGGGGCAGCAGCTCTTCAAAAAGCTGCACGCTCCAGCGTTCCAGCGCTTCGGGCAGAATGGTGTGATTGGTGTAGGAAAAGCACTTGCGGGTGATGTCCCAGGCTTTTTCAAAGCTCAGCCTTTCCTCGTCGATCAGAATCCGCAGCATTTCCGGAATGGCGATGGCGGGATGCGTATCGTTAAGCTGGACAGCGATCTTGTCCGGCAGCGCGTCAAAGCTGTCATGATCAATCTTCCACTGCGCAAATATATCCTGCAGGGTGGCGGAAACGAAGAAATATTCCTGTTTCAGCCGTAAAATGCGTCCCAGGTGAACGTTGTCGTTGGGATACAGCACTTTGCTGATATTTTCGGAGATATTCTTTTTTTCCACGGCTTTCACATAGTCGCCGCTATAGAAATAGTCCAGGTCAAATTCATCCGTGGCGGTGGCTTGCCATAAACGTAAGTTATTCACATTGTCCACTTTATAGCCGGGAACGGGGATGTCCCAGGCTACCGCCATCACGTCCTCGGTGTCCACCCAACGATGCGTATAGCGTCCGTCCGGCTGTTCTTCGGTAAGCACTTTGCCACCAAAGCGAACCCGATAGCTGATCTCGGGACGGTTGATCTCCCAGGGACAGCCATTTTTACGCCAGTGATCAGGCTCTTCCACCTGATAGCCTTGCACGATGAGCTGTTTGAAGATGCCAAAGTCGTAGCGGATGCCATAACCGTAGGCGGGATAAGCCTGGGTAGCCAGAGAGTCCATAAAACAAGCTGCCAAACGCCCCAAACCGCCATTGCCCAGTCCCATGTCAGGCTCCAGTTCGGTTATGTCCTCCAAAGCAAAGCCCATCTCTTTCAGCATGTCATAGCTTTCGTTGTAGAGGTCGAGGTTGATCAAGCTATTGCCCAACAGCCGTCCGATCAGGAACTCCATGGAGAGATAATAAACCTTTTTCATGTCCTGCTTGCGGTATTCGTATTGGGTGCGCAGCCAGCGTTCGATCAGGCGGTCGCGCAAGCTTAGCGCCAGGGCGTAATAAACGTCCCAGGGCTTTACTGTGGTGGTGTCCTTGATCAGGGAATATTCCAGATGGTTCAGAAACAGGGATTTTATGTTGTTTATCCCCTCTTCCGCCTTGTCGGAAAAGAAGATGGACTGGTAGTCGTTTTTGGGGATGAAGCCTTCTTTCATTTATATAATCCTTGGATATTTACGAGTCATTCTCATCCCATGCAGGGGCAGGGCTTATCTTGTCAAGCCAAAAGTGGGGTTGAGGGTTGGGAGTGCTCTGATCTTCCTCTGGTTTGGTAGAAGAATGCATGGTAACTCGTGATTTGTAAAGTATGGTTTGGTAAACTCCGATTTACCAAAGAGGTCGGAGACCTCTGTTTCAAACGACTTCGTCGTTTCTGCCAATTCGGAGATTGGCAGACCTTCACTGTGTTCCATCTCTCGCAGCAGAAGAAGTCTGCCCATTATTTATGCGTTAGAGAATGCTTGGTGCGACACTAGCTCATTGTTTCCGGCATAGTGGCTATCCGGTAAATCCTCTTCAGAGGATTTTTCACATTAGGCGGTGGCTTCAGCCACCGTGTAATGGTCATGCGCCACAAACAGATAGCCCTCTGGGCGTTTCACCATTTCCGTCGGTTTTAACCGGCGGGTATTGTTTCCGGTAGCTGAAGCAACCGGAGATGGTGAGAATCCCCATGAATGTGGTTATCCTATTGTTTGATAACACTATACACGGTGGCTGAAGCCACCGCCTAATGTGAGAAACCCTATAAATGGGGTTATCCTGTTGTTTGAGAACACTATACACACTTTGCCGACTTCATTTTCAGGGTGAATTTTATGTTCGCCAGTTCAGGGACTTTTTCCAGGCAGAGTTGTTTGATCTTTTCCTCTGCGTCGGGATTAGCAGTCAGCAGTTCAGCGGGGCAGTAAACCGTAGTGGCAAGAATATTAGGAAAAACTACTGAGCTGAATGTCCAATGTTCCACCTCGGGATACTGCTCACTCAGGATGGAAGGGAGATCGAGCCGGGTAAGCAAGTCCAGCACTTTTTTAGCTTGTTTGGCGATCAGAGTCCCCGCCACCGCTACGGACGCAATCCCAATCCCGATCAAAATTCTTTTGGCAGACTTTTTCATACAGAACTCCTTGAACTTCTTTACCCACCTTGTATTTGGAACAAGAATTTGCGTCAAGCTCTTTCTTTCCATGGATGTAGTTTATGCTCTGATCTTTACATGAAAGACACTGTTTCCTCATTCCTGCGAAAGTTGTAAACTCCTGCATTTAAAGGAGATCTCGAGATGAGGTATGGTTTTTTAGTTGTCAGTTGCGAAAACGCAGTTTTCATTGTCGTTTCTCTGTCTTTAATCGCAGAATGACTATTTTTCGCTAATTGTATTCTGCTGGGTGGATTTACGGGGAAATCCTCTTTAGAGGATTTTTCACATTAGGCGGTGGCTTCAGCCACCGTGTAAGGGTCATTCACCGCAAACATATAGCCCTCTGGACAGTTCACCATTTCCGTCGGTTTTAACCGGCGGGTTTTGTTTCCGGCAGCTGAAGCCACCGGAGATGGTGAGAAACCCCGTGAATGGGGTTATTCCATTGTTTGATAACAATATACTTTGCGCCTGCATGGAGAAGAAAAGAGTCCTTGCGGGAATTGCGCCATCAATACGGAGTCAATACGCACTTTGTCCGCAATGATAGCTTATTGGCAGCGTAAATGGAGCAGGATTTCAATTGAAACTATATTTCTGTATCTCAAGCCCGCAGCTCAAATTACGCTATGTGTTTCACCTCTACACTTTTCCACTTTTCCACCTCACCATTAATAACTTTTTCTTGACTTTCCCCCTGCCTGCTGCGAAAATTGTTTTACAATGAAATTCGTGAAGATTTTGGGGCTGGAATATGCCCTTTGGTTATATCTGATTTCCTGCGCAAGCTGGTTTGTGCTAAGGGTTTACAGTGTTTCTGTGCCCGGCTTTGCCATTCTGGCTGTTCCCCTGCTGCTAGCCCTTTTCCTGCAGCTTTCAGGAAGCAGCATTGGCAGAAAACTGCTGGGCATGGCTTCCGAAGGCAATCTCTGGAAGCTGGAAGCGGCTTTGGGGATATTGGTCAGCTT
>Ga0172371_10010527_pt1 | contig 12478 bp, 12 predicted proteins | sample Lak12m_FD_114543 | JGI IMG/M metagenome (GOLD analysis project Ga0172371, IMG submission 114543) | Freshwater microbial communities from Kabuno Bay, South-Kivu, Congo - kab_022012_12m | ecosystem: Environmental > Aquatic > Freshwater > Lake | place: Democratic Republic of the Congo: South-Kivu... | reverse complement strand
TTAGGCTACCAGGTCATTCCCATCACGAACAGCGTCGAGGCCCTGGCCCTGTTCAGAAAGGATCCCCATCGGTTCGATCTGGTGATCACCGACACCACCATGCCCCATATGCCTGGCGACATCCTGGCGCAGGAAATGATAACCATACGTCCCGACATCCCTATTATCATCTGCACCGGTCACAGCGAACGGATCTCCAAAGAAAAGGCAGAGAAAATGGGGATAAAGGGCTTTCTTATGAAGCCAATGGAAATGAGGAACCTGGCAGAGACAGTGAGAAGGGTCCTTGGACCAAGGCCCAACGCCCAAAATGAAAGTTAGCCATGTGGACGACCCCATCCGTTCTTGTTAACCGTCTCATGATTGTCTTTACTTCGTCCAAATATCTCACACAAAGACACAAAGCGCACAGAGAGAGGATTTTTTAAAGAAACGGGAAAAAGCTCTTTTCTCTGTGTTCTTTGCGGCTCCGTGTGAGTGAATAAAATGATGCGTACCGAACACCAAAGAGATTTCCTCGCTTTTTGTGACAGAAAATCTATGAATAAGGTCTGATCATTTTGAACGAAAAGGGGATACTCATTTCATTTTTGCCAGCATCCCTGCGAGGGGAACTCTCTCCTCAAAAATCTCGACCATCACCTCTGCGGCCAGCCGGGCGCCTGCACTGGTGACGGATTGACAACCGGTACCCAGTTCCGCCATTCGCTTATGAAGCCTCTCCCGTTCTTCCGGGTCCTGGAGATCGTACGTCCGGCCAAACTGCAGTTTCTGGATGTCGGTGCAGTCCACCGTACCGAATTCATCCAGGAAGTTCCGGTAAAGCCTGTTTCCGTAGTCCATGGCCCGTTGATACTGGGGAAACATGGCCAGATCGTCCCGTCCCGTGAGGTACCCGATCATCATGAGGCCTCCCGTGAGCGCCCCGCAGACATGACCGCGGCGGGCCACACCGCCTGCCAGACAGGTGGAGGCCCTGAGCAGGTCCGGCCCGCCGATGCCAAACGCCTCGATGAGACCGGCAAGGGTCGTCTGACTGCACCCGAAATAGGTCACCTCATACTCATGCGCCAGCAAGGCAGCCTTCTCGATCAACTTCTGGCAGTGTTCCCGTTCGCCATTCATCGTCGCCGTCTCCTCTGAATCGTGATCCGTTACGCCCGGTTCCGTTCCTTTTCGTGCATGGCCCGAAGCTCCCGTTTCAGCACCTTTCCCGATGGATTTCGGGGAAGCCGCTCCATGAACGCGATCTCTTTAGGGACCTTGAATTTGGCCATCTTTTTGCTGCAATGATCGACGATGGCCTCTCGGGTTATCGTCTTTCCCGGTTTGAGGACCACATACGCCTTGGGCGCCTCCAGCCATTTGGGGTGGGGGATCCCCACCACAGCGGCCTCCAGGACCTCCGGCAGCTCGTAGATGACCCTTTCCACCTCGGGCGAGGCGATGTTTTCCCCCCCGCTGATAATCATGTCCTTTTTGCGGTCCATGATGTAAAGGGATCCCTCTTGCCATCCCTCAGGTCAGTCGGACCCAAGTACCAGGAGGTGTTTCAGTTGCGGAGGGTTGCCTGTAAGAGATGCGATCACAGAGACGAATTCCGGCTCCCTGATGTGGAGCCGGGCCCCCGCGTTTTCGAGAATGTACTGAAATGCTTCCCCGGCCAAGCGAAAATTCAATGGAAGCCAGGCCGCCCCGATCTGGTTGACACGAATGTGATTACAATATATTCAATATTCACAGCAGTTGTAAAGAACAGCCTGCGTCGCGCCAAACACGGGCTCCAACTTGATGAAAACGAAAATGTGCTAAGGCAGGGCATTAAAAGAACTGCGGTTTTTGTAGTGAGAGGATGATGCACAAGTGTGGGCGAGTTCAAGGAAGTCCTCTGCTACAAGGCTTCCGGACCCTGCGCCCACGCCGTCAATGTCCGGTCCCTGAATCAGATCGGCTACGTTATGGGTCTTGACGCTGCCCCCGTACATGATTCGCGTGTCGCGGGCCGTTTCGGACGAAAACAATCGGGCAATCATCTGCCGAACAAAGGAATGTCCTTCCTGGGCCTGCTCCGGGGTCGCGTTCCTGCCCGTGCCAATGGACCAGACAGGCTCGTACAGCACCACAATCCGCTTCATCTCCTCGTGGGAAAGGCCGGAAAAGCAGAGGATAGACTGCCTCTCGACCTGATTGAAGGTCAGGCCCTTCTCCCGCTGCGGAAGGCTCTCCCCGATGCAGGCAATGGGAGAGATCCCGCATTGGAGCAGGACGCGGATCTTTTTGTTCACCATCTCGTCGGTTTCTCCAAAGCCTTCCCTCCGCTCAGAATGACCAACCACACAGTATTTGGCACCCGCGTCTGCAAGCATGGGGGCCGATATCTCTCCTGTAAAGGCACCATATTCGTCCGTATGAACATTCTGCGCCCCCACCGAGATCAGGGGATAATCCCTCACCGCTTGCGCGACGGCCCGAACATGAACAAACGGGACGCACACAATCAGTTCCAGCCAATGTGGAAACCGTGAAGACCCCTTGCCCAGGGTATGAATCCAGTCGATGGCCTCGGCATGGGACTTGTACATCTTCCAGTTGCTTTGGACAATCACCCTTTTTGACGATTGCATGCCAAGGTCCTCCTCCCCATGCACCGAATTCGGCTCAAACGGATCCACTATGCCCTTCCGACACAGCCAAAGATCTCCATAAGCTCTTTGACCCTGGCCTCGATATTCTCCTGTGCCACGGAAAAGAATCTGCCCGGATCGCTGCATTCCGGCTCATCTCTGCCAAATTCACGAAGCGTTTTCATGTACTCCATATAGATCTGCGTGGCGATATTGATCTTGCTGGCGCCCGCCCGAATCAGATTCCGGAAATCCTCGGGGCTGAGACCTGTGCCGCCATGAATCACCAGAAAGGCATTTACCGAATTCCCGATCTCTTCCAAACGCCCACAATTGAGGTTGGGTTTGTCCTTGTACAGACCGTGGGCCGTACCAATAGCAGGGGCCAGGGCATGTACACTGGCATCTTGACAATATACTCGACAGGCATTCACGCTTGCCAAATGTTCATCCTTTTCCCGAATCTCCTGCCTTTCATTGACGGAAAAGATGCAGCCCACTTCTCCTTCCACACTGACTCCGGAGGCAGCGGCCATGGCCATCACCTCACGGCTCAGGTGAATATTGGTCTCCAGAGGCTGTGTCGAGGCATCTATCATCACCGAATTCCAGTCGTTCTGAATGCATTCCTGAATCATGTGCAGGTCCGTCCCATGGTCCAGATGCAGCACCATTGGGATGTCCTCATGCTCCATGGCAAGGGCCTTTGCCCACCAGGCAATACCCCGGGAACCAAATTGCCTGACCACGGGAGGAAGGACCTGAAGGATGACAGGGCTCTTCAGCCGGCCAGCGCATTCCACAACCGATTTCATGGAGAGTTGATCAAATATATTGAATGCCCCTACAGCATATCCCTCATTCCTCGCCTTAGGCAGAATCTCTTTGAGCGTTACAAGCGGCATAAACACCTCCTCTTCGCCAGTTGTTCGATCTGGTGAACCTATATTTCCTCGTTGATCCGTGCAATTTCATGCATCAGCCCCTGAACCGCATCATAGAACCTGACATACACCTTTTCATAAAACCTGGTATAACGCTCCGCGTGGGAGGGCGTTGGTGAATAGGTCTTCCTGATACTGACCATGGACGCCACCGTGTTTTTGAAATCAGCGAACAGGCCGCACCCAACGGCCGCGCTGATAGCTGCTCCAAGGGCAGTGGTTTCTGCGGTTTCAGGGACATGAAGAGGTTTGTTAAAGACATCGCAAAAGATCTGATTCCATATGTCGCTCCTCGCAGAGCCCCCATACATCTTGATCTCCTCCACCCGTGTGCTTGTGCCGGCCTCCATCAACTCCGCCTGACGACGCGACTCATAGGCACACCCCTCCATGAGGCCCCTAACGAGATAGGGTTTGCCATACTCTGCATGGAGTCCAAAGATGACCCCTCGTGCGTTTAAATCCCAGTAGGGGCCATTGGCGCCTTGAAAATAGGGAACCACCATCATCCCTCGGTTCCCGGCAGGGATGGAACCAGCCTGACCGTAGATAATATCCCACTCGCTGCGCTTTTCTCTCCTCGCCTGTTCTGTTTCCTGGTGTCCAAAATGATTCTTGTACCAGTTCATAAGGGCAGAGCCGCCGCTCGCGATGTAGTTCTCGACAATGTAGTCCCCGGATGGACTGATCTCTATGAAATAGTTCACATCTTTTCGCTCCGGAAGGCCTCGTGAAATCAGTTCGTTGGTGCAGGAGGTACCTCCGTTGATGCCCAGCTCTCCGGGCTGAGTTACCCCGGCCCCCAGTATCCCACAAGGCTGGTCGCCGGCTCCTGTTACCACGGGGAGCCCTTCGGGCAGGCCCGTCTCTATCGCAGCTTCCTTGCTCACATACCCGGCGATGCTCGCCCCAGGGAGAATACGGTCAATCCAAATGTCTTCCCGAACACCCAGCGATCGAACAATATCGAGAGCCCAATGACGAGGATTGGCAATATCCAGGGCGCCGGTCATGGTCCCTGCCCCTTCCAGGGTGACCAGATTGCCGGTCAATTTGTGGATGAGATAATCCTGAACCAGCAAAAGCTTGTAAATCCTCTCATAGAGCTCCGGTTCATTGTTCTTGAGCCACAAGGCCTTGTACAGTGTCCACTGGCCTGGCGGATACCCGGTGCGCTCAAAAATGTGTTGCTTTCCCACATGCTGATTTGCGTATTCCGCCTCCTTGGAGCAACGGATATCATTCCACAAGATGGCCTTTCGGAGGGGATTCATATCGCGGTCCATGGGCACAAAGGTAAAACGCTGATGGGTGATGCCAATACCCGCAAATGCCTTCACGTCTACATCGGGGCTGGAGACCACCTGACGGCATGCGGATGTAAACGCATCCCACCAATCCGTTGGATTCTGCTCAACCCAGCCGGGTTTTTCGTAGAAGAGCGGATAACTCTTTGCCCCCTCCGCCACAGGTTTCCCCTGTTCATTAAACGCGATCGCCTTTGTGGCGCTCGTGCTGCTGTCAACACCCAAAACGAACTGTCTTTTCATCAAAAGACCTCCTCCTCGATCCTCCCGCCAAGAAATGGCCCCGTATCCCAATCAGAGGTTTTCAAGATGACTCTTTGCAATCAAGGGAGCAACAGCACCTTGATAGCTTTCAGATCCTCCAGCAATTCGAAACCCTTCTCCCATTCAGTCAAAGGGAACCTGGCCGTAATGAGCGGGTCAACCAACACCTTGCCGAGAGAGATCATCGAAACGGCCCGTTCCCAGCTGGTCCATGTGGAACTGTAACTGCATGTTAGATGAACGGCCTTCTTGATGGTCATGTCCCAGTTCAGGGAAATCTGATCCTTTCCTGTCAGCCCCAGACCGGCGATGCGTCCATCGATCCTGACCAGTTCAAAGGCCTGCCGTATAGCCGATTCCGCCCCGCTGGCCTCCACCACCAGGTCTGCGCCAAGCCCTCTGGTCAGATCCCGAACCATTTGGAGAAGGTCCTCTCTCTCTACGTTGACCGCATGGTCGATGCCTATCTCCTTTGCAACGCGCAGCCTGAGATCTTCATCCCTTTGGGTGCCCGTAATCACTACACAGCGTGCCCCTCCTGCCTTTGCCGCCGCAGCTGCCAACAAGCCGATGGGGCCACAACCCTGAACAACAACAAGATCCTCCGGCTCCACGCGGCTTCTCTCCAAAACGGCCTTAATAACAACCGCCAATGGCTCGGTGAGGGCAGCTTGATCGTAGGATACATTATCGGGAATCTTGTGCAAGGAGAAGGTTGGCAGTGGAAGGAAAGGGGTGAAGCACCCATCCACCTTGTACCCAATCGCCCTCTTGTTGCTGCAAACCTCCACCTGGCCTGTGAGACAATATCGGCACGTTCCGCAGCCTCCGCGATGCGGCTCTGCCACAACCCTGTCTCCCACCTGCCATCCCTGAACACTGGGACCCATTTCCACGATCTCGCCAGAGAACTCGTGGCCAATGACCACAGGGGGGATGCAATGGAATCTTCCTGCACGGATATGGAGGTCTGTGCCACAGATCCCGGCAGCCCGAACTTTGATCATCACATCATTGTCACCCATTGTGGGGGCCTCCACCTCCTGGATGCCGAGATATCCCTTTCCTTCTTCTGTCTTGACCAACGCTTCCATCGCCGTATACCCTCCACACCAAGGAGCCCAATGCACAAGCCCCGCATAAATTCGGGTTCTTACCAAAAAAACGGAGCGGGTCTGCCTAACATGGCAAATCCCGCTCCGTTTATATCATATTCCTACCTCAACTCTTTTTCACTCCACCTCTTGAGCATTTCATCATAAGGAATAGCGATGGCCTCGCCCCGTCCTTTGATCTCGGGCCAGGGAGCACCAGGCTGCTCCAGCCAGTATTCCGCTCCCTTTGGCTCTGCCAGTTTGGGGGACAAGTGGGGAAGCCTCAGTTTGCTCATCAACTGGTCTTCCTTTTTTGCCAGATCCTGCATAGCCTCGGCAGGGGTCTTCTCACCGGTCACAGCCATGGAGATGTAATGCCACCACTGTTCTTGCAGCAACGGATAGTCCGGGACGTTAAGGCCCGTATCGGTAAAGAGCTTCCTGTCAGGAGACCGGAAGAACTCAATGAGGCCGCCGTAAGGCAACATGGTTTCTTTTGTCCACATCGGATGAAATACCGTCGACTTTCGAATCGGGGTCCTTCCAACGATGAACTTTTTGAGACACACGCTCTTGGAAATACAGAACTGGGCCCACAGCCATGCTGCTGCCCGATCCTTTCCTTCGACATTTGCTAGGATAGTCCATGATCCGGCGTCCTGATAGCCTACCTTCATCCCTTCTTGCCAATACTTGCCATGAGGCTGAGGAGCCATTCTCCATTTTGGCATTCCTTTATCATCACAGACAGGGCTCCCGGGTTTGGAATAGGCTGGATAGGAACTAAAAGTTCCACAGAAATAGATGGTCTGAGCAATTTCACCGTCTCCGGGTATGGGACCAACCTCCGACCACTGAAGACCTGCAGCCTGAGGCGGGGCGTACTTTTTCAGCATATCCACGAAGAAAGTCAACCCATAGATCGCCGCAGGGCTATCCAGAGCGCCTCCACGGGCCATCGTAGCACCTACAGGGACACCATTTTCCACCCGAATTCCCCATTCATCAACGGGCATACCGTTTGGCAACCCCTTATCGCCAGCACCCGCAAGAGAGAGCCATGCGTCGGAGAAACGCCAGCCGAGCCATGGGCCTTTCTGACCATAGTCGAGATGGCCCCAAATGGGTTTCCCATTGATTTCCTTCACATGTTTCGTCCAGAACTCGGCAATATCCTCATAGGCCGCCCAGGTCACTGGAACACCGAGTTCATATCCGTAGATCTCTTTGAATTTTTTCATGTACTGGGGATTGGTAAACAAATCATAACGGAACCAATAAAGAATCGGGAACTGCTGGTCAGGTATTTGCAGGGTTTTCCCTTCGTAGTCCATGCCGAGTTCAGGATTCAGGAAATCACCAGGATAATCCAAATATGGGCTGGTAACGTCCTTGCCCTCGCCCTTCATATAATCGGAGAGTACGACACAGGTTTTCTTTCGCAGATGAGTCCCCACAAGATCCGAATCGTTGACGTAAGCATGATAAATGATTTTTCCAGAAGCCAGTTGGGTCTGCAATCTTTCGACAACATCCCCTTCACCTATAATATCGTGCTGAACATCAATACCCGTAATTTCTTTGAATGCCTTGGCCAAGACCTCTGATTCCCAAGAATGGGTCTGGATGTTTTCAGCACAAGACTTGATTTTCATACCTTTGTAAGGTTCTGCAGCCTTGGCAAACCATTCGAGTTCCTTCTTTTGATCTTCCTTGGAAAGGGCTGAGGGTTGAAATTCATTGATCCATTTTTCGATAACGTCTCCGAAGCACGTATTGGCCATGAAAAACACACCGAAGACAACCATCAGAAACCACAAGCAAGCAGAATGTTTCCGGTTCATCACAGATTACCTCCTCCAAAAAATTGACTCCTGAACATCACGCCATCAACTATCCGCCCATCCTTAATCCTATTCTGACTATGACCAGCATCACCCCCCTCCCCGCCTTGATGTCTGAAATTCATGCCCACCGCATCAAAATAAGCGCGGCCACCCCTGAAATGACAAAAGCCCAGATCGCAGAGGCATCTGGAAAATATTTTAGCCAGACAAAAACAGTGGTAACAAAGCAAGCGATGCTCATGAACACGCGATCTCCGCGTGTCGTGGCCATAGGCAAAAAGCCTTTGCGCGCGTATCCTGGATGAAATCTGTCGAGGACAGCCAGCCCGCCCAGCAATGATGCGAGCAACAGGAAACCCAATGCACTCGGTATGGTCCAATGCATCCATGTCAACATACTCACACCCTCCCCATGGCAAAGCCTTTGGCGATGTAGTTTCGGATAAAATAGACCATGACAACACCAGGAAGCATGGTAAGTACCCCCGCTGCAATGAGTACACCCCAATTCCACCCTTCGGCACCTTGGCTACGTGTTAGAGCCACGACGATCGGCTTAGCTGACACCCCAGTCAAGGTTCGCGCCAGAAGCAGTTCCGTCCAGGAAAAGAGAAAGCAAAAGAAAGCTGTGACCCCAATTCCTGGGCGGATCAAGGGGAAAAAGATCTTTCTAAAAAACTGTGAGAAGCTAAGTCCATCGATGAAAGCGGTCTCATCCAGTTCCTTTGGTACGCCTGATATGAAACCTTCCAGAATCCAGATGGACAGCGGAAGATTGAAGACCAGATGGCAGAGTGCTACTGCCAGATGCGTGTCGAATAGACCCAAGTTGCTGTAGAGCTGAAACATGGGGATCATAAAGATCGCTACTGGGGCCATCCGGTTAGTAAGTAGCCAGAAAAAAAGGTGCTTATCTCCTCGAAAACGCCACCGGCTAAAGGCGTAGGCCGCTGGTACTCCGGCAAGAATACACAGAGCGACATTGATGGATACATAGATCAGAGAATTGACAAAGCTCGACCGCCAAACCACATTGGAAAAAATATGAATATAGTTCTCCAGCGTGAATTTCTCCGGAATCCACGTAAGCTTTGTCATAATCTCGGTGGTAGACTTAAAGGAACAGTTGACCATCCAATAGAGCGGGATCAGCAAAAAAGCTATATATATAATAAGGCCGATGTGCTTCTTTTTCATTTCTGTCTGGCCCCCTTTCCCATATTCATCATGATCGTATACAAGACATAGCATAGCATAACCACAATATACAAATACGTCATGGATAAGGCCGCACCGTATCCCAAGTCCGTTCCCCCAACTGCCTGGCTGGACGTGTAAAGGCTCATGAAGTTTGTTGTGTTTCCTGGCCCCCCCCCGGTAAGAACAAATACCTCTGAATAGATATTGAAAGAATCCATGGCCCTTAGAAGAACAGCGATGATGAGCACGTATCGAAGTCTCGGAAGGGTCACATAACGAAACGTAGCCCATTGTGAGGCGCCGTCAATCTTGGCGGCCTGATAGTAGGGTTCCGGTATGGTTTGGAGCCCGGCAAAGCAGAGCAAGGCTACAAGAGGGACCCAGTGCCAGACATCCATGACGATGGTCGTTATCCATGCATCAATAACATGCTCAACGGGGCGATAATCGTAACCGACCATTCCCAATATCTCTGGTACGACCCCTAAGTCAGCACGTGTGAAGACCCTCCAGACCATGCCCACAATGGGAAGAGGGATGAGCAAAGGGATCCCTAGCAAGACGAGAATGAGGGTGAGCCATCTTCCTTTAACCGGCATCGCGAGAGCCACCAGTAAACCAAGCGGAATCTCTATCAAAAGAATTTGAGCAGTAAATAGAAACTGACGTTTGATGCTCTCCAGGAAAATTTCGTCCTGTAGCAACTCCTGATAGTTCGCCAAACCATAGAACTCGGGAATAGATCCCGGAAAAAGCAGATGCAGGGAATAGTTAATTACTGTCATGATGGGGACAAAGGCACTTAAGGATACCAACATCAAGGCGGGAGCCAAAAAAAGCCAAGCCCTGTTTTTCATTTCCTCACTCTCCGAATGTCTCTTGTTAAACGATAGAAGTTAAAGGCTTGAAACACAGGTTGCGAACGCTCAAGGTTTCAAACTCGTTCTCAGGAAACCATTCAATAGATCCTCCTGTCGTTTTTAAAGACCTTGATCCTGTCCTCAGGGAAACGGGTCCAGATGCGGTCGCCTGGAGAAACGGGCAATCTCTCCGGAGCACGGCTCTTGATTTGTATGCCATCCGCGACAAGCGTGAGGACCTGATAGCTGCCCACATTTTCAACCAGAGACACTGTGAACGGTAGCACGGCCTCGTTGGCCTTTTCCAGGCTGACCAGGATGAACTCGGGTCGAATTCCGAATTGAAATTCCGTTCCATGGGGCTCTAGCACGGACCTCATCTTCTTGGAAATGGGTAAAGCAAATTCGCCAAAATTCAGTGCATCGTCAATCAGGGTGCATCCCATCAGGTTCATTCCCGGGCTGCCGATGAAGTAGCCAATAAAAGGGCTTTCAGGCTCTGCGTGGAGCTGAGAAGGGCTTCCGGTTTGAACCACATACCCATCCTTCATGACTGTTACCTTGTCGGCAAAGGTGAGGGCCTCGTGTTGATCATGGGTAACATAGATGGTTGTAATATTGAGCTGCTTCTGCACCTCGCGGATCTTTCGCCTCAAAACGTACTTTTCCTTGGGGTCAATAACCGTCAGGGGTTCATCGAAGAGGATAGCCACGGTATCATCCCGTATGATCCCGCGCCCCAGGGAAACCTTTTGCTTTTCAGCCTGGCTGATCTTTCCGGCAGTGGTCTGAAGGACTGGCTTCAAGTCCAGGATCTCGGCAATCTCATGAACCTTGCGTTTGATATCCTGGCGGGAGACTCCCGCGTTTCTGAGAGGAAAGGCCAGATTCTTGTAAACGCTCATCGTGTCATACACTACGGGGAACTGGAAGACCTGTGCGATGCATCTTTTTTCTGCAGGCAGATTGGTTACATCGCGACCGTCATAAAGGATTTGGCCCATCGTTGGCCGCACCAGCCCGCTGATAATATTGAGAATCGTTGTCTTCCCGCAGCCCGATGGCCCGAGCAAGGCGTTTGCACTCCCTTCCTCCCAGGTGAGATTCAGGCCCTGAATAACGAATCCCGAATTCACATCACAGTCTGCAGGGATCGGTTCACCTGGCTTCATGTGGTAAGAATGGCTGATGTTTCTCAATTCAATGTTCGCCATGCTGACTCCTCATGTCAGTGAAAAGATCAAGCCAAATGCGTCTGGGCCAACAACTTTCCCGTCGATTCTTGAAAGATGAAAAAACGTTGGGGGTCCAGATAGACTGTCACTTCCTCTCCAATCGAATGGCTCTCGATTCTTTGGAGCAAAGCGATGAGTGGAACGTCCTGGTGATTGAGGTGCAGTTCCGTATCGGATCCGACCACCTCTGCCAGTTCAACCCTTGCCTTAATAGGGATCATGGAGTCCTTTTGTTTTTCCATGCTGATGGCGTGGGCGCGGATACCCACAAGATAGGTTTCATCCTTTAAGATGGATCGGAAGGGAGTGACGGATACCCTTAACTTATCCGTTGCCTTGAGCCAGAGATGATCATTTTGGGAAGCAAGACGACAGCGAAAGATGTTCATGCCCGGATGGCTGAAATAGGCCCCCACTTCTTTGTACTGAGGCTTGTGATAGACCTCATCTACTGGCCCATATTGGATCAGGCGCCCCTCATGCAAGAATCCCACATGACTGGAAAGAACGAGGGCTTCAACGGGCTGGGGCGTGGCGAAGACAACCGCACCGCGCTCCTTGGTTCTAAAGATATTCTTGAGTTCTGCCCGGAGTTCCTCCTGGAGCTTATAATCCAGATTGGTCAAGGGTTCATCCAGGAAAATGTAGTTGGAATTCTTGACCAGAGCTCGGGCGATGGCAAGTCGTTGTTGCTGGCCTCCGCTCAGTTCGGAGGGATGGCGATTCAGAAGACCATCGATCTTCAGTAGACGCGAGGTGTCCTTCACTCTTTGGTCGATTTCAGATCGGGAAGGTTTTGGTTTCAGCGCTCGTAACGGAGTGGCGATGTTCTCGTAGACGGTCAGAGAGGGGTAATTCACAAACCATTGATACACCATGGCGATCCGTCTTTTCTGCACAGGCCAATTTGTGACGTCTTCGTCATCACAATATATCCTACCGCTATCCGGGCTCTCGATTCCGGCAATAATCCGCAGTAGTGTGGTTTTCCCCGATCCTGTGGGCGCGAGGAAAGTCACAAAGGCCCCATCCTGGATTTCCAGTGAGATATCCCTCAAGATGGCCTTTCCCTCGTAGGCTTTGCTCACATTTTCTACATGGAT
>Ga0172371_10010526_pt1 | contig 12479 bp, 8 predicted proteins | sample Lak12m_FD_114543 | JGI IMG/M metagenome (GOLD analysis project Ga0172371, IMG submission 114543) | Freshwater microbial communities from Kabuno Bay, South-Kivu, Congo - kab_022012_12m | ecosystem: Environmental > Aquatic > Freshwater > Lake | place: Democratic Republic of the Congo: South-Kivu... | reverse complement strand
GCCCGTGATCGCCGCCAGCGGCACCAAGGGCAACTCTGTCACCATCAAGGACGTCGCTCCCGTCGGGCCGGTGTACCTGTGGTTCCGCTCGGTCGACAACAACGGCAACAAGGAAGCCTGGAACCTGTCGTGGGTCTACATCGACAACAAGGCTCCTGTGCTCAGCATCGGCGGCAACGCTCCCTGGTACACGTCGGACCCGGCCACCCTCCTCAAGGGTTGGGTTCCGGAGTTCTCCGTGGTCCTAAGCGCTACCGACAACAACGCCAAGCTCGCTGCTCCTGGCATCGAGTATCAGGTTCCGAACTGGCCCATGCCGTTCCTGCTTCCGCACTCCGGCACGCTGGTGCCCACCAAGTGGACTCCCCTCAGCCAGAACCCAGGCGTAGTGTGGTTCCCGATCGATCCGTATCCCAACAGCCGTACCGACGGCATCTGGCCGGTCCAGTTCCGCGCGACCGACCAGGCCGGCAACTCGGCTGAGTCCACGACGCAGACCGTCAAGATCGACACCCGTCCGCCGGCCACCGCCCTCAGCGCCTTCGGCGCCGACAACTGGGTGAACGGCACCAAGCCGATCGTCCTCAACGCTACCGACCAGAATCCTGGTTCCGGCGTGGCCGTCACTTGGTTCCGCACCGATCAAACCACTCCGTGGACGGCGAACGCTGCTTCCACACCGGCCGTCACCCTTGCCACCGACGTGAGCTTCACATCGCCGGTCCAGGGTTCCGTCCACACCGTCGACTACTTCTCCATCGACGCGGCCACCTACCCGGCGGCCATCACTGCCGGCACCAAGTACCCCGGCAACGTGGAGAAGGGCGTCGTGGTTGGCTGGGCTCCTATTCCGGCCCATCCGTATGTCAACATCACTTCCGTTACGGGCTACAAGAGCACCTCGGTCAAGCTCGACGTGACTGCTCCGACCGTCACCGCCATCGATCCCAAGAACGGCAACTGGCAGAAGCCGCTGGCTACCGTGAACTTCGCTGGCACCGACGTGGGCTCGGGTTACAACCACACCGAGTGGAGCACCGACGGCGGCCAGAACTGGACCACGGGTAATCAGGCTCAGGTCGGCGGCGACGGCGAGATCACCATCACCTATCGCGGCGTCGACAACGTCGGCCTTGCGTCGGCGAACCAGACCATCGTGGTCAAGGTTGCCAGCACCCCGCCGACCGTAACGGCTCAGAACGCGACGGCAAAGGCCGGGAAGCTCTGGAAGAACCCGACCATCACCTTCAACATCACCGCTGTCACGCCGAGCGCCACCGCTGTCGTCCAGATCCGCACGCTGAACGGTCGCACAATCAGCACCCACCGGTACGCGAACGTCGCCACCGGTGCGGACGTCAGCAGGACCTTCACCATGACCACCCCGCTGAAGGCTGGTAAGTACAACATCCGCGTCGGCGCCATCGATGAGGCCGGCAACGTGGAGACCAAGCGCGGTACTGCCAGGCTGACGGTCACCAAGTAGGTCACGACCGCCTTCATTCGAAGGCAGCTGCAGTGGGCGGGGCGCCGAAAGGCGCCCCGCCCATTTAACATGGCGAAGAAGGGTTGCGGGGGCGTTCAGAGGTAGGTTGCGCCTGTCTCTCCTCGTTCGTGCAGGTGTGGGGCCACCAAACAGGCTGCCAAGCACTGTTGGGATCCGGCCAGTCGCTGTCTCTGCTCGAGCAGGCCGGTGCCTGCTGGGCGGCCAGGGGGGTGCAGCGATTGCGGTGTCAGCCGGCCCTCAAGAGGCACTGGAGTGGGTGGCCGAACACCACAGGGCGTCGCTTCGTTACGTAGTACAATGGGTCCAGGACACGGGTGTGGAAGGGGCGTTCGGTGAAGCGGGCAGGGGTACGGCGTCATCCACACGTTGCAGCGCCCTTGGTCGCCGTACTCGTTGTTCTCACGGTCGTACTCGGCACTCCCGCCTGTGCCGTCGCGCTCAGCCCGGCCGGCCCCATGCCACTGGGGGTCCAAGCGTCCTCCGAGGTCCAGCGTCCCGAGGTCACTGGGATCAGTCCCTCGCAGGCCCTTGCGGGCGATCTTGACTTCACCCTCACTGTCGTCGGGTCGGACTTCGTACAGGGCTCTACCGTGCTATGGAACGGTGAGAACCGAGACACGGGGTTCATCTCATCGACGATGCTGACCGCCACGGTGAGGTCAGATGATGTACTCGTCGCGGGTACCGCTTACGTCAGTGTCTCCAACCCGGGCCCGGGTGGGGGGCAGTCGCTCACAGCCCGCACGTTCACTGTGATCAATCCGGCGCCGCAGGTTGTGGCTCTGGAACCTGACCGGGCCTGGGCGGGAGCGCAGTCGTTTCCCCTGACCGTGAGTGGAAGTGGATTTACGCCAACGTCTGTGGTGCAGATCGCCGGAATCGATCAGAGCACACGATTCATCGACTCAGGGAAGCTGATGGTCGACGTGCCAGTGGAGGCGCTGAGGTGGGCCGTCGGCCTCAGCGTGCGGGTCTACACGCCGCCGCCCGGCGGCGGTCTCAGTTCGTCGCAGTTCCTTTGGATTTACGATGACAGCATCCCTCCTGTGACAACGGCAGAAGGCCTGTCGAGCCTCTGGAACCGTCGCGCTGTCACGTTGACTCTGGAGGCGACGGACGTTGGGCGCGGTGTGGAGCGCACCTTCTTCCGTGTGGGTGCCAAAGGCGAGTACTCGGCGGGGAACAAGGTCAGGATCTCCGCGCCGCTTGACCACTCCAACGACGGCCTGCACGTCGTGCAGTTCTTCTCCATCGACGCAGTGCTGAACTGGGAGGAGCCGGCCAAAGAAGTCACGGTGGGCATCGACACCACTCCGCCGACGACGACGGTGGCTCAGGCGACCGTCACCAGGGGACAGCTCCTCGTCCCCAGGTACCGGGTATACGACCCGGTCAGCCCCAAGGGCCGCGACGCCCTCCTGCAGGTCATTGACCGAAGCAACAAGGTAGTGCTCCGTTCTTTCCTTGGAGAGCCCTCGATGCGTACCTGGCAGACGGGCAAAGGCGTCACCGTCGACCTGCCCAAAGGGCGGTACAAGATGCGCGTCTTGGCACACGACCTGGCCGGCAACGCGCAGTCCAGCACGAGGTCGGCGGTCCTCACGGTTACGTAGGGCATGCCGGCGCTGCGCCCGCGTGTGGCGCCGGGATGGTCACGTCGCCGTCGGCCGGTCAGGGGTCCGCCGCCGGCGTGAACAGCTCCAAGTAGCGACGCGCGACGTCGTCGGCGCTGCCCTCCGCTACGAGCCGGGTGTCCTCGATGAGCACGGCCCGGTCGCAGAACTTCTTCATGCTGTGCATGTCGTGTGTGACGAAGACGATCGTGGTGCCCTGCTCCTTGAGCCACTCGAAGTGGGCGAAGCACTTCTGCTGGAAGGCGGCGTCTCCGACGGCGAGCACCTCGTCGATGAGCAGGATGTCGGCCCGGGCTCGTGTGGCAACCGAGAAGGCGATGCGGACCTGCATGCCGGAGCTGTAGTGCTTGAGCTTCTGGTCCATGGAGTCCTGGAGCTCCGCGAACCCCACGATGTCGTCGTACATGGCGTCCACCTCCCGCCGCGAGAAGCCGAGCAGGGCGCCGTTTAGGTAGACGTTGTCGCGACCGCTGAGCTCGGGATTGAAGCCCACGCCGAGCTCGATGAACGGGACCAGCCGGCCGTTGATCAGGACGCCGCCGCGGGTCGGAGTGTAGATGCCGGCCATGATCTTGAGCAGCGTACTCTTGCCGGAGCCGTTGCGGCCGACGATGCCGAAGAACTCGCCGGGTCGGACGTCGAACGTGACCTCATGCAGTGCGTGCTGGACCTCAAGGATGCGCCGACGGCGGAACAGGTTCAGGACGTGCCCCTTGATGGTGCGCTGGCGCAGGTGGGGCAGCAGGAAGTCCTTGGACACTCCACTGACGGAGATGGCGGGCTGCGTCACTCAGGCTTCCTCGGCGAAGTAGCGGGCCTGGCGCTTGAAGTACACGACTGAGAAGACAGCGAGCACGAGTGTGATGCCGAGGGGGACGATGTACGCCCAGGCGCCGCCGTACAGCTGGACGATGGTCTCGGTCTCGGGAGTGACCATGGCGTAGCGCGCGTCCTGCAGCAGCTGCGCGACGGGGTTCAGGATCAGCAGCTTGGCCCAGGCTGTCGGCACCAGGGTCAGCGGATAGAGGATCGGCACCGCGTAGAAGGCGGCCTGGATGAGGACTTCCCAGATGTAGTTGAGGTCCCTGAAGCGCACGTAGAGCGCGGCGAGGATGAAGGCCAGCGCGACCGAGAGGACGACCAGCTCGAGGAACAGCAAGGGAAGCCACAGGATGGCCGGGCGCACTGGGACCCGCATGAGCCCCATGAAGAAGACGATGACCACCATGTTGAGTCCGAAGCTGATCAGCACGGATCCGCTGATGGACAGCACGACCACGTAGCGCGGGAAGTTGATCTTGCGCAGCAGGTCGCCGCGCTGGACGAGCGACGCGAGACCCTGGGTCGTGGTCTCGACGAAGAATCCCCACACCACGATGCCGAAAAGGAGGTAGACCGGGTAGTACGGCACGCCAGCGCCGATCTTGAGGAAGCTGACGAACACGATGTAAAGGATGGTGAACATCGCCAGAGGTCGCAGCAGAGTCCACAGGTATCCCAAGAGGGAGCTCTGGTAGCGGAGCTTGAAGTCGGTCACCACCATTGCACGCAACAGGATGAGCGGGTATCTCGTGCGGTTGCGCGCGCGCACCAGGGAATCTGTCACTGCACCGGTCGCTGGTCGAGGAGTGAGTCGGAGGCTAGTATAGCCCAGCCGCCCGAGGCTCCCGGCCCGGCCGCTCGAGTACTCGCGGCGGGGCTGGAGGCTCGGCCGAGGTCGGAGGTAACGTGGTCAGCTATATCGATGTGCTCGCATACCTGCATGAGGCGAGGCGACCTCGCACCTACCTCGAGATAGGGGTGTTCGAGGGCGTATCGCTCCGTGTCGTGGGGCGGGACACAGTCTGTGTCGGCGTGGATCCCGAGCCGCGGGTCGCAGACAGGACCTCCTGCAACTGCACCATCGAGGTGTGCACGAGTGATGAGTTCTTCGGCGGCCCGCGGCCGCGGGAGCTCTTCGGCGGTCTGCCGATCGACCTGACGTTCATCGACGGTATGCACCTCTTCGAGTTTGCTCTGCGGGACTTCATGCAGGCCGAGGCTTTGTCCGGGCCCGGCTCCCTCGTGGTGGTGCACGACTGCCTGCCGAGAGACGCGGTCACGTCCACGCGCATCCGGGGGACTGAGTTCTGGACGGGCGACGTCTGGAAGCTGGCGCTCTGCTTGCTCGATCACCGCCCCGATCTCGAGCTCTCGATCGTCGACGTCCCCCCCTCGGGACTGCTGCTGGTCGGCGATCTCGATCCCACGTCTCGAACGCTGAGTTCGGGGTACGAGTCGCTGGTCGAGGAGTACGTGCCGCTCGAGTTCGGGCAGTGGGAGGCGCGCCGGCAAGATGTCTTGGCGCGCGCCCGGCCGCTGGAGCCGCTCGGGTGGGAGATGTATCGAAGAGCTGTCGAGGCGCTCGAGCTCAGTCTGGCGGCCCAGGCCGATCTCGGTCAGCGTGTCCAGGATCTCGAACAGCGCGTTCGAGCCTTCGAACAGTCGGCGTCCTGGAGGTGGACCGCGCCCATCCGCGCCGCGCGGTGGCAGGTCCAGAGGCTGAACCGGAGCGAGTCCGCCATCCACTTGCGACGAGAGGCCGGCAGGCTTGCCCGGCGTGTTGCGCCGGCGTTCGCCGACCGGGGCCGGCGGACCCACCGCAACGACCCGTAGACGAGGCCGCCGCCTCGGTGGACCGCCGCGTCCGTCCCCTGCACGAGGGCGGAGTTCTGTCGGGATCGGCGTCGCTCTGCCGACCGTATCGAGTTGCTCATCACCGGTGTGCGGAGCACGCCGGCCACCATGGATCAAGGAGGACCGATGGGTGATCTGGAGAGAGCCGGCCTGTCGTGGTCAGATGAGGTCACCCTCGTCTCGCCGAGGACGACGTTCGCGGTCGTCATCGACGAGCGCACTCAGGAACTGGACTCGCGCCCAGACAGGTTCGTGCTGGTGAAGACGCGGGAGATGCTCGAGTGGTACGCTCGGCGCTTCGCGGACCGTCCTCCCGCGACTCTGCTTGAGGTCGGCATATTCAAAGGCGGGAGCGTCGCGTTCTTCGAGGAGCTGTGGCACCCGAAGCGGCTCCTGGCTGTGGACCTCCAGCCGACTCCGGTGGACGCTCTTGACGAGTACGTGCGGCAAGTCGACGGCACCGACCGGGTGCGGAGCACCTATGGCACAGACCAGGCGGATGCCGCCGCCATGCGCCGCGCGATCACCGAGCAGTTCTCCGCTGAGCCCATCGACCTCGTGGTCGACGATGCGTGCCACTTCCTCCCCGAGACTCGAGCCCTCTTCAACGCGGTCTTCGCGTTCGTGCGGCCCGGGGGCACCTACGTCATCGAAGACTGGGGATGGGCTCACTGGCCGGGCATCTGGCAGAAGGACGGGGGTCCGTGGCCGGACAAGCCGGCGATGACGGGGATAGCGCTGGAACTGTGCATGCTCGCTGCGTCGCGTCCCGACCTCGTCGCCAGTGTGGAGATCACATCCACCTTCATCATCGTCACCAAGGGCGAGGCCGCAGAGGTTCCGCCGGGCTTCGACCTGTCGTCAAGCTACTGGACGGCGGGCAGGACGTTCCTGGAGGCTGGGTTCCCTCCGGCCCCCGGCAGAGGCGAGGCGCCTGCGGCGGCCGGCAACGAGGCGGCCAGGATCGGCAAGCTCGAAGCCGAACTGCGCGCACTGCGCAGCAGCACCTCTTGGCGGGTGACGGAGCCGATGCGCCGGCTGGGCGACTACCTGCGCAGCCGGCGTCGCGGTTGAGCTGATGAACCGGCGGCGACCTGTGCCGCGGCACGATCGGGGCTGGATCTGGCGGCGATGCGTCCGGCCCTCAGAGGGGGCTCGACGCGGATGCCCGGTGCTCGGAGGAGAGTGACTGGGCGGCGCCGACGGAGGGACGGGGTACGCGTGCGTTGGCCCTCATTCCGGCCAGCAGCCACGCGCGGGCCCTCGCGGCGGTAGCGCCGCGTCGTCTCCAGGCCCAGGCAGACACTCGGAACGCGGCTCGATCGACAGGACTGAGCTGTTCCAGCAGCCGCAGGCCGCCATCCAGATTCGCAGCTGCCAGCGGGTCGGCATGTTGAAGCTGGAGGTCACATTGTGAGAGGAACTCTGTCGCGAACCGCAGGGTGATGGCTCGACCCACCCGTGGGTCTGACGTCCGCGCGTAACCGTTCATGAGCTTGCGCCAGAAGCGCATGCGACTTCTCACCATTCTCCCCGTGTGGCTGTAGTTGGCCCCGTACTGTCTCCACTGCAACGTCACCAGGGGAACATAGCGGATGCATCCGGCGGCGACTGAACGGACGACGAGGTCGTCATCTTCGTATCCAGACAGATCCTCGTCGAAGCCGCCGAGGTCCCTGAAGAACGCCGAGCGGATCGTCATGATGCCGGGCATGATGAAGACGTCCTCGAACAGGACGTCCTCCAGGCGAGCTTTCGGGTGTACGCCGCCTAGCGCGTGCTCGACGTGGATCGCCGAGCACGTCGTCGACCCTTCGGCATCCACGACGTCGGCGTCGGTGTAGACGAGATCGGTGCCCGCGGTCAGCAGGGGGAGTACTGCATCCAGGCGTTGAGGGAACCAGACGTCGTCCTGGTCGAGAAACGCGAGCCAGTCCCCGCGGGCGTGAGCGGCGCCGAAGTTGCGCGCGCTGGACTGCCCTCCGTTCTCCTTGCTGAGCGCGCTGATGGAGAGTTCGGGGTGAAGCGCAGCGAAGGCGTGGACCATCTCCAACGTGTGGTCGGTGGAGCCGTCATTCACTACGATCAACTCGAAGCGGCGGTAGGACTGCCGAGCGATGCTGTCGAGTGCTTCCGTCAGGTAGCCTGGGTCGCATCGTTCCGCGTCATAGACAGGGACGATGACCGAGATGAGCGGCTCGTGATCGCGTTGGCTCATGCCGGCTTCCGGTCCGCCCGGAGCGTACCTTTCGGCGTGGCGGGCGTGTCCTTCGTCTGGAGCGCATGCTGCCCTGTCGCCGACCCAGCGTCGTCTCGCCGCAGCGGGGATGCGAAGGGCTGTGCCCGCAGTGACTTGTCCGTAGATGAGCGCCTGGCGTCTCATGCTGCCCTGCGGCGCGGCGCGGTCCAGGACCGTGGTCCGAGTCCGGTTCAGCCTGGAAACGGCACGGAAGGACAGCTGTCCTTCGGTCGCCGAAAGGGTCTGCCTGAGTTCGACGACCTCAGCCTGGAGTACCTCGAGTCGGGCGAGGAGCTCTCTCTCGACGGTCTGCGCTCCACCGCACGACCGGGCGCCGGAAAGCGAAGGCTGCCCTTCGGTTCCATCTATCTTCGCATCGTGCGGCAACGGGCCACCTCGTGTACTCCCGACGTGAGGGCTGTACGCACAACGCTACCACGTAGAGGCGCTGTGCTTGGCCGCACCGGTCCGCGGCCGGCCGGGGTGCGGCTCAGTCGAGCGCGCGCCGCTGCAGCACGCAGATGATCTCGAGGCCGTTTCGCACCGTGGCTTCCAGCGCGAGCGGGATGCCGTATTCAGAGATCGAGCTGAAGAGGAATCCGACGAGATCCCGTTGGCGCCATACGTGGAAGTGGATGCTGTAGTCGAGTGCCAGCAACTCATCGATGCGGGCACGTGCGTCCTCGTCATCGAGGCCCTCCACGAGGCTGACCCACTCCTCGAAGTGTGCGGGTCTTGACGGCTCGGGTCCCCGCTCATGGTCTTGGCGGAGGTGTTCGTACTCAGTGGACGCCCGGCGTACATCGAACGTGTCGTCGGCGTCGGGCACTGCCATGTACAGCACACCACCGACCTTCAACTTCTGACTCAGGGACTTCAGCGCACCGATGGGATCCTGGCAGTGTTCGAGGAAGTGGTTGGCGACGATGAAGTCCTGCGATGACGGGGCGATGCTGTCGAGGTGCTCTCCATCGTCGATGACGTCGACTGCGACAAGGTCAAGGCCTGGGTAGTGCCGCTTCAGATCGTCTACGCCCATCCTGTCAACGTAGCGGACGTGCGCTGTGGGCGGCAGGGAGAGAGGCGCGTTGAGCGCACCTATCTCGACGCCCTCCCCGGAGAGGAACATGTCTGCGACGATGCGACGGATGTCCCTTACCGGCTCGGGAGCCTTGCGGCGGAGTTCCACGACGTCCTGGTGGCTGTTGACGAACCGCACGCCCCTCTTCGCCAGACGCGTCAGCATTGCGCCTCCCGTGCGTTGCGTGGCCACCGCGGGCTGCGGTGTTGTCCTGGCGCTGACCCGCCCGAGCTGTGGTCCGTGCAGGTCCTCGAATTTGCCGAAGCGCCGTCGGCGGAAGTCTGACCAGCCGAGGAACATCATCGCGAGCTTGAACGTCCGCCCGTGTTCGGCCAGCAGGATCTTGACGATCTCCTTGCGCCAGAATGACCGCTCGATCGCCATGGCCTTCGGGAACTCGCGTCCGAACTCACGCCGTACCTCGAGAAGATTGCGCACCATGTAGTACCTGCGCAGTGGCGTGTAGTCCGTGACCCAACAGCGCACCGGGAAGCGGACCCGGCGTAAGGCGCCCATGCGGTGCAACAGTACGGCGTCTCGCCGCTGGAGGATGCGCCAGCCCGCTCGTCGTGCGCGCAGGCAGTACTCGTTGTCGACGCGGTCGATGAAAAGGTCCTCGCGGAAGCCTCCCAATCGTTCGTGCGTCGAGAGGCGGGTGAGGCTCCCGCTGGTCATGGCGAACTCAAGGGGCACGCTCGTGGGGCTGTTCGGTACGGCGAGACCGCCGACTTGCTGCCAGACTGGCGCCACGATCGCGACATCAGCAGAAGTCGTCGGGTCGTCGACACAGGTGTGCAGACGCGCGACGAGGTCTGGGGTGGCGGTGCTGTCCTGATCGAGCGTCAGCGCCCACTCGGCACCGAGCGCTCTTGCCCGGTCGCACCCCACGTTCAGGGCTGCAGCGATCCCCCTGTTCTGTCCCAATTCCACGTAGTGTGCGCCGAGGCCCTCCAGCTGGGATGCAATCGACGGGTCCGGCGACTCACTGTTGTCGACGGCGATGACGAGGTCCACCTGGTCACGGTACGAGTGGATGTTCTCGAGTGCGGAAGCGTCGGGACGGTACAGGACGACGACTGCGGCCGTCGTCCCGCTCAAGCTGCCCCCTCACGGGGGTCGTGATCCGGGGAAAGGTGTGCAGTCGTCAAGCGCCGTCTCCCTGCAAAGAGCCGCGGCCCTCAGCGGCGGCCGGTGATGATGGTCACAATGTAGCACGAAGGGGAGCCAGGCTCCTCGCGGGACGCGGATGGTACGATGTCGGCGTCGGACGCCCACTTCGGCCGATCGGAGTCTCCTGGCGTCGTTCCGCCCCCAAGCGAGCGTGATCATCCCCAACTGGAACGGGCGCGACCATCTGCCCGAGTGCCTCGCCGCGCTGGACCGGCAGACACTGCCGGGGGCCGAGGTAGTGGTCGTCGACAACGACTCCACCGACGACGGCGTCGCTTGGATCGAAGAGTGTCACCCGCACGTCGTCGTACGACGGCTGCGTGCGAACTGCGGTTTTGCTGCGGCCGTGAACGAAGGCATCCGTGCCACCGACCGCGAGTACGTGGCCCTGCTGAACAACGACGCGATGCCGGAGCCGCGCTGGCTCGAGGAACTCGTGGGTGCGCTCGAGCGGCGGCCCGGCTATGACTTCGCCGCGTCGCTGATGATCTTCTACGCGAACCCCGGCCGTGTGAATGCGGCGGGGGACACGTACGACCTCCTGCGTCTCGTGGGCCGGAACCGCGGCTTCGGCCAGCCGGTCGCCGCCTACCAGAGGCCGGCCAGAACCTTGGGGGCGTGCGCTGGGGCGGCGCTCTACCGCCGCTCGCTCTTCGACGAGGTCGGTCTGTTCGATGAGGACTTCTTCCTGATGAGCGAGGACACGGACTTCAACCTGCGCTGCCTCGTGGCTGGCAAGCGTTGTCTGTATGTGCCGTCAGCGCGCGTGCGACACAAGTTCCGCGCCTCGATCGGTACTGTCCCAGAATGGCGGACCACCCGCCTCGCGGCACGCAACGAAGCGCTGGTGGCGGCAAAGGACCTGCCGACCGAGTTGTTGCCGGTCGCGGCTCTCGTGTGGCCTTGGCGGTTCCTGCGGGAGACCATGCTCCTGCGGCCGGGTGCTGGCCCATCGCTTGCGGAGCGCCTGCGGCGCATGCGGGGGCTGGCCCTGGCGGAGGCGGAGGGCGCTCGACTGGGAATTGCCAAGCGTGGTGAAGTGCGCGGACGAGGGACGGTGCCGACGCGGCAGGTCCTGCGCTGGCTGGCTCGGGGCGTCGGCCCGGTCTGACGAGCCGCAAGATCGACAGGCCTTCCGGCGCCTCTCCTCGCGACGCCTGCTGGCGCCTCCTGCTTGCCAGCTGCCCCGATCTCCTCAGGCCCCGGCGCGGCTCAGCCTCGCCAGGCCACGGTAGACGGCGAGGACGCCGTCGATCATGCGGTCCAGTGCGAAGTCAGCGGCGACCCGACCCTGCGCTTCTGCGCCCAGCGACAGTCGTCGCGCCGGGTCGTCCAGCAGACCGATCAGCGCGCGTCCGAGCGCCCCGGCATCAGACGGCGGCACGAGCAGTCCTGTGACGCCGCCAGTCACGACCTCGGGGACGCCGTCGACGGCGGTCGAGATCACCGGCAGGCCGTGCGCCATGGCCTCCAGGAGCACATAGGGCAGGCCCTCCCAGCGGGACGAGAGGGCGAAGACGTCGGCATCGGCGTAGGCGTCGAGGAGCGACGCACGGGGCTCGGCGAAGCGGACGCTCCCGGCGATGCCGGCCGCAGCGGCCTGTGAGCGCAACTCGAGACCGAGGGGGCCCGAACCGACCAGCGCCAGGACCGCCTCCGGGTGGGCGGCTGCGACCGAGCGCCACGCCTTGAGGAGCGTCGTCTGGTCCTTCTGTTCGTGGAAGCGACCGACGTTCAGGACCAGCGGGACCCCGTCTGAGACGTGGAGCTCCCGGCGAAAGCGGCCGGACGGAGCAGGCACCGGCGGTGAAGCGATGCCGTTGTGGATCGTGATTGTTCGGCTGGGCGACACGAGGCCGAGCCGGGCGCCGCGGACGGCGTCCGCGTGGCACACTGTGATGAATCGCGCCGTGTTCGGCCGCAGGGTACGTTCGACGGCGAGCAGGGCCGTTCTGCGCGCCACCCGGCCGGCTCTGTCTACGTGGATGCCGTGCACGTGATAGACGATGCGGCGGCGCCCGTGCGGGTCCGCTGCACGCGCGAAGGCGGCAGCGCGTGACCCGTGCGCGTGGACGACGTTCCAGGGGGCAGCCACGATCGAGGCGTGCAGCGCGCGCAGCTGGGACGACGAGAAGCCGGCGGCGATGGGCGCCTCGAAGTGACGCACGCCTC
>Ga0172371_10010525_pt1 | contig 12482 bp, 13 predicted proteins | sample Lak12m_FD_114543 | JGI IMG/M metagenome (GOLD analysis project Ga0172371, IMG submission 114543) | Freshwater microbial communities from Kabuno Bay, South-Kivu, Congo - kab_022012_12m | ecosystem: Environmental > Aquatic > Freshwater > Lake | place: Democratic Republic of the Congo: South-Kivu... | reverse complement strand
TCTAATTGCAATATCAAAATAAATGATATTTAAATTGGATTTAAATCCTTCAAAAGAATATTTAATTAAAATGCATTCCCTATCAGAGCTATGATTTTGACATAAAAACATTTCAATTCTATAATAGTACGATTAAAACTCCTAAAATAATTAAAGATAGAAATTTGCCGAAACACATTTCAATTCTATAATAGTACGATTAAAACGATTATGCTCCCGCGCTTGTAAAAACGTAAAATAAGCATTTCAATTCTATAATAGTACGATTAAAACGAAAATATTTCGGACTGTTTTAACACAGTCCTCAAAAATTTCAATTCTATAATAGTACGATTAAAACATCGCTGTAATTAAAAACAAATGAAGATTTAGCAAGATTTCAATTCTATAATAGTACGATTAAAACGGGATTTTAACTTTATCCAGTAGAACATCGTAACAAGATTTCAATTCTATAATAGTACGATTAAAACTATGCTATTTTACTAAAGCAACAGGGAAAATAATTTCATTTCAATTCTATAATAGTACGATTAAAACAAGCCTTAAAAATAAATATAAGATTAGAATAAGAAAATTTCAATTCTATAATAGTACGATTAAAACGCTACTGTTTTGTTATTTGAAAAGGTAAGTAAGAAATTTCAATTCTATAATAGTACGATTAAAACTACAACTGAAAAAAGAAAACAATGTCTCTTAAATGTATTTCAATTCTATAATAGTACGATTAAAACAAAAATAGAAAAATTAGCTTCTCCAATTCAATTTGTATTTCAATTCTATAATAGTACGATTAAAACTCAATCTGTTGTTAGTGGTGTTGGTGTTATTGATTTATTTCAATTCTATAATAGTACGATTAAAACAAGGAAGTGTATAAATTTAATGATTCAACTTTTATCATTTCAATTCTATAATAGTACGATTAAAACTGTATTCGGTTCCACCGATTAGAATTGATGTAATCATATTTCAATTCTATAATAGTACGATTAAAACCTGACTCAAGGAGCATAATATGTTAGGTTTAGTTGCATTTCAATTCTATAATAGTACGATTAAAACTATGTCGTCTAAAATTTCTATTAATGATTACTATAAATTTCAATTCTATAATAGTACGATTAAAACTGAGAAAATGAACCTTATTGAAGAATTAGAAAATTATTTCAATTCTATAATAGTACGATTAAAACACTATGGCAAAGAATTTTTCAAACTTGATGTTACTGATTTCAATTCTATAATAGTACGATTAAAACAGGAGCTTAGTATGTTAGGATTAATTGCTGGTGTATCATTTCAATTCTATAATAGTACGATTAAAACGAGTTGTCGATGTTGATATAAAAAAAGATTTTTTAAATTTCAATTCTATAATAGTACGATTAAAACGAGAAACCGTGCCATTGGTCTGGTTTTCCCTTGTCGTATTTCAATTCTATAATAGTACGATTAAAACTTTATTTCAATATTGATTTTATTAGCTAAACTCTTATTTCAATTCTATAATAGTACGATTAAAACGATTACTATAAGGGTTTAGACGAAAAAAAGATTACTGATTTCAATTCTATAATAGTACGATTAAAACTCCAGCTTGACCGTCATAATACTTTATAAAGAAGTATTTCAATTCTATAATAGTACGATTAAAACATGAATGAATATAGTAACGCATTAGAAGCATTAACAAATTTCAATTCTATAATAGTACGATTAAAACCCTTTCTGCAATAGTATCGATAGAGAGAATAACTGAATTTCAATTCTATAATAGTACGATTAAAACAAGCGATGATTATTTCGATATAGACGGCTCAACAAAATTTCAATTCTATAATAGTACGATTAAAACAAGCTCCTTTTATTTTTGAATAAGTAAAAACCAACATTTCAATTCTATAATAGTACGATTAAAACTTCAAGTAACTTTGTTTCAGGAACACGTTGTAATTATTTCAATTCTATAATAGTACGATTAAAACTAGCTTGTTCAATACTCATGAAAACAACATTTCCACATTTCAATTCTATAATAGTACGATTAAAACAAGACAGAAATGCAAGTCAAACAACATTAACAAGATTTCAATTCTATAATAGTACGATTAAAACGAACTCTGCAATAGTTTATGTTTATAGCAATGAAAAATTTCAATTCTATAATAGTACGATTAAAACCCGCCGAAAATATTCCTTTTTAAGCTATTATGAAAGTTTTTTTTAATAATTCAACGTCGACCAACAATAGTGCAAAAATACTTGAGGCTCGACGACAATTTATATCTTTAAGCATTCTAAAATTATACAAAAGAATCTGTTGCATTTCTTTCTACACCTAAAACTTCTCTTGTCGAATAACTTTGTGAATCAAATTTATATATTATTACAGAATCCTTTTCCTTATTGATTTTTTCTAAAATTGATTTTTTGATAATTTCAAATTGAGTTTCTGTTATATCTCCTTCAAAAACTGAATTTTGAATCCAAATCAGATGCTGTCGAAGAAATTTTAATAGTTTAGTGCCTCTTTTGGGAGCTGCATCATATACAACTATAATATACATTTGATCACCACCAAATTTTAAATGGTTTATATTCTTTTTCACCAATTAGATGTTTTATTAACTTATAACATTCTAAACGAATTAAATGCCTATAACTAACTGAACGCCTTAGCGTTCGGTGTTTTATTGTAGTTTTTAATCTTTCATCATATTCTTTTAAGTAGATTTTTCTTCCTTCTTCTGTCAATAAGCAAAAATTCATTTTTTTATCGAAATGTTTTTCCTGTAATTGCTTTTTGTTAAGCAAACTAAAAATTATTCTATCAGATAACAAAGGTTTAAATATTTCAGCTAAGTCAAGAGATAAGGAAAATCTTCTTTCTCCAGGTTCATGCAAAAAACTTATTAAAGGATTTAATTGAGTCTTATAAATTTCGCTTAAAACCGTTGTATATACCAGCGAATTACCAAATGATATCAGTGCATTTATTTCATTAGTTGGTGGTCTACGTTCTCTTTTAAGAAATTCAATAGGTTCATCAATAATTAAATTCCAAGTTGTATAATAAGTTGAACGTATATTCCCTTCGATTCCTAAAAGCTCTTTGACATCATTAGTAGTACAAATTTGTTTCATTAATTCTTCAATTCTTGGTAAAAATGGTGACATATCTTTATTGCGTGTATTATAATAAAGCAGATTTTTTCTGATGTTTTCTGCCGATCCCTCTACAATTTTTTGAGCTATTTCAACTCTTTTTGAGTTATTTAAATAAGCTTCGACTTGATTTACAAGAAGTTTACCAGATACGAAAGGTTCTCTGGGATAAAAACTTCCACAGTAATAACCATAATAATTAAATAGATGAAGTGTAATTTGATTCTGTGCAATAAAGTTTAAGAATTTTGTATTGAATCGTAATTCACTAAAACAATAGATTGCCTCTATATCTTCAATTGGTATTGGTTTTCTTGGAATCTTTTGAAGTTCTCTTTCATCAACTTTCTCATCTGACGACTCATCCTCAACTTCTATCTCATCTATTTCTTCTTCAAGTTCCATAGATTCTTCACTTTTGCCGGGTTCAAAGTAAAGTGTATTTTGTCGGCGTATTAATTTACCACTGCTAAATATGTAATAGTTACGTTTCATTACTTCTATAAATTATTGTTAGAAAAAATTCGTATTATCAATTCTATTAGATATAACACAAATCATAATAACTGCAATTTTTGCAAAATGGTTTATTAATAATTTCCGGTGGTTTTTCTTGTTCAAGAATTTCATTAATCTTACTTTTAATCTTAATCAGTTCTTTCTCGTCATTTTCTGTTAACTCCACATTAACAGTTTGTCTTAACTTTGGATAGTCAATTTTGCCTTTTACTCCTTCAACACTTTTTTCTTTAAGAACACTTATATAATATTTTAACTGCCAAATATGAGTTTCTTCCATTTTATCTGATTTTTTCACTTCATGTATTGTATTGGTTTTATAATCATAATTATCAAGAACAATATCATCAATGACTATTTCGTGTTGCTTTCTTTTATAGGTAGATTCCGAAATAAACTTACCCATTGCAACAATATCGCTGTTATGCTCCATATCTATTTTGTGAGTAAAAAGCCAAAGTTTACGCTCACAAAGAAAATAATATGCTATTTGAGTACCAGTCAAAACTTAATTACCTCAAGAAATATTATTATTCAATAATTGTATGCGTCCAATCAGAAAAACGGATGAAGTGCTTAATTAATTTATCAACATCTTTTTTAGAATAAATATCTCCAGAATATGATATCATATTTTTATGATCGATTAGTTTAACAAGATGAAATATAGAACGTTTTGAATTTGGTTCATAGATTGTTGCCTCTTCAAGCAATTTAATTACTTCATAATGATTATCGCCTGAACATTTTACTTTTAATTTTTTAATTGTAATTGCATCGGCTAAAGCTATTGCCGCATGAATAAGTAATACTCCAGCTGCATTATAATATTCAAATTCGTAAGCAAGTTTCGCCCCCTCATAAAAGTTATCTGCAACTTTTACAAAATTAGGAGCTTTACTAGACTCAAAAAATTTTCTAGGTACTTTTTTAGCCAAGTTTTACTCTGTTTAGTTGCTCGCCATAAATTACAATACCTTCTTTTAAGATATTGTTTATAGGTTCTTCGGAATTATTTGCCTTCTTCTTGAATGTTTTCTTTGATACATAAAATGGAGCTAATGTTACGCCATATTCAGTATATAAAAGATTGCTTAGTTCGTTAATCCTTTTCTCGATTTCATTTTTTTTGTTATCATAAACTATACATAAGTCGAGATCACTTTCATAAGTTTCAACTTTCCTAGCAACGCTTCCAAACACAATTAATGATACAATATTTTCATCACCAATAAGCCTTATTTGATCCCATAATTTTTGTTTGAATTGTTTTTCTTTTTTAAAAACCAAAGAAATAATTTCTTTATAAAGATACCTTTCCTTTTTAATAGTAAAATAATAAGTATTACCAACTATTTGTTTATCCAATATTTTCAAAGCTTCCAGATTATCAAGGGTTTTTAAAGCGGTACGGTGAGTTATACCAGCTAATCTTGCAATTTCTCTGCCTGAAAGACCAATAACGCTTTGGTTTAAGACTCTTAATACAGCAAGTGAGCTTGGTGCTGTAAAAATATAATTTAGAACATTATTTATTATCATTATAATTCCTATTTATGGATACAAGAATATCCACATGGATACTTTAATATCCAATAAAATAAAAAACAAAACTATTCTAAACAAGATAAAATAATTATTGTTACATACTTGTTTAGAAAACTAACAAAGATTATTACATTAAAATATCATTTGTGTAACTATAAATGAAATCCTTTAAATTGATTATTTGATTTGGTTTTCATAATCAAAATCTAATAATTGTGCTTTAATATTTTCCTTAGCCTTGTCAAGTGCATCTGCTGAACCACTGAAACCTGGAACGATACTAGAAATTAGAGGTGTTAAAAATATTTCCGCACCGGATTTTTCATCAATTACCGGTTGAGCAGTTGGACGGTCATAGTCATCTTTTAATTCTGCTCTAATTGCAAAAGCTATTTTATTTGCATCATTGCTAATTGCCATGGCTAATGTTTCCATTAAACTGAAAGTCCTTGACTGGTTTGAAGTAATTCTCCAGTTAATAATTGCATGAGCAAGTCTTTCTATTATTTCTTCTCGCTTATCTTTAGGACAAACCAGACATCTTCCAAAAATATTTTTACTTTCAATCCAGTTTTCTGCTCTTAGTTTTTCTTCAATTTGCGGAAATAGTTCTGGTTCGAGTTTATTGAGTGAAACACAAAATAGTGTTCTTAAATCTATGGCAATATCATATATAAATAAACCTGAAGCTCTAGTCTGATCCTGTATATAAGCTCTGTTTGGTAAACTTCTGTTGTTTGTTGTTAACCATTCATTAAGTTCTTCCTTACTTAATTCAGTTCTTTTATTACCCTCTTTCCAATAAACTTTTACCTCATGATATTCCGGATGAGTAGTTCTATCAAAAGTAATATTTTCATTTGGGTATTCTATACCACCTAACAAGGGATGAATTGGACGCATAGCAGATATTGATAGCGGACTTCTCCTCTTTACTGTAAATGAGCCGCTCTCAGCTTTCATATAACCACCTAATAACTGATCAGCAAAAGATGGATCACAGGGTGAGTGTGGTTCTTTTTGGCTTGCTTTATTCTCTTTTTTTTCAATCTCCCAATTGAATGTAATAGCAGCAAAAGGAAGCCCCAAAGCATCGATTACAGATCTTTTAACTTGCTGTCCACTTGAATAAGCTTGTCTTCGTCCGAATTGAGGATCGGTGTAATATTTCTGCCCGTCATTAACTGCAAATACAGTATGATCAACTTTTCTTAAACCACGGATATAGATAAAATCATTTTTCATTTTATTCTCCTTGAGATAATTGATAGTTGTATTCAAATTTTATTAGTGTCACGAATAAAGGTAAATTATCTACCGGCATCTTTAGTACTTCTTCAACTACTTCTTTGAATAGTACTTTGCTTCCATTATAGCTTTCCATAAGTTTTGTTAGATTTTCAATAAATAATTTCAAGTTTCTTGATTCTAACAAATCAGTTATTTCTCTTGATTTAGTAGTTTTGCCTCGATCAATTTCAGCTTTGTTGGTATTATATCCAACAAGTACGTTTGCTAACTTTTCGGCCAGCTTTAATAATTCTGTTTTGTTAAGCATTGCAATCACCCATAGTTTATAAATTAAATGTGTTGAATAGTTATTTTCTGTAATCTTTAGTTCTTTTCCTCGTGAGTATTTATATGTGCCAATTGGTAAATACTCTCTCAATCCCTTGGGTTCAATAGAATTTAATCCAATCGTTCCTCCTCGGCAGACTTCCTTGAATCCCCAAAATGGTTCGAGAGATTTTATTTGTTTATCTGATAGATTAGATTTCTTCTCATTAATAAACAGTGCATCTCTGAACTCAAACATTCTTTCGATTTCCGGTAAATATACTTTGATAAAACCAAGAGTAGTATTTGTTTGTGAAAGGTTATATGAATAGATAATGATTTCTGTATTAGGGAATAATTTTGAGAATGTAAATATAAGTTTCGACCAAGTAATAGTCGGAATAGATAATTTGCCGCTTGTTTCTTTTATCTCTAAGTTAAAATTTGACCATATATCCTCAGTATCAAAATCTTCACTATAATAATGATTGAGCCAATGTCCGTTCCATGTTTCTATTTGTTTGTCTTTTACGTTAGGTGTTTTGTATAAATACTCTCTATAATACTTAGCACCTTTGTTGATATTATAAAGTACTTCAGAATCATCAATAGCTATTACAAAACCACCACTAACCCCAAGTCCCAGACTTTGACCTATCCAGGAAGCATACATTTCCTCTTCGTCAATTTTAAAGTCAATATCTGTTACTTGTCCAGATGTAGTTCCACCGATATCTTTAGCGGCAAAACCCACATATGTTGCCATATTGGGTGGCTCGTTTTCAACATCTCTGTGAAATCTTTCTAATCTGTAAATATTAATATCTTTCTCAACAACTTCCTTCTGTGGAACTGTCTGAAAGAAAGATGAATTTCCTACATGCAAAAGGTGTCTTTCGTTGTTAAAGAACAAAGGGAACATCACTTCATCAAAAAACTCTCTGGCGGTAAAGTTCTTGTTTTCTTTCTCATTATAGTATTTCAGAAATTTCTTCCCGATATAGCTTGTATACATTTTTTCACCTATAAAAAATTATCTGGTTCAGTTAATTCTAATCCATACTTTCGGTACTTGTTAATATCGCAAGGTATAACAAATGGATAAGAGCCAACTTCCAATTGTTCATACTGTTTTATATATCTGGAAATAGTTTTAAAGTTGATTGGTATTTCCAACTGAATCCTTTCTTCCCAGTTGGCGGTTAAGTATTCTTCTTTATCTGATTCAAGAATACACGAAACACTTTCAATATCTAACGCTTCTACAAGCACAGACTTTGTGTTATTAGTAAGTTCTTTCAACTTGAATCGCTCACCGTTATCAATTATATGAATATCTATTTCTTGCGCATTATTTTTTGGATAGACATTGTTGATCTTTTCCTCAAGAGTAATTTCTTCAAGTAATTGTCCGTTATCCGGTAGCTGCTCATAGCTTTTCTCAAGCACATCCATTTTATACGGCAGGACATTTCCATTTGGTTTAATAACATGAATCGGTTTATATTTACCAATTGATGCCGGACTTCGGTTTCTGTTTATTCTCCCGAATCGTTGGATAAGACTATCTATCGGAGCGCATTCGGTTATCATTCTATCGAAGCTTATATCCAAACTTACCTCGACTACTTGGGTTGAAACCACTAAACATGGTTTTAGTCCATCTCCAAATTCTAAACTTCCATCACCATTAAATTCCTTTTTCAATTTTGTTTCAAGGATAATTCTATCTCCGCGTCTATATCGACTATGAATCAGCATCTTATCAATGTTATGGAATTCCTTCTCAAATTCCTTAAAAGCTTTTTGAGCTTTTTTAACAGTATTAAATATCACAAGAACTTTTTCTTTTTCATCAATTGCCTTTTTTATTATTGGTAAGGTTTCCTCAAAGGAATCATGTTTGAATATGATATGACGATTGAAGGTATTTAGAACTTCTGAATCAAGTTTAACTTCATAGACATTTTCTTTGCCGCCCAATATTTTCAATAATTCATCATAGAGTACTTGTGGCATTGTGGCAGTTCCGACATGAATTCTACAACCCAGTTTCAATAGTGACTTTACAATTTCAATAACCATAGCTCGTGAATAATCTGAATATGTGTGGATTTCATCTAAAATAACATCGCATCCTTTCAAATCCAGCATTACGCTCTCAAAGCCGGGTGTACCGAAAATAATACCAGCCATTTGATGTGGTGTTACTATCTTTACGGACGAACCAACTAAATCTTGTAGCAATTTTTCATCTTTATTATTCTTTACAACTATTTTACTTGTGGCGTGCTGAAGTCTTATATCCAAATTAGGGTTTGTCTGCTTTAAATCATCTCTAATACGTTCCCACATAGCATTTATAGAAGCTTGGAATGGAAGTGTATAAAATATTCTTCCGGCACACCTCTTCATTAAGAAATTTGTTTTACCAGCCCCGGTAGGCGCAACAACAATAGAATGTTTTTTATTGTTTGATGTTTCTGTTTTTGATAAAGGATATAAGTCGGATATTCTTGCTTCGTCATAATAAAAATTTAGGTTGGGAATTATGAATAGCGGTTTCAGCTTTGTTTCAGTTTCGTTAATAAATGCAGAAGCGAAATGATCTGCTGCCATCAATAGACCACGCCATTTTGACCAGCCGTATTTTTTCTTTTCACAATAATCAACCACATATTTAATTGCTTTCTCTGCTTCATCTTTGGATATTTCTTTAGTTTTATATCCAAAATAATTGATTATGGAATTTCCTATTATCTGCCATTCTTCAAATCCTTCGAGATGATGTTCTATCATATGACGATCGTTTTCAATAAGATCTAAGATTCCCTTTTCGCCTTTATCTTTTTTTATAGATTTATGATGACCAATAATCATATCTATTATTGGATTCCAATCGTCTTTATCAAAGACTGGCAGAAAAGCCAAAGAAGATATTTCATGCCGATGTGTGTAATCATACTTATTTTTTTCAAATAGCGACTTTGCGTTAATTCCTATTATCTTGTTCTGAAAGTGAGGATGGGCTTTTCCAAGATCATGAATTATTCCGCCTTTAATTGCCGTCTCTTCATTCAAATCAAATGCTATGGCAAGTTTTTCAATTGCAGCAGCTACTTGTCGTGTATGTTCCAACAATGTAACGTTTCCGTAGTTTACACTTTTTGCAAACACTGAATCCAAGCTATTCATAACTTTCTCTGATGGGATTTCCAAATACTTTTAACTCACCATACATTTCTTCAGCCTCTTTAAATCTGTTATAACCAACTTTGAAACCTTTAGCAACATCTGCTTCCACAAGTTCAAAGCCGGGGATAAATTCATATTCCTCAACCGACATTTCTTGAAATTCAACGGGATGAAGTATGTCTTCATTTCTGCAAAGACATATGGTTTGTGAAAAAGCTCTTTCCGCATTTTCTTTAGCACCAAAAGCAAGATATAAATTTGGATTGAGCATTACTCCACGAGTGATAATTCCTTGATTTGTTTTGTATATATCTTTTTCTTTCGTAAATAAAAATCCGCCTTTAGACCAAGTTCTTTCTTGCTGTAAATCTAAGCCACAATAATTAAGACGATACCGAATGATTCTTTGAACGCCTTGATAAACGAGTTTGCCTTCTTTATCTCTTTTAAGAAGTTCTGGGAATAGTTTTTTTTCTATTCCTTCAAGTATGGAGGGTGTTAAAAATTGCTGACTAAACGTCTCTTTATCTCTTACTGCTGTCCAAGGTTTTATAAAACCAAACGGACCAGAATATTTAACCACATACATAATTTTTCTCCTTTTCCCTAGTTAATCTGTGAAATCTGTGTTTATTGTAATGCTCCAAACCCGCACCCGGTTGAATGACCGATCCCGACATTCCAAGCGAATTTTATTGCTTCCGAATGCCCTTCTATAATCACAGGACAAAAATTGGCTCTATTTTCTATGCTATTAATTTTCACAAGTTTAGTTTTGGGTTTAGGATAGTTCTTATCAAAATAAACTTTAACATCATAATTAAGATTGGTGAAAGCTAATTTTCTCTTCAAAGTTTCAGTTAAGTATTTTTCAGTATCTTCATCTTTGTAAGTAAGATGCTTAGCATTTCCGTTTTGGTCGTACTTTCTTATTAAAATTGGGCTTGAAACGATAAACCTTTCTTTTGAACTGAACTCAGGGGTTTCCTGAATTTGAATTTCTTTTACTTTCATTCCAAATCCAATTTCAGAATCTTTCATAGCATTAATAATTAATTGCCTTCCGATATCTTCATTCCAAAAACTAATAAACCAAGATGCGCCATCAGGGAAATTAAAACCGTCTTTTATTTTATGACGTCCTTTTAACCAACTCAAAGAGTAAAGACTTATTTCATCGTGGATTGTATTCCATCCCATCCATCTATGAAAAGTACTAATTAAATTATGCTGATAATCAAATGGTATAGTTTTATTGTTTGCTGAAAGGGAAAAGTGTAATCTCATATTTCACCTCGATAATTTATTTTTTATTGTATTCATCCAAAGCCATTTTTTCTAATTCATTCTTCATTTCTCTTGGTAGAGTTACTGTTTCATGATACTTTCCGTCTTTCCCTTTTTCATCAGGGGATGAAATAAATAACCCTTTAGTACCGCTAATAATCCTAAATCCTTTAATGAATATTCCATCGTCAGTTTCAATATCAAAATATGCTAACGTTTTACTGTTCCCCACTTCAATTTTGTTCATTCTTGTAATTTTCATTTTGCACTCCCTTTTTTGTTAATATTAAATACAGCTCCGCCAAGTGAGTTACAATCTTGTATTTTTTTATGCTAAAATATTTACTAACGATATAAAATCAGTATCATTAAATGATATTAATAATTAGCCAAAACATCCTTTGCCGTTTTTATAACATATTCTTTTAATTCTGGGGGTTCCAAAACCTCTATTCCTCTGCCTCTGCTTAAAACCCAACTTGCAATTTCATTTATTGAATTGACTACTGTTTCATAAATTAAAGAACCACCATTTTCTATTGTTACTTTTTCCCCTTCCATTAATTTTCTTGATTTAAGTCTGTCAACCCAAGGGTTTAAGTATCTTAGCTTAATATTAATTCGATTATTACCCAACCATGATCTAAAAGATGTTTTGAAAATATTTTCAATTTCATTTTGTGAAATAGGAATAAATTTTTTATCAGTTTTTTTGATTGAATGAATATTTGTTAATAGAAACTGTTTAATTATACCGTTATGGTTAGCAAGTAATCTCCAATTTTTATCCGCCTGAAATATTAAATAAGGTTCTACAATTCTCTCTTCTATAATTTTTTCATCATTCTTTCGATATGTTATTTTAATCTGTAACTTTTTTTCAATAAATATCTGTAGTTGAGTAATTATTGCAATAGATCTTACTCCAAGTTTCTCGAGAATTAAATTTGTTGCTTGATCATAGATTTCATGATTAATAGCCACATTTATATATCGTTGAATGAATAATTTTAAATTCTCATTTGAAATGGCATTTGATATTTTAACCCCATCCTTTCTACTTGAATGAATATCGATGCCTGCCGAGCGCAAATATTGAAGATCTCTTTTAATTGTAAGCGAATCCACATTATATAAATCTGCCAAGTCTGTAATTTGATAATTTTGGGAGGCTGCAATAACAAGACCGAGTATTTCGGTCTGAC
>Ga0172371_10010524_pt1 | contig 12482 bp, 11 predicted proteins | sample Lak12m_FD_114543 | JGI IMG/M metagenome (GOLD analysis project Ga0172371, IMG submission 114543) | Freshwater microbial communities from Kabuno Bay, South-Kivu, Congo - kab_022012_12m | ecosystem: Environmental > Aquatic > Freshwater > Lake | place: Democratic Republic of the Congo: South-Kivu... | reverse complement strand
TTAAGGTAATTAGTAGTTGTCAAACAACTCTGTTTTTAATCCGGCGAAGCGCCGGCGTTCAACCTTTGACTGTTTCATATGTCCGTAATTAGTGGCAGTAAACAATACAGGACTATTCATGTTTCCCATTAGCCTGGACAAAAAAGAAAATGTACGATAGAACCTGCTCCGCGCCAGAATCTTTCCAATCTGTAATTCCATAGGGGTCATGTTTTTGGGTTTGAAAACGACGGTGTTGTGATCGTAATATTTCCAGTTATCCGTAAGCAGACGCCCTGCGCGTTTCAACTCTTCATAAGTTCTCGTTCCTGGATAAGGAGTGAGAATATTAAAGGACACCGTACTTATTTTTGCTTTTATCAGAAATTTTACTGTTTCCCGGAAAACCTTCTTCGTATCCGAATCAAAGCCAAAGATCATGGAAGCATGAATAAGAATTCCCATCTTTTTTATCTTTTTAATCGTCAGCTTTAACTCCTCGTTGTCCTTCATTGATTTCTTAAGTGTCTTCTGTTGTATTTCATTAACACTCTCCAAACCGATGAACAGAATTTTACAACCACTGTCAGCGGCAAGCTGCAACAACTCTGTTTCTTTTAAAAAAGATATTGATGCTTGTCCCACCCATTTGATTTTTAACGGAATAAGCGCTCTGAACAGCTCCTTGGCATATTTCGGGTGACCTATAATGTTGTCATCAAGAAACATGAAATTCTTTGAACCGGAGTACACGATATCCTTTACAACATTTTCTATCGGAATATGACGGATTGTCTTCCCGAAAAGATCGGTGACACAGCAGAAATCGCAATTATAAGGGCATCCCCGGGTTGTCATGATCGGGAAAATGCTGAATAACCTCTTTTTGATAATCTTCTTGAAGTCCTTTTTTATATAACGTGTTAAATCAGGAAGCGGATTATGGTATCGTTTGTTCAATCTACCAGAAGCAAAATCCTGCAGAAGATCCTCCCAAACCCCTTCTGCTTCACCTATTACCACTGCATCTGCATGATCGAGGGCTTCTTCGGGTAAAATCGTCGGGTGGACGCCACCCAGAACGACGGTCTTACCACGTTGACGGAATTCATAGGCGATTTCATACGCCCTGGGAGCATTTGCGGTCATACAGCTGATTCCCACCAAATCACATGACTCTTCCAGGTTAATGGGAACAACCTCTTCCTCTATGATCTTCACTTCATGTTCAACAGGAGTAAGACCTTCCAGGATATAAAGCGCCAGCTGTGGCATCATGAGTTCTTTGACAGTCCTCTTGGAATCGCTCACAGCAGGTGATATCAGAAGAATTTTCATAAATTTTAATTACGGTGACTAATGGCAAATGGATGTGATGTAACTACATCGATGTTCTTGCGGATCAGTTTGTGAATGTTTTTCAGATAGGTCTTTTCATCCGCAGAACAAAATGACAATGCTGCTCCGGTTTCACCCGCCCGGCCGGTTCTCCCGATACGGTGAACATAGGTCTCAGCCTGCTCCGGGATCTCATAATTGATCACATGGGTGATTTTGTCCACGTCAATTCCCCGGGAAGCTACATCCGTGGCAACCAGGACCCTGATATTCCTGTTTTTAAAGTCCTTAAGCGCCTTATCACGTGCACTCTGGGATTTATTACCATGGATAGCCTGAGCTCTGATTCCGTTGCGAATCAAATCCTTAACCACTTTATCCGCGCCATGCTTGGTCCGGGTGAAAACCAAAACATTCTTGGTAGCATCGTTTTGCAATATATGAGTAAGCAATAGCTTTTTATTTTCCTTTTTAACATGATATACTGATTGTGAAACAAGGACTGGAGGTATCGCATCCGGAGAAAGGTTCAGGTGAACCGGATTGTAAAGCAGGGCGGCGGCAAGTTTCCGGATCTCAACAGGCGAAGTAGCGGAAAACAAAAGAGTTTGCCGCTTTATACCCAGTTTTGCAGTTATCTTCCTGATATCATTGATAAAACCCATATCGAGCATGCGATCGGACTCATCCAGAACGAAATATTCGACCTTGTCAAGACGGACAAATCCCTGGTTTATCAGGTCTATAAGCCTTCCAGGAGTGGCAACAACGATATCTACGCCTTTTTGCAAAGCCTTGGTTTGATCCCGTTGTGAAACGCCACCGTAAATTGTGACGATCCGGATATCGAGACCTTTTCTGTAATCAACAAATTCTTCACTGATCTGTGCAACGAGTTCACGGGTGGGCGCCAGTATAAGAGCCCTGATGGACCTGCGTTGTGACCGGTCTTTTTCTGTTTCAAGTAATTGCAGTATGGGAAGCGCAAAAGCAGCAGTCTTGCCGGTGCCGGTCTGCGCACATCCGAAAATATCCCTGCCCTGAAGGACTAACGGGATTGCTTTTTCCTGAATTGGGGTTGGGGTCAGGTACCCTTTCTTATGAATTGCATTTAAAAGAGGTTCAATAAGATTTAATTGTTCAAATTTCATTAAGTGATTGTTTTAATTTAAATAAAATGATTATTCTCCGGGTGGAAATTTTAAATCGCCAGACTCCGGACAGCTTTTAAAAACTGTACGTTTGGCTGAATTGTAAAGGAGGGGTGATTACAAACAGATTGAGATACAATCTTTCAAAAGGATGTGCAAAGATATAACGAATTATTGATATATGATAATTAATTTAATTTTTGCCAAATCTCAAGAGACATTCAGGAGTTCATCGAGACCGGCAATTTTAAAGGTCTTTTTAATAAACGGATCGGAATTGATAATGGAGAATTTCCCTTTCTCGACTTGTTTTGCTGTACTAATGCAGATACGGATATAAGATGAAGCAATATAATTGACATCCTCTAAGTCAAATATAATATTGAAGCCGTCATCTGGTGAATCCATTGCAGGATCTTTGATCTCTTTCATTTTATCAGCGATCTCATCATTAATTTTCAGGCAAACGTTTGTATCAAGACGACCTGCAAATCTACAAGTCAGTTTCTTTTCAAGAGTGTTAAGATCAAATGTTACCATATTTATAAAGTTTATTGGTTTTTGTTATATTCTTTTACGAGCGTTGATTCATCAAGGGATTCGTCCAGGTAAAGATTCAGGTCGATATTATGCCATTTTTCATTTAACTTTCTGCGACATACCCTTTGGATATTAATCAAGTGTTTAGCGGTGATGTTTTCCGTTGTGATATTTTTCCCTCCGGTTCCACATCCGAGGGTAAGGGAAGGTACAAGGTTATTGAAGGTACCGCCCACCGCACCCTGAGACGTAGGTGTGTTAACTACAATCCTCCCGGCATTTATAAGTTGGGAAAATTCCAGTATCCGTTGGTCATTATTGGCATATATCCCGGCGCTATGCCCAATTCCACCCAGATAGTTCAGGTCGATACAAGTCTTGATTGCCGTTTGATAATCTTTGGCCGCATAAAAGGCTATAATGGGTGCAAGTACTTCAACTGAAAGTGGATGATCTTTACCAACGCCATTTAACTTTGCAATCAGCATGCATGTGCCTTCCGGAACAATAAGATTGGCTTTCTTCGCGATAGACTCCACCGATTGACCTACAATCAATGGGTTCATCGAGAGTGAATCGGATACAACTGCAAGTTTACTGATGCGACCGGTTTCTTCCGGGTTTAAGAAATAGCACTTTTGCCGCTCAAACTCTGCCCTGACATCTTTTTCAATCTTTTCTTCAACGATTATGGATTGTTCACTGGCACATATCGTCCCATTGTCAAATGTCTTGGAACTGATGATATTTGATATGGCAAAGGGGATGTCAGCGCTTTCATCAATGAATACCGGTACATTCCCGGGTCCGACACCGATTGCCGGGTTTCCGGAACTATATGCGGCTTTGACCAGACCGGTTCCTCCTGTTGCAAGGATCAATGCAACCTTCGGATGCCCCATCACCATTTGAGTTAGCTCATGGGAACCGGCAGAAATAATCTGAATACAATCCTCGGGAGCCCCAGCTTCAATAGCCGCTTCATAACAAATTCGAACTGTTTCAGTACAACATTTGATGGCGCTTCGGTGAGAACTGATGATGATGGGGTTCCTTGTTTTTAAACAGATCAGGATTTTAAATAAAACAGTAGAAGTTGGATTCGTGACGGGTGTAACTGCGAATATGGGGCCCAGCGCCTGAGCGATTTCGATGATTCCTGTTTGGTGATCGTTTGAAATAATTCCGACCGTTTTCTCATTCTTAATACTGTCATAGACCAATTGTGTTGCTATCACGTTCTTGATAACTTTATGCTCCCACACACCAATCCCAGTCTCCTCAAAGGCCATCTTGGCGAGTTTCACCCTGGCGTTAAAACCGGCTTTGTACACGGCTTCGACGATGCGATCGGTTTCTTCCTGGTTGAATTGTTGAAATTCAGCAGCCGCAAGCAGTGCTTTTTCAAGAACGTAATTAGCTTTTTCGATAGGTAAATCAACCATGTTTTTGGTTTTTGCGAAAATATGAAAAATTATTGTGACAATTAGAATCCCGGGAAAGAATCTATCTCAAACCTAACGCTTCAATTCCCTGTTCGTATACAATATCTACAGGAATGTTTGCTGTTTTCAAACGGTTTAATTCTGCCTGGAGAGATTCGTGGATTGTTCCATTAGCTTCCAGATAAGCTTTTGCGTTTTTATAATCACCGTCTCCTTCAAAAATGAGAATTCTGGATGCCCATTCATTCATTGCCAGGCGGATCTTTTCGAAATTAACTTTGTAAGTTCCATTGGAAAGACGTTGGAAGGCGCCTTTTTCTTCAAAAAAGTTGAAACACATCATATTGGCTTTCCCATGTGCGCTGGCAGCTCCGAACCGCACCGACCGGAACAGGCCGGCCATATAAGTTACAAAGCAATCTTCAATAGTGGTTCCCGGGATTTCTCCTTTTTCTATAAGGCTTACTGCCATATAAAGACCCAGGATGTCAGCTTTGGCTTCTTCAAATGAGGAATACAGTTCCTTCAGGGCTTCGCGTACATTCCCTTTCCCATTTATTGTGTTCTTAATACCCAGTCCATGAGCAACCTCATGAAACATAACGTTTGAGAAAAAAGCATCAAATTTAACATTTCCGCTCTGGTCAGGATCGATGAGAATCCCGGATATTGGGATCATGATGTTATCAAATTTAGCCTGCATAGCATTCTTTAACTGAAGACGTCGCGATCCCTTTTTTAACTGAACCTGTTCATCATTAGGCAAATTAATGGCAATGGTTTTGCTCCCTGCATTCGACTGCCCTGAAACATATAAGAGATCATAGGCATTGAGGTCAGAATCGGTACCCGGTTTCTCCTTCTTGTATTTGGCATCGACGGGTAAATTTGCCTGAAGTTCTGGAAGAAATTTCGCAAACTTCTCCAGTTTCATACTCCACTCCTTGTCTTTTACAAGAAGAACTCCTTCGTATGCTGCCTTGTATCCAAAAAGTTGATCTTCATAATTTTCTATTGGTCCAACTACAAAGTCAATGGTGTTCGACTTCATGTCCATCCACGCCATATCGCTGGCGAAGTAGTTGTCGGTCAGAAGGGACTGGGCTCTTAATTCAAGGTATTTTTTTAGTCCGGTATCTTCCGCAAGAGAGGCAGCTTGTTTGAGAAGATATGCTGCTTTATCGATTTGCTCTTTATATGCTTCATGGTACCAGATACATTTCAGCGTCTTTTCGGAATCCCTTCTAATGAGCGTATAGAGACTGGTTTTATTCTTCCCATTCCACTTTTCAAATTCCTCTTTAGTCATGTCATGTGGGTAGTAGTTGGCGCCGGCAGGTTTCTTATCAAAACCCGGAATAAATGGTTTATTTCCATTTAACCGTTCCCACGGTCCATAGTTGATTTCAGCAAATTTCAGTTGAAGGCTGTCCTTAATGGTGTCAAAGAAGATCTTTTTATCGCCCAGGGTCTGTTGCCAATAAATATTATCAACGATCTTAGCTACCTCTATCAGCAGAGGGATCATCAGTCTCTCTTTTTCAGAAAGTTTACCTATATCGGTTGATAGTTTAACAATTGCAAACTCATTGATCTTGGCAAACAAAACTGAATCGTTTTTACTGAGAGCTTTCTTTGCCGGACCGGTCTCCCGGTTGCAACCTGAAAAGATATTTGCTATGGTGCCAATGACCATAACAAATAAAATCGTCTTTTTTGTCATAGATTAGATAGTTAAGGATTTTGTCAGAGCGAAATTATGGAAAATGATTTAATGATAGAATTAAGTTCTACAATTTTTACAAAAATCCTTATGAATCATTGTTTATATTGGATTCTTTATTAGGTTTGTATGGGAATTATATCATATTTGTCGAACCAAACTTAAAATCAGAGAATTATGAGCGAGACTATTATCCTTATTATTATTGCCATCGTAGTCCTTCTATTTTTTTCAGGGATTCGAATTATTCGTCCTACCCACCGCGGACTGGTAGAACGTCTGGGTAAATATCACCGGTTTTCAAGTCCGGGATTTCACTGGATCATTCCGGCGATTGAAAAGATGTACCAGGTGAACGTAACAGAAAAAATGATCAATGCCGAGCCGCAGGAAATAATAACGAACGACAATTTGAATGCCCGGGTGGATGCCCAGGTATATTTTAAAATAAAGTCGGATGAAGAGCATGTGAAAAACTCACAATATAATGTGAACAATATAGAGTTCCAGATCGTTAACCTGGCGCGTACCACATTGCGTAACATCATCGGCACAATGACTCTAAAATCGGCAAATAGCGAAAGAGGAAAAATCAATAAAGAACTTCACGGTACTTTGCTGGAAGAAACGTCTACCTGGGGTATTGAGATTATCCGGACCGAACTTAAAGAGATTGATCCTCCCAAAGATGTACAGGAAACGATGAACAAAATCGTAAAGGCGGAGAATGAGAAAATTGCAGCGGTCGATTTTGCTACTGCAACAGAAACACGGGCCGACGGTGAAAAACGCGCCGAGATCCGCAAGGCAGAAGGTATCAAGCAGGCAGCTATCCTGAAAGCAGAAGGAGAGGCACAGGCAATAGCGCTGGTCAATGAAGCCGCGGAAAGATATTTCATCGGGAATGCCCAGTTATTAAGGAAGATCCAGGCCATGGAAACTGCCATGAAAGATAATGCCAAAATCATTGTTCCGACAGGTTCCGATCTTGTAAATGTTCTTGGGGAAATGGCGGGGATTATTCCGATCAAAAGCAAACCGTCTGGTGGGGAATAAAAGATAACTATTCCCAAAAACCAATTGGAGTTATTTCATTATTCCCTTTGCGATCAGGGTTTCTTTGATCATTGGAAGCATATCGGAGGCTGCTTTAATTCCTGCCTGGAAAGCTTCAACATTATTTTTTCCGCTCATGTAGGGAATATCTTTCAAGTCGGGTGTAATTATAATATCAGCATCGCATAATGTATTCTCCTTCAATTTGCCCGCCATAAGGATCATAGCTCTTAATCCAACCTTTAAAAAGTTGTCAATGTCGGTGATGCTGTCAAGATCAGCCATAATATCAACAGCAATGATGACCTCCGCGCCATATGACCTGGCAACATCGGTAGGGATGTTATTTAAAATTCCTCCATCAACAAGAGTTAATCCATACATTTTAACCGGTTCGAAAATCATGGGAATCGCACTGGATGCATTGATCGACGGGGCAACCGGGCCGGATGATAAAGGGATGGATTTTCCGTTGACAAGATCTGTTACCATTGCCACAAATGGAATTTTAAGATCTTCAAGATTCTCTGTATGACAATTCTGACGAATGAATTTTTGATACTTCTTCCCCGAAACAAATCCTTCGCTTGACCTGAAAAGGGAAAAATCAAATACTTTGGATGCTTTTGTGGAACTTACAAGGGATAACAAAGAATCAGCGTGAGGATTGTCGGCATACAGGCATCCAACCATACTTCCAACACTGGTGCCGGCAATAAAATCGATCGGGATGCCGGCATCTTCAAGAACTTTTATCACACCAAGGTGAGCCATACCGTGAAAGGCTCCGCCACCAAGAACAAGAGCGACCCTCGGCTTTTTGTCAAGTTTCCTCGGAGGTGGCATAACCTTTGGATTGTCAATAACCATAAACTGTTCTGAACATGATAAAAATAAAAGAGATAAAAGAGAAATAATAAGGCAGTTCTTCATTGGTTCTTTTTTTTGTTATTAAAAATGAAGGGCGGAAAAAAATCGTAATCATTGTCTGGTTGAATCATTCATGATAATTAATGGCCGGCAGAATGAAATTCAATAATTGAAGTACCGACTCTTCAATGCTCAACTTATCACTTTTTATTTCAATATCCGGCTTCTCCGGTTTCTCAAAGGGTGAATCTATGCCGGTGAAGTCTTTGATTTCTCCCCGCCTGGCTTTAGAATAAAGGCCTTTAATATCCCTCGATTCGCAGACTTCAAATGATGCATTAACGAAAACTTCGATAAAATTTTCCAGGCCGATGATTTTTTTTGCCATACCCCGGATTTCATCCGTAGGACTTATAAAGCAGTTGATAGTGATGATACCGCAATCCAGAAAAAGTTTCGAGATCTCGGCAATTCTCCTGATATTCTCAAAACGATCCATCTCTGAAAACGAAAGATTATTATTGACGCCCGACCGGATATTATCCCCATCCAAAATCTGGGTAAGGTATCCTCGGTCGAATAATTCCTCTTCAAGATGTTTCGCCAGAGTGGTCTTTCCTGCACCTGACAACCCAGTCATCCAGATCACTTTTGACCTTTGATTCAATAACTTTTCTTTATCTGTGCGCTGAAGTAACTTATGAAAAGTCGTATGAAGGTTGTTTGGTTTATTTAACATTGCAGTAGTTGTTCGGATTGGTAGAAAACAATATTACGAAAATTATTTCAGGACATGTTAATCACAACATTTGAAAGTGATGTTGTGAATGGTTAATTTTACAGATATTATTATCACAAAAATTTCAACATCGTATGAAGATAAAATATTTTATACTTGGTTGGATTTTAGGGATGACCTTGATGGCATCCTCACAAACGAACATCACCCTGAGTAATCCGATAGCATTGCAGATTCTCCAGGGAAATTATAATCCTGCAATTTATACGCCGGTTGATACAATCAATGATCCTGATTCGATCCTGAATGGGATTATTAACAGAATTTCCCGGGATACTTTAATAAAATATCTTCTAAAGATTGATAGCTATTATAATCGTAACACCGGGTCCGACACTGTTTCCGGTACAAGAGGGATCGGAGCAGTTAGAAGGTGGATCCACAATAAATTTGAGGAATTCAGCGCCACTAATGAAAACAGGTTAGTACTTTCTTATATGGATTTTACTGCCACGGTTTGTGGTCAGAACCATCATCGTAATGTACTGGCAATCCTGCCCGGGCTCGACACAACCAATAAAGAGATACTGGTGGTTGAAGGTCATTTTGATACCAGATGTGAAGGAGTCTGTGATACCACATGTTATTCACCTGGAATGGAAGATAATGGATCAGGAACCGTCTTGGTTATGGAACTGGCATGGATAATGAGTCGCTATGCCTATGATCATACAATCGTTTTTGCATGTGTCACGGGAGAAGATCAGGGGCTCTATGGATCCACCGCCCTGGCGACTTATTTAAAGAACAACAATATCAAGCTCCGGGCATGTTTTAATAATGATGTGGTGGGAGGCATCATTTGTGGTCAGACCTCTTCACCGCCCAGTTGCCCCGGCCTGAATAACATCGACAGTACCCATGTCCGCCTCTTTTCCTATTCAAAATCGAATGATTCATCCTATGCTTCTCCACATAAACAGCTTGCCCGTTATTTAAAACTTCATCAGGTCGAGCAGATCAATCCGTTGATTTCAACTCCAATGGAAATAGATATCATAATTTACGAAGACCGGATTGGCAGGAGTGGCGACCAGGTTCCTTTCCGGCAAAAAGGTTTTACCGCCGTGAGATTCTGTGCGAAGAATGAACATGGTAACGGAAGCGGCACTCCTCCTGACAGGCAACATTCTGTCCGGGATATCCTGGGAGTTGATACATCCGTCCCTCCCGATGGAATTATAGATAGTTTCTATATTGATCCGAATTACTTACGGAGGAATATCATTTCTAATGGCGTGAACCTTGGATGGCTGGCAATAGCACCACCAATTCCTGATCCCGAGTTTTTACCACTAAGCAACGGAATGGAGATCGTTCTCCATGGTATTGATTCCACTTTCCAGCATTATAGGGTTGGCATCAGGTCCAAACATTCCGGATCACTATATTTTGATTCGGTTTATACCTTTAACAATACAACTCATTTGATCATTGATGGACTGGATATGCAAAATACCTGGTATTTAAGTGTAGCGAACGTCAAAAATAATGTCGAGAGCCTTTTCTGTAATGAATATTCCATGTTTCCTGTTGGCGTTGAAATGCAGATCAAAGATGATTGGGGTGTAGTACTCAATCAAAACCGGCCTAATCCGTTCTGTGATCAAACTGAAATTTCCATCGAGGCTTCAGACAATATCAGGATTGCGGATGCCTTCATCCTTGTCCGTGATATGACGGGAAGGTTGATCTGGAAACAACAGATTGAAATTATCCCCGGTCAAAATATATTTACAATTTACAGACCGGAGAATACTGGAGGTTTTTATACCTATTCCCTTGAGATCGATGGAAAAATTGTCAGCGCCCGGAAGATGATCGTCTACTGACCTGACAGGCGAAACGTACGACCAGAATCCTCTATTTCTTCTTAGCTTTCGGATATTTAACTGTAAACATCCGGTGGATATTAAATCCGAAATAGATATCACCGTTAAACCATTTTCCCTTTGTATCGCCTATGAAAGCCTCTTCGAAATTTCCCTGTGAGTTGGTTAAAAATAGTTGAAAAACATGTGCTCCTGCCTTAATATCGCAACTTATTGAAAAGGAATTTTTATTTCCATCGAGGTGTTGACCGGGAAAGAGATAAAAATATTCAACATTCAACGATACCACTTCAGAAACTTTTACGCTTGCTCCTGCGCCAAGTGAAAAAATATCATTGTGGTCCTGTGGCGTCGGTACAAGATTCATGTGAATCCAGGTAGGGGTAAGCTGGAGGGAGAATATTTCTCCGAATTTCCTGGCGAACAGAACCTGTGTGCAATACGACAATCTTGCGTAGAAATAATCAGGCCGGTCGGTAGTTAATTTTAATGTGTTTACTGCGATGTTTGTGAAAATCCCAAGAGAAAGAGGCATCTTTCGGGCGCCTTTACTTTGCCTCAGAATCCTGAATTTAAGATACCCATCCCAGGTTTTATCATACGTGCTCCTCCCTAAACCGATAGCAAGCCAGTTGGTCGCACCGTATTCCAATCCCAGGCGAGTGCTTGACTGATCCAATCCGAAAAAATTATAAAATCCTGAATTTAGGGCGCCAAAATGATGGGAGATCAAAAGTGTTAAAACTCCGTTTGGCGGGTTTTCAACTGATTGTCCGAGAATTATCCTGGAAGCCTTAAAGGTTTCCTCGGCATAGATGATCTTACCACTTTGTTTTGGTTGTACCTTCAGGCTATCCTGTGAATACAGAAGGATTGATTGTGAAAATACAAACAGGAGTATAATTCTTCTCATAATTATTGTTCTTTACATTTAACCGCCTGGTTTGAACGATCATTATTTATTATTGAGGAACTCCGGAGTCTATCCATTTCTTTATCTTGGCAAGATCACAACTCGGGAGCTGTGCGCCATCTTTTGGCATCCGGAATGGAAATCCCGGTGCCCAGCTCACTGCATTCCATAGCATACCGTTTTGTGCAGGAACTTTAGCGTCAGTATATGTATCCAGTATTATTCCTCCTGAGCCAATTGCTGTACTATGACAAACGATGCAGTTTGCATTGAAAATTGGCAGAATAATGTTCATATAAGTTACATTCGTTGTGTCGCATGGCGGTGGGGCAGGAGTAAGGTCATCCTCATTATAATATTTACAACTGAATGCAATGACCGTCAGAAAAAAATAGAGTAGAAATGATAGCACCTTGTGTCCTTGTTTTTTCATATGATGGTAATTATTTTGTCAAAATTAAAAAACAAATCCCTGTGAACCCAGGTTTTAAATACAAGGAGACCTCATTTTAACTTCTTCAGCCGCTCCCGGTTATTGCCCCAGAATTTTTGCATCCACAAAGAATACTGAATACACATCGATGTACTGGTCTGAATTTATCAATTCATCTGTAACAGTATTCAATCTTAAAACAAATTTATCCTTCTTTATGAATTCTTTCAAATCAACATCAGCCAGATCCAAAAACAATATCTTCCCGACATCGGCGGGGATATTATCTTTCCAGGCAATTTTGATTTCATCAAGACCTTCGGCTGATATAAACACATTGACTGATTTAAGAAAGCTGAAATCTCCCTCTGATGGTGATGTATGTGTAAGTCTTAATGTCTTA
>Ga0172371_10010520_pt1 | contig 12485 bp, 10 predicted proteins | sample Lak12m_FD_114543 | JGI IMG/M metagenome (GOLD analysis project Ga0172371, IMG submission 114543) | Freshwater microbial communities from Kabuno Bay, South-Kivu, Congo - kab_022012_12m | ecosystem: Environmental > Aquatic > Freshwater > Lake | place: Democratic Republic of the Congo: South-Kivu... | reverse complement strand
TCCACCGTCGGACCTCCGGTTTTTTCATAAAACAGAATCGCTTCCTTGGCGGAAGTTGGGAAATTGGGGAACCAATTACTGTCATGCAAACTCCAGGCGGCGCTGATTTTTTGTATCGGTTTCGGCGGAACTATTTTATCGACAAGCTGACCGTCAGGATTGAAAATACCGTCGATGAAAAAATTCTTAATATGCCCATTGGAGATATCCAATAAACCGTAACTGCCGATAAATCCGCCGGTGGCGCGCATCTCATTGTTGTTTTGGAACAAGAAAAGATATTTGCGCGGTCCATTGCCTCCCAAAAGATCGATAAAAATATCACTGTTCTTCAAAAAAGAATCCGCCAATACCGTCACTTTCGGAAGTTCTTTTTTCAATAAAATGAATTTGTCCCGCATATTTTCCGGCAAATCGTCAATTTTAACCTTTTCGATGTTTTTTGAAGCCGCCTTCAATTCACCATCTGCCAAACGCATTGCTTCTTCAGTTTTCCTGAACAATTCCAAAAAAGAAATCGTGTTTTCCGCAACCAAAGGATTTTTAACCAAGGAAACTTCTTTCACAACCTCGTTCATATATTTTCCTGCTAACGAAAAATGTTTGCCGGATTCCAGGATATTTTTTCCGGAAGACACTTTGGAAATATAAGGGAAAAAACGCGACCCTTCATTAAGCAAAGATCCCATTTTGTCCATTTCTTGCGAGGCTTGGGAAAAATATTCAAAAGCCTGGGTGAATTTTTCCGAAGAACTTTCAAAATTTTGCTTGGAAATATCGGATATTGCCGCCGTCAAACTGCCATAGCCATCCTGACCCACAACCATAACGTCGTCTTTTACCCCCATCCCCTTATAAGCAAAAGAAATACCCCCTATTCCCGCTACCACAAAAAGAGCAACAAAAACAAAAGCTAGCGCCCTTTGGCGGTTATCGGAAAACAACAACCCGCCGGAATGTTTGAAAATGTCGCTTAACGCGAAATAATCCGGCTGCATCATTTTTTTCAGCCTTCTTTCCATCGCCGCTTCTTTCTTGCGTTTCTTCTCCGCCAACTTATATGTTCTTTTTTCTTCCCTTTCTTTTTGGATTTTTTCTTGCGTTCTTTTTTCCCTCTTTTCATTTTCCGATCTCATTCTTTCCTCCAACACATATTCCTTCATCGCTTTTTCGTTTCGCGATAATTCTTCAATTTCTTTCCGTCTCTCCTCTTCTTTTTCTTCAAGATCGTATTTTCTTTTCAATTCGGATTCAAGCAAAGCGACCCGCGCTTCCAAATCTTCCCTTTTTCTGATTTCATCTTGAATGCGAGTTCTTTCCGACTCATTGTTATAAGAATCAAATTTGACAGGAACATCTCTTTCAAAATCCGCGGAACCAGAAAAAAATTCAACGGTTTCATTCTTTGCGGAAACCGCTCCGATTTTAACAGTTTTTTCAACTTTGTTTATTTTTTCCCAATCCAAACCCCCGGTTTTATCGACCGGTCGCACATCGAACATCTGCGGTATCACCCTGTTTTTTGTCATAACCCTACGAAATTACAAATTTGTACAAAAATACCAATATACAAAAAATTGTAATTCCCTTCGTACTTTTGTATTTTTGTATTTTTTTTGTATGTTTGTAGAACAATATCCTTATTTTATAAAACATATTTTCTATTTTTCTTTTTCAATCTTCAAATATACAGTTAACGTCTCATTTGCCATTTTTTTCCAACTGTAAGAATTGCTTTTTGCGTATCCCTTTTCTATTATTTCCCGGCGCGAATTTTCATCACTTAAAATTTCTTTGATTTTATCGCATATCGATTCTTCACTTTGCGCATCGCAAAAAAAAGCACTATCTCCCAAAATTTCCTCCATACACTTATGATTAGAGCTCAACACCGGCGCTCCTTTCGCCATCGCTTCAAGCGGAGGCAATCCGAATCCTTCATAAAGAGATGGAAAAGCATATAGAACGCAATTCCGATAAACCGTATCCAACTCCTGATCAGGAACATAGCCGGGGAAAACAATATTGCGAATATTTTTTTCCCGCACCATTTTTTTTAAACGGGAATAAAAATAATCTTCCTTGCCGACCAAAACCAATTTCAACTCCGGATCAGATTCGTTTAGTTTTTTGAAAGCGCCTATCAAGCACTCCAAATTTTTATGCGGATACGCGTTTCCCACATACAAAAGGTACGGTTTCATTATACCATAATTTTCCAAAATTTGCTCCCAACTTTTTTCTGAAATTCGACAAAAATCATCCGCCGCCTCATAAGTCACAGCCACCTTTCCAGCCTCTATCCCATAATGCTCCAAAATGTCTTTCTTTGTGAAATTCGAAACAGTGATTACCTTCTTTGCTCTCTTGATTGCCGACCCTATTGTTAATTTATATGCCAAAAATTTCAATCCATAAGAAAAAAAATTCAAAGTCGTTCCCCGGAGCGTCGGGAAGTGCAGCAAAATTAAGTCGTGAATAGTCACTATCAAATGTCTTCGATACAAAAGAGGAACATTGAAATGCGGAAAATGCGTCAAATCCAAATCAAATTTCCAAAGAAGCCAAGGAAAAAACAATTGTTCTTGCCAACCATACCAACCATAATCCGCCAAAACCTTTTTAAAGTTTTTTTTCGCCGGAACGTACCCGTTGAAATTCTCCTTCCGCAAAAACACAAAATACTCGTTCTTGGTGTCGATTTTTTCCAAATTTTCTATTAATTTTTGCGTATAACGACCTAATCCCTTGCCGGATGGTCCGTAAAAGCGCGCATCGATTCCTATTCTCATATGCCTCTATTATACCATTTTTTGCGCTTTTAAAAAAGCTTTTTTCGAGCCAAAATAAACGGCTAAGACGTACGTCTTAGCCGTTTATAAAAAACCTTGCAATCACCCTTGCTCCACACAACCCAAAAACTCTCTGGCGGCGTTTTTCCAAGAAAATTTAAACGTTCGTCGCCAACCATTTTCTCTTAAATGAGCGTATAATTCCTTATCCCGCAAAACATTTTTCAATGCTATGAAAATCTCATCCGGCTTTTCCGGATCAATAAGGACTCCCTCACTGCCGACCAACTCCGGAATTGAAGATGAATTAGAAGCGATTACCGGAACTTTGCATCGCATCGCCTCCAAAACCGGAAAACCGAAACCCTCCAAAAATGACGGGTAAACAAACACCGACGCCAAATTATAAATCGCATTTTTGTCTTCATTCGGCACTTTGCTTATGAAAATAATGTCGTCCGTATGCTTAGCGTTTTTCATCGCCACGATGGTTTTTTCAAATTTCCATCCCCGACTTCCAACAACCACCAATTTAAATTTTTCATTTCCCTGCAAGGGCAAATCTTTGAATTTATCGAACGCCCGCACCAAAGAAACAATGTTTTTGCGCGGTTCGATTGTTCCCAGAAAAAGGATGAACTTAAACGGTAATTTGTATTTTTCTTTCACTTCAACCAAACCTTTATCATTGCGGTCTAAAAATTCACAATCTTCAGAAATCCCACTATGTATCATTGAAATCTTTTCTTTACTGATTCCATAAACGTTTTCGATATCGTTTTTTGTTGAATCAGAAACGGCGATAATGCGGCTCGCTTTTTTGCAAAGTTTTCGCGGATTGATAAAAATGTGCCACAACCTTCTCTTCCAAGAAAACATTTCCGGCATATGTTCGAAAGACAAATCATGCATCGTGAGCAACAGCTTAGTCTTTTTTGAAAGTCCAATAAAATTAATATTGGGCATAAAAAAAATATTCACGCCGCCGATCATCTTGTCTATATGAGGCCAACCAAGATACCAAAAGCAAAAATTAAGGATTTTGTTCGGGATGCGGAAATTCCGGATTTCCACATTCTTGTATTTGGAAAAAATATCGAAATCTCCCTTGGGTCGGCGGAAAGAATTCGCAAACAAAACATATTTATTTTTCCTATCCGCCTCAAAAATCCCCCTCAAAAGACTGGTCGTATATTCTTCCACCCCCGTCATCTTGCCGTCAATCAAACATCTAACGTCTATACCTATCCTTAAAGACTTTCTTTTTTTCATACGCGCGCAATCTGTTGAATTCTTATCACTTTTTAAAATAGTGACTAATCATAACACCCCAAGCGCCGAAAAACAATCCCAGTAACAACGCGGCCGCAAAAACAATTATCGGACCAAGTTTCTTTTCCATCACAAATGGCTCGCTGGCAACCAACATAAACCACGTTTCAGACTCTTGCTTTCTGTTTAAAATTTCGATTTGCCCGTTCAATACTTCCAGGGCGGCAACGGAAATTTTTTCCGCATCATCCTTGTTTTTCAAAACAAAAATCACTTCTATCATCTGCGACGAAAGCCGTCGCGCTTTGATCGTTTTTTTCGAAACGATTCCGGATTTTTCATATATATCTTCAGTTATCTGTGGAGAACCGAGCCAGCGCACTATGGTATCAGCGAATCTTTCATCCGCCTGCAACCGGTAAAATTCGTCGTAACGGTATTCTTGCGTTTCCTGAATTCCGCTGCGGGTCACATTCAACATTAAATTGCTCGAGTAAGCCTGAGGTTGGAAAAAGAAAACTCCCACCCCGACAAACAAAAATGCCACAACAATTCCGAAGAACAACCTGCGATTTTCTTTGAAAACTTTAATAACTTCTCGAAGTTCCATATATTTTAAATTAATTCTCAATTTTCAAGCGTCAATTTTCAATATTTAAACAATATTTGAAAATTTTGAAATTGATTATTTGTTGTAAATTGAAAATTGATTATTGATAATTTTTTTCCTGTGCTCATCTAGCGCCTTTTCAACACATTCCTTTATTTTTTTCTTGAAAATTTCGCGATCAAATTTAAGCACCTTGGAACGTATGTATTCGGAATCAAATTCCATCTTTTCAATTCTGTCCACCGCCTCAGTGACGGCTTGCGAAGTCTGCTCTTCGAAAAACACTCCCATTTTTCCATCTTCCATATGCTCCGGAATATCCCCTCCCCGATAAGCGACAAGCGGCTTTCCTGAAGCCAACGCCTCGATCGCCACGATACCGAAATCTTCTTCTTGCGGAAAAATAAACGCTTTGCACTTGGAATAATATTTCGGCAAATCATCATCAGGAACCCTGCCTAAGAATTCTATGTTTCCTTTCGCCATTTTTTGCAATCTTTTCATTTCCGGCCCCCGCCCGATAATTTTAAGCGGTAATCCCGATTTATTGAAAGCTTCGATAGCGATATTATGTTTCTTATAGGCGATTAATCTGCCAACCATCAGATAATATCCGTCATTTTGCGGACTCGCCTGGAATTTGTCAATAGAAACCGGCGGATGAATTACCGTCGAATCTTTGCGATAATATTTTTTAATCCTTTTGGAAACGAAGTTTGAATTGGACAAAAAAATATCAACTCTATCGGCGCTCACTTTGTCCCAAAGACGGATATAATTCATCGCGAACGGAACCATTTTTTTGAAAAAACGCGGCATATTGAAATCGCTGGTATATTTCTGGCAATCATCCCATGCATATCGCATCGGAGTATGCATATAACAAATATGCAAAGTATCAGGACCGGTGATAATTCCCTTGGCATAGCTGGAAGAATCGGAAAGAACCACATCATAAGCCGAGAAATCGAACTGTTCAATGGCAATCGGCATCAACAAAGGAAACAACCGATGTTTTTTTCTAGCGAAAGGAAATTTTTGCAGATATGAAGTATGGATCCTCTTACCGTCGAAAACGCCGTGCATTGCCTCTTTGTCATAAACAATCGTGTATATCGAAGCATAGGGAAAAATTTCCGCAAAAGCCTCCAGGACTCTTTCTGCCCCGCCGTATTGGACTAAATAATCGTGAACCAATGCTATTTTCATATGCCGTATTATCGCATTTTATTCCTATTTTAAGCAATCCTTTTGTTGACGAATCTTTTTTTCCACAAAATAATCAAAAACTTTTTCCGCAATCAAAAAAACGATGAAAATAAAAACCAAAACAGCAATAAATTTGTTAAGCTTATGCGTGACGGAAAGAGCGGCGTATCCGAAAAAATATCCCAACGCCAAAAAAATCGATACCCAAAGCAAAGACGCTTTGATTTGAATCCGAAGAAAATGCCAAAATTCAATTTTCAAAAATCCTAAAATCAAAATAGTGGGATGATTAAGTCCGTATAAAAATTTGGAAACAAAAACCAGCTTGAAGGGATTACATTCGATTGTTGGAAAAGATTTTTTGACCCGCCTCTCGACATAACGCACGAAACGCTGTTTGGGATATTTGTTTTTTATAAACCTTCCCAGCCAATACCAAAGGATATCGCCGAACAGCACGCCGGCGATTGAAACCAGAAAAACTTCCAAAATTTTGAAAGCTTCCAAATGCGACAACACCCCTGCCGCCAACATAAAAAGCTCTCCTTCAAAAATCAAGGAAAAGAAAAGAATCGCATATCCGAAATATCGATGCGCCTCGACGAAAGAAATAAAAAAATTCACATTATCCATAAAAATATTTTAAATCTTTTTTATATCGACCAATAATAACTGTATTCTTCGATTTCCGTTCCATTCGTCTTTTTGCAAATTAAAAGCAACGCTGACAACATCATCGTTTTTGATATGCGAAAAATCCTTGGCAATATTGAAACCGACCGCTTCAAAAATTTCTCCGGTATCCTTGGAAACCAATGACAATTTCAAATGTTTTTCTCCATTACCGATCATACGAATATTTCTGACGCTCAAATTATCCATCGCGAACACCGGCTCCTGATTACCCTCACCAAAAGGTTTCATTTTTTCCAAATTTTCCGCCAATTCCCAATTCACATCACTTGAAGAAACTTCGGCATCTATCCACAATTGGGGTGAAATGTCTTTCCCTTCCAATTCTTTCTCGATTTGCGAGTTTAATTTTTCATAAAACTTTTCCAGCTTTGCGTTTTTCACTGAAATTCCAGCCGCTTGAGAATGCCCTCCGAATTTTATCAGCAAATCTTTGCATTTTTCAATCGCTTCAATAATATTCACCTGCGGAATGGAGCGAAATGATCCCTTGCTTTCCGTTTCCCCTTTTTGCAAAACCGCGGTCGGTTTATTAAATTGTTGTGCCACTTTTCCCGCAACAAGTCCAACTACGCCGATAGGAAAATTTTCACCGACAGCGAAAACCAGTTTTTTATCCTTAAATATATTTTCCGCCAAAATTTTCACTTCATTAGCAACCGTTTCTGTTATTTTCTGCCGATTGGAATTATTTCCCTCCAAATCCAAAGCGTATGCGCGAGCCTTGGCGATATCGTTTTCAATCAAAAGATCGTAAGCCAAATTTGCATGATTAATGCGTCCGGCAGCGTTGATTCGCGGAGCTATATGAAAACCGATATTGCGAGTACTGGGCATATTATTTTCATCGATATTCAGCCTAGCTACCGAAAAAAGTTGTTGCAAACCGGTCCTTTTGGTTTTTGAAAGCACGATCAAACCATATTTGACAAATATTCTGTTTTCGCCCACCAAAGGAACACAATCCGCGACCGTTCCGATCGCTACCAAATCCAACATCCACCTTGTGTGATCTTTTTTTTCTGGCAAAAATCTTTCAAAAATCGCTTGGGCGACTTTAAAAGCGACCCCCACTCCTGCCAATTCCAGAAATGGATATCCGGAATTTTTCGTTCGCGGATTGATGATCGCCAATGCATCCGGAACTTCTTCCGGAACGTGATGATGGTCGGTAATAATCACGTCGATTCCCAGATTATTCGCCTGCTTTGTTTCTTTAATTCCCGTTATTCCGCAATCGACTGTGATGATAAGATTAACGCCGTCTTTGGAAAATTTATCGATAGCGGTTGGATTCAATCCATATCCTTCGGTTTTTTTGTCGGGGATGTACACGTCGACTTTTATCCCAATTTCCGCCAAAGTTTCCCTGAGAATTACCGACGCCGTCACTCCATCCGCATCGTAATCTCCGAAAATAACAACTTTTTCTTTATTATCGCGAGCTTTTTCAATTCTTTTAATCACCTTTTCCATATCTGAAAACAAAAAAGGACTATGCGTTCCTTTTTCATAATAAGGTTCAAGAAATTCCCGAATTTCATCCGGCTTCTCGATTCCACGTCCAGCCAAAAGCCGGACGATCACTTCCGGAAGATTAAAATCTCCGAGAATATCTGTTTTTTTGCTTTCTTTTATTTTCCAATCCATAAAGCACAACAATCATCAATTTTCAATAAACCAGTTTTCAATAAATTATCAATGTCCAATTTCCATTGACACTTAAGATCTTTGAAAATTGAACATTGACTGAAAATTGGAAATTGTTCATTGGAAATTTTACATAATTACCTTCACATCCACCGCCACATTTTTTTCTCCTGTGTTGTAAATAAACAACGGATTAATATCGAACTCCGAAATTTCCGGAATTTCCGTCGCGAATTTCATCACGCCTCTTATCATTTTTACCAAACCGTCCAAATCATATGGTTTTTGTCCGCGCGTTTCTCGAAACAAAAATCCCAATTTTCCCGCCAGCAACTTTCTTTCGATTTCTTTTTCATCCATCGGCGGAATGAAAAAATCAACCATTTTGAAAACTTCGGTATATATCCCCCCTAATCCGCAAACAATAATCGGTCCGAAAATCGGATCTTTTTTGATTCCCAAAATCAATTCTGTTTGAATTTTTTTCATTTCCTGCACGATCACGTCAGCGCCCGGAAAATTATTCCGCAAAACCGAAACGGCGTTTTCCAGCTCCTCTTTGTTTTTTATGCCGAGCATAACGCCTTGTTTGTCGGTTTTGTGAAGCACGCTGTCACTGTCCACTTTCGCCACAACCGGAAAATCGATATTTATTGAAACTTCCTGATTGGGTTTCAATCGGAAAGCACCAATAACATTCACTCCATACAACCCCATCACTTCTTTGGCATCCGAAAAAGAAAGCGCTTTTCTATTTTCCGCTTTAACTTTCGATATCATTCCAGAAACAATTTCTTGCCGGCGTCGGTTGATTTCCGTTTTTTTCAAAATTATATTTTCTTTCAAACTCCAGACAAACAGTTTATCCAGCGAATCGACGGCCTTTTCCGGAAAATCGAAATTAGGAACGCCGTTTTTTTTCAAAATATCCAAACCATTTTCGATTTTTTCCCCGCCGATAAAAACCGCTACCACCGCTTTTTCCGATTTATTTTTAAAATCCACGATTTTTTGCGCGATTTTTTCCACCGGCGTCTGGTCTTGCGCCGTCAGCACGCAAACAACCATTCCGGAGGATTCTTTTTCCACAGCTGTCAAGGCTTTTTCATATCGGTCCTCGTGCGCATCTCCCAACAGATCGATCGGATTTTCCACCGATCCTTCTTCCGGCAAAAACGTCCGCAACTCTTCTTTGGTTTTTTGATTGATTTCCGCCAAAACAATCGTTCTATCCTTAAAAGCATCGGTGGTCAAAACGCCCGGACCGCCGGCATTGGTAATCACTACCGCTTTTTTGTCACTTATTTTTTCATAACTCGAAGCCAACCGGATCAAATCGAAAAAATTTTCCAAGTTTTCCGCCCGTATCACCCCGGCTTTCGAAAAAACTTCGCCCATTATCCCATCACTTCCCGCCAACGCTCCGGTATGCGATGAAATAGCTTTTTGCGCTTTTTCCGTTTTTCCCGCCTTAAGAATTATAACCGGTTTTTTTGAAGAAACTTTTCGCGCGACTTGTAAAAATCTTTCTCCATCCTTGATGCCTTCCAAATATAGCGCGATGACTTTCGTGTTTTTGTCCTCACCAAAATATCCGATCAGATCAGATTCATCCATTTTCATTTTGTTTCCCACCGAAACGATGTTGGAAAATTTGATATTTTCTTTTGTCGCCACATCCATAATCGCCACCGCCAACGCTCCCGATTGGGAAACAAACGCCACCCCTCCCTCCTCCGGCAATCCTCCGGCGAATGATGCGTTAAGTTTCAATTTCGGATTGATAAAGCCGAGACAATTCGGTCCCAAGATGTTAAGATTTTTTTCTTCGACGATTTTTACCAATTCTTCCTCGCGTTTTTTCCCCTCATCTCCGATTTCAGAAAAACCGGCGGAAACAATCACGAAATTTTTGATTTTATCCGCCGATTCCTTGATTGTGTCCAACACAAAACTGGCGGGAATGGCAATCACCGCCAAATCCACCTCTTCTTTTATTTCAGCTAATGATTTATAACAATGGTTTCCCAAAAGCTCACTATGCTTCGGATTTACAAAAAAAGTTTTTCCGGTATATCCCAATTCCAAAAGGTTTTTCGAGATGACATATCCGACTTTCCCCTCTTTTTCCGTCGCTCCGACGACCGCGATTGATCGCGGATTGAATAAAGTTTCCAATTTGTTTTTTGTTTTGAAAATATTAAGCATATCCCTATTATATACGAAACCGAAAGGCCTGGCAAAAGCGCAAGTCGCTATATTATTCCTAAAAAACTTCAATGAAACGCAAACCGTCGCACGAGAATAAGGCACCACGCAACAAGCTGATAGGGCACTAAGAAAAAAATCTCTTGATACTTTTTACGCGGCAAGTCGCAAAGAATTAACCCCAAAACGGATTGAATCTTCTTTTATCGAATTTTATTAACTCCTTCCTGATCATTTTAAAAAGTTGTCAATTCACCGCACGTGCAAAAAATGACAACTGATTCGCTCTATTTTCCTGCTTATCAGATTTTGCCAGAACTCGTTAAGGCTCATTAACGCTCATTGGAACTCATTAAGACTTATCAGAAGTTGTCATTCAGATGCACGTGCGCCTAAATGACAACTTCTGTCTTCTATCAAGTTTATTTCGCGCCGATATCAACTTAGCTTGAAATATTTTTTCAATTCTTTATTGTGCAACATATTTTCCGCGGTGACAACTTCAATGTATCGGCTTACTTTGAAAAACTCCGCCACAAAAAGGATTTCGTCTTCGCAAGGATAAGGATAAATCCAAACGCTTCCCTGGAATTGATAAAACCCGAGTTCCTTGATCTTTTTTCTCAGAGCCTCCCTGGCAGTATTCATTTTTATCGGAATATCGAAAATCAAAATCCTCCATTTATTGTCCCACTTTTTCATTTTTTCTATTTTTAAATTTTCAAAAGAAAGTTCCCTGATTCTTTTTTTACCCTTATTAGTCAGCTTTACTTCTATTTTTTCATTCTTCACTCTTTTTATCTTAATAAATTTCCTCCGCTCAAGGCTATAAAAAGCGTTTTTCAATTGCTTTTCTGAATATTTGCCCGATCCTCTGAAACCCTTGGAAGCTTTTATCAAATTTGGAGCCAAGGCGCCGGCAAAAGCGATTCCGCCTAATGCCAAAAACGCCAAAACGAATTTGGTCGCTATCGCCGGAGCGGTGTTTGAATCCAAAAAATCCTCAATATCTTCCCTCAAAGTCTTTTGTTTTTCTTTCGCCATACATTATTTTTATCTTTGTGTATTTTTTAAAGAGTTGTCGTTTATACGCACGTGCGTATGGATGACAACTTATGTGGAATCATTTGTTGTTAACTGAAACTAGCTGCTAATTTATATTTATATGGTGAATTATAGCACACAATAAAATCGGAGCTGAGCTCCGATTTTAATGAAATATCCATCTATTAACTATTGGCAGAAACCAACTCAATAGACACCGCGGTCAATTCATCCGTTATATAAATTTTTTCATTGGCAATAACACGAATCTTTTTATCCACCTTTAAATCAACCGGGTCCATTTTAATAAAAACCGTATTATCGATAATTTTTAATTTATATGTTTTAACGGTCATAGGCAAGTCTTGTGAAATGGAATAATCAAGAGTATCTAATTTTGAAAAATCAACGACACTTGCCTCCGCCGTAATATATTGACCCGATATATCTTTAATAGTTCCAATAATATCCACTGTCCGACCGGAAAGATGTTTTTTTATTTCCAGTGACTGATTGTGAACGACTGACATTGATTCATTATCGCCAGTGCCGGCAATATCCTTAATGCTCACTTCAGAAGTCGACACTGCATTTGGTATATGCATGGTCTTTAACATTTCCATTTCTTTATTTTGTCGATAAAAAGCATATACCCCGACAAATATGATTATTGTTAACAAGCTAATAATTATAGCGACTGCTTTTTTGTTTTCCATATGTTAATGTCTAAGTTATTAGTTTATTCTAAGCGTTCCCAAATAAGTACAAGTTAGATATTGTTGGGCAGGATACTCAATATTCAAACAAAATCCAACAGTGCTTATTTGTCCCTGACAGCCATAGCTCCCCCACGCGCCACCAGGATTCCAACCAGCTGTTCCAAATGGACATTGATAAACATGAACTGACGGCGTCCCACCCCCCATCGCCGTTATCGCCTTGCAATTATTCCCATCCGCATCGCAATATTGATTCGACCTTATTTGACTATTTGTTCGGATGTTTCC
>Ga0172371_10010519_pt1 | contig 12486 bp, 15 predicted proteins | sample Lak12m_FD_114543 | JGI IMG/M metagenome (GOLD analysis project Ga0172371, IMG submission 114543) | Freshwater microbial communities from Kabuno Bay, South-Kivu, Congo - kab_022012_12m | ecosystem: Environmental > Aquatic > Freshwater > Lake | place: Democratic Republic of the Congo: South-Kivu... | reverse complement strand
TGCTTCATAGTTAAATCGATGCCCTCACCGCTGTTTTCCGGACCGAGCCGGGAGAACCTATTGGTTCAACCAGCTATTGCAAGTGGTGTGATCGCAGACCCGGGAATGATGTTATAGTTTTTTTATGATCGCTTCATATGTGTGTACCCAGTGCGGCTCAACGGACTTTATTGAAATTCAGAAGAGAAAGGTCAGATGCGCGTACTGCGGCAGCATGTACAAGGTGATGACGCCAGAACCGATCCTTGAGATCAACAGGGGCGCGCACATAATATTCGGCAGGAATGCCAACGTTGAGGTCCGCGGAGATATCGAGGTCCAAAACGGGGCGAACGTGGAAATTCAGGGGAAAGTCACAGTATTAGAGGGAAACAAGCAGCAACCATTTAAGTTGGAGTTGATCAAAGACGAAGGGGCGCAAAAGAAATCCAACGGATGACGGCTTTCTTTTCAGACCAGTGATGGGAGCTCAGCAGCGAGTCATAAGGCGCCCAGTAATCAGGTATCAGGGGACGCTCTCCACTTAAAATCTAATAGATCAAAGACACGACTCTCCACCTTTATCCTTACAGAGCTAATCATTAATATTGAATAAATTGGATAAATATTATCTATAAAATCATATATAATCAGTATTGGACAGCCAATTGAATTGTGCTGCCCGGAAAAGGAGACAGTAAATGGGAGAATTGATCGTTTCGGAATTCATTACGCTGGACGGCGTAATACAGGCGCCCGGCGGCGAGAAAGAAGATACTGAAGGTGGTTTCATACATGGGGGTTGGACATGGCCGTACTGGCATGATGAAATTGGTAAACGTTTTTTTCAGACTTTTTCTCAGGCTGAAGCGCTTTTGCTGGGCCGGAAGACGTGGCAAATTCACGGCGGCGCCTTTGAGCCGATGATCGGCGATCCGTTCGGTGATGCAATGAACTCCATCCGCAAGTATGTGGTATCCACTACATTGACATCCGCCTCCGCATGGCGCAATTCCATCATCATTGGCAATCCTATCGTGGAAACCATCCGTCGGCTGAAGCAGGATGCTGAAAAGAATATTCTGGTTGACGGGAGCAGCAGGTTAACTCCGCTGCTGGCTGAAAACGACCTGGTGGATGAGTATAGTCTGCACGTATATCCGCTCGTGCTGGGCAGCGGCAAGCGATTATTTCCTGGAGGAAAGCGGATTAACCTGACCTTGGTCGAGACAGAAACCCTTGCGACCGGCGTTGTGTTCATGCGTTATCGACGTTCTTCATAGCCGCCAGCGAGTTGAGAATGGTGATCAATGAGCGCTCTTTGCACCAGCATACGGAGGGCGCTTTTTTATTTTCGTTCAGTTAAAATATGAATATTGTTTATATGTGAAATGTATCTGCAAACTATAAATGGAATCGATCAAAGGCATATAAAGGCAGGCGAAAAATGACCAACTACTCAAGAGAACAAACCAGAGAGTACCTGATCGAAAAATACGAGTCGCTATCCAAACAGGAAAGAGATCTGATCGATCACATCTTTGAACGAAAACACATAGTCCGCAACATCAACAATGAATTCGACAACCAACTAACGGTTGGACAGCGAGTCGCGGACAAGGTCGCAGCGTTTGGCGGTTCCTGGACGTTCATTATGATCTTTGCGTCCATCTTGATCATTTGGGTAATCTTGAATTCCGTGATCCTTGCCCAGCTCAAGGCTGCTTTTGATCCCTATCCATTTATTCTGCTGAACCTGTTCCTGTCCATGCTGGCAGCCATCCAGGCGCCGATCATCATGATGTCGCAAAATCGCCAGGCGGCGAAAGACAGACTGGATGCATCGCACGATTATGAGATCAACATCAAGGCTGAAACCGAGATCGCGAAATTGCACGAGAAAATAGACAAATTACGCGAGAAACAATGGTCGGAATTGGTTCAAATGCAACAAGAACAGATCGATTTATTGACAGAGCTGCTTGCAGAAAAGAAAGGTGACACAGGGATGTAATGCACTGCCACTTTTGACTTCATCGAAGATCTTATGGATATTATGACTTTGCCCGGGTATGAATGTAAAATCGATGGAATAATCCATCTTCGCTGATCGGTGAAATAATCATAAACATGTTCTTTGCTGTAAATGAAAAATAGTTTTGTTGCTCAATAAATTTTTGGAACCTTCTCATGAATTTTGATATTTTTGCCGTATTACTTTGTGTTCTGATTTGGACAGGTGTCAGCACCTTTCTTTGGTTGAAAAAAAGGAAAAACCTCACCCAATTGTTGTTCTTGACAATTTTCTACATCTATATCGTTGTGGTTTTGGACTACACACTATTTCAACTTCAATCTCTTATTCTTCTAAAACATTTTATGCCAAACCTTATCCTGAATGGACAAGCGGCTGGAAAAGAGATCAATCTTATTCCGCTAATCACGCTTACCGCCCAAGATCTGAAAACCTCGCTCCTCAACATTCTGCTTCTGGTTCCATTCGGCTTCGGATTGCCGTTCGTTACGGTTTTTCGCATCAACAAGGTAGTTATCGTTGGCGCACTCTTTAGTTTCATGATTGAGATCCTGCAATTGATAACAGGATTGATGGCGAAGATAACCTTTCGCATCACCGACATTAATGATTTGATATTCAATACAGTTGGTGTGGCAATCGGTTATATTCTTTTTGTTGGATTCATGCAACTTTTTCGCCGCATATTTCATGATCGGGATGTGTTAAGGAATCCAATTTTGCGATATGTCACTGAGCGTCCGCAGGTTGAAATGAACACCCCGCAAGTTCATTGATAAATGACTCACATTCTTTGTCAGTATTTCAAAATCAGTGGCCCTTGTTTTCCAGCATCTGTTGATAATCCGACCAAGCTGTTAATAACGAAGGCTGTCTCAAATGAAATTGAGACAGCCTCTTTTTACGAAATGGAACTGCAGTATTGCATGTAAGTCGGCAAAAGGCAACTCTAAATAAAATACCTGCTAAGCTTTTGGAGGCGTTCCTTCAGCATTGGCTACCACTGCATCGATTTGGACCAAGGCGTTTCCAGGCAATGCTGATACGCCAACTGTCCTTCTGGCAGGAACACCGCCCGGGAAGAATGTTTTATAAACTTCGTCCACAGCCTCAATATCCGCAATATTTTTAAGGAAGATGTTTACTTTAACCACATCTTCCATAGCGTGGTCCACACTTTTTACGATTTCTTTGATGTTATTCAAGCACTGTTTAGCCTGATCTTTTACACCGCCATCCACCATTTCACCGGTTTTCGGGTCCAGAGGCAATTGAGCGGAGATATGATTGTAATGAGAAAAAGCGACAGTTTGTGTGGATAGAGGACTTTTTGGCGCATTTTCCGTGTTGTATGCCTCAATGATGATCCCATGCCGGTCTTCAACAGCCTGCGGGGGTGTGCCATCTCCGTGTGACGCCACCGCTTCAATTTGTACCAAGGCGTCCATTTGTAAGGCTTTAACTTCAACGATTGTCCGTGCAGGAACATAAGCTACAGCCCTGGCAATGGCCGAGTCCGGGAAAAAGGTTTTATAGACTTCGTTTACTGTTTCAATATCCGAGAGGTTTTTGAGGAAGACATTAATTTTAACGATGTCGTCAACAGGAACGTCGATGCTTTCGAGAATGGCCTTGATATTCTTTAAGCACTGTACAGTCTGCTCTTTGATGCCACCGGCGACCAGTCTGCCCGTTTTCGGGTCGATCGGTAATTGAGCTGAAAGATTATTGTAATGAGAAAAAGCCACGGTCTGTGTAGAAAGAGAACTCGTTGGCGCATTGGCTGTGTTATTGGCAAGCTTTATCAGGTCGCCTGATTGAGGCGCGTTTGGAATTGAGCCCTCACCGTTAGAAACAAGCGCTTCAATTTGCACCATGGCGTCCATCGGCAAAGCCGCAACTACGACCGTTGTGCGTGAAGGAACATAGGTCGGGAAGTAAGTTTTATAAACTTCGTCCACGGCGTCAACATCTTTGATATTCTTAACGAAGACAGTGATCCTTACGACGTCGCTCATCACGTGGTCGATACTGTCTAAAATCGCCTTGATATTTTTAAAGCACTGTTCGGCCTGCTCTTTTACTCCTCCGGCAACCAATTTGCCAGATTTTGGATCGACGGGCAATTGCGCTGACAGATTATTGTAATGTGAGAAAGCTACAGTCTGTGAATATGGACCGATACCCGTTGGAGCATTTTTTGTATTTCTTGCCAATACTGCGTTATATCCACTCATGTTAATATTCCTCTTTCAGATAATTTTTAATGGATTATTTTGGATAGTTGATCTTTAAGACACTTTATAAATTTAAAGATCAGGTGATCGTTATTACTTGCCTCGATTTGGAGTAGTTTTTTTTATATGGGTGTTGTTAATCAAGAATATTTATTTTTTCCCTTCTAATAAGATGGTAGAAAAATGCACTTGATATTAACTTGAATCCTTGTCTGATTTATGGGTTTCAGTTGTCTGACAATTGTCCATGAATTATCGTGAAAATTCTATATGATTAACATCCTTCATTTGTAATATGGAATCACAAATAGTCCATTATTCATAAATGAGTTTTCGTCTTCGACTTTATTTTTCTTTGACTAACAGGGGCAAAAATCATTGGTATCAAATCTAGATTTGATCACGTGGATTATTAAAACTTGTTTTTCTCCCTGAATAAAAAGTAAAATATTCTTTTCCGAATTGAAAAAATGGTATCAATTTGGAGCGATACGATTTTGTACAATATTGCACTTGATGACCGCATCATGAAGAAAGGGAACGATGACATACCAATTCATCCACCGGGAAATTGCCCAGGCTTTATATCTCTCACTGTGCCAGGATCCATTTTATGTGGCCATTGAACGCGAGGTCTCAAACGACCCTGTTGAACGTCAAGAGGCGATGCTTAAATATTTCGACTATTCGATGGAAGAAAGCCGAAAGCATGGCGAATTGTTCATTCCTGAAGTTGAGGGGTTTGGCGCGTCAGTCTGGTTAAAACCCGTGGATTACGCCCTATCCGAACAAATCCATCATGAGAAGACAGCTTTCCTGCGGCAGCAGCTTGGTGAAGAGAGCTTAAAAAAGTATGCAGACATCGTGGCATTCATGTCTGAAAGATCAAAAAGCATTGTCCCATGCGGAAGCTGGTATCTCTCCATCCTCGGAATCGCGCCGCAGTTCCAGAACCAGGGGCTTGGCAAGAAACTGGTGCAACCAATATTGGAAAGAGCCGACAAGTTAGAGGCGCCAAGTTATCTGGAGACCTTTTCCTCCAGAAATCGAAGTTTTTATCAACGAATGGGGTATCAGGAAAGCGCCTCTTTTATTGAACCGATCACCGATTGCGAATATTGGATCATGATCAGAGAGCCGTTTGCCGGTGAATCACCTGTCTAACAGTCTTGTCGTTTTTGGCAAAAAAACTGTTGATTTGTGCATGCACTTTAGAGGGGAAAGTAATAAAAAGCGATCAGCGCAATAACTTACTTAACAGAAAAGGGAGTAAGGTGGACCTGTTTCGTAAGGGCGTAGGCGCTTTCCACATCATTCTTGTTTTCCAACAGCGCCCGACCGATGACAAGCACCGAGTTGGTCGGCGAAGAGATCTGCTTCATCCCGTCCGGGACTGAACCATGCCAGCCCGGACCGGTGATAAGGAAATCACCCGCTTGCGTGCCGGTGGTTCGTTTACCCACATAGGCAAAGTTTACGCCATTCGAGATATCAGTGAACTGGATACTGTAATAGCGGTTTGAGAAATCCGGTACGTGCAGCACCAGCGGCCCCCTTGAAAGATCAAGCCCGCCGCCGATGTAGAGCAAATAGTCGGCCCCTGTGGCCAACAAGCCGGAGTTCGGCGCAGAGGATGACGAGGTATAAGGCATGGCATACAGCGTATTGACGGGGATAGGCCCATCCGGTCCGTGTTGGAGGAAGGCTCGTTTAATGCCGCTGTTTATCATACGCGGCCAAAAATAAATGAAAAGGAAGGCCCCCAACACCCAAATAACCCCGACCACTGCGACGAATGGAAAGAGCGGACTTTTCGCCACTATGAACTGCTTGTATATAAACCAGGCAAGGATCGCCAGGATCACGAAGGTAACAGAGTAACCATGCTTCAGAATAAACCGGTTCATCTCAACCAACCTTCCGGACGGGGGGCACCTGGTACTTGCCGTCAAGAACAGCCTGCCCGGGCAAGTAAACGCGCAGCCAAAGCTTGAATTTGCCTGCCGGGGAAGGTAGCCAGTTGGCCTCATGCCCTGCCGGCGCAGCGCCCTGGATGTAAATGTCGGTTGAACCATCGGAATTCTGCACAAGCCCGGAGCGATCTCCAAGGGCGTAGCGATCGATCGGGTTGTTTACCATGTAACCGACCACATCGGTCATGGTGAGCGACCAGAACGCATCGTTCGGCGGGAGCTCTCCTGCCGGAAAATGCAGGAGGTAATTATGCCGTCCGTTAAGTGTCTTTTTCTCGCTGTCAACGGTCGTGGTGTAGTAGACTGCCTCTTCCGCGATATTGACCGCAGGCAGGAATTTGGCGCTGGCAGCCCGCAGGAGGACGCCGCTGCCAGGTCGTCCGCATTGCAGGGTGGTGCTCCAACCATTGACGGTAGTTTTAATGGCATTAATTTTTGCGTTGATAATGAGGGTCGCAGTAAGATAGGCCAGTACAGCGCCGATGATGACAGCTTGTACCAGGTGATTGGTCGAAATCATTGCGGAAATATTTATCATATGTTTATTATATTTCGAAAAAAAAGGATGGGACGATGGATTTATGAAATGATACGTTGTTCAGATATCGGTAATCAAAACTTCACTTCGTGAAGCCTTGAATGTGTATTAAGAACTTTTATTAGAAATCTGGAATTGTATAATTATGATGTTAACTATATTGGCTTTCCTTATGATATAGAGACACACCCATTTAGAGGAATAATTATGTCCACAAATAAAATTGGATCGATGATATTTGCAAATATTTACCCGCTTTACATTCAAAAAGCGGAGCGGAAGAACCGAACGAAAGAGGAAGTGGACCGGGTAATCTGCTGGCTGACCGGTTACGATGCGGCCGGCCTGCAGAAGCAGATCGACCTGGGGAATGATTTTGAAACCTTTTTTGCCCAGGCCCCGGCCCTGCATCCCAACCGTTCGCTCATCACTGGCGTGGTGTGCGGCGTGCGCGTGGAAGCCATCGAAGACCCGTTAATGCAAAAGATCCGTTATTTGGATAAATTGATCGATGAACTGACCAAGGGAAGAGCAATGGAAAAGATCCTGAGGCGGTAAAACCATCGATTACCGGGTTTGAAACCCTACAAGTACAATCTGCGAATATGGAGAACGCGGGGAATGCGAGTGTGTCGATTTGGTTAAGTTGGGATTTTTACGCGCATTCTGAGAATTGCGATCGAAAACTAAAACCGCCTCCGATTTTTGGAAGACGGTTTTTATTGTTCCAAGCAGGGAACCGGATGTGATTGTTCTTTATGGGTTGATCGGAATGCATTCAAGGGTGATGCATCCCACCAACGCTAGATAATAAACGGAATGATCCGTTTTGTTTTACTTGCATAATCCTGATAGGCAGGATGATGCACGCGCAGATACTTTTCTTCAGTAACGATTCGGAAGGAAATCACAATTGTAACCAAGACACCAATTAATAAGTTAATTGGGGAGAAATGGCCTAAAATGCCAGACCAGATGATTACAAGAGCTGAAGCGTACATAGGATGGCGGATTAATTTATATGGACCTGAAGAAATTATTGGCCCTTCTTTCGGTTCCGCCCGGATGTTAAATTGTCCGGGCTGGAAACTGCGCCGGGCCCAAGGCATCACGGCTATTGCCAGGATTTGGAACACCAGGAAAATATTGATGGCGAACAGGTTCCCTGAAATGAGTAAATACGAACCTGCCAAGAGCGTAACCGGAAGGGCAATTTTGGAAATAAGGTTTATCATTTTTGCTCCTTTATGAACCAGATCAAGTCAAGAGGTTGTTATTGGATGCCTTTTGTCTGAATATGGACATGCGACGCTCATTCAAATTGCTGATCTTGGCTCTTTGTTTGAAAGTACAATCTTATCCTTTATCGATCCTGCAGTTTTGGGAGCATCTCTAATTGAGCCAAAATCGCAAACCGGTCCGGAGACCCCCAATGTTCAACGATTTTTTCGTTTTCAAACCGGCACACATCGAATATTGCGGCGATAAAAGATTTTCCATTAGGCGGCCCCATAAAACCGCCTAAATTTGTTCCACGAGCCGTCATACGGCCCCATACTTTATACTCATCTGCAACGATATCCTCAATTGTCAAAGATAAATCCGGGAAGGCTGTGCGCAGGAATTGGATATCCCCCTTAAGACCGTCGATGGTTGAGTGAAGCCCGAACTGATGCTCAATGAAATTGGGGTGAAAGTGATCATACAGCACATCGTAATTGCCTTTATTGAATGCTTCTGTAATCACTTGGTGAAATGCGGTTTGGTTTTGGTCTGTTGACATTTGAATCTCCTTTTTGCTTATCAATGGAAAGCGGGTTTATTTTGTTGTATACTTGTAATATAGAATGTCCATATTCAATAAGGTTAGACTTTATTCAATATAGATATAATATATCTTATTTATCCGATTGTCAATAGTGAAAAGATGAGCGGGTCACCAACAACCAAACGCAAGTATCACTCAACCAGACGGCAAGTACAGGCCAATGAAACTCGCAGGCAAATAATTGATGCTGCGAACAAATTGTTTTCACAGCAAGGTTATCCAGGCGCCACCATTGAGTCCATTGCGCAGGAAGCGGGCGTATCACCAGAGACAGTCTACGCCGTATTTGGGAATAAGCGGTCAATCTTGACCAACCTGATCAATGCTGCAGTGGGAGGAGACAACCAGCCCATTCCTTTACTTGAACGATCCGGTCCCCAAACGGTTCTTCATGAAAACGATCCTGTACGTCTTTTAACTCTATTTGCTCAAGATATTGCGGAGATATTGGAACGTGTCGCACCGGTTATCGAAATCACCCGGTTTGCAGCAAAAACCGAACCGGATATTGCTGAATTGTTGAAGAAGATGCTGGATCAAAGAATGAAAAATTTGGGGGCAATTTCACGCCATTTATCCGTTCTAGGTTTTTTACGAAAAGGATTGGATGAAGCACAGGCTACAGAAACCATTTGGGTTATTACCAGCCCAGAGGTTTATTTGTTGCTGCGTAGAGACCGAGGCTGGACAAAAGAATTCTTTATTCAATGGTTGAGTGACACCTTGATCCGGTTATTACTGTAGTTAATTGTCAAAAGGAACCCTAACCCGAAGTGTAAATGTCATGGATGCAAATTAAAAAACAACAATGTGAACGCATATAAGTAAATGGAGAATTAACCTGGGAAATTCCAAAAAATGATAACCGTTCGATAACAGATATTTACCCTTTACTCGCGAACTTTTTGGTTAAAATTCCACAATGAAAGGAAATCTGCCATGAAAATCGGACTTCAGATCCCCAACTTCACCTGGCCTGGTGGGCCCAACAAAATTGCCGGCACTCTGGAAGAGATTGCCCGAACTGCCGACCAGGCAGGTTTTGCAAGCCTGTGGGTGATGGACCACTTTTTCCAGATTGGAATGGGTTATGGACCTGCCGAAAATGAAATGCTGGAAAGCTACAGCACACTGGCTTACCTGGCCGGTTTGACGAAAAAGGTCAAGCTGGGCACGCTGGTGACGGGCGTCATCTACCGCTACCCTGGGCTGCTGATCAAGACGGTCACGACGTTGGATGTGCTCTCGGGCGGGCGGGCTTATCTGGGGATCGGCGCGGCTTGGAACGAGCGGGAAGCCAAAGGCCTGGGCGTACCTTTCCCCCCGTTGAAAATACGCTTCCAGCAGTTGGAAGAGACCCTGCAAATCGCCAAACAGATGTGGTCAGAGAACGACGGGGCTTTCCACGGCAAACAGTATCAGTTGCAAGAGACGCTCAATCATCCACGGCCTCTATCGCAGCCTCATCCGCCCATCCTGATCGGCGGAAGCGGCGAACAGAAGACGCTTAAGCTGGTGGCAACATATGCTGACGCGTGCAATCTGTTTATCCGTATGGGAATGGATGCTGTTGGTGAAAAACTGGACGTACTGAAGCGGCATTGTGATGCCGTCGGACGGGAGTATGCGGAGATTGAGAAAACTACTTTAGGCACGGTTCACCTTGCTGGGGGGCAGCAAAGCCCTGCTGACGTGATCAAACTATGCAAGACGCTATCGGAGATCGGGATCCAGCACGCGATCTTCAATATGCCGAATGTGCACGAGATCAAACCCCTTGAGACGTTTGGGCGGGAGATCATCCCGGAAGTCGAAGCGTTCTAGGGATGACAGCGGTTTAAGGGAAAACAAGTAATCAGGCACTCAGTAACGAGTAATCAGGAAATGCCTTTTGCCAAGCACAGGATATGCAAGGCACAATTCATTTTTGCGATCATTAAGCGCTACAATGAATTTAGACAAGGGAGGCGACCATGACTAATAAAAATGTATTTTCGAAGATCCTGGCGGTTGGGGGTACAGCGCTGGTTTTGTTGCCCATCCTTTTTATGCTGTTGACAGCGGTAGTGGGTTCCATCATGCGCAAGCAGATCCTGTGTGATTACATGATGCCGGCTGAATTATTCATCCTCGTGCTGGCCGGATGCATCGCGCTCTTGTGGGCTGCAATGCGCGAACACACGCTCGTTAAGGCAATTACCTGGACGATGGGCGGCGCGTTCTTTTTGTTGATCGGCTGCCAGGCGCTGGCCATGGTCATCGGGCTGGCCAGCGGCACGATGGAGGTTGAAGACGCCCCGGGTTGGGTGGCCCTCATCACGGCCATGCTGATCGGGTACGATCTGGGGGTGGTACTGCTGGGCTACTGGGGCATCCGTTTGAGCTTGTGGACGTTCAAGCGACCACTTCATGACAATAAAACCAGTTAACAATGTAAGGCGGATCGTTTTCCAAATTTATGGATTAGAAAAAATCACTAGAAAGTGATATATTAAACATAATAGATAAAAAATATCTCAATATATTTTCGACAATCTAAAAAAGGTTGGTTGTTTATAGGTTGAAATGATTTGTAAAAAGTTTTGTTAATACAGAATTATTGGAGAAAGAGCATGAAAAAAAACGTTAATTTTAAAGAAGTATCCATTGAAGGGTTGGAATCTTCACCAGTTTCAAAATCATTGGCTGGATTGAGGGCGAACGAAGCAAGGTATTTTAAGAATAAATACGACCATGATTTTATGGTTACGCCTGCAACTGAAGACCAGGCAACTGTCGATTATGTGAACAACTTATTGCAGAAAGAAAGAAACCTGAAGATTTTGTCAAAACCGCTGGAGACATCCAATTTTACTGTTGCCAATATTCGTTTCGCCTATGTTTTTTATGAAAATGGACTTGGACTCAATGTAATGTACACATTGGATGACCCAAAGAAGCGCGCGGTCGGGTTCAAACTCTCGGAAGGGATGGAAGTCCCGGAGGAACTGGCGGAAAAATTCAAATTCGCACGGCAGAAATCGAGCCTGGCCGGAGTGATCCGCGGGTCGTTCTTTGTGATCAAAGGCGAGTATTGAAATTCATTTTGAACAGATGAAAGGGTCTGACGCTGACTCACGCTTTCGGAGGACGTGCGTAGAACTTACCTATAATGACAACGATGAAGAACTGGGAGGAAACAGAAAAGAATGAACCCATACGTGATCCTCATCCGCGGCATCAACGTCGGCGGGAAAAACATCGTCCCGATGGCAGCCTTGAAGAAAAACCTGGAAGAGCAGGGATTCGCAAATGTGTCGACTTATATTGCCAGCGGAAACGTAGTCTTGGTTTCTGACAAACCGGCTGGCGAAATAAAAGTACAAGTGGAGCAGTCGCTCTCTGAGAACTTCAAACTCGATGACGGGTTCGTCAAGGTATTGGTGCTGACCCACGAGCAGCTTCAATCTGTCATTGACCATAAGCCCAATGGTTTCGGCGAGCAGCCGGAAAAATACCACAGCGACGCGATCTTTTTGATGGAACTTGATGCGGCAGAGACCTTGGCGCTCTTCAATCCACGCGAGGGGGTGGATGAGGTCTGGGCGGGGGACGGGGTGATCTATTCGCAGCGTCTCAGCGCCCTGCGTACAAAAAGCCGGCTCAGCAAGATCATGGGGACGGCAGCCTATAAATCGATGACCATCCGCAACTGGAACACGACCACGAAGCTGTTGGAAATGGTAAGGCAAGTAATCAGTAATCAGTAAGCAGTAAGCAGGGGGTATTCAGCGGATTTAGCCATTTGTATCTTTTTGTTATTTAGAGACCCATAAAAAACAATCTCAAGAAATACAGTTTTCACTCTTGACATTATCATAAATGATATTATAATCATTATCAATAATGATAATAAT
>Ga0172371_10010517_pt1 | contig 12488 bp, 12 predicted proteins | sample Lak12m_FD_114543 | JGI IMG/M metagenome (GOLD analysis project Ga0172371, IMG submission 114543) | Freshwater microbial communities from Kabuno Bay, South-Kivu, Congo - kab_022012_12m | ecosystem: Environmental > Aquatic > Freshwater > Lake | place: Democratic Republic of the Congo: South-Kivu... | reverse complement strand
TGCACAGCGGCAACGATGCCTGGCTGGCCGCTGGGGCGCCGACGACGCTGCAGTACGCGCGCCAGCGCGTGGACGAGATCCTCGGCGCCCACCGGCCCCTGCCGTTCGACGACGACGTCGCCGCCGCCCTCGCCGAGGTCCAGCGGGCGGCCGACGCGGCGACCGCCTGAGCGCTCGCCACGCGCCCGGGTCTGCCACCGCGCCGCCGGTGCCGCCGCCCGTGCACGCCTCAGGCGTGCGCCCCGTGCACCCCGATGCGGTTGCCCTCGGTGTCCTTGAAGAAGCCGATGCGCCCGACCATCTCGCCCATGTCCTGCACCGGCATGAGGACCTCCCCGCCGGCCGCGGCGGCCCGCTGCAACATGCCCTCAGGGTCGCCGTTGCTCTCCAGGTAGATGGTCGTGCCCTCCGTGCTCGGCTTGTTCGCGCTCACCTGCGCGAGGTCGAAGGCGACAGGCATGGGGCCATCGGGGTCGGGTGTCTCGCCCTCGTCGGGCCCGGGCAGGCCGATGCCGTCCATGCCGGGGACCTTGACGAACGGGCGCTGGAGCACCGCGCTGTAGAACGCGATGGCGCGGTCGAGATCGGTGACCGGGATATCGGCCCAGACGATGAGGTTGTCCATGGTGACGCTCCTCGATGGAGTGACTGTGCTGTGCATGGCGGGCCGGGCGCGGGTGCACTCCGGACGGGTCCGCGTTCGGGACATACCCGCCGTGGCGCGTCGAGGCACCCCCAGTCACGCTGCAGCCGGTCGAAGAGGGCGAAGCCGGCGAGCATCCACAGGCGGCCGGCGTGCGGCAGCCGGGCCGGCGTGCGGCAGCCGGGCCGGCGAGCCGCCACCGGCAAGGTGCAGCCGCACCTGGCTGCGTGCCCGCTCCCAGCCGGCCGCGTCGGGCGCGACGAAGAACGGGGCGCCGCGCACGCCCCAGCCGAGATCGCTGAGGCGGCGGCGGCCGTCCGGGGCCGGGCCGCGCGGAGCGTCGAGCGCGACGCAGCGGATGGTCACGCCGTACTCGGCCTCGACCGCGCGCAGGTGGGCCGCCGCGTTGCCGATACCGCGCGGCGGCCCGGTCGTCGCCCGCGCCGGCGGGAGTGGCACCAGGCGGCCGCCCTCGCGCACGCAGACGCACACCGGCAGGCGCTTGCTCGCGGCCACGGCGACGTCGATCCCGGCGAGGGCCTGGCGGCAGTCGGCGTGCTGCGTCGACTCATCGAGGCCGTCGACACGGGACGGCCGGTCCGTCATGGCGTCATCTCCCCCTCATGGCGGCGCCGCGAGCCCCCTCAGCGGGAGGGCAAGGAAGCCGGTCGCGCCTTGGTCACGGCCCCAGCAAGGCCGCACGTCGATGCAGCTGCCGGTCACCGTACGCCCGGCGGCGTGCTCGATGACGCTCACGTACGCCTGCGGGCGGGCGACCCCGGGTGAGCGGTCTGGTGAGGGTCCGGGCCTATGCCTCCGTGCCGACGAACGCCGGACGATCCTCGCTGCGTCCCCGGAGACCGGGGCACAAATGGCTATCATGCGAACCAGCGACCCGCGGGCCGCGACCCGACCTGGCAGCGAGGGTGGAACAGGGGGCTTCCGTGCGGAACGACGAACCACAGCTCACAGGGAGGATCCTGCGCACGCCGCTCACGCGCCGCCAGGTGCTCCGCGGCGGCGCCGCGGTCGCCGGCGCGGCGGCACTCGGGTCGCTGGCCTCCGCCTGCGGCGGCGGCAGCGACGCCGCCGAGACCACTGCCCCCAGCGCCACATCCAGCGCGGCCCCCGCCGGCCCCACGAACGGTGGCGACCTGGTGGCCGGCATCCAGACCGGCTCGGCCAGGGACTCGTACGACCCGCATCGCCTGGCGTACGAGCCGGAGATCGTGGCCGGCTACCAGCTCTACCAGGGCCTCTGCGGCTTCACCCCCGACTACAGGATCGAGAACATCCTCGCCGAGGAGATCACCCCGAGCACCGACGCCAGGATCTGGACGGTGAGGCTCAAGTCCGGGCTCGTGTTCTCCGACGGCTCGCCCGTCAACGCCGACGCCGTCGTGTGGAGCATCAACCGCATCCTCGACCCCGAGCGCCCCGGCAACAGCGCCGAGATGTTCGTGGGGCTCTCGCAGGCCGGCGTCTCGAAACTGGACGACCGCACGGTGGAGTTCGCCCTGGACACGCCCAACGCCGTGTTCCCCGAGGCGCTGGCGTCGCGCGAGAGCAACATCGTCCCCTCCACGTGGACCCTGGAGAACGCCGTCGGGAGTGGTCCGTTCACGCTGAAGAGCTGGAAGCCCGGCCGGCAGATGGAGTTCCTGCCGAACCCCAACTACGCCGGCGAGGGCCCCTACGTCGACTCGCTCACGGTCATCGGGTACCGCGAGCCGACCGCGCGCCTGAACGCCCTCCTCAACGGGCAGGTCGACTGGGCCGGCAACATGGACGGCGCCCGGCTGCGGACCATCCAGAGCACCCCCGGCTTCGCCGTCTGGCAGACCAGGAGCGGCGGCTGGTCGCCGTTCACCATGCGCATCGACGCCAGACCGTTCGACGACGTCAAGGTGCGGCAGGCGATGCGCCTCATCGTCGACCGTCAGCAGATGATCGACCAGGCCTACGACGGACTCGGGTGGCCGGGCAACGACATGTACGCCGTCTACGACCCGGGCTACCCCGCCGATCTGCCGCAGCGCACGCAGGACCTGGAGCGCGCCAGAGCGCTCCTCAAGCAGGCCGGCCAGGAGGGCCTCACGGTCGAGCTCGTGTGCTCGCACGGCGCCGGCCCCGGCACCGTCGACGCCGCGGCCGTGCTCGCGCAGCAAGCCAGGGGCGCCGGCGTGACCATCGGGGTCCGCAAGGTCGATGCCAGCGTCATGTACGGCGACAAGTACGGCAGCTGGCCGTTCGCCATGGACCGCTGGGGCACCCGCAACTACCTGCCCCAGACCGCGATGAGCACCACCAAGGGTGCCCCATACAACGAGACACACTGGCCGGGACCCTACGCCGACTGGCTCGCCCTCGTGAAGGAGGCCTGGAGGACCACCGACGAGGCCAGGCGCAACGAGCTGGTCACGCAGGCGGCGACGATCGAGCACGACAACGGCGGCTACATCGTGTGGTCGTACAACGTCTCCTCCGACGGCCACCTGGACACCATCGGCGGCATGGTGCACGACGTGTACGGCGGCTCGTCCATCGGCTACCGCTACCACCTGCTGTACTACAAGAGCTGACGGAGACGCCGGCGAAGCCGGCGAGACGTTGCGGCGAGGGTCCGACGTGCAGCGCTCCGGGTGCTCGTCACAGCTGCATGTCTCACTCGTATCTCAGGGCCATGGTCGGCTCGACCGAGGCGGCCTGCACTGCCGGGCCCAGGCCGGCCAGGATGCCGACTGCGGCGGCCACGACCAGGGCCAGCGTGACCGTGAGCGCGGAGAAGGCCGGCGCCACGTCCAGCGCCGAGCCGCCGATGAAGCCCGCGGCGATGCCGACGCCCAGACCCAGCACGCCGCCGATGATGCTGGTCACCACGGCGTAGACGAGGAACTCGGTGACGATGTCGCGGCGCGTCGCCCCGACGGCGCGCCGTACGCCGATCTCGCGCGTACGCTCGCGCACCGTGACGAGCATGACGTTGGCCACGCCGATGCCGCCGACCACGAGGCTGATGGCGGCGATCGCCGCCATCAGCCCGGTCAACGTCTTGGTGCTCGAGGAGACCGCCGAGGCTATGGAGCTGGCGTTGACGACCTGGAAGTCGTTCTGGTCACTGGTCGCCAGGCCGTGCTCGGAGCGCAGGGTGCTCTCCACGGCGGACGAGAAGGTGTCCACGGCGTCGGGGTCGGCCTGCACGCGGATCGTCGAGATGTCCGGATGGTACGAGACCAGTGTGCCCTCGACGGACGTGAGCGGCACCACCACGCTGTCGTCCACGGAGGCGAAGGCGATGCCGCCCTGCGACTCCAGCACGCCGACCACCGTGAACGGGTGGCCGCCGACCTCGACGGTCTGGCCGACCGCGCGCAGCGGCGTGAGCTCGAGGTTCTCGCAGGTCGTCGACCCGAGAACGGCCACCGGCAGCGCCTTGTCCACCTGGAACCGGCTGAAGAACGTGCCCGCCGCCACCGTGAGGTGGTTGATGGACTTGAACCCGGGGAACGTGCCGGTCACGGTGGCGTAGGCGGTCGTGGACCCCGAGATCACAGAGGCGTTGGTGTCCACCGTGTACACCGTGCGCTTCACGCCGGCCGTGCCGTCGACGGCCTCGAGGTCGCTCTGCGACAGCCCCGACGAGCTCGACGAGAAGCGGCTCGCCTGCACGGTGACGGTGTCGGTGCCGAAGGCGTTGAAGCGGCTCTCCACGGCTTTGGTGGAGCCGCCGCCAATGGCCGTGAGCGCCACCACGGCGCCCACGCCGATCACGATGCCGAGGATGGTCAGCACCGCGCGCAGCGGGTTGGCCCGCAGGCTCGAGAAGGCGAGACGCAGCGACTCGAGGAAGACGATCACTGACCGCCGCCCTGCATCGCCGGCGGCTGCGGCATACCCGCCGGCGGGCCGCCGGCGCCGTTGAGAACGCTGCCGAGGCCCGAGCGGTCGCTGCCGGTGGTCGAGCTACCGCTCAAGGCGCCCTCCGCGTACTGGCCGGTGATGACGGTCTCACCCTCGGCCAGGCCGCTGGTGATCTCGGTGGACGAGGACGTGGCCATGCCGGTCTCCACCTGGCGCACGATCGGCACGCCGTTCTGCAGCACGCGCACGTAGGAGGTGCTCGAGGTCCCGGTGACCGCGCTCGTCGGCACGAGCACCACGTCGCTGTGCTCCTCGAGCACGATCTCAAGCGTGCCGGTCATGCCGGAGCGTGCCACCGAGGGCAGGTCCTGCGGGCGGATGGTGATGGTGTACTGGGTGGAGCCGGAGGACGAGGAGCCACCCACGCCGGACGAGGACGACGCCGGCTCGTCCGAGATCGCCGTGATGACGCCGCTGAAGGCCTGACCGGTGTAGCCGTCGATGGTCATCTGCGCCTTCTGGCCCACCTTGAGCTGACCGAGGTCGCTCTGGCCCACAAGCGCCTGCGCCTGGAGAGCGGTGGGTGCGCTGATGGTCGCCAGCTGCGTCCCGCCGCTCACGCGCGAGCCCAGGGTGACGCTCCACGAGGAGAGCGTCGAGCCGTCCGGCATCCATACGAAGCGGTCCACGTCCACGACGCCGCTCTTGCTCATGCCCTTGGCGGCCTGCCACTTCTTGTAGGCGGTCTCGGTGGCCGACGTGAAGTGCCCGCTCACCTTGCCGTCGTAGTAGCCCTCGTCCTTGAGCGAGCGCTGCAGCACGGCCACGCTGACGCGCTGGTCGCCCGACGAGCGGTCGGCGGAGAGGTCCTTCCACAGCGGCGTGGGGCTCACGAACGCGAACACGCCCTTGCCGGAGACGGTGAGCAGGCGCTGCAGCGTGCGCGGCGCACCGCCCTCCTTGGCCCACAGGTGCGTGACGATGCCGCTGAGGCCGGAGGAGACCGAGGTCGCCGTCGTGGCGCTGCCGGTGGACGAGGCACCCGTGGAGCTCCCGCTGCTCAGGGCGAGGCCGCCACTGCTGCCGCCGGCCGGGAGCGAGCCCCCGGAGGACTGGCTCGGCGCCGGCACGGGCACGCTGCTGCCGCTGGGCGAGGGCCGCACGGTCGGCGTCCCCGTCGGGGCGGGCGTCGCCGTGGGCTCCACGCTGGTGGTCGCGGTCGGAGTGGGCGTCGGCATGCCGGTCTCGAAGGAGGCGAAGACGGTGACGGCCGCACCGGTCCCGGCGTCGCTGGTGGCTCCCGCGGAGTCACCTGTCCCGCTCGATGCGCTTGAGCTGGACGAGCTCCCGGACAGGGAGATGGCGGAGACGCCGCCGTCCGAGGCCAGCGTGAAGTCGCTCTCCACGGTCTGTGAGATGCTCCCCGTGGACACGGTGGCCGTGAGGTACCTCACCGCCCCGGTACTGCTGCGCCCGAAGAACCACCACACGCTGCCGCCCACGGCCGCGGCCACGACGACGATCACGAGGGCCGGGAGCCACCAGCGCCGGCGCCGTCTCTTGCCTGCTGTCGCCGCACTCATTGGTACCCTCCTCCGGCCTGGCCGGCGGTGCCCGCCCGGCCCTGCCCCTCGCCCGTCGTGCCGGCACCCGGGAAGGACCGGTACCAGACGATGTTCTCGCCCTCACTCAGCCCGGAGACGATCTCTGACTGGCTGCCCGACTGCTGCCCGACCTGCACGCTGCGCGTCTCGGTCTTGCCGTCCGCCATGACCTCGACCGTGGCCGAGCTGCCGCTGCCCTTGATGGCGGCGGTGGGGATGACGATGACGTCGGCGGCCAGTACCTCGGTCTCGATGACGGCGAAGCCGGCGGAGTCAGCGCTCGCATCCTGCGGCCCCTCGTCCAGGCGGATCGTCGCCGTGGCGCTGCCGTCGGCGTTGGTCACCACGCCGGTGACGGTGCCGGGCGTGCCCCGGTCGGAGAAGTCAGCGCCGGGGCCCCCGCCGGGCAAGCCGCTCTGGCCGGGCTGGGGCATGCCGCTGGCCCCGGGCTGCGGCACGCCGCCGCCCTGCGGGACGGGCATACCGCTCGGCGGCGGGCCCTGAGGCATGCCGCTCTGGCCGGGCTGGGGCATGCCGCTCGCGCCCGGCTGGCGGAAGTCGCCCTGCCCGCTGAACAGCATCACGCTGGCGGACTGGCCCTCAGCCACGGCGGAGGCGCCCTGCGCCGGCACCGTGGCCACGACCACCGTCCCGGCACCCAGCGACTCGACCGTGACCGGCGCCACCACACTCGCCGTGAGGTCGCCGCGCGCGACCTCGCTCAGCACCTGCATCGCGGTCGGCACGGCCTGCCCGCTCTGGCCGGGCACGGCGGCGGCGCCCTGCGAGCTGCTCGAGCCGCAGGCGGCGGCCACGGCGGCGAGCGCCGCTACTGCCGCCGCGGCAGCGATCGTCGTCATCGTCCTGGCACGCCTGCCTTCGCGGAGGTCGCGGCGCCTGCCGTACGGCTTCATACGTGAGCCTCCGTGTAGGTCGCGTGGTCGTGGAGCCTGCCCTCGCCGAGCACCAGCCGCCGGTCGGCGTGCTCGGCCACGTCCTCTTCGTGCGTGATCATGAAGATGGTCCTGCCCTCGGCGTGGAGCCTGTCCAGGATCTCCAGCACCTCGGCGGTCGCAGTCAGGTCGAGGTTGCCGGTGGGCTCGTCCACGAGCAGGAGCTCGGGGTCGCCGACGAGCGCCCGGGCGATGGCGACACGCTGCATCTGGCCGCCGGAGAGCTCGCCGGGGTCGTGGTCGGCGCGGTCCTCGAGCCCGACGGCGACGAGCGCCGCCCGGGCCCGCTCCAGGCGCTCGCGGCGCCGCACGCCGCGGTACACGAGCGGGGTCGCCACGTTCTCGAGCGCCGTCGTGCGCGGCAGCAGGTTGTGCAGCTGGAAGACGAACCCGAGCAGGTGGTTGCGCAGGCGCGAACGCTCGCCGTCGTCGAGGTCCGAGACGTCGTGCCCTCCCAGGCGGTAGTCGCCGCCGTCGGCGCGGTCCAGCAGGCCCAGCACGTTGAGCAGTGTGGACTTGCCGGCGCCGGAGCGGCCGGTGCACGCCACCCACTCCCCACGCGTCACGCGCAGGTCCAGGTCCCACAAGACGGGGACCTCGATCTCGCCGCGCCTGTAGGTACGCTCCAGACCGGTGGTCTCCATCACGACGTCGGTGACGACGGCTCCCGTGTCAGCACCCATGGCCCTCCTCCCGGTGGTCGGCCGCACCCCGGGACGGCTCGCGCCCGGGGGTCAAGGCCATCATCCGGGCCGTCGCTGTGAGCCGGCTGTGAGCATGGTGAGACGGCGCTGAAAGCGCTGGGCACGGGCGTGCGGCCCGCCCGCCGGGCCCCGCGCGGACGGTCAGCCCCCGGCCGCCTCCGCGCGCGCGGCGACCAGCTGCTCCACCGCGAAGTCGAGGTCCGCGACCTCGTGGAGCGCCGACACCTGCACGCGGATGCGCGCCTCGCCGCGCGGCACCACCGGGTAGAAGAAGCCCACCGCCAGCACCCCGCGGTCCAGCAGCCCGCGGGCGATGCACTGCGCGTCGCGGGCCTCGCCGACCATGACGGGGACGATGGGGTGGCCGGCCCCCCGCGTCTCGAAGCCGGCGGCCTCGACGGCGGCGCGGAAGTGCTCCGCGTTGCTCCGCAGCCGCGCCCGCAGGTCCTGCGCAGTGTTCACCATCTGCAGCGCCGTGACGGACGTGGCCGCGATGGTCGGCGCCAGGCTGTTGGAGAACAGGTACGGCCGCGAGCGCTGGCGCAGCAGGTCCACGATCTCCCGCGAGGCGGCCGTGAACCCGCCGCTGGCGCCGCCGAGCGCCTTGCCGAACGTGCCGGTGACGATGTCCACGCCGTCTTCCACGCCGAAGTGCTCGGCGGTGCCACGGCCGTGGTCGCCGAGCACGCCCAGGGCGTGCGAGTCGTCCACCATCACGAGGGCACCGTAGCGCTGCGCCAGCTCGCAGATGCCCGGCAGCGGAGCGATCACGCCGTCCATGCTGAACACGCCGTCGGTGGCGATGAGCTTCGTGCGCGCCCCGCCGGCCTCGCGCAGCACCCGCTCCAGGTCGTTTAGGTCCCCGGTCGCGTAGCGGTACCGCTGCGCCTTGCAGAGGCGGACGCCATCGATGATGCTGGCATGGTTCAGCGTGTCGCTCAGCACCGCGTCCTCCTCCCCCAGCAGCGTCTCGAAGAGCCCACCGTTGGCGTCGAAGCAGGACGAGTACAGGATCGCCGCATCCTTGCCGAGGAAGCGGGCGACGGCCTCCTCGAGCCACACGTGCACCTGCTGCGTGCCGCAGATGAAGCGCACCGACGACATGCCGTAGCCCCACTCCTCCAGGGCTCGCTCCGCCGCCGTGCGCAGCTCCGGGAGCGCCGACAGCCCGAGGTAGTTGTTGGCGCACATGTTGAGCACACGGCGGCCGTCGGCCAGCGTGACCCAGGCACCCTGCGAGCCGGCGAGCTGCTGCTCGACCTTGAACAGGCCGGCCTCGCGCGTGGCCTCGAGCTCCGCGCGCAGACGTCCCTTGAGCTCCTCGCTGATCATGGCGCGCCTCCTTCAGCCGGGCCGGCCGCACGGAGACGGGCCTCCTCCTCCAGCGCGTCCGGCCACTCCAGGATGACCTTGCCGGAGCGGCCCGAGCGCACCAGCGCGAACGCCTCCTCGAACTCGGTGACCGGGAAGCGGTGCGTGATGACGGGGCCGACGTCCATGCCGCCCAGCACCATGGCCGTCATCTTGTACCAGGTCTCGAACATCTCGCGGCCGTAGATGCCCTTGAGCGTCAGGCCGCGGAAGATGACCTGTTCGAGCGCGACCGGCGTCTCGCCCTCCAGAAAGCCCATGACGCCGATGCGGCCGCCGTGCGCCATGGTCGCGACCATGTCGCGGAAGGCCCGCTTGTTCCCCGACATCTCCAGGCCCACGTCCCAGCCCTCGGTCATGCCCAGCTCGGCCATGGCCGCGGCGGGGCCGGACGTGCGCGCGTCCACCGTGAGCGTGGCGCCCATGCGCGCGGCGATCGCCAGGCGCGAGGGGTTCACGTCGGTGACCACGACGTACCGGGCGCCGGCGTGCCGCGCCACCGCCGTGGCGAGGCAGCCCACGGGGCCGGCCCCGGTGATGAGCACGTCCTCGCCGACGAGGTCGAAGGACAGCGCCGCGTGCACCGCGTTGCCGAGCGGGTCGAAGATGGCCAGCACGTCGAGCGGGATGTGCTCCGGCGCCGGCCAGACGTTCACGGCCGGGAGCAGCAGGTACTCGGCGAACGCGCCGGGGGCGCTGGAGCCGATGCTGACGCTGTGCGCACACAGGTGCCGGCGGCCGGCGCGGCAGTTGCGGCAGTGGCCGCAGGTGACGTGGCCCTCTCCGGTGACGAGCTCGCCGAAACGCACGCCGCGCGCGCCCTCGCCGACCTCCACGATGCGGCCCACGAACTCGTGCCCGACGACCAGCGGCGGCCGGATCGTGCGCCGCGCCCAGTCGTCCCACTCGTAGATGTGCACGTCGGTGCCGCAGATGGCCGTCTTGAGCACGCGGACGACCACCTCACCCGGGCCCGCACGAGGGACCGGCACCTCCGTGAGCTCGAGCCCCTGGCCCGGGCATTCCTTGGCGAGCGCCAGCATCGAAGCAGCCACCCCGTCCTCCCTTCGTCATGCAGCAACCTGTGTGCCCGGCCGGCGGGGCGCCCTCACCTTGGGACGCGTCACGGTCGGCCACGGGAACACGGCCCGCCCGCTCACAGCAGCCCGGAAACCGCCTCTGCGACATGGCCGGCGACGATCCTGTAGCCGGCCGGGGTCAGGTGCACGGTGTCCCGGTAGTACCGCGCATCGAGCTCGTCGCCGGCCTCACCGATGGCCTGGTCACGGGCCACATCGACGAGCGCGTCGGCGAAGCCACGCCAGCCGGCGCGCAGCCTGGCGTTCAGCTGGGAGCGCGCCGTCTCGAACTGCGCGTTGCCCTCGCGCGGCAGCACGGTCAGCACGACGACCAGGTATCCTGCCCGCCGCCGCGCGCGGCAGTACGAGGCGAGGTGCGCGTAGGCGGTCGCGGGGTCCAGCGGTGGGTCGGTCCCGTACATGAGGTCGTTGGTGCCCTCCCAGACGACGAGCACAGGTCCGCTACGGCCCGCAGCCAGCGGATCGACCTGGTCGGCGGCGTCCCCCTGCATCATCTGCGTGGTCTGGCCGGGCACGCCGAGGTTGACGCCGTCGAGCCCGGGCGGCAGCAGCGCCATCACCTGGGCGGGCATCATCGCGGCCTCGTCGAGGCCGGTGTCGGCGACGAGCGAGCAGCCGTCGAAGACGACGAGGCCGCGGGCCGCGGCGGGGGCCGCGGCCGACGACGCGGTGACAGCGGCCGCCGGTGAGGTCGGTGTCAGGCCCGCCGGCGAGTCGGAGCCGGACGCGCAGGCCGCAACTGAAGCGGCCGCGGCGAGAGCCGCGGCCAGCATCGGAGCGAGGTGGAAGTGCTTCATGCGCCACGGCGACCGGCGCCGCTCACGCGACGCCGGCGCCACAGCAGAACGACCGGGCGAGGTCAGCGCGGCCGACGGCCGCCCTTCTCGATGCCCTTGCTCTCGGCCACGTAGGGGAGCAGCGCCATCTCGCGAGCGCGCTTCACGGCGGTGGCCAGCTGGTGCTGGTGGCGGCGGCAGGTGCCGGTGACGCGCGGCGACTTGATCTTGCCGCGGTCGCTGATGAAGCGGCGCAGGCCGGTGGCATCCTTGTAGTCGACCTGGTCGATCTTCTCCTTGCAGAAATGGCAGAAGCGGCGACGCGAAGGATCGAACGGACGACCCCGCTTCTTGTCTGTCCTGGTCCGGCTCTTGGCTTGCGGCATGTACGTTCCTTTCCCTCAGCCGATGCGGCGCCCGCGCCCATGCGGCTGCGACCTGTGCGCACTGGAACGTGAATCATGCCGGGATATGCCCGTCAGTGCAAGCCGGAGCCCGCGCGGGACGCGAGCGGGCGAGGTGCGGCGCCCGACGAGCGAAACACGAAAGCCGACGGGCGGCGAGCCTTTCGGCCCGCCGCCCGTCGGCGAGACTGCTCTGCTCTGCCTCACCACAGGCGGTGAGACGCTGCGACGTCAGCTCACTTGACCTTGAACAGCACTGCCTTGGACGTGATCTTCGGCCCGCCGAGGAGGTTGTAGAAGGACGCGCTCGTGCGGAAGCTACCCTTCTTGACCGGCTTGTAGGAGTAAGCGAAACGCATGGCACCACCGAGGAAGCCCAGCGTGGCGGAGCCTGCCTTGACCTGCTTCCAGCTGCTCCCGGACTTCATCTCGACGACCCAGCGGACCGAGGTGGCGACCGTGTCGACCGGGGTGACGCCGCCGCTGAACTTGATGGTCTTCTTGACCTTCACGACCTTGTTCGGCGGAGAGATGGTGTCGATGGCGATCGTGGCTTCGACCGGCGCAACATAGCCGTGGCAGCCAGGAGTCGTGCTGCACTTCTGCACCGTGTGCGCGGTGTTCGCCAGGATCGTGGCCTCGGTGTGACAGCTGGCACAGGCCGTGGGCAGTGGCGGCGTAGCCGTGTTCGTGACGTGGCACTTGTCGCACGATGCAGCGGCGTGGGCCGGCTTGGCGTGCGTGCTGTCCATCGTGTGGCACTTCTGACACGGACCGATCCCCTGCGAGGGATCAGTGAACGTGGGCAGGGCCAGCGCCTGCTGTACGAGGATACCGAACAGCGCGACCGCCGCCAGCACCAGGAGCAGCAGCATCAGGCTGCGGCCCTTTCCCTTGCTCGTCGTTCGATGCATGTAGCCTCCTTGGCTCGCTTTCACAGTTCCTTCACACACCGGTTAGTGTGGTCGCTCAGCCTCCCGGAAGCAACCACCCGACCGGTCTCGGCCACGCACACCCTCTTCGCCTCTTCGTGTTGTCGGCCAGACGGACTCCGGCTTGAAGAGGAACGCCT
>Ga0172371_10010515_pt1 | contig 12493 bp, 10 predicted proteins | sample Lak12m_FD_114543 | JGI IMG/M metagenome (GOLD analysis project Ga0172371, IMG submission 114543) | Freshwater microbial communities from Kabuno Bay, South-Kivu, Congo - kab_022012_12m | ecosystem: Environmental > Aquatic > Freshwater > Lake | place: Democratic Republic of the Congo: South-Kivu... | reverse complement strand
CGCTCCCGAACCGGAAATACCATAAGAAACCTTGGTGCCATTGATCTCGTTCACGCCCTGCGAACTTTCGTCAGTGTCCACGCGATACATTCCGTTGGTTTCATAGCCAAAAAATAACCGGGAGCTGGAAGCGTTAACCGACGATGAATTTTTAGCGGCAAAAATGGCGTTAATAGCAGTCGTTGGAAAACCGGTGTAAATCGCGGCTGGATTGCTCAACGCTAAATTATCAAAATAACCGGTATAAGTCGTACGATTAGTGATGGCTACAAGTGCGGGATATTCCGAACCGATAAAATTAGCATTAGTACTGGAAAGGTTCAAACTATAGGGGCCGGTCAGTTGGATAGTTGTTCCTGAACGGACTACGGTAAACGTTTGCAACTCGGCGGCGTGGGACTGATTTTGCGTGCTGTAATTGGCCGACGGATAATCAAAAATGCCGCGAGCATAAGATACGGTATCTTTGCTCCAACCATTATAAGTAATATCTCCCCAGGCGCCACCAGTCAAATCGGGATCGTATAAATATATGCCAGCGTGATTGTAGCTGCCACCGCTGGCGGCCGTGACTGTTATTTGAGTCTGGATAGTAAAATCACCCACTATCGGATTAGTATAATAGATCGGGTAATTATTGCCGGAAAAATTTAATCGCTGGCTGGATTCGGTTATATTATTGCCCAAATAATCCCACTCGCTACCCATGCTATTATCGTCAAAGTTGTCGCCCCAGGTGCCATAAACGGTGGTGCCATAAGAGTCAAAAGTGGTCGGGGTATAAAAAACATGAACCAGTTTGCCACGAGCGCTGTAAAGCTTGCCGCTGCCACCGCGATTGGAACGAGAAACTTTGGAATAATTTTTATAAATCGTCGTGCTGTGGCTATTAAGCACCGAGTCGCCATTTTCCTTCCAAACCGACAGTTCACCATCAATAATATACAATTGGGTATAGCCGGAAACGATATCCAAAGAAAGATCCGTCACGACGTTTGAAGCAATCGCCGGGGTTGACCCGGTGGTCAGCCACTGAGAAAGACTGCCGGTCTGATTACCCCCCGTATCAATGCTGGAGATTGCCAAACGATAAACCCCATTAGCCGAGGTACCCAGATAAACATAAGTTTCGTCCAAATCCATTGACGTGATACCGCTTAACGTGGCGTAGGCCTGCTGCGATAAATCGCTCTTTTTAATTACCACTAAATCGGCGCTGGTAGCGATATAATAATAGTTATTATCATAATCCGTGTCCACAACACTATCGCTCCCCTGCAATTTTCCGTTGGCCACCGTAAAATTAAATCCAGAAACCGCCTTGACCGGCTGAAATTTGAAAATCAAAACCCCGTAAAAAAATTGCAGAACCAATAATACCGAAAAAAACAGACAAAAAAAATTCAAAAATTTAATCTTAAATTCTTTTTTAATTTTAGGGCGCGATATTTGCATCTTAATTTGGTTTATAATTTATATAATCATAGCATATTTAAAAACACTGGACAAATCAATTAATCGTTGATAAAATGGATCGATGCCTAAATAGCAACAATCACCTGCCACGAGAAGGAGAAAAACCATGTCGGGATCTAGCTATAAAAAGGCTTTATTTGCCGCCGGTTCATTGACAATTTCTACTCTGGCTTGCGTAATATTGCTCTTCTCGGCTGATTGGCTTACGGGAAGACAAATGACGAATAATCAGCCACCAGAGCGGGACATGAAAAAACTGGGGGGGGGATCCTGTCTGAAATCTGGTCTATCACGGCACGACCGGAACCTTGGCTACCGAATACTTGGCGGGGTTAATTGCGATGTTACGCTAAAAATTGGGGAAGACACAATATATAATGTTGTTTACTCCTCGGACAAGCTTCGTCGACGTCGTACTCTGCCGGATAACTGGCAAGCGAAAAAGTATCTGTTGTTTTTCGGGTGCTCCGTCGCTTTCGGCGAGGGAGTGAACGACAACGAAACAATTCCTTCAAATTTTTCCGCCGTTAGGTCTGACCGGCATGTGTATAATTACGCTTTTCGCGGTTATGGTCCACAACATATGCTGGCGTTGCTGGAAAGTCGCTCGGTAGTAACGACGGAAAAAACCGGCGATCTGGCGTACATTTGGATTGATTCCCAAATGAATCGCCTTAAAGGGTCGCTTGGTATCTGCAAAACTTTTGGCAGATGGTTCCCCTACTATTATCTGTCTCGGGGGAAGCTGAAAAGAAACGGGTCTTTTGAGTCTGGACGACCAATAACTAATTGGCTCTTTGGCGTCCTGGAAAAATCAAATATCGCAAATAAATTTCATGTTGACCTCCCCGCCCGAGGACCAACCAGTAGTGATTTTAAACTTCTAACCGAAGTGTTTAAAAAATCACTCGTCATCGCGCAAAAAGATTTGGGGGCAAAAAAACTATATGTCATAATCTACCCGGGAAGCGACCTTGGAGAAAAAATAAAGTTTGCAATGCGGGGCAATCAGGGAATTGAAATAATCGATTTTAGTCGATTATTCAAACCGAACGGAGAGTTAATCATCGCCGGCGACGGACATCCATCGTCTATCGCCAATAAAATATTAGGGGAGAGATTGGCACAATCTATCCCCTAAAACAAAAAGGATGGTCATTAAAAACCATCCTTTTAAAATCTCGTGAGATAATAAAGACTATTCGATATATCCCAATGCTCTCACCATCGCCCAGCCAAGTGGCGTTGTCGGATTTGCGCCAATTTTATTTTTAAACAAAATAATCCCCGTTTTTTCTTTTACTAAGTCCCGCGTAAATCTGATCCGATACATCATCGTATTCCAAGCCAAGTCATCTTTGGCATTTTTAAAGTTTGGGCTATGGCCGAATATAGCAACAAAATTTCGTAATACCTTATCGACTCGTGCTTGTTCCTTGGTCAGATTACGTTTGACCGGCTTTTGCCCGGTCGCCAATCTCTCAATGTCGGTCCAGACCACATCACCGTGGCCAACAGTCTCAAAATAGTCGCGCATTAAAGCACGCCTCTCGCCCGCGCCGAACGCGATCGTGGCGGCAGAATTACCGCAACTGACAAAACTATTTATAGCTAATTTCTGAGAATCAGTAGTCTCGATTTTAAATTCTTCTAAATCATCGTCAATCAAATTGGAATATTGATCATTAATTATACAGGATCCTCTCGAAACAGACGGGGTGGTATCTTCCTCAGTAATAGGGATGTCCTGCTCTAAATTTTCCCCCTCATTCTCAACAACGGATGAGCCAGACGAAGGAGAAGAGTAGGAAGATGAAGGCGTGGAAGAGCCTACTGGGACATCGCTATTAGGATTAGGATTATCGTAAACAGCATGTCTCCTGCCTAGGGACGACAAGGTTTCCTCCAGGGTTAGATTAGTATGTGATAAAGTTATCGTTTCGGTGGGTGAACCACTAGCATAACCAGCCAAGGAAATATGCAGGGAATAATCATTAAAGGAGCTGGTACCGCCGGAATTCTGAATATAAACCGGCAAAGTAACTACGTCAGTATTACCATCTCCATCGGTTGTCTTGGACGCTTCTTCATTATCCTCTGCGTCATTAAAAGTCACTGTTGCTCCGGACAAATTATTCCCGCCGGAAGTAACATGAGCCACTGTTTTTTGGTAGACTGTTAGATCGCCCTCGCAAGTATTTAAATTATTATCGGCAGTTAAATCCATGTTGGTGATTGACCAATCACCGCCGCCGCCCGTACACATATAATCAAAACCGCGCGGCGTGGTATTAATAATACCCGTAAAAGACAAGGAAGTAATATCATCACCGCCGCCGAGCATGATTGAGTTGTCGTTATCAACAAAAGTCTCGTCTTCAAACGCGGCGTTAGCGCTGCCAGTATAAATATAAACGCCAGCGCCGGTATACTCGGTCGCGGTTGCAGATAATGTCGGTGAATCAACATACAAATCGTTGTCAGCCAAAGTCGCACCACTTAAATTCCAGGTATAATCCTCGCCCGCGCCAGTTGCTTGCCATACATCTGCCTCATAATAAGCGCAGACAGAAGTCCAGCCCATATTGGAAAAATAAGAATCAACATTGTCACAATTACTAACCGTACCATCTTCAAAATATAGCGTTGCGAGATAAGTCCCATTGAGAAAACTAACCGCCATGTCAAAATTATTGGTACCATTGGCAATCGTATTTCTGATTGTCGTACTGCTGTTACCGCCACCGCCGTTAATAGTATATGAACTATTTAGATACCATACTATGCCAGAATAATTTGTTCCATCGTAGCCAATCGGATTAAAAGTACTATAATATCGATCCACCTGCGAATTGGAGCCGTTGCCCGTGTAGGTGTTACCCGAGGCGGTCTCAATCGAAGAATTCTCCTGAAGATACAAACCGTAAACTCCGCTGGTAGAAATTGAATTATTACTAAAGGTAGTGACTGCAGCCGGATCCTTTAGCGCGACACCATAATTGGTTGAACCAGAAATCGTATTACCGTCAAAAGTCGTAACCTCGCTACCAAGGTAAGCGCCCGTGTCGGTACAATCTAAAATTTCGTTATGGCTAATCGAGATTAAATTGCTTTCTTCGCTATCCAGCCAGATGCCATACGCCGGGCCGCTAATCGTATTTTTATCAACGCTCCCGTCTGCGCCCTTGTACTTAATACCCCAGCCAAAATCGCCGGTAATCTCATTACCGCCGTTAACCGCGTCGCCAATAACATTATTGTCCGCGGCATTAACCACGATGCCGCTGGAATCGGACCCAGCACCGGAAATCGTATTTTTGGAGATTATTGACGCCGAGGATGCCCCGACCCAAATACCGGCATAATTAGTCCCACTAGAAATTCCCGTGATGACATTGCCGGTCACCGTTTGGCCGGTGTTATCTCCGCTACCATAAGCATCCAAAACTATACCGGACTGTCCCGGACTGGTTATTGTATTATTAATAATATTATTATCATCATTGCCATTGGTCGCGCTCACCACAATACCATAAGTGCCGGCGCTAGAAACGGTGTTACCGCTTACCGTGTTTGAACCGACCGCGGAAGCGATCATAATACCCACCGCGCTCGGACTGGTAATAGTACAACCGGAAATCGTCACCTCGCTCGCGTTAGATGTAATTTGGATACCGTTGGTCGCGTTTGTTATGTCCACATTATTAACTGTTAGCTCGGTAGTCGTCGACCCGCCGGTTTGGATGCCATTATTATTAGCGGCATTAACATTTAAATTTTCCAAAGTCACATTGCTGGCTGTAACAATAAAAACACCACCGGTGCCAGGACCGACAACTGTTAATGTCGGATCACCGCTACCATTTACCGGCCCATCAATGGTCACGCTGGCATTACTGATGGTGAGAGAAACGCCGGGAGTGATTGTCCCGATAACGCTAAAATTAATCGAGTGCGAACCGGCGCCGGCGGCGTTAGCATCGGTTACCGCTTCAATAAGCGAACAGTAGCTGCCCAGGCTACATCCGCCCGGACCGTCATTTTCGTTGGTTAAAGTATTAACGGTAAAGGTAGCCGCTTGCGCCGCTGGCGCGAAAAATGGCGACAAGATGCAAATCAATGTGAAAATCAACAAAAAAACGGCAAAATTAACCGCCCTTTTATTAAAAAATCGGTCTAGTTTGTTAATCAATTCCACATTAATCTTGTCCATAGTCGTATAAATTTTATTTTTATTTTATCCTTCTTTAATTTTAGCAAATTTTTTGAATGTTGTAAAGTATTTTTTGAGAAAAAATTAGTTATTTGTCAATTTTATTAATAATTTCCCTTAACTCCTCGGGGGAATAAAACTCAATAACAATTTTGCCGCCGTCCCCGCGCTTTTCAATTTTCACCTTTGTCCCGAGCGCCGATTGTAGTTCTTCTTCTTGCGCGACAAGATTTGGATCTGAATTAATTACGCCTTTTGGTTCACGAATTTTTTTTATTGTCATCTCAGTATCGCGCACCGTAAGCTTATCATCAATAATTTTTTTAAAAAATTTTATTTTTTCCGCCTCGCTCTCTAGCCCGGCCAGAACCTTGGCATGCCCCTCAGAGATTTGACCATTAGCGATCGCCTGTTGTACTTCCTCTGGCAAATCCAAAAGACGCAGAGTATTAGCCACCACTGCTCGGCTCTTGCCTACCTTTTGTGCTGCCTGCTCCTGTGTCAAGCTAAATTCATCAATTAGACGACGGTAAGCCATTGCTTCCTCAATTGAATTAAGATTTTGACGCTGAATATTCTCGACAAGCGCAAATTCTAGTTTTTGCACCTCGGTAATATCGCGAACGATCACCGGCACAGCCGGCAATTCTAGAAATTTGGCGGAACGAAAACGTCGCTCGCCAGCAACCAACTCGTAGCCATCGTCTTTTTTGGTTACGATTAACGGCTGAAGAATCCCGTGCTCGCGGATAGAATTAATCAGCTCTTCCAGCGCTTGATGTTCAAAGTCAGTCCGCGGCTGATGTGGATTAACCACAATCTTATCGAGCGACACCTGAATAATCCGCTCCCCGCCCACGGTTTCATCCGGCGTCAAATCCGACGGCGCGGTAAAGCTCGCGTTGGTTTTTTTGGGAATCAATGAATCCAATCCTCGTCCTAACATAATATTTTAGCGACATGAATGACACTAATAGTCACACGAATGCCACGAATTATTTATTATTCTTTTGGCTTTTATGTATGTTTGCCTAAAATTTACAATTAAACCCAATCTTAGATTACTCGCCTTTAAATATCTGCTAATTTGATAATGATCATCTTTGGTGATAAATTTTTTTCGCCTTACATTCTAAAATTACAAGACCATCTATAAAAAAATCAACTATATTACCATCTACTTTTTGGTTATCAACCACTATGGGTATTCTACATTCTCTCTCATAAGATATCTTATTTATTATCAAAAGTTCTTTAAGTCTATCAGCATGCCGTTTCTCTCTTAAAAACTGACCCAAATCATTATGAGCTTAGAAACACAGCCCTTAAATTTTATATAACAACTCTTTATAAACTATTTCTCCCTTAATAATATTAAAATTGTCTATCTTGTTCGTATTATTCGTGTGTATTCGTAAATTAGTGTCGCTTTACTCTCCATCCAAAATCTCTTTCACTAATCTTTCATACGCCCGCGCGCCCTTAGAAACCGGCTGGTATTCAAAAATAGATTGACCAAATGACGGCGCCTCGGCGAGCTTTACTGTCCTCGGAATTACCGATCGAAAAATCTTATTCGGAAAAAATTGATATAACTGGCTCATTACTTCCTCGGATAATTTATTCCGCTTATCAAACATGGTCAGAACCGCGCCAAGGACATTAAGTTCCGGCTTTAGATTGTCTCTGATTAATTCTATGGTGCTTAGAAGCTGGCTTAAACCCTCAAGCGCGTAATACTCGGCCTGTACCGGAATCAAAATTTCGTTAGCTGCGACCAGACCATTAATAGTAAGGATGCCAAGCGACGGCGGACAATCAATAATAATATAGTCGTAAGCGCCAGTGACCTCTTTTATGGCCTCTGCAAGCTTAAATTCGCGACTCTCCAGAGGTACTAGCTCTACTGATGCCCCTGCCAGAGATAAAGTGGCTGGGGCGATTCTTTTGGTCTTAATCTTCGTAGGCAAAATAATATGACGCATTGGCGCGGCGCCAATAATTGATTCGTAAATTCCCCGCTCTAGCTTCATGTGCTCAATGCCCACGCCCGAGGTGGCGTTCGCCTGCGGATCGATATCTACAAGAAGGACGTATTTTCCCGCCAAAGCCAAACCGGCCGCGACATTTACTGCCGTCGTGGTCTTGCCCACTCCGCCCTTCTGGTTCACCACCGAAATTATTCTCGTCATTGATAATTGCTAAACTTTTATTAGCTATATTATAGTTCTTTCTTGGGACTTTGACAAATTTTTTAAAATAGATTAAAATAGGGCTACCTTTTTTAACCTCAATTTTAGAATAAAACCAGGCCGTGGTGGCGGAATTGGCAGACGCGCACGACTCAAAATCGTGTGGAGTTTCTCCATGAGGGTTCGATTCCCTCCCGCGGCACCAATAAAAATGAAATTATCGCGGGGTAGAGCAGTTCCGCCCAAGGCGGACAGGCCAGTAGCTTAACCTCGAAGCAAGACAAGTAAATCGATATTAAGTTATTCAATTTTTATACAATATTATCGCGGGGTAGAGCAGTCCGGTAGCTCGTCGGGCCCATAACCCGAAGGTCGTCGGTTCAAATCCGACCCCCGCAACAAATGAAATTTAGTTTATTACGGCTGGGTAGCTCAGTGGTAGAGCAAAGGACTCATAAGCCTTGGGTCGTGGGTTCAACTCCCACCCCAGCCACTATAAAACCGCCAAAAAGCGGGTTTTTATTATTAAAAAATTTCTGCTATAATAAAATTGGATTTGTAAATTTATTATTTAATCTTCGCTTTAGTCCATGTTTCTTACCGTCCATGCCGCCGCTGGTCTAGCCATCGGCAAAAATATCAACAGCGTCCCTCTAGCTTTTATCCTTGGGGTGGTTTCTCATTTTATTCTGGATATTATCCCCCACGGCGATCGCGGACTTTTTAATAGATTAATTCTATTTAAAAATGGCGTCCAAAGAATCTTTATGATTATTTTTACCGACGCTACCCTTCTTGCGATTTTCCTTCTTTTTGTTTATGTCTCCTCGCCGCAGAATCAGCTCGCGGCTATTACTGCGGGTATCCTCGGCGGTATTGTGCCAGACCTCTTGAATGCTTTGTCTATGATTTATAAGAAAAACCGTCTCGCGAAAATATATTTTCGGCTTCACTTTTTCCTCCATGAAGAGCTGGTTGATGACAATATTTCCTTTAAAAAAGGTTTATTTGTCCAGTTTATTTTTGCCACCGTCTTTTTGATTATCTTTATCGTACAAAACAATACTCTCTAGAAACAAAAAAATCCGCTTCTCTCTGACGCGGCTTTTTTATTTAAATTTTATTCACGGCAAAAATTTTTACCCCGCCTATTCCCATCGATAATTCTTAAACGCCCAGGCGATAATTGCTTTTGCGTCCTGGAATCTCGTCTCATTACTATTACTACCGAGGACCACGGCAATCAAATTTTGTTTATCTTTTCGAACTTCGGTTGCGAGACAATACCCCGCGTCGGTGATTGATCCGGTCTTGCCGCCGATAATAGTATAAGGATTTTTATTAAGATAACTATCAATTAACCAGTTGGTCGAGTGCCAATGCGCTGTTCTTTCCTCTGGCGTCGCGATCTTCACCGTGTATTCACTCCGACTAGTAGCATCCTTAATATCTCTATTGGTGAGCGCGGTAGCAAGTATCGCCGCGATCTCGCTCGCCGTTGATTGATTCTCAGAGCTAAGACCGGTCGGCTCCGCAAAAGTCGTCTTAACAAGGCCGAGATCATGAGCTTTCTCATTCATTTGAGCTACAAAATCGCTTTCAGAAAGTCCGGTTGATCGGGCCAATGCTGCCGCCGAGCTGTTAACCGAGCCGATAAGCATCGAGTAAAACAGATCTCTTACTTTTACCTTCTCGCCAGTTTTGAATATATAAACATTTCCCTCGCGCCAATCGGCCGACGAGATCTCGACTTCTTTATCCCAGCCCGGATTATTGTCAAGAAAAACCAGGGCTGTCATAAGTTTTGTCAAACTAGCAATTGCCCTTGACTGCTCTGAATTCTTCTCCCAAAGGATCTTCCCGCTCCTTTCATCAACCACGATCCCGCTTTCGGCCGTCATTTCCATGCCTAGACTATTTTCATTTATCTTTTTTGGTTCAAGATTTTTATCCTCGCTCAATTTCAATTGGCCAGACGAGTCAGAGCTGCCACCGACCGGCTGAACTTCCATTTTCTCGCGACTCAGATTAAGATGATTACTAAAATTTCCGGCGGTACTCGTCGAGTTGTTTAATAGGTTCGCGAATAACAAACTAATTATTAACTGGGTTATCATCTTCGATATTTAAAAGTTTTTGTAAATTCTCGTTGGCATTCAGCTTATCATAATCCGGTAATTCGGTTAATTCATTAACACCAAGGTATTTCACCATATCAATTGTCGCCTGATATAGCGTGCCGCGCGCTTTATCCTCTATAATTTCGACAAGGCCGCGAATCATCAGATTGCGCAGAATCAAACTACAATTTACTCCCCTAATCAGCTCAAGCTCGGCTTTGGTCATCGGCCCGCGATAAGCCACGACGGTCAGAGTTTCTATCGACGGTCGAGTCAGCTCGCCGGTAAATTCGTCTTTGATAAACTCTTGAATAACCTTACGATTATCACCGCTCGTCGTCATCTGTACTTGTTGGCCATTCTTGACCAATTCAATTCCACGCCCCTGATCCACATATTCTTTGGCTAGCTCCGATATAGCTTTTGCCACCTCCTCTTTGCTACTCTTCAGAAACTCCGCCACCTTACTCATCATTAATGGTCGAGGAGAAATAAACAATAAACTTTCGATCTTTGAACTTAATGTACTCGGCATATTTAATTAAAAAAATTTTTTAATTATTAACATTTTAATATTTAACCACCCCCTATATCCTACTAATTTACGAATTTATACGAATATACGAATTCTGTTCCCTGTGGCATAAAATTTTTGAACCTTAAGGCTAAACTAAAACGCAAGACGGACTTAAAAATAATATTAGTAAAATTAGTAAAAAATTAGTACATTAATAGGGTTCTAAACCTTTTTAATCACTATTTCCTCAAATAATTCTCCTTGGTCGACAGTTACCACCCGTTGCTTCACTAGTTCAAGCACCGCGAGGAAATTAACGATTACGTCGGTCCTGCCTCGGCTGCCGCCCAGCATTTCTCGAAAATTTAAGATGGCTTTATTATAGATCATCTCTCGAATATTTTTAATCCTTTCTTCCAAACTGACGACTTTTTCCAATTTTTTCTCCGGCAACTTGACCACCGGCTCAATCTTTTTGAGGACATCCATAAAAATATCCCGCATCTTGCCGGCGGTCAGCCGCGGTGGCGGCGCAAATTCCGGCGCAATTCCTGAGGGCAATTTTTCTCGACTGTAAGCAAAGCGTCGCTGCAGAATCATTTTATTAATGACCTTTGAGGCCTCGAGAAATTCTTTATAGAGTTTTAACTGGGTCTCCAATTCCGCCCCCGCCGCTTCATCTTCTACCACCCCAGGTAAAAGCGCCTTGGATTTAATCAGAAGTAATTTAGCCGCTATAACCAAAAAATCGGCTAGATCTTCCGGCTTAAGATCGGCCCGATCAAGACAAGCTAGGTACTGATCCGTGACAGTAGCAAGAGAAATTTGAGCGATATCTAATTTCTCTCCCTCGATTAGCTGCAACAATAAATCCAACGGACCTTCAAATTGGTCGATTTTTATTTCCCGCATTATTTCTTTCTCTTTTTAGTTTTTTTAACTGTCTTGGCTTTCTTTGGCTTTTGGATTTTGTACCCAGACGGCTTTACAAAACTGCCCAGCTTCGCCTCTTCTAATTTAACAAAATCCTTGGATTTCAACCGCAAGCTCTCCGTAAAGCTGCCGGCGTTCACAATCATCTTTTCCGCCTTGAGAAAACTTTTATCCACCCAGGTTTCCACCTTATGGAGCGCGCCGAAAGGAGTGAGCCCGCCCAGCTTAACTTTAAAAACCTTAATCATAATTTCTTCCTTCGGCAACTCCACTTTTTTTACCTTGAGAGCCGTCTTCAATTTTTTGAGATCGAGATTATAGTGCGCCGGGATAACCACGATCGCGTAGTCCTTATCGGCTTTAACAAGAAGCGTCTTCGCGATTTTGCGAAAATCCTCTCTTAGTGTCTGCGCCAAATCATGCGCGGTAAAAATCTTCCGGTGCGGCACCACCTCATACTTGATCAAGCTTTTATCGAGATAATTGGTCACTTTTTTGGGAATGGACATAGGTTTTTATTGTCATTACGAGGAGCGACGAAGGAGCGACGTGGCAATCCCGTGTTTAATATGATTTGCGACGGGATCCCCACACCCCTTCGGGGCTCAGGATGACAGTATTATTTTTTATATTTTTAATTTTAGCTGATTCCCTAACATCTTCCGTGTCTCCTTCTTGCCCGTTGGCGTCAGCCGAATTTCCCGAACAAACCACTTCTCCGCCGTTTTAGTCCCGTAGCCAACAACCAGCCCGTGCGCGATCAGCCGGTCAACGCTTTTGGTAACAATGTTCACCTGGTCAGCACTCTTTGGCGAATTTTTACGGTTATTGTAAAAGTCAACCAATTTATTTCGGTTTAGCTTCTTCCCCTCCAAATAGCACTGCTTCAAAATGTATTTTTGCAGGACGGACAGGGGCATAAACTGACTTAATTATTATATTATTAAATTGCCAAATTGTTAAATTATCATTTTACCTCCCGATTAACAAACTTCTTCAAGTCGTCAACCGTACTCAAAAATTGCGCCGGAAAAATAATCGT
>Ga0172371_10010513_pt1 | contig 12494 bp, 7 predicted proteins | sample Lak12m_FD_114543 | JGI IMG/M metagenome (GOLD analysis project Ga0172371, IMG submission 114543) | Freshwater microbial communities from Kabuno Bay, South-Kivu, Congo - kab_022012_12m | ecosystem: Environmental > Aquatic > Freshwater > Lake | place: Democratic Republic of the Congo: South-Kivu... | reverse complement strand
GATGCCGCGGCCGCAGATACGCGCCGTTGTAATTGCCTTGGTCGCCGGCATGGAACGACGTGAATTCCGGGATGATCGGTCCGGCCAGCTGCTTGCGGGCCAGCTGCTCGTAGGAAGTGTTGTAGAACTCGGTGATCTCGCCGGTCAATCTCAGGTCAGCGGCCGGCTGGTTCGCGCCGTGGCACGAAACGCACTTGGCGTCGAACACCGGCTGGATATCGGCGGGGTAGTGAATGACTTGACCCGCCAGGCCGTCGCCGCCGTTCTCGGCCAAGTCGCAGGGCTGCGGCTGCGGCACGCTGGGCGCCCGCAGCAAAGCCCGCGGCGTCGTGGTTGCCTCGTCCGACGTCGTCCGGCTGGATTGACCGTGACAGCCCGTACACGAGCGGACCTCGCCGGCGGCGTAGTTCACATACGTCCGCTCGCGCTGGATCTCGCGGAAGTCCTGATCCAAGGCCTGGTAGAAAATGCTCCGGTTGGCGGGCACGACGAAATGGGCCGAGCCGTCGGCTTCCACGGGCACCACGCCCCACTGGACGCGCGGCCACAGGGCGCCCTTCCAGCTGGAACTGCTCAGCGACGGGTTCCAGCGCCGGCCCGTCGACCAGTACCGCGGCAGCGCCTCGTTGATCCGCAGCCACTTGACCGCTCCCGGCTCGACGCCCTCCATCCCCTGGTACACGTTGCTCAAGATGCATACGGCCTGGTTGCTGGCGGCGTATTGGGGATCGCGAACGCTTTCCAAAACGGGCGGAACCCGCCGCGAGACCACCGGCACGGGATGCCAGCAGGACAGCTGGGGATCGGCATGCACCAGCCGATGACGGCCGTCGATATCCAGCAGGTACAGGGCATAGGCGTTGGGAACCTCTTTGTAGTGATCCGCCGGATTGACTTTGTACGAGACCAGGAACTCGCGGTCGCTGACGGGAAACGGGTGCGTGTACAGCGGGCCTTGCTGGCCGTTGCGGTCGTGGACGTAGCTGCCGTCCTTGGTCAGGAAATGCCAGCCGGGTTCCGACCGCCGGGCAATGAACACGTGCGGCGTGAGGTTGACCACCGGATACCGCGGGTCCCACTGGACGTAGCCGGGCTCGTTGGGATCTAATCCGCGCTCGCGGACGCCCAGGCCAAAGTCGACCAGCAGGATGGCGCCCAGGCAGCCGCCTTGCGGAAAGTGGCACGTCCCCACGCACACGAAGCGATGATTATCGCCCGGCAGGGGCTGGGGATACATGTAGACGGTGGTGTCGTCGTCGGCCAGACCGTACAGCTCTTGCGGCCGGCTGCCGTCGGGGTTCATGGCCCAGACCGTCTTGGCGACCCGGGCGCCTTTGTCGATGTATTCCCAGCGGTGATACATGACGCGGCCATCGTCCAGCACCACCGGGCAGAACTCGCTGACCGGACTGCGCGTCAACTGCTCGACGTGCGTGCCGTCGGCATCCATGCGGTGCAAGCCCGGAGCGACCAGGTGCCCTGAGCCGCCGCACAGCACGGTGTGCTCGCTGCGCGTCGACGAGAAGATGATCTGGCCGTCCGGCAGGTAACACGGATGGATATCGTCGGTATGCCACGAGGGGTGCCAGCGGGCCACCTTCTCCGCCTCGTCCGCCGGCGGGAAGGAAACCTGCCGCAAGCCCGTGCCGTCCAGGTTCACCTCCCAGATGCGGAAGCCGGCGCCGGGGTTCTCCCGAAAATCAAACACGACTTTCTGGGCATCGAACGACAAGCTGTGCTTGCCGATGAACCCCTGCCCGCCGGGCAGGTTGGCGGCTGTCACTACGGGTCGCTCGGCCCGGGTCCGCAGGTTGTAGATGTAGATCCCGTTTTCCGGCAGGAAGCGGTCGGGACTGGTGCCGTTGTTGATGTCCGTGTAGTAGTGGTCCGACGAGTACGGCTTGCGTTTGATGAACACGATTTCGTCGCAGCCCAGGGCGTCCGGATCGATCGGTTCCGCCGCCGGCGCGGGGAGGCTGGGTACCGGCAGGCTGGGCACCGCAGCATTCGAGTCCGTCGTCGCGGGCTCGACGGCCACTGCGGATGGCGTGGATGCTCCCAGCACGACGGCGGCGAGCATGACCGCCATCACCGCTGAACAGAGAACGAGTTTTCGGTCCGGCATGGCTGCTCCTCTTCAGAACAAGGAAGGCGGGCGGGTTTCCGGTAGCTTGCCCCCGATTGTACCCCAAGGCGCCGCGGCAAGCCAGATACACTGACGAGAGCTGGCATGGCGGGCTTCGAGAAGGGGCCCCGGGGCGACGTGGGAGAGTCAGGACGACGCGGCCCGCAACCGGTGGCGGAGTTCGGAAGCCAGGAAGAACGAACCGGCGATGCAGATCAGGTCATCGTCCGCCGCCAGGGAGCGGGCCGATTCCCAGGCGGCGGACGAGTTGTCCCGGACCAACAGCCGGCATGTGTCCACCGCTTGCTCGGCCAGCACCCGCTCGGCCTTGGCCGCGAGTTCATTCGGGTCGGCGGCTCGCGGATTGTCCTGAAAGCGGGTCAGGACGGCCACGTCGAATTCGGGCAACAGCGGCCGAAACATGGCCGTCACGTCCTTGTCCTGGCTGGCGGCGAAGACCAGGATTCGCCGCCGTGCTGCGGTCCGCGGATAGCTTTCCCCGATGACCTCGATCAGGGCCCGGGCGGAAGCGACGTTATGGGCCGAATCCAGGATGACCGTCGGCCGCTGCTGCAAGACCTCGATTCGGGCCGGCATGTCCACGCACGCCAAGCCGCTGCGGATCGAGTCTTCCGTCACCCGCCAGCCGCGTTGCCGCAGGCGGCCCAACGTCGCCACGGCGACTGCCGCGTTGGCCGCCTGGTGCCGTCCCATCAAGCCGGTCCGCAGCTGTCCCAACTCGCCGTGCCCGCCGGCGCCGTCCTCCCAATAGTCGAGTTCGGACCAACCGTGCGACCAATTCGCGGACGCTCTCGTGCCTGGCTCGGGCGGATGCGTGCCGCGATAGCGGTAGCCAAAGTGCTGGCCGACGACAAAGCAGTCGCACCCGTGGCGGGCGGCCGTGTGGCGAATCACGGCCAGGGGTTCGTCCTCAGTCACCCCGGTCACCACCGGCGCGCCGGGCTTGATGATCCCTGCTTTTTCGCCCGCGATGGCCGCCAGAGTATGGCCCAGTTGGCGCATGTGATCGAAACTGATGCTCGTGATCACGGCCACCTCGGGCCGGCAGATATTCGTCGAATCCAGGCGGCCGCCCAAGCCGACTTCGAGCACGGCGGCGTCCACCTGGCGGCTGGCAAAGTGCAACAAGGCGGCGGCGGTGGTGATCTCGAAGTACGTCGGGCCGGGCTGGCCGTTGCCGCGGACTTCGGATTCCCGATCCAGCGAGTCCACCACGGGGCGAACCCGGCGGAGAAGTTCGACGAATTCGTCGCCCCCGCACCGCTGCCCGTCGATCTGCAGCCGCTCTTCGACGCACTCCACATGCGGCGAGATGTACAAGCCCGTACGGTAGCCGGACGCAGTCAGCACGGCGGCGATCATCGCCGAGGTTGAGCCTTTGCCCTTCGTCCCCGCGACGTGCACGACCGGATAGCGGTGCTGCGGATCGCCCAGGCGCGAAGCCAGCTCCCGCATCCGATCCAGGTTCAGCCCACGCGAGCGATACGGCAGCCGATCGGCGCGTTCATAATCGATCCGGCCGAATAGGTAGGCGAGCGCCGAGTCGTGGTCGTCAATGTGCGGAGAACAAGCCATAACGCGTGGTCCTGGAGAATTCGCGAGCGGGGCCTCCGCCGGGCTCAAGTTGCCGTGTCGTCTGCCTGGACCGGCGCGGCAGCCAGGGCGACTCGATACCGCCAGCGCACGGTACACGGCACGTCTAGTGTACCCAAGTCGGCGACGATCGACACGCGATTGCCGCGGACTTCCATCCGGACCGGATAGCGTCCGTCCGGTGCCTCGCCGGTCATGATCAAGTCGACACCCGCCGCGACGCGCAGGCGGACGCAAGACGCCGACAACGCCTCCAGCGGGTAATCCGCCCGATAGCTGCTGCCCAGCCAGAGCGGCGGCTGGTGAACGCGGCAGGCGACGTCGAACGTCAAGCTGAGCGCGGTCGGGTCGGTCTCGACGCTCTGCGACCAATGGCTCTTGCCGGCCATGCCGACCGCCAAGCCCATCTGGCGGCCGTGGGCAGCTGGCTCCAGGCTGCACTGCTGCAGCGGGGGGCTGGCGGGCCAGGGGTCCCGGTCGCGGCCCAATTCACTGCGCAGGCAGATGCTCGCCTGCGGACCGGCGACATATTCGATCCCGTGCCCGTACCGGTCCTCGTCGCGCTGCCAGACCACCCGTAGTCCGCGTCCGTCCCCGTCCAGGACTTGCAGGACGCGCGGCGGAGCCTCAGTCGTCGTCACTGTCGGCCACCTTTGCCGGCGCTTGGTCCTGTCGGACCCGCCAGCGCAAGTACGAATCGAGAAACCCCTGCAGATTGCCGTCCAGGACGCTGTGAAAGTTCCCCATGCTGTAGCCGGTCCGCGAATCCTTGACACGCTGGTCGGGATGCAGGAAATAGTTGCGGATCTGGGAGCCGAACCCGACGCGAGCCTGCTTCTGGTACTTGGCCGCCTGCTCCGCTTCGCGTTTTTCTTCCTCCATCCGAGCCAGTCGGGCCCGCAGCATTTTCCAGGCGGTGGCCCGGTTCTTGTGCTGGCTGCGCTCGTTCTGGCACTGCACGACGATGCCCGAGGGGAGATGCGTCAAGCGGATCGCGCTGCTGGTCTTGTTGACATGCTGGCCGCCGGCGCCGCTGGCTCGGAACACGTCCTCCCGGACGTCTTTTTCGGCCACCTCGATGTCGATGTCGTCCCGCACCTCCGGCGACACGTCGACCGCCGCAAAGCTGGTCTGCCGCTTGCCTTCTGCGTTGAACGGACTGATCCGGACCAGTCGGTGCATGCCCGTCTCGCCCTTGAGAAATCCGTAGGCCATCGGGCCGCGGACGGCGATCGCGGCGCTGCTGATCCCCGCCTCTTCGTTGTCGTTCCGGTCCAGCAGGGCGGCTTCGTAGTCGTTTTTCTGAGCCCACTGGAGGTACATGCGGAGCAGCATTTCCGCCCAGTCCGCCGCGTCGGTGCCGCCGTCGCGGGCGTTGATCGTCAGGATCGCGCCGCAATCGTCGTGAGGGCCGTTCAGCAGGGCGCGCAGTTCCAATTCCGCCAACCGCTGTTCCGCCCGGTCAATCTCGGCCAGGACCTCGGCGACCAGCGACTCGTCCTCGTCGGCCAACTCCAGCAGCGCGTCGAGATCGCCGACGCCGCGGATCAAGTCCTCCAGGGGAGCCAGGATGGACTTCAGCGACTTGAGTTGGGCGACCACGCCCTGGGCTCGCTCCTGGTTGTCCCAGAAGCCGGGGGCGGCCATGCGCGTTTCGATGTCGGCAACCTGTTTTCGCTTGTTGTCGTGGTCAAAGACTGTCTCGAAGCTGGACCAGCCGCTCTTGAATCGATTTCACGCGTTCGATGACTTGCGATTCCATATCTTCCCCACCGTGTTCGTTCCAGCTAGCTTCGAGACTACCAGCCATGTATCCTGCACGCGGTTGATATTGGCTCGTTTAACCGCGACCCAACGGGGAGCGCGCGGGAAACTCGCTCCCCGTTGGGTCGCGGTTAAACGACGATCGACGAACGTGCCATCCTCAACCGCGTGGCGTATATCTTATCGGCAAACGGTCCCAAATGAAAAGGGGCCGCCGGCAGGCCGCCGGCAAAGGGGCTGTTTGCGCGCCCGGCCGGTTGCCGATCGCGAGCCACCAGCCTACACTTCCGACACAGCCCCGGGGCGATGACACGTCGCCGCCGTTGCAGGTTCCGTGGTTCGAGGCCAGGCAAGTTTTCCATGACCCGAGTCGTCTTGGCGATGTCCGGCGGCGTCGACAGCAGCGTCGCCGCCCATTTGCTGCGGCAGCAGGGGCACGAGGTCATCGGGGTCTTCATGCGGCACGGCGTCCACTCGCCAGGGGCCGCCTGTGCGGCCGGAGCAGGCCCCGCGTTGCTGCCTGTGGCCGCGGGCCGCGCGGATCGCAAGCAGGGCTGCTGCAGCGCCGCCGACGCCGCGGACGCGCGCCGCGTCGCCGATCGCCTGGAGATCCCCTTCTACGCTCTGGATCTGCAGGAGGAATTTGCCCGGATCATCGACTATTTTGTCGCCGAATACACGAGCGGCCGGACGCCCAACCCGTGCGTGATGTGCAACACCTGGTTGAAATTCGGCAAGCTGTTTGACTATGCCGACAGCGTCGGAGCCGAGTTCGTCGCCACCGGGCATTACGCCCGCCTGGTTGCCACCCCCGGCGCGAACGTCCCGCAACTGTGCCGCGGCGTCGATGCGTCCAAGGACCAGACCTACGTCCTGTTCGGGATCGAGCGCCGCCTGCTGCGGCGGATGCTGCTGCCGGTGGGCGAATACGAAAAGCCGCAGATTCGTCAACTCGCCGGCCAGCTGGGGCTGCGCGTGGCCGACAAGCCGGACAGCCAGGAGATCTGTTTCGTCACGACCGGCGAGCACGACCAGTTCGTGCGGCAGCACCGCGCCGCGGACATCGATACCTCGGGCGAATTGGTGAGCGTCGATGGACGAGTGCTCGGGCGGCACGCGGGGATCGAGAGCTTTACCATCGGCCAGCGCCGCGGACTGGGCGTGGCTCTGGGCCAGCGGGCCTTCGTCGTGCGGATCGAGCCCGACACGCGGCGCGTGGTCATCGGCGGGCGTGAGGACTTGGCCCGGCGGACGCTGACCGCCGAGCGCACGAACTGGCTGGCCGACCCGCCGGCGGGGCCGTTTCGTTGCCAGGCCAAGATCCGCTACAACGCCCCTGCGGCTCCGGCCACCGCGGAGGTCCTAGTCGAAGACCGGCTGGCCGTCCAGTTCGACGAACCGCGGTACGGGGTCGCGCCGGGGCAAGCGGTCGTCTGCTATGACGGCGACCGCGTCTGGGGCGGCGGCTGGATCGAATCGTGATCTCAGCTGTCTTTGCGGATCTGGACCTGCAGCGCCCCCAGCATCTGGGTCACCTGGCTTTCCTTGCGATCGATGAAGGGGACGTTGTCCAGGATGATGGGCTTGCGGTCGTCGCTGGAGTGCAGGATCAAGCGGCCGGAGCGCAGCAGGAAGTACTCGAACACATCGTTGATTTCCTTTTCGATGCGCATATTCGGCGCGGAAAGCCGCTCCAGATTCGAGAGAATTCCGTGGTGATGCAGCAATTCGTTGGGGCGGATTTCCCAGTAGTCGAAGCGGATCGAGACGAAGACCGCCAGGTAGATCGCCGTGATCACGATCGCCACACCCCAGTAGAACGTGGCGTTGGCCGCGGGGTGCAACTGGTCCAGCGTATCTTTCAGAAACGGCACGATTCCCGGCTTGAATGTCACCAGCAGGATGAAGCCCATGACGATCGCGACGACGAAGAAAAACAGGGTCAGCGAGGTGGTGCGGGGGAAATCAAAGGCCAGGATCACCAGGTTGACCGCCATGACGCCGAGAAAAATCTCCGCGACCATCACCGCCCCGCGGCCGGGTACCTGATCGCCGGCCCCGCCCAGGACGTGCATGGCGATCGCCGCGCCAATCGAGGCGAGCAGGATCGGGTACAGCAGGATGACCTTGGGGTAGGGCACCAGGAAGATGCTGGACGGGGGCTGGGACGCCGGTTTTTCCGCAGGCGGAGAGGCTTTCTCGGCCGGCGGAGGTGGCATTTTGGGGGCCGGGGTCGAGGGGGCGGCCGGTTGGACTTCGTCGGGCATGCGTGGCTCCTTGTGCGTTGGTGGAGGCGGGGCGGCACACCGCCGTGGCCTGGAAATTTCCCGCCGATCTTGCTCCACCGCTGATTTTACGGCAGGGCTGGAGGAAAAAGCAACGGCGTGACAACCCGTCTACCGGGGAGAACTAGCGTCGCTCCTCCGCTGGTTTTGTCGGGCTGGAAGGGCTACACTAGATACCGGATGCAGACTCCCGGACCTGGCGGCGCGGAGAACGGATGGATCAGGGGCAGGAACGCCCCGCCGCGGCGGCACGGCAAGGGGCCATCTCGTAAGGGTGATGCCATGTCCCAGCCAACCTCGACTAATGCGACGCCGGTTCCTCACACGCCGGGCTGGCAAAAGAGTGCCTCGCCGGGTGAACTGGCGCCGGATGCGGACTCGGCCAGGCTGCGTCTTTCCGAAGTCGATGAGGTTCTGTTCCCCGTCGCCCCCACGACGTTGAAGGACACCGGAGTCGATCTCGATGTGCTGTTCAACCTGGCGCTGAAACTGGCCTGCCTGACCCCGAATTTCGACACCGAGTGGGCCACCCGGCAGCTGCGTTTGCCGCTGGCTTTGACGGCCGAGTTGCTGGAGGAGATGCGGATTCAGAAGCTGCTGGAAGTGCTGGGCGGCGCCGGCCCGTTCACCTACCGCTATCGCGTTACGCAATTGGGCCGCGAGCGGGGCGAGTGGCTGATGGCGATCTCCGGGTACGTGGGGCCCGTCCCCGTCTCGCTGTCGGACTATACCGAGATGCTCCATCGGCAATTGCCGCGGCTGCCGGACGCGACGCCCACCTCGGTCGCCAACGCCTTGGCCGATCTGGTGCTGCCGGACACGACCGCCGAACTGGCGGGCCTGGCCGCGCTGTCCGGGCGGAGCCTGTTCCTGTACGGACCGCCGGGCAACGGCAAGACGTCGCTGGGCCGCCTGCTGCATCAAGCGCTGCCGGGCGGGCTGTGGGTCCCGTACTGCATTGGCGTAGAGAATCAGATCATTCGCGTGTTCGACCGCCAGTGCCACCGGGATGCCACGGAGGACTTGCCGGACGAAGTCACGCGGCGGCATGACGAGCGGTGGGTGTACGTCCGGCGGCCGTTCATTCTGGTCGGCGGCGAATTGACCTTGGAGGATCTGGACCTGATCTACGATTCCGCCCGCCGCTATTACGAAGCGCCGCTGCACTTTAAAGCCAATGGAGGCATCTTCTTGCTGGACGATTTCGGCTGCCAGCGGACCCCGCCCAATACCTTGCTGAACCGCTGGATCGTGCCGCTGGAGCAGCATGTGGATTACCTGGCGCTCCGCACCGGCCAGCAGATCCAGGTCCCCTTCCGCAGCCTGCTGGTCATTTCCACCAACCGCGATCCGGACGAGGTCATTTCCCCGGGGTTGTTGCGACGGATGGGATATCGCGTCCGGGTGGGCGATCCGTCTCCGCAGGATTACGCGCTGGTGTTCACGCGCTACGCCGCCCGCTGTGGACTGGACGCCTCGCCGGAATTGATCGCCTGGCTGCTGGCTCGCTACCAGGCCGAGCAGCGGCCGCTGCACAGTTGCGAGCCGCGGGATCTGATCGAGCGCGCCCGCGACATCTGCCGCTATCGCGGCTGGCCGATGCTGCTGACGCAAGAGGTCCTGGCCCATGCGTGGAAAGGCTATTTCGGCAGCGATGGCCGCGACAACCGCCCGGCCTTGGGAGGCGGCGGCAGCTGACCGCGCGCACGACGCGGCCGTGCTCAACGCGCCGTTTTCCCTGCTAGTCCCTCGCCGGGCTTGCGGCCGTGAACTGGAAGGTGCGCCAATACGCCTGATCCGTGGCGTAGGGATCGATCGGCGCATCGGCGGGCAGGTCGGCCGGGAGGATGCCGAACAACTGCATCTCGCGGAGGTAGTAGCGGTTGGGGCGGAAGCCGGGCATGTCAAACCGCTTCTGCTCGCCCAGTCGCCGCGCGGCGTCCTCGATCCGGGCGAGGATCGCCTGATAGTCCTGGTCCGCGGTATCCGGGAATATCGCCTGGCCGCACCGCTGGAGTCCGCCGGCGGACTTGGCCAACGGGGCCCGCAGGAACAGGGATTGGGCCGGCCGGTCGAGGTTGCACAGGGCCTGGTACAGGGGCGCCTCGCCCAATTGGAAATAGGCCAAGTGCCGGATCAGGATGATGTCGTCGATCCGTTCCAGCAGCGGCTGAGGCGGCTCCTGACGCCCGAACTGGAAATAGAAGGCGTCCTGCTTCACGTTGCGGTACGAAGGCTTGGTCGCCTTGTGGCAGCCGGCACAGCGGGCGATCACGATCTCGTCGGGAAAATCGACCGGGAACATCCCGCTGCCCAGGCAGGCGTAGGTCCCGCTGTAGGTCGCGCCGGAATCGATCCACGTGCGGACCGTGGCCCGCTCGCGAGCGGAAACCTGGACGCCGTAATGCTCGCTTGCCAGGCACGTCAGCAGGCGGCTGGCCGAACTGCCGATCGCCCGCGGCGGCCGGTTGCCCGGACCGTTGCGACCGTCGACCACCAGGGACTTGCTGAACATCGTCCAGTAGGCCGTCGAGTAATACGGCGTCCGGTCGCCGGACAGGTTGATCTCGCCGTCGCCGCGGTCGTGGTTGTGGCAGCGGACGCAATGCCGGTCGAGGATCGGCTGGACGTCTCGAGGAAAATCGAGCACGTCGGGCAGGTCCGCGTACGGCTCGATTTGGCTGGGGGGCCGTTGCATCGCGTCCAGCAGGCCGCGCTCGCGCAACTGGGGCGAGCGGGTCCGCGGCTCGTGACAGCCGACGCAGGACGTCGTCTCGCCGGGCTGGACGGTGACGAAGCTCTGCATCCGCTTGACCGACATCTCGTCCTGGTCCAAGGCCACGAAGAACAGCGACCGCAGGGCGGGGGCCTCGAAGTAGGCCGAGCCGTCGGGTTCCACCGGCACGGTCCCCAGGACACGCTGCAAGGTGAACGAGCCGCCGACCGTCAGCGGCTCGGAGCCGCCGGAGAAGTTGGCCGGCTTGGGCAGCTGTTCCAGCACCAGCAGTTTCTTGATTTCGCCCCGCGCGACGCCGGCCATGTTGCGGCCTTCGTAGACGTCGGCCAGAACCAAGCGCCCACCGGCTGGCACGGGGGCCAAGCGGCTGGGCAGGATCCGCTCCCGCGGCCGGGCCTGCAGCGGCCGCGGCTCGTGGCATTGCCAGCGACCGCCGCTGGTTTCCGGAGCGTAGACCAGTTCCGTGCTGCCGTCCCCGCTCAACCAGTGAATGCCTTTGTTGTCGGCGACCAGGAACCGGTCTTCGGCCAGGGGGTACGGGTCGCGGTACGTCGCCGCGCCGATCCGGCGGGCCATCTGCATGTCATCCGGTCCGCGGCTGGGATCGACGACCGTCACGTAGCCCATGTGCTCGCCGAGCCCGTGCCCGGGCGAGAACGACGCTACGATCTTGTCGGTCTGGGGAATCGGCTTGGCGTCGATCATGACGTAGCCCGGATACTGGTTGCCGAAGTAGACCATCACGCCCGTCCCGTCGGGGTTGATCGACCACAGGTGATGGTACAACAGCTGGTTGCGGTCCACGTATTCCCAGCGCATGTACAGCACGCGGCCGTCGGGCAGCATCCACGGCGTGTTCTCCTGTTCCGCGTTGTTGGACAGCATGCGGATGTCCGTGCCGTCCGCGTTGCAGCGATACAGCGTGGCGACCTGGGTCTTCCAGCACGGCACGAAGCGGTGGCAGCGGCTGGAGCAGAAGACGATCGAGCCGTCGGGCGTATAGATGGGTTCGAGATCGTTGTCGGGTCCGTCCGTCAGCTGCCGGAGCTGCATGCCGTCCACGTTGATCTCGTACAGGTGGTACGTCGTCGTGCCGCCCCGGCGGTACGAAAACAGGATCTTCTGCCCGTCGTAATGCACGTTCGGGTCGCGGACGCCGCCCGTCGGATCGTCCAGCAGCACGGTCAGCTGCCGCGTCCGCAGGTTGTAGCGGCACAGCCGGCCGCCCTCGCCGAAGGCGTACTTGAAATAGTCGAGCGCAGCGGGCGTCGAGGCCGGCGCGTAATGGCCCGCGTAGCCGTCCGAATAGTGCCCGAAATTGCCGTACCAGTGATCCTGACCGGACACCCGCTGGGCAAAGACGATTTCCGCGCAATCGTCCGCTGATTCAGCAAGCGCCTGAGCAGGCAGCCCCGCCAGTGCCAGCGCCCAAGCGACGGCCAACCCCGCGCTCACCCTGCGCAGGCCCAGGCCTGTGCGTTGGCCAGCCACAACCGATATGCGAACCGCGCTCACCGTGCGTCAATCCTCTCCTGGCGAATGTTCCAACGGTGTTTGCCTGGCCTGCCGAGGTCCGCCGCGACTTGCTGCGTTTTGCCGCCGCGTGCCGCGCTCCGCCGCAGCGTCACCCCGGTGCCGAGCATCAGGCCGGCGAGCACCAATACCGCCGCCCAACGGGCGTAGACCGACCAGGGCACGGGCGCGCCGCCTAGTTCGGCGCTGATCACCTGGCCCGCGGGCAAGAGGCCGGGGGCGGACTGGAACAGCTGCTCGTCCGGCGAGTCGCCGGACGCCGGGGGCAAGTTGCAGGCGGCCGCCTCCCGGCCGGCGTGCTTGATGCGGACGCGAACCGATTCACACGGCGCGTCCAGCGGCCGCTGCCAGACACCGGCCAAGGCCGCGGCCGGCACGGCGTACGTGAACCGCAGCCACTGCGGTCCGGGAGTCCACGGAAGGCTGGTGACGAGTT
>Ga0172371_10010509_pt1 | contig 12496 bp, 7 predicted proteins | sample Lak12m_FD_114543 | JGI IMG/M metagenome (GOLD analysis project Ga0172371, IMG submission 114543) | Freshwater microbial communities from Kabuno Bay, South-Kivu, Congo - kab_022012_12m | ecosystem: Environmental > Aquatic > Freshwater > Lake | place: Democratic Republic of the Congo: South-Kivu... | reverse complement strand
GAGATACCCTGATGGGTTCAGCCCTGATTCTCGAAGCCACTTTCCTCAAATCTCCCTCTCCATGCTTGGAGAGGGCCGGGGTGAGGATGTGAGAGTGGCTTCGAGGTCTTGGGTATGTGAACCGGATAATTCCGTAAAAGAATACTACCGAAATGGCAGGATGGGCAAGGATCTGACATCGTTGTCGAAGAATTGGGAAGACTGCGCCCTCTCTCCACCGGTCTGGCCAAGAGAATTATGTCTGTTGCACGAATTTCCATCCGCGTGTCGGTCCACTTCATGGCGACAGATCCCCCCACTTTTGTCAAAAAAAGCGGGCGAGAGTGGATTTGAGAATTCGAAAAGCCATTGCCTTTGGTTGCCACTGCAACTACAGGGGAAGGACTTCATGCGTACCGACGAAGGCACGGTCGCAATACCAAGCGCGCTGCTTGGGCACAACCGTGCGGTCTTGTCGCTCGATCCAGCCGGCCCGTCACGGGAGTTGGGCGGCAAATAGGTATCACCAGCAGGAGAGTTCCCAGGCCGTCGTACTATTGTCCCGCAAACAACGGTAGGATAGGCTGATTGTTCGCCACCGGAAAGTACGGGATCTCCGGCTCGGACACAAGGGCGATCTTAATGGCCTCCCCCACGTCTTCAACAAAGTGGATGATCATACCGTCCTTGACGTAATCCGGAAGATCCCTGAGGCTGGAACGATTCTTCCTGGGAAGGATCACTTCCTTGACTCCGGCCCTACGTGCGGCCAGCAGCTTCTCTTTGACGCCGCCTATGGGGAGAACCCGACCCCTGAGGGTCACTTCGCCTGTCATGGCCACATCCCGCCGGACCGGTATCCCGGTGAAGAAGGACGCGAGGGCCACGGCAATTGTTATACCGGCTGATGGACCATCCTTTGGAATCCCTCCCGCGGGCACATGAATGTGCAGGTCGGACTGGGACAACGTTTCGTCGGCAATACCGTAAAGGGTGCAGGTGTTGCGCAGGTAGCTCAGCGCGGCCTTCGCGGATTCCTGCATTACGTCTCCCAGGGACCCTGTCATCGTAAGCTGTTTGTTGCCCTTGAAGCCCGTAACCTCTATGAAGATTATGTCTCCGCCCGCTTCGGTCCAGGCCAGGCCGGTCGCGGTTCCCACCAGGTCGCCTTCTTCCGCGATCTCGTAGAAGAAGCGAGGAGGCCCCAGAAGCTCCTCGACGACTTCAGGTGTTATTTCTTCCCTGGCCGGCTTGTCCTGGGTAATCTCCCTCGCGATTTTCCGGCAGACTGCTCCTATCTCTCTTTCAAGGTTACGGACCCCCGCTTCCCTCGTGAAGGCCCTAATTATGAGACGAATCGCCTCGGGCGTGAACCGCAAGGGATTCTCCGCTACGCCGTTCTCTTCTTTGGCTTTGGGAATAAGAAACAGTTCCGCGATCTTCTCTTTTTCCTCGTCGGTGTAGCCGGCAATCCGTATGACTTCCATTCTGTCGCGCAGCGGCGCGGGAATGGTGTCCAACTGGTTCGCCGTGGCGATGAACATCGCACTGCTCAGATCAAAGGGAATGTCCAGATAATGATCGCAAAATGCATTATTCTGTTCGGGGTCAAGGACTTCCAGCAGAGCACAAGCTGGGTCGCCTCTGAAATCCTGCCCGATCTTGTCAACCTCGTCCAGCATGAATACCGGATTGTTGGAGGCGGACCTCCTGATCTCCTGGATGATGCGGCCCGGCATGGCACCGATGTACGTCCTGCGGTGACCTCGGATCTCTGCCTCGTCCCGGACGCCGCCGAGCGACACGCGTATGAACTTTCTTCCCAGAGCCCTGGCCACGGACCTGCCCAGAGAAGTCTTGCCGACTCCTGGAGGTCCCAGAAAGCACAGAATCGGCCCCTTGTTGTTGTCCTTGAGACGCCGAACGGCCAGGAATTCCAATATCCTGTCTTTGACCTTGACAAGGTCGTAGTGATCCTCGTCCAGTACGGATTGGGCCCGGTCTATGTCCAGGTCGTCCTCGGTTCTCAGGTTCCACGGAAGAGTGGTCAGCACCTCCAGGTAAGTCCTGGACACTATGTACTCCGGTGAATGCGGCGGAATCCGTTCCAGTCTCTGGAGTTCGCGGGTGGCTATTTCCACCGCGTCGTTGGACATCCCGGAAGTCCGTATCTTTTCCTGGAATTCCTTTATTTCCGAGTTCTGGGGATCATCTGCTGAGGCCAGATCCTTCTGCATGGTTCTGATCTGTTGCCTGAGCCCCATTTCCTTCTGCCGCCTACCGGCGGAGGAGGAAGGCAACGAGCCGTTGGCTGCTTGAAGCCTCGACTGCAAGCTTTGCGCGTCGGCATGGAGATAAAGGAAGACCTTCTTGAGCCTGGCTATCGGATCGCCTATCTCGAGAAGTGACTGCTTCACGTCCGCCTTGAGGGGCAGATATACCGAAATGAGATCCGCCAATTTGCCCGGGTCTTCGGCTCGTTCTATCATCGCGACTGAATGGTCGCTCAGCGGCCTGCCAAGCCCGAAAGTAACCTTGAACAAAGCCGCAACGCTGCGAACAAGGGTCTCCGTCAGTTCATGAGGTTCACAGTCTTCTTCGACGGCGGCCACTTCTCCGGTGAGGTACGGATCGGCCTGGATCTGCCTCACCAGGCGAACACGGCATATGCCGTCGGCAATGGCCTTCACCCCGCCGTTTTCCAGTGGAACCACCTGGTGGATCCTGGCCAGGGTCCCCATGAGAGAAAGCTCCTCGTCGGGAGGCCCGGACCTGTCCTTGACCTTCTGGTAGAAAAGGCCGACCTGATTGTCACCACCCACAACCGACTCCGCAAGTTTCACGACTCGCGATCCCTTCAAGAAAAGAGGAATCATTACGCCGGGAAACACAACCATATCCCTCAGAGGAAGGATAGGCACAACTGTGGGAAAATTCCCCACTGACTTAAATGATTTCATAACAGCGCCACACCCATCCCGTGAAAATACTCGATGGAGTATAAAATGTGTTTGAGTTTTTGGTGAAGCTAACTTACCTGATTTTAATGGAAAAGTCAAGGAAGACCGCTCATGAAGGCATCCGGAATCGGATCAATGCATCATTTTTTGTTTAAAAGCAGTTAATTGAGAGCAATAATCACAGTCAATTGTGATGTTTATCACACAACGATACCGGCTGATTCAACCGGGTTATTTCCATTTCGCTTTCGAGCCTGTGGAGCCGCAACCCGACCATACCGGGTTGTTAAGCAAGTACCACGGTCCCGTTCTCATTGTTAGTTGCGCCTGTAATTCCATTGCGCTTTCGAGCCGGAGAAACCGGCGGGAAGCCTCTTACGGTTCGAACGGAGGACCTGACTTCGCTCCGGAGATCCCCCGACGGCAAAACAACGTCACTCGTTTGAACGCGAAATCATATAAGGCATGGTGGTTCCAGCAAAAAGTCCCTCACCGGAAGCATTTTCTCAGGAACCGGCTTGCCGTAACAAGGCCGAATCTGCTAGCTTCTTTCCGGCGGCTCCGATCTGCGGCACGGGACTGCCCCGGCCGCGGGGCCGCGGCCTCGTACCATTTCGCTTTATAGGCATCAAGGCAGGCGGGAGTCCTCCTGTGCTTCGGACCTGGGGACTGAGTTCTTTTTCGGGTCCCCCGACTGCCGAGGCGAACACCTTCTTGAGGTCGAAATGGTATCGAGGGGCTCACCGGCGCCGATATTCAATCCGCGCAAGAGGACGGATTAATCCCCCATGCCAGAGGAGGTTGTCACAGTCCTTGATGAAAAACTCGATAGATGGCAAGACAGTTCTTCCGTTTCTTCGTGACGGACGTTTTCAGCACATCCCCGGCGTCCTTGACCAGGAACCGCCGTGGTTAGTTCAGAGGCTAATCAGGCTTCTCTGTTCCTCCGTTATCATTGACGATTACGTGGTGGAGCGAATTCGGGAACTCTCACGCGGCGGCCCCCTGGTCTATGCGATGAAATACCGCAGCATTCTGGATCTGCATCTTCTCAGGCTGCGTCTGGCGGAACACGGATTGCCTCTGCCGTCCTACGTGTTCGGCACCGCGTCTTCTGCCAGTTGGTCTGTTCCCAAATGGGCCGGCGTCTGGCGCAACCGCCTCAACAGGGTTGTCCAGGACCGCGGCTGGGTGCCGGAAAAAGACGAAGCCGCGCTCAAGGAGATATTCGATCATGGAGGAGCCGGAGTAATATTCCTCGTTGACGAAAAGACCTCGAGAGACCGCTATGTCTACCCCGAGAGGGACCCGATCCGCATCCTCGTTGACCTTCAGGGTAAGGTGTCGGGAGCCATCACTGTGGTGCCTTTGGTCATCTTGTACGACAGGACGAGGAGACCGACCATAAGGCCGTTCTGGGAGAGCTTCGCGGGCGATCCGGATCAACCGGGTCTGCTCAGAAGGCTTCTCATTGCCACGAGGAAGTGGACAGTGCCGGAGTTGCTTATCGGCGAGCCGGCCTATCTGGTGGGTGAATTCGAGGAATTCGGCTCCGACAAATCGTGGGAAGAACTACCCTTCTCGGTTCGCAAGGAATTGGTTGACGCGATCAACGCCAGGATAAGAGTCAACCGCGGGCCGGAACGCTTGTCCCGTACCGAGATAAAGGAAAGAGTGCTGCAGGATCCCAGGGTTCAGAAAGCCGTGAACGACACCCTGGCCAGAGAGGCGGGCACGGAGGAGAAGATCCGCAAGAAAGCGGAGTCCTTTGTGGACGAAATGGCGGGCGACCAGCACATACAGATGCACCACTTTCTCTATCACGTCCTCATGTGGTTGTTCCGTAAGATGTTTGACGGAATTGATCTAAGGGAGTCCGACTTTCGTACTCTCAAGAATGCAAACGAACAAGGCTCCCTGATTTACGTTTCATGTCACAAGAGTCATCTTGATTATCTCCTCATAGGCTTTTTCTCTTTTGTCAATCAGATGGCCATACCTTTCATGGCGGCCGGAAAGAACCTCTCTTTTTGGCCCGTGGGTCCTGTTCTCCGAAACGCGGGAGCTTTCTTCATCCGGCGATCCTTCAAGGGTTTGGGATTGTACACAAGGCTCTATACGCAGGTCTTCGCCGCGTACCTCAAAGTGCTGGTAAGCGAAAAGGTCAACATCAACTTTTACATTGAAGGCGGTAGGAGCCGAACAGGCAAGCTGTTGCCGCCCAGAACCGGTATGCTGGCATTCCTGGTTCAGACCGTCGAGGAAGGCTCGATCGAGGATCTGACCTTTGTTCCCACTTTCATAGGTTACGACCAGATCCCGGAAGAGAGTTCATATCTCAGAGAACTCGCCGGCCGGGAAAAGCAGAAGGAAACGCTGGGCTCGCTGGTCCGCGCGCGTGAACTGCTCAAGAAGCGTTTCGGCAAAGTGTACGTGCGCTTCCATGAGCCTCTCTCATTTCGGGATTTCTGCAGCAAAGTCGGGATAGATTTGAAGCAGGAGAAATCGCTGCTGAAGGAGCACCGAAGACTACTCAACGATTTTGCCTACTTCCTGATGACGGGAATTGTCCGAACAGCCGTGGTGACCCCAATAGAGCTCGTTGCGGCTGGTCTGATGTGTTGGCGGACTAATAGAGTCTCCAGATCCGACCTTCTCGACGCAGTGCGTTTTTTTGCCGACTCCCTCCACGAGGAAGGAATCGAGTTCGCTGAAAGTCTGGACAATCTCGAGACCGTCATGGACACGACTCTGGGGCATTTCCGCGTGCGCGGATTTGTTGGTGTTGAGGCTGGTGAGAGTGAGCAGCAAACGATTTATGTGATCAATGAGTCCAAGCGGGCAAATCTTGATTTCTACAGGAATGCTCTGGTGAATTACCTGTGGCCGCAGTCTTTGGCTGCTGCCATTCTTCTCGGTATGGAGAATCCGTCGGGAGAGATCACTGCCTCTGTCCATGAGGATTTCAGGTATCTTAAGGAGTTGCTTTCAAAGGAGATTATAGCTGACCCGCTCCAGAGCGATGACGAGCTTCTCGATCGCGTGGTGGAGTTTTTCCGCCGCAAGGGTTGGGTTTCCCCTGGCCCGTCTGTCGAACGCTCCAACACGGCGCTGGAGTGCATGAGAGGAATATCCGGGGACTTGCTGGCGGTTTATTACCTCGCAGTCATCGTGTCGGAGACCATCGAACAGGACGGCGCCACGGAGAAGGACTTCACCAGGAGGATGATGGAAACGAGTCAAAAGATGCTTACCGGTGATCATGCCGCGCCCATGCTGGCATCGGTGACCGTGCGCAATGCGCTGGGCCGGTTCTCTGAAATGGGGATTTTCGAGTCCAGGCCCGGCCGGAGGAACATAGTCTCGGTAGCGGACGGACAACAGAGGGATCGGGTCGCGACTTTTCTTAGCCGGTCGGTAGGCTGGCCGGCTAGTGGCCGCGATGATTGAGGCGCCAGCGTTCAGCCGCGTTGCTGAAGACCTCTTCGCCGTGCCCCAAAACTCCGTAACCGCCGTAGATCTGGTTCCATTTGTATGATTCATCCAGCGATTTCTGATGGTCCCGCTCTTCGGATGAAATTGGTCGGAGCCACCTGCGGATTCCGAAACTCCGCTCAAACGGGTCGCCTGATGTAGATCTGTACCCGGACGGAGCAATGAGAGGAAAATCAACCCCATAGGGGTTGACCTTGACGCCGTTGGACGGATTTGCCTGCGCGGGCAGAGACGCTGAGACAATTATAGCTGCTGCCAGAGTGATCAGGATCAGTTTTTGCATCTGTCTCTCCCAATGAAAACATACTATCAAAAGACGAACCTAGACCTCAACTAAAGGATATCATATATTTGATTGATTTGGCAAGGCTAATTTGAGTGTGTAAGCAGGGCGGCAATCCGGCGGACCACCATTCAAAATCTTCGACAACCAGGATATCTCTTCGCGAGGAGCCTTATGAAAGCCCATCTTCGATCCAGACTCGACAAGATGTTCAACCCCCGTTCCGTAGCGGTTATAGGCGCTGGAGCATCTCCGGACAAGGTGGGCCACGCCATAATGGACAGCATCGTGACAGGAGGTTTTCCAGGGGCTGTGTACCCGATTCATCCCAAGCACCAGCGCATCCTGGGCCTGCAAGTCTACCGTGATCTGGCGGAGTTACCCGAGATTCCGGATCTGGCGGTGGTGGCCCTGAACCAGAATTCCACGGTGAAGATGGTCGCCAGGCTCAGTGAAATGGGAGTCGCCGGAGCGAGCGTCATCGCCGGCGGGTACGCGGAGATGGGACATGCCGGAGCGCAACTCCAGGAATCTCTCAGGGACGCGGCCCGGGACATGCCTGTGGTGGGGCCCAATACTCTGGGATTTCTCAACGCCCGAGCGAGACTCAACGTCACTTTTTATCCCAGGGTTATGAACGCTGGAAACGCTTCGTTTTTGAGTCAGAGCGGCGGTATTGGGCTTGGAATCAAAGGCCGTTGCGACGATGAAGGTCTCGGGATAGCCAAATGGATCGGAGTGGGGAACAGGGTCAATCTGGAATTTCAGACCCTCGTTGAATATCTCAGGGATGATCCTGAAACCGGCGTCATCGGAGTTTTCATGGAGGGTTGCTCAGCCCCCCGGGACCTCGTGCAGCAGATAATGGCCACAACCCCCGTGAAGCCTGTTGTGGTGTACAAGGGCGGCCGAGGGGACGACGCTGATCGCGTAACCGTGACTCATACAGGGGCCGCTGCCGGCTCCGACGTCATCTGGTCCGGGGCCTTGCGCCAGGCCGGGGCTGAAGTCGTCTCTTCGGTGTCCGAGATGGTGTCGGTATGCAAGGCTCTCTCGGTGGGAAAAGTCCCTGTTGGCAAGAGGCTCGCCATTTTCACCCACACGGCCGGGCCCAGCATCGTAGCATGGGACCTGCTCAAGAACGAGCCCGGATGCGTACTTCCCGAGCTTCGCCAGGTCACCGTTGATCGCATCGCGAGCATCCTCGGGCCTTCCGTGCCGGTGGTCTATAAGAACCCTGTTGACGGCGCGGCCGGCGCTTTCCTTTCCGGCCCGTTCCATGATATTGCCGAGGCCCTGCTCGAAGATCCTTCCACTGACGCGCTTCTGGCAATCTTCTGCGAGCACAAGAACTGGCCCTACCCCTCGGACGCTCTCATCAGGCTCGCTGCGAGATTTCCCCAGCCCATAGTTGCCTGCTTCATAGGCTCAGTGAGCAAGATAGGACAGGACCGGGCGCAACTCCATGAGGCCGGTGTCCCGACCTACGTGCTGCCCGAAGACGCCGCCCTGGGAATGAGAGCACTCATGAGACGTGTTAAATAGCCGCTGCCGGAATATCTACTTTCCCGTGGAAATGATTCCGGGGGAAAACTTTTTCGGAATTGTTTTCTTTACGGACCCAAGGTCGGGAAGCCGTCTGTTGACCTCACCCCGGCCCTCTCCAAGGATGGAGAGGGAGATCTGAGGAAAGTGGCTTCCCGACAGCCTGGATATAGCTCGTGGGTCTTTCAAAGGAATAATTCCGAACTTTTTTTGCAAAAAAGTTTTCCCCCGGACCCCCTTTCAAAAACCTCCTAATATATCTGGGGCTTCCGCTGGTCGCCCCTCGGTTGCAGGGTGCGGCGTGTGCACAACCAGAGCTTTGGGCGGAGGGAATCCGCATTTTCTTCATTCGTTGCGGCCGTCAGGCCACGCGAGTTATTCAATATCACATTCTGCAAGCGGATCATCGGCTAACCGCTATAAACGCGCTTGAGGTCCCGGCCGGCCCCCATGTCCGCATCAACTCACCGGAATCCCACGACGGCGATGTGTCTGCCCGACAGTGCGCCGTCTCTCCTGTGGGAGAACAACAGATCAGGCCTGCAAGCCGTGCAGAGTCCAAAGCTGAAGATGTTGGACGTGAGGACTCCCCCTTCGACCAGTTCGAACCGGTTGGCCTCCGCCAGATTCAGTCTGCGGGACTGAACCGGTGCAGGGTCTTCACCATTTCGCTTCCGGATCACTGCGACGAATCTTTCGTGGCCGGGCATCGCTTTTGCCAGCGGATCAAGAACTTTATCGTCCACTTCGTAGCAGCAGGGCCCGATTGCAGGTCCCAGGGCCGCTATGACGTCCTGAGGGCGCACGTCGAAGCTGCCCTCCAGAACGCGCAAGACCTTCCGGGTGATCCTCAACACCGTGCCCTTCCAGCCTGCATGAATCGCGGCGGAGATTCCGGTTACGGGGTCCAGTAAGAGTATGGGAAGGCAATCCGCGGTCTTCACCGCCGGGAATACCCCATGTTTCAGGGATATTATCGCGTCAGCCTCGGGCGGGGCGCAAGGAACGGCCTCCAAGGTCGCGACGGTGTCACCGTGAACCTGACGGCAGGTGACCAGCTTACTTGGATCAATGTCCAAGAACGCTCCCAGAGTCTCCAAATTGCGGAGGACGTTTCCCGGGGAATCGCCCTGAGAAACCGAGAAGTTCAGGGAATCCAGCGGCGGTTCAGAGACCCCCCCTGCTCTCAGCGAAAAAGCCATGAGCGCCGAGATGCGCTCCGCTTCCGGAACCACTAAGGCAAGAGCATGTTTAGACATGGCGGTTTCTATGAAAATGATTCCGGGGGAAAACTTTTTTGCAAAAAAGTTTTCCCCCGGACCCCCTTTCCAAAAACTCCTAATATATCTGCGGCTTCCGCTAGTCGCCGCTCCTTTGTACCTAACACAGGATGCGGTGAACGAAGTGAACCGCATCTGTCGAGAAATGATTGGGAAATCATTATCTTCATTCTTCGTTGCGCCCCACCAAAGCGTGGGGTTCCTTTAGAAAATTCATGTTCGTTGCCTCGACACAGAAGGGATTCATGTCATTGAGGTTTTTTTGAGAAATAATTCAGCCATTCATCCACGTTTACGGTTGCATGTTCGCCGGTTATTCCGCCTTCGGCCAGGGAGGATTGCTCCAAAATTCCGCGGAAGTCATGCGAAGGCAACACTCTCGCTCCTTGCCCTTTGGCAAAGGCTGCCAGATTCCTGTCCGAAGTCACCACCACGAGGTCTCGCTTGAAAGAGGCCCTCCGAACGATATCCTTGATCCGGGTGTCAGCGTCGGAACCTGGCTTGGCGTAGGAAACCGTAACGCTCTTGTATCTTCTTCCTTCGGGGAATTCGTCGTCGGCTGCGCCGTCGAAGACCACCCTTACCTTGACCCGGTGGACCGCGATAAATTGGGCAAGCTCACGGATCAATCGTCGCCGGGCAGCCTCTAGGTCCCTGTGCCATCCCGGCGTCAGGGCCATCACGTTGTTTCCGTCAATGAGGTAAGGCATGGGGACTCTGGCAAGGAATGCGGCGGTGATTCGCGACCGGCAGGAATCACTCCTTTATGAATCCCAAGTAGATCAACACCAGGCCGAGTCCTCCCATGGCCGCCACGAACTTTATCAGCTCCGGCAGGTTGGACGTATCTTCCGGGAAGAAGTACTTGAATATCAGAGCGCCGCCCATGAGGCCAGCTATTCCAATGGCGAAGTACTTCATGTGCATCACGACCGAATAAACGAACCCGATTAGACACAATATTATGATAATTGGGTGAAAAAGCAGCTCGGACCCGCTCTCCACACCAAGGAGACTATTTATCCAATCGAAGAACCGTGCCATGGCCTGCATGGTTTCACCTGCCCTACAGAAATGTCGAGAAAACGCGTGATGATTTTATCATGTCGCGGCGCGGGAAGGCAAATGCTTTTGCCGGAAAGGTGCCTTGACAACGCCAAGATAAGATGCGAAAAATTTCTGCGTTTTATCGGCATTCACCCGAGGGAAGGACCAAGTGTTCTGTTCCATGAATTTTGCGACACCTCACGGCAGCTCAGGCTGAGGCGTCCCTGCGGGCATATGCAAGGGACTGTGTCACTTTATTCGTGAATCCGAGCACTTAGTACAGATTTTCCTAAATACGGTCACGCATATACAACGGGCCCCAATGATGGCGATGCCGCGGCAGTAGGGGCGGGATTTATCCCCGCCCGGTATCCGAGGACATATGAGGCGGGCGGGGATAAACCCCGCCCCTACATTCGGGACAAGGCCCTATCACCATGCTTCCGGATGCCCCGTTCCGTCACCGTATTTGTGAATTGATCTACTAAGCAGGCTGGAGCAATCGTGGCAGGGCATCTCTCAAAAGTCAGAAACATCGGAATTACGGCGCACATAGACGCTGGAAAGACCACGCTCACCGAGAGAATCCTCTTCTATACGAAGAAGATCCACAAAATCGGAGAAGTGGACGACGGCTCCGCCACCATGGACTACATGCCCCAGGAACAGGAACGAGGGATAACCATCACATCGGCGGCCACCGCCTTCACTTGGAAAGGACACGACATACATCTGATTGACACCCCGGGACACGTGGACTTCACCATCGAAGTGGAACGTTCCTTGCGAGTCCTGGATGGAGTGGTGGCAGTCCTATGCGCGGTCGGCGGGGTTGAACCCCAGACCGAGACGGTATGGCATCAGGCCGAACGATACAATGTGCCCCGCATAGCTTTCGTCAACAAGCTGGACCGCATTGGTGCCGATTTTAAGCGGGTCGTGGCAATGATGAAGGAAAGGCTGGGGGCAAATCCGGTGCCTGTCCAGATCCCCATGATGTCCAACGACGACTTCCTCGGCGTGGTGGATCTCGTTCGCATGAAAGGAGTAGTCTGGGACAATCAGACTCAGGGTCAGGAATACCGCTATGTGGACATCCCCGAACGGTACCTGGAGGATGCCCTGGAAGCACGGCGCTTCCTCGTAGAGTCGGCAGCGGAAATGGACGAGGAACTACTTGAGTATTACCTGGAACACGAAGATCTGGACGAAAAGCAAATCATAAGGGGGCTCCGGCAGGGAACCATCTCCAACAGACTCGTCCCGACCCTCTGTGGATCGGCTCTGAAGAACCAGGGCGTGCAGCCTGTAATTGACGCGGCCATAGATTTTCTGCCGTCTCCGCTTGATGTCCCGCCGGTGGTGGGAATCAACCCCGATACCGGCCTGGAGGAGGAGCGCTTCCCCAAAGCCAAGGATCCACTGTGCGCATTCGCCTTCAAGGTGATCATGGATCAGGGCCGAAAAGCAACTTATCTGAGAGTCTATTCAGGAGAGCTTCAGCCCGAAAAAGAGGTTTACAACGTCACCCGGAAGGTCAAGGAACGTGTGGCCCGGCTCTTCCTCATGCACGCCAACAAGCGTGAAAAGATTGACTCCGCCGCCCCCGGAAGTATCGTGCTTGCAATGGGCCTCAAAGAGGCCCGCACCGGCGACACCCTGACCGTTCCCACCGCGCCGTTGATCCTGGAATCCCTGGACATGCACACGCCGGTGATCTCCATCGCTATCGAGCCTAAGACCAGATCAGACCAGGAAAAACTCCTGACCACGCTGGAAAAGATAGCCGTGGAGGACCCTACCTTTGCGTACATCGAAAACGAGGACACGGGCCAGCTTCTGATATCCGGAATGGGAGAGCTGCACCTGGATATAATCCTGGACAGGCTGAAAAGAGAATACAATGT
>Ga0172371_10010508_pt1 | contig 12497 bp, 12 predicted proteins | sample Lak12m_FD_114543 | JGI IMG/M metagenome (GOLD analysis project Ga0172371, IMG submission 114543) | Freshwater microbial communities from Kabuno Bay, South-Kivu, Congo - kab_022012_12m | ecosystem: Environmental > Aquatic > Freshwater > Lake | place: Democratic Republic of the Congo: South-Kivu... | reverse complement strand
TTCGAAAAGCTTTCTTATTAACTCGTCTCACTTCACCGTTGTGATGACTCTGGTGTCCAGACTGTTGAGAGGGTTGTGAAACATTTCCGTTTATTTCAGGCATACAAGATTTATGCTAGTTATTGAATTTAACTTTATGCCTCACGGTAATCTTCAGTTAGTTTGTTTGTCTTTTGTTTTCTTAAGCAATGTGTTGTACACTTTTGCTCCTTCAAAAAGAGCAATACTTAATAGTCCCGCGCTTATACACAAAGCTATATCCAAAGGATGAAGAGGCGCAAAGTTAAACATTTCATTTAAAGTTGGAACATATATTGTGAGTCCAAGTATAGTCAAAGCCATTACAAGCACTATCCAAAGAGAATTATTCTTTTGAGTAAGCGTTTCAATAATTGTCTTTGTTGGAGATCTGAGTGAAAGAATTATGAAAGCGTTTGAAATTACAAGCGCAGTAAAAGCAAGGGTTCTTGCATCTTCAGCTGAAGGAGTACTTGATCCGTGTAAAGGATTGTTTGAAGCATAAATGTATAATCCTATTACTATTACTAAAACAACAAGTCCTTGGAATATACATTTTATTATTGTTTCTTTATCAAAAAGAGAATCATTTTTTTTACGAGGTTTTCTTTTCATAATATTATCTTCTTCAGCTTCATTCTCAAATGCGATTGAACAGATTGGGTCAATTATTAGTTCAAGAAAAGCGATGTGTGCTGGGAAAAGAATTAAAGGCCAGTTAAATAACACTGGTATTAGTGCAAGTCCTGCGATTGGTATGTGTATTGCTATTATGTAAGACATTGCTTTTTTTATGTTATCATAAATTCTTCTACCTAGTCTTATAGCTTGTTCTATTGAAGAAAAATTATCATCTAATAGTACTAGGGCTGCTGATTCTCTTGCTACTTCTGTTCCTCTTGAGCCCATTGCTATCCCAATATCTGCTGCCTTTAAAGATGGGGCATCATTAACTCCATCCCCTGTCATCATCACTACTTCATGGTTTGATTTTAATGCACGAATTATTCTTAGTTTTTGTTCCGGAACAACTCTTGCGAATATATTTGTTGATTTTATTTTTTCTTTTAATTCTTCATCACTCATTTTGTCAAGTTCAGTTCCTGTGATTACATTTTGATAATTAACAAACCCTGCTTGCTTTGCTACGTTCATTGCGGTTCCTGCATAATCTCCAGTAACCATTATTACTCTTATCCCAGCATTATGACACTCCTTAAGTGAGGAGGGTACACTTTCACGTAATGGATCTTCTAACCCAATTAGTCCAATAAATTTGAATTTATATTCATGTTGATCTTTTGGAAGTTCTTGATCATGCTTTAAAAAAAATTCGGTTTTTGCAACTCCTAAAATTCTTAATCCTTGTCCTGAAAGATTTTTTACTTGTTTAAGTAGGACTTCTTTTTCTTTTCTACTCATATGGCATAAAGATATTATTGATTCGAGTGCTCCTTTTGATGCGATAACAATTTTTTTTGTATCTGAAGTTCTCCAAACATTAGAAACAGCTAGAATTTCTTTTGATAGAGGATATTCTTTTAGAAGTTCCCAATTATGTAAATGGTGAGTATCTTTTAGCAAATTATTTCCTGTAGCAATTATTGCTTTTTCCATAGGGTCAAAAGGATTTTTCTGACTAGCTAAAATACCAAACTCTAATATTTCATGAAATTCACTTTTAAGCCCATTTTTTGTTTCTTGAATATCAATTTCTTTTCCATTAATAAGCATTAACTTTTGAATAGTCATTTTGTTTAGGGTTAATGTTCCGGTTTTGTCTGTACAAAGTACAGTTGCTGCTCCCATATTTTGTATTGCATTAAGTCTTCTTGTAAGTACACTACTTTTTGACATTCTCCAAGCTCCTAGTGCCAAAAATACTGTTAATACTACTGCAAATTCCTCAGGTAGCATAGACATTGCTGCTGAAAGCCCAGCTAAGAGACCTTCAATGAAATTATTTTTTGCTATGCTGTAAAATATTATTATTAGTGCACAAACAACAAATCCTGCTATTGAAAAAATTTTTACTATTTTTTCTGTTTCTTTTTGAAGAACAGTTTGTTCAGGTTCTATCTTTTTTAGAGCGGTTCCTATTTTTCCTACTTCAGTTTGAGCGCCAATAGAAATTACTTTAGCTGTTGCATGACCTCCAACAATAAGAGTGCTTGAATAAACAAAAGGAGTATTTTCTCCTCCTACTCGTGTTTGTTTTGCTTTTCCATCCCACTCAATTTTTTTTACTGGAACTGATTCTCCAGTAAGTAAAGATTCATCAACTAAAAGATTTGATGAGGATAAAATTACAGCATCTGCGGGTACTCGGTCCCCTTCAAATAAAACTAAAATATCATCAATTACTACTTCTTTTCCAGGAATCATTATTTGTTCATTATTTCTCATAACAAGAGCACGTGGAGAGGAAAGATCGCGCAAAGCTTCGATTGCTCTTTCAACTTTTCTTTCTTGATAAACAGTTATCCCAATAACAATACAAGCTGAAAATGAAAGAAGTAATGAATCTGAAAGATCTCCAAAGAAAAAATATAATCCTGCACAAGCGATTAATAATAAGAACATTGGTTCTTTAAGTACCTCCTTTACAATATTTAGAATGCTTCTTTTTTTTTCTTTTTCTATTTCATTATACCCAAATTTTTCTATTCTATCTTTTACTTGTTCATCACTAAGACCACTCATTGCCGAATCTGTTTGTCCAAAAAATTCTTTCACTAAAAAAACCTTCTTAGAATTAGTTACTTTTTTACATACATTACTAAGTATGTTTCTATTGGTAAAACAGCAAGTACAATTAATAAAGTTGTTATTGTGCTAAGTAATGTTTCTGCAAACAAAAAACTAAGCGCGATATAAACAATCACTACGATTGAGATGTAAGCAAAACCGTAGAAAATATTTTTTCTTATCGCGTATAGTGCCGCAACAATTATTGATATTATTGTTAGATCCAAAAATATTGAATTTAATAGTAAATAATCGCTTGTTGCCATAACCAAAACATATCTTCCTAGTATCATTCCAAAAAAAGTGATGTAAGTTATTCCTATTATGAAAAGAAGTATTCCTGCATGAAGATCTCTTTTTTCTTCAAGAGGTTCATCAAAAACTTTTTCTTTTGATTCATATTTTTTGAAGTTGTTTTCTTTTTCTTCTTCAAAAAGAGAACTAGCTTTGATTGTTTCTGAATCACCAACAATAACATTTCTTTCTTTTTTTTCTTCAAAATCTTCTTTTTGTGGAACTTCATTTTCTTTTGGATGAAGAAGGTTGTCTAGCCAGTGTATTTTCCAATTCAATCTGTGAAATATAAAATCGCTTCTTTTTGGTTTAGCAATGTTTGACCTTTTTTCCCATTTGAATATTTTTGGTTTAAAGTCAGTTTTCTTTGGTTTTTCAATTTGGTTCTTTTTTTCCCAACCAAATTCAAAAACTCCAAAATCTTCAGGGTGGGGTTTCTCTACTTTTGTTTTTTTTTCAAAAGGCAGAACATCTTTTGTTTTTTTTGGTTTTTTAATATCTTTATCTATTTTTATATTAGAATTAATTTTCTTTTTCTTAGAAGCCACTTTTTCACCAAAGTCAATTTGTTTTATTTAAGTTTTCTTAGCTCTTCAGGGTATATTGGTTTTTCAATAACAGTTCCCATTAGTGCAATTCTTGTTTCTCTAGGGAGTGTGTTGAATAGCTTGGCCATTGTTGTAAGTCTTTTTTGTTGAGTATTTCCATGTTTAGCATTTCTCCAGATAAAATTTTCACTAAATTGCATTGTTGCGCGATCAACACTTTGGTGATTGGACCTTAAAGAATTAACTAAATCTTTTGTTCCAAGAACAATTCCTTGTTCTTGAAGTCCTCTTTTTAGCATGGTTACTCCATCAGCCATTTCAGCCAATCTTCTAACATTATTTGTTTGTTCATGTGCACTCATTTTTGGCCAATCAAATTTTCTTTCATAAGTTCTAATTAGAGATTCATCTTGAGCAGACATTTTTCCTTTAGCATCCATTATTCCTGATTGTTGTAAAACTGCTGTTTTTATTCTTTTATGTTCTCTTGCTTCACTAACTATTGGAGCAAGTCTTAGTGCGCTTAATAATGCAAGTGCTCCTGTTGCAGTAGCACCAGCCATTCTAAAAGTCTTTTTTATTGGAGGTACTGAACCAATTACCTTCTTTGGTTTATTTACGTTTGATTTCATACGTCTCACTATAATGATTGTATTTATCGTTCCTTTTAAATCTTTCTTTAACCTTAAGAAGTTACTTTTTTATTCTTCTACAACTTTTGCACTAAAAGGGTTACTTTCATCAAGTGTTTCCCTTTCTTCAACTTCTTCTTGATTATCTTCTTTCTTTTCTCTATCAATTGGAGAACGTGCTTCAACTTGATCAAGGCGGTATTTTAATTCTTGAAGGCAAGATTTGCAAACATCTCTATTTCCTATTGTGAATCCTTTTGTTCCTCCGTCTCCGTTCTCTTCCCCTACAAAGTCATCACAAAATACACAATTCGACATCTTTCCACCTTTAATTGAAACATTGATTATTTTTGAATATTATTTTATTTGGATTAAATAATTATTTTCTTTTTTTTGCTTTCTTTTTTGATTTTTTTACAGGTTTTGCTTTTTTTCCTGTTAATTTTTTTTCTAGTGCTGCAATTCTTTTGTGAAGTCGAGCAATTTCTTTTTTAGTTATTGCTGGTGCTTTTTTCATTACTTCACTAACTTGTGTTTTAACTTTTTCTTCTAGTACTTTACTTTCTTTATCATATTTTCTTTTTACTTGAGCAAGAGCTTTTTTTGCTTCTTTCTCATCAATTACTCCATCTTTTTTTAGTTCTTCTATTTTCTTGTCAAGTCCATCTTTTGCCTCAAGAGCAAGACCAATGGCCGCCAAGACTCCTTTTTCTGCTATATCTTTCTTCATATTTTATACCTCCAAATCGAGTACGTTATTAATAAGCATAAAAATATGCTTAAAATAAAACCTGCAATACCAATTATAGGGAAATCTAACCACGTTGGGCCTTTGTTTGTTTCCATTATTAACGCTGAACCAATTATTAAAGCTGCTGTAATTATTGCCATTGTTAGTTTATTTGTAATATGCTCCATGTTTCTTGCAAAAATGTCCAAATTTTTGTGTTCAAAGTCAATACTTATCTTTCCTTGTTGAATAAAATCAAAAATTTTTTTCATATTTTGTGGGAGCTCACGAAGAGTATTTTGAATATCCACAACTTCCCTAAACATGGTTTTTGTTACTGCAACAGGACTAAGTTTTTTCTTTGCTACTCTTTTAGCATAAGGTTCAAAAAATTGTGTCGCATTAAAATTGGGATCAAGTTTTTTTCCTACACCTTCGACCAAAGCAAGAGCACGTATTAGAAGCATATAATCTCTTGGTATTTTTATATGGTATTTTCCTAAAATTCCAAAAAGTTCTTTTGAAGCCTCACCAATATCAATCTCTTTCAAATCAAGGCCATAATATTTATCTACAAGATCATTAATGTCTTCTTCAAACTCTCTAATATCAACTTCAGGTCTAAATAAATTCATTTTTTCTAACTGACTAATAATTACTTTAGAATCTGACATTATTATTGCAAGGAATAAATCAGTGAGTAAAGAAATATTTTCTTCACTAATTTTTCCCATCATCCCAAAATCAAGAAAACATAATTTGTTGTGCGGCAAAACCATTAAGTTTCCTGGATGTGGATCAGCATGGAAAAAACCATTATCAAGAATTTGTTTAAAAAAAGCATCCGCCCCTCTTTCAGCAATTAAAGCTTTATTAAATTTTTTTGATGGTGTTTTTTCATTAACTAGTTCTGAAATTTTTTTACCATCAATTAATTCCATCACGATAATGTTTTTTGTGCAATATTCTTCGTAAACTAATGGGGCATAAATTGTTTCACTATTTCTAAAGTTATTTCTAAACCTTTTGATATTTTTTACTTCAAGAGTAAAATCTAATTCTCTTGCAATTACTCTTTCAAACTCATCCACAAGTCCAGAAAAATTATAGATCTTCCATTCAGGGAATTGTTTTTCTGTTAACTTAACAAAATACTTAAGTAAAGCAATATCTTGTGCAGTTACTACATCAACACAGGGTCTTTTTATTTTTACAACAACCTCTTCTCCAGATTTTAAAACAGCTTTATGTACTTGTGCAAGAGATGCTGAAGCAAGTGGTCTTGCAGAAAATTCTTTAAAAACAACTTCCACTGGTTTTCCAAGTTCTTCTTTAACAATTTTTTTAGCAATTGCAGATTCAAAAGGAGCAACATTATCTTGTAATTTTGATAATTCAGCAGTAACCTCATCTCCAACAAGATCAGGTCTTGTACTAAGTACTTGCCCCAATTTTACATAAGTTGGCCCAAGCTCTTCAAGAATAGTTTTTGCTCTTGAGGGAAGAGAAGCTTCAATCTCTTCAATACTTTCATATTTCCTAAATTGAGAACCAATAGTAAGCTTGTTAGTTAATCTTAATCTATCAACAAAATAAAGCAATCCATTTTTAGCAAGAATATTTGCCATTTCCCCTATTCTTTGTATATCAACCGCGGCCTTCTTTCTGAAAAAAAGATGGCTATTACAATTGTGCATGTTAGGAAAAATAAGGATTGACAGTATATAATCCTTTCTGTGATAAAAATAAAGTTGATTAATTTAACTTAAATATATAAAAAATTAATAAAAAAATGATAAATAAAAAAATTACTGGACTTATTGTAGTCCAGCAATTGTAGTATTAGGATTTCCAGTTACTTCTTTTGGTAATGTCCCATCAAAAATAACTTGTCCTTCTTTTATTTCAACATTATTTATTGAAAGACCTGGATTGTTGTTGAATGTTTGAGATAGGCATCTTCAACAATTTGTTTTGCTTGAGGCATTTGATCTTTTGGTTTTCCCACTCTTCCAAATTCAACATATTCTAAATCAAAATCAACGTCTTTTGAAGAAAAATCTTCGATTGATCCTTTAATATAAATTGGGCCTTTAATTTGTGGATGATCAATCATAGCACTAGCTTCCATTGTTCCATCAGCGTTAAATTTGAATTGAGCATCTTTGATTGGTCCTTTTGTTTCATTTCTTTTGTTAAACATAGCTGTAAATTCTTCTTGAGTAAAAGACTCCTTTATTGGGATAGATCCACTTGAAGTGTAAGAACAACCCACACACAAAAATTCAGGATTATTAACTATAACACCAGGAACTTTTGCAATTCCAGAAGCCTAATTAACTTCACTATAACTAACTCCTAAATTTCTTGGCTTATTAGTCCCCATTAAATCAGATACTCCTGGAACAAAACCAAAGTAACCTAAAACCAAAACAGCAACCACAATAATTCCAATAAAACCCACTGCCAAAATTTTAACTAAATTCATAAATTCATCTCCTTTTTGCACTTACTTAAGCTGAGTGTAAATTAATATAAAACCCTTCTTTTAAGTTATGTTTATGGTTAAGTCAAAGTTTGATTATTCTAAATATTCAAAATTAGAAATCGGTTCAGGTAACAAACCAAAAGAAGGTTATTTGCATTTTGATATTAGAAAACTTTCAGGAACTGATGTTGTAGGGAATGCAACTAAGCTTCCTTTCAAAAATGAAAGTTTTGAAGAAGTATTTTCAAGATTCTTTTTAGAACATTTATTAAGAAATGATGCTAAAAAAGCTCTTGCGGAAATGTTTCGTGTGTTAAAAAAAGGGGGTGCGGTAACAATAATTGTTCCAAACCTTGCATATTTTTGCAAGCTCTTTTTAGAGGGAAATTCTCAAGAAAAAGAATGGGTTTTAAATAAAATATATGGTTTTGAGAAATATGTTGAAGATCATCATAACTTTGGGTATGACTTTGATATTCTTTTTAAATATCTAACAGAAGCTGGATTTTCTCAAATTGTGAAAGTAGAAGAAAAAGAAGAACAATATTTGCGCCTTGAAGCAAAGAAAGAATAAACAAAAATAGTCCCTCTTTTTTGGAATTTATCGCTTAGTAATCTTTTTAACCCCTTATTGACAGATTTATTTCATGAAGAAAGCGCTATTAATAGTAGTAATACTGGTATTCGCTTTATTTATGGGCTGTACACAGCAAACGGGTGGTTTTGTGGCTATAGATTCGGATAAATTAGATTCAAACTCAAGCGCGGTTTATAACAATCTTAGTGATTATAAAAAAGCAAAAGACGGGGACACAGTAAAAGTTGATTATACAGGAAGATTTACTGATAACACTATTTTTGATTCTTCAAAAAAAGCAGGAAGAACACCTCTTGAATTTACTATTGGTGATGGAGGGATGATTAAGGGATTTAACGATGCTGTTATTGGAATGAAAGTAGGTGAAACAAAAACAGTTACTCTAGCTCCAGAACAAGCGTATGGTGTTTCTGATCCAAAAAATATTATCTCAATTGATGCAAATAAATTTGCTCAATTTAATTCTCTACAAGTAGGAATGGAAGTATCTGGGGGCAGTTATGCCGGAATTGTGATTGAAAAAAATGACACAAATGCATTAATTGACTTCAATCATCCCATGGCTGGTAAAACCTTAATATTTGAAATAACTCTTATTGAGATTCAGTAATTTAGAAAGATATAATTTTTAAGGTCGCTTTGTAAGGTTACTTGAAAAAGGGATAATTGATGAAGGTACTTATAGCCTATTATCACTTTGGAGAGACTCCAAAAGTTGCTCAGCGTTTTGGAAAACTTTTCCTTGCGAACGGAATAAACTCAGAAACAGTATTAATAGAAGATACAAAAAATACTCCTTTAAAGAAACAATTCAAACTAGAAAACAAACTTGAAATTAGCATCCAAAAAAACTGGGACGAATATGACTATTTTATTATCGGTAGTCCAGTTACTTCATTTTCTTCAGCACCGGTAGTGAATCAATTCTTAAAATCTTTACCTGATTTAAAAGAAAAAAAAGTAATTCTTTTTGCAACAGGAATAGGTCTTCCAGGAAACACTATAAAAAAGTTAACAGGAATATTGTCAACAAAAAATGCAGAATTAATTGACTCAGAAATATTTTCTAGTATATTTCCTTTTGATGAAAAGAAACTTAAAGAAGTAGATGCTTATTTTGAAAGAATAAAAGACAAGTTTAAAAAAAATTAAGACAAGTTAAATTTTTTTAGACTTTACAAGTTGTGTCTTTTACTGAAGGAAATTTTACTGTCCCTAAAATCATTTTCTTAAATTTAAAAGGATTGTTTTCAGTAGCATATTCTTGTGCTGATTCTAATTTTTGTTTTTGTTCAGAATATATTGTAAATAATAAATCTCCTTTCTTTACTTTATCTCCTCGACTTTTGTTAAGCATAAGTCCGGCATATTTGTTTGCAGGAGACCCCGCAAGTCTAGCGATTCTTGTAAGCTCTCTTGTGTTTAGTTCTTGTATAATTCCATCTTCAGTAGAAAAAATATCTTGGCATAAATTTGAAATAGGTATTTGTTCGCTTGAAAAAATCTTTCCTCCTTGAGCTCTAATTATTTCTTTCATCTTATCAAGGGCTTGTCCACTTTGTAATATTTCAACCGCTTTATCATAGCCCTCTCCAGCTTTTGTTACTCCAACCATTTCAAATAATACTCCTGCAAGTTCACATGATTTTTGTGCAAGACTATCAAAGTGTTTTCCTTCTAAAACTTCTAATGCATACTTTGCTTCAAGAGCTGCACCAAATGCGGGTCCTGAAGGATCTTCTCCGTCAGTAATAACAGCTTCAACTTCTATTCCTACTTCTTTTCCTACTTGAACAAACTTTTTAGCCATTCTCATAGCAGTTTCTTTGTCTTTAATTTTTACGTAAGGTCCAACAGGTAAATCAATCGCAACATATCTACTACCCACACTTGCCTTTTTTGCAAGTACTGAAGCAATAACTTGTCCTTCAGGATCAAGTGAAAGAGGGTGTTCAATTTTAATTATTTTATCATCAGCGGGAGCTAAATCAACTGTTCCCCCCCAACAAATTACTGCCCCTACTTTTTTTGTAATAGCTTTAATTTTTGCCATATCAAGATTAACTGGGGCTAAGATTTCCATTGAATCAGCTGTCCCAGCAGCACTAGTAATACTTCTTGAAGAAGTTTTTGGCATATAAAGCCCTGCAGCGGCAACGATTGGAACAATAATCATTGTTGCTCTTCCATTGCACCCACCCACACTATGCTTATCCACAATAGGTCCTTTACTAAAAGAAAGTCGCTTACCATCAGCTATTAGTGCTTTTGTCATAAAAATAGTTTCATCAAGATCAAGTCCTCGCATAAATACAGCACTAACAAAAGCTACAGATTCAATCTCACTAAGTCTTTCTTCTGAAATATCTTTTACAATTTCTTTAATCTCAGCTTCAGAAAGTTTTTCTCCTCTCATTTTTTTCTTAATAAAATCAACACTTTTAATATTTCCAGTAGCTTTAACATTTATTTGGTCTTTTCCATTCACTCCAAGCACATCAGTTACTTCTCTATAAAGCCCAATATGATTTTCAGGAACACTTTCTTTTGTAATATCAACAACAGCAACACACTTTTTTTTCTTAAAACTAAGTTCTACTCTATCCCCAACAAGAAGACCAAACTCTTTAGCATTTTTTTCATTTAAAACACAAACCATTTTTCCAGTACTTATAAGAAACATTTTTACTGAAAGTTGCTGACTATATCCATCCATAAAAAAACCCTTTATTATATTTTTAATTCCTTAATTCATCTTTTTAAAAAACTCAATTGACAAAATTAGGCGAAAATAGTATATAAACGTTTGGGAGGGTGTTTAAAAAATTTTAATTTAAATTCATTATTAACGTATATTACTTGGAAAATCAACATTATTTGAATCTACTGAATATTCTAATATTTTTTCATTAGTTCTTACAATTAAATTCCCAAACCCATCTTCTTTGTAAGTCATTTTTGTTGGATCAAAACTCATTGGTTTTAAATATGCAGTTCCTGTATATCCGCCTCCAAAAGGAGTAAATCTACAATCCTCATAACAAGGAATTTTATTTTTAATTTTTGTTAAAGTATTTCCTGAAATCTCATCTTTAGCTATAAATATTGTCCCAAATCCATATGCGTCAATGTAACTTGATGCCCCCATATCCGCATCCCCAGTTCCTGTGACTGAATAAGTTGTGTAGGGGTTATTAAAACACCCAAGAACATTTCCACATGAGGGATCATTTGCGACATAAACATTGTGTAATGCGCCTGCTAGTACTACCCAAATAATATTTCCTGATGCCATTGCTCTCATAACACTCGGGATTGTTCTGTTATCATAATCGCTAGAATCATATATTTGTATTTTTTCTTTTATTGTATTATTTGAATTAAACTTTATGAATTCCTGTTTTCCTGAATTCATTATAGTAAAATAAATATTTCCATCATTGTCAACAAAATCAACCGGGTTTTGTTTATATACTTGTTCATATTTTCCTATCTGAATATACTTATTTGAGGTTTCTGTAATAGTATCAAGTTCTCTTTTTTCAATAATGCACCCATCATCATCACTAATTTGTGTAATGCAAGGGATGATTTTTCCAGTTTCGTCTTCATTAAGTGCTGTTTCATTCATGCAATTGGATTTGTTAAATGGTACTTTATATGCGAGTATTTTTGAATCTTTGAAAACTTTTATCCAGAATAAATTATTTACAGTATCTTTGACTGGACTAGAATAATTGTCATTATAAGGACAATCAAATATTTCAAGAGGATCTATTTCCACTGGGGGGGCAACAATGTTAACACAATTTTTTGCACTTATTTGACAATTAGTGCAACTTAGTGTCCCTGAATTAAAACCAAAATCTTGGCATGTTTTATCATTAAAATTTGTTCCTTCACATTGTTCAGTTCCTTCAATTTTCCCATCATTACACACTTGAGCAGGTAACGTAATACAATTTGAAGTACTTATTCTACAATTTTCACAAACAAGGTTTCCTGAATTAAAACCATAATCAGTACATGTGTGTCCGTCCATATTCGTGCCATCACAATCTTCATTCCCTTCAATAATATTATTGCCGCAAATTTGTGTGGAATCTATCGGTCCTGAAGAATTATAACAATCCTTCTTACTTATTTGACAATTTTCGCAAACAAGTCTTCCTGAATCAAAACCATAATCTGTACAAGTGAGTCCTTTGAAATTTGTACCATCACACTTTTCATTATTATCAATAATTCCATTACCACAAAGAACAACAGGGGTAACTATTTCGGGGATTTTTGGAAACCTGCCAATACAAGCATCTTTTTGACTCTGAGTAGGTATAGGGTAACAATAATTAATGTCCCAATAATATTCTGATAAGTTTCTAAGAACAAGAGATAATTCATAATCAGCAAGACTTTGTTTTAATATTTCTTTAATATTAAT
>Ga0172371_10010507_pt1 | contig 12499 bp, 6 predicted proteins | sample Lak12m_FD_114543 | JGI IMG/M metagenome (GOLD analysis project Ga0172371, IMG submission 114543) | Freshwater microbial communities from Kabuno Bay, South-Kivu, Congo - kab_022012_12m | ecosystem: Environmental > Aquatic > Freshwater > Lake | place: Democratic Republic of the Congo: South-Kivu... | reverse complement strand
GTCCGCGCCTTCCAGCGGGTCGCACACCTGGAGATCGCCTCCCGCGCAGTTTTCGATCGTGTGCAGGCAGATGCCCAAGCCGCAAGTCGTCGCGCCGAACCCATCGTCCGCGACTCCGTCGCAGTCATTGTCCTTTCCGTCGCACTTCTCGGGTGCGGTCCCCTGCATCGGGTTGCAGACCTGGAGCTCTCCGTCGTAACAGTTCTCCACCGAGTGCAGGCATGGGCCCACTCCGCAGGTCGTGGTTCCGAAGCCCTCGTCGACCTTGCCGTCGCAGTCGTTGTCCTCTTCGTCGCATTCCTCGTCCGTGGCGCCATCCAGCGGGCTGCACACGACGGGCAGCCCTCCCGCGCAGTTCTCCACGGTGTGGAAGCACTGTCCAACTCCGCAGGTCGTAGCACCAAGGTCTTCGTCCGTAAGCCCGTCACAATCGTTGTCCTTGCCGTTGCAGGTCTCCGCCGCGCCCGGGTACATGTCCGGAGCAAACGGCTCGCAGTCGCCCGGCTCTGTCGCCGTGTAGAAATCCACGGAAGCGCAGAGGCACTCGGCCTGCTCCGTCTCGCCCCAGCCATCCTTGTCCAGGTCGAGGTACCGGATCGAGCATCCCACGGCGTCCTGTTCGTCCACCTGGCCGTTGCAGTTGTCGTCTTCCCCGTTGCAGATCTCGACCACGCCCGGGAATGGGCCCCCCTCGTCCACGTCTCCGTCGCAGTCATTGTCGATCCCGTCGCATTCCTCGGGTGCGGCCTCCTGCTTGGCGTTGCATACGGATTTCCCAGCCGCGCAGCCGGTCCATCCGGGGCATCCGCCGTACTGGTTCACGGCGAGGCACGGCGTCGGCACAAGGCCGTCGTCCGCCTCGCCGTTGCAGTCGTCGTCCTTGCCGTTGCAGACTTCCTCGCCGGCCCCGTGGAACGGGTTGCACAGCAACGGCAGGCCGTCTACGCAAGTGGGCTGGAGGATCTCGCCGCAGTCGCCCTGTCCGCACTTCACTGGGTCGAAACCCTCGTCGGTCTGACCGTCGCAGTCGTCGTCCGCCGCGTTGCACGTTTCCTGGTTGGGGACGTCAGCATCGCACGCGGAAAGGCCGTCCATCGTGCAAGAGCGCACGCCGACGCAGGAACCGAATTCGTTGGTCACCGCGCAGTCGGTAGATGCGCCGGCCGTCACGGCAAGATCGCTGCACTCGCAGATCTTGCCTCCCGCAGGCACACACTGGGTGGCGGAAAGCCCCAGGACCGTGGAGACGTCAAGGCAGCCGTAGCCCTCCGGGCAGGAGTCCCCCGCCGCACATGCCACTCCGCAGAAGGCTCCTTCGTCTCCAAAGCTTACGCAGCGGTCCGAGGAGACCGCGTCGGGCAGCATGCAATCGGCGTCCGAGAGGCAGGGTTTGCAGAGGTAGACGTTCACGGGGAGGCAAACGAACATGAGGTCCGGCCCCGGGCCCTTGTACTGCGCGCATTTCCATCCTTGCGGGCATTCCTCCACGCAGGCCATGGTGCAGACCGACTCGATGCCGTTGAAGATGCATACTCCGGAGTCGCAGTCCGCGTTGTCCAGGCAAGGCCACAGGAATGCGCCCGGCTCCGGTTCATAGTCGAAGTCGTCTACGTCGAGGCCGTCGCCGTCCGGGGCAAGCGCCTCCGGCACGTACGCGTCGTCTCCGAAGCCGTCCGGACCGAGGTCCTGCCCATGGTCATCTACGAACCCGGGATCGGATCCCGGGTCTGCTGCGAGGTCGTCGGGCCACTGTGCGAAGTCCCCCGGTCCGGCCGGGTCGGACGACACGTCCGCGCCGCGGTCGTCTGCGTCCCCGGGCCCGTCCCCCGGCTCGTCCGCCTGGTCCGAGAGACCCCCGCCCGTGCTGCCACCGGAGCAGGCAACGGCCAGAGCAAGAACAGCTGCAAAGCCGACCAGACGCATGTGTGCCTCCCGAAAAAGTGTTGGCCGCAACTCGGACCCCACCCCCCTACTTCCCGCACTTCACGTTCAGCCCGTATGCACCGGCGCCGAAGTCCGGGCCGGTGACGGCCGGGGTCTGCCCGTAGCCGTCGACGACCACGAAGTACTTGGCGCCCTTGGCGCCCTCAAACGCGACGCTGTTGGTGCCCCATGCGATGCACGCCCCAGGGTTACAGCCGTAGCCGTTGTCCGCAAGCACGAAGATGTCCTGGTCGGTATCCTTGGGAGTGAGGGTCAGTGTGACTGGCCCGGTCTCTCCTGCCTCGAACGAATACGAAAACTCCGGACCGTCGTAGGTCGCTCCGTTGCACGAATACGTGGAGATATAGTCGGTCGCCCCCTGGTCCGTCGTGGTCCACTCCTCGTTGTCGCCGCAAGCAATCGGGTAGTCCGCGTCGCACTTCGGGCACCCGGGCGACGTGTGGCAGTCCTGCTCGTCCGCACAGTCGGTCATGCCGTCCTGGTCGTTGTCCTGGCCGTCTCCGCACACGACCTCGGTAGCGGGCGTGCAGTCCAGCTTGAAGAGGTAGCTTCCCAGCGCACCCTGGAAGCCGTCGATCACGATCGCGTAGACCTTGCCTTCCTGAGCGTCGAACGCCACGGTGTCAAGGCCCATGGAAAGGCACTTGTCCGGGTCGCACTCCTCGCCTTCCAACACGGCGATGTCGGTTGAGTCGGATTCCAGCAACAGCGACGCCTTCACCTTCGCGTCGTAGGGTGCCTTGAACCTGTACGCCATCTCCGGCCCTGGATACACGTACTGCTGCTTGCACGAGTACTTCGTCACCGCGTCCGTGCTTCCCCACCCGAAGTTGGCGAACGCTTCCTTGAACCCGCATCCGATGTTCCGGTCCGCGCTGCACCGGCCGATGCACTCCGGTGCGGCCTGGCAGTCGTCGTCCTGGCAGTCTTCCAGGGCGTCGAAGTCGTTGTCCTCCAGGTCTCCACACTCGGTCTCGACCCACAGCGGGCACTCGACCGCGATGTCGAACCCGCCCAGCGCTCCGGCGTAACCATCGACGACGAAGTAGTACGTCAGCCCTGCTTTTGCCGGGAACGTGACTTTCTTCAACCCCCATGCGACGCAGTCGGTCGGGTCGCAGCCGTTGCCGGTATCGGCCAGGATCAGCAGATCCGTCTGGGCGGTCTCGCCCGTAAGCTTCACCGTCACGTCGAAGTCGCCTGGAGCGTCGAACCGATACGCAAACTCGCTGCCGTCGTACTCCCACAAGTTGTCGAGGCAACCCTTGTTCTCGCCCGGCGCGGCGTAGGAGATCACAGCATCAGTGGCACCGAGACCGTAGTTGAAGCCGAAGTCCACGGACCCGCATTCGAGGGTCCATATGGGCTCGCACAGCGGCGCGGGGCAGGCGGGTGTTCCATGGCAATCCGTGTCGTCGCAGTCGATCGCGCCGTCGTCGTCGTCATCCACTTCGTCTGCACACTGAGACTCGAAGCCCGGTTTGCAGTCGAGCGAGATCAGGTAGTCCTTGCCCTCGGGGTCCACCCCGTCGACCACGATGTAGTACGTGTGGCCCGAGCGAATCTGGAACGACTGAAGTGCCGTTGAAACACCTCTGCAGTTGGTCGCGTCGCAACCGGTTCCCCTGGATTCCAGCACCGCAACGATTTGCGTGAGCGGGTCGGCGGTAAGCTGGACCACGGCCTTGCCGTCGTATGGTGCGACGAATGCGTACGTGTACTCGGGACCCGCTGCCGGAGTCGGCCCGCAAGGGTAGGACGACACGTTGGTCGAGCTTCCGTCTCCCGCGGTGGACCATGCGTCGAACGTGCCGCAGCCGAGGCTCCACTTGGGGAAGCAGGTCGCGGCCTGGCAGGAGTTGGAAGGACCCGGGAGGCACGCTCCGTCCTTGCAGTGGTCGTTCACCGTGCAGCCGTCTCCGTCCTCGCAGGGATACGCGGAGAAGTCGTTCAGGCAACCCGATTCGGGGGCGCAGGTGTCCACGGTGCACGGATTGCCGTCGTCGCACGAGCGTGGAGCGGAGCCTTCGCACGTACCATTCAGACAAAGGTCGCCGTCGGTGCACGCGTCGCCGTCGTCGCACGGGCGCCCGTTCTGGCTTGCGACCTGCTTGCACTTGCCCGTGTCCTGGTCACACACGGTCTTGCGGCACGGCGTGTCCTTGGACGTATCGCAGACGACAAGCGAGGAGAGCGGCACCTTGCATTCGCCGAACGCGCATTGCAGGAAGCCGTTGCACTGGTTGCCGTCCTCTTCGTCCGCGCAGTCGTCGTCGGTCTCGCACGTGCAGTCGGGGGTCGGAGTGCCGAAGCACTTGGCGTTCTCGCAGCGGTCGTTCGACGTGCAGCCGTTGCCGTCGTCGCAGACGTTCTCGTTTGCGGAGTGGATGCACCCATCGACCGGGTTGCAGACGTCGGTCGTGCAGAGGTTGCCGTCATCGCAGAAGATCTTGGTGCCGACGCAGCGGCCGTCGACAGTGCAGACCGAAGCCTTGGTGCAGCCGTCGCCGTCGTCGCACTCTGCGCCGACGGGCCTGGGGCCCGGCACGCACAGCAGCGAATGCTTGTCGCACACTTCCCGCACGCACGGCGGGAGCACACCCAGCTTGCCCTCGCAATCAGAGTCGTTTGCGCACTGGGCAAGCAGCTCGTTGGAACCGAAATCGAATACGTCCGCACCGTCCTGGTCCTGCTGACGTCCCTCACCGATCCCGGCCCCGTCCGCCCATGCATCCACGTCGCCGGTTTCCCTGCCGTCCTTGGAACCGAAATCCGGGAAAGTGATGTTGTCCGGAAGGAAGTTGTGCTCCGGCTGAATGTCCGAGGGGTTGTTCTCTCCTTCTCCACTGCAACCCGCGGGAGCAGCGACGAACAAGGCAGCGAACAGAACCGAACGCATGTTTACTTCACCCCGCAGAGAAGAGAGACATTGAAGCGCTCCCAGCCCTTGAACGCACCGAGCTCCACCTTTCCCTCGGCGGTGACTTCCGATGCCAGGCACTCCTCTTCTCCTTGGCCGAAATACGGTGTGGCGCTTCCTCCCGGAGCAAGCAGAGTCGCCTCGATTCGCCTTCCTGAATCGCGAAGCCTGACCTCCCCCAGCAGGTACGCCATGTCCGAGGAGGTGAACGCCTCGGGCCTGGCGATCGCTCTCTTGGGCGCAAGCGGGCTCAGTATCCTGTACAGCGTAAGGATGTTGGCCGCTCGCTGGACGAGCACACTTTCCACCGCTTCCTCGGACGGGTCCACGGTCGCAACCACGCGCACCAGGAGCGGGTGCCGCGGGTCCGTGATCATGTCCAGATCGACCACGTGGGCGCCGAAGCCGAACCCGCCCGCGATCGCAGGCAGGTTGCGGCCCGCGATATCTCTGGGCAGCGCATCCAGCTCAAGGCGCAAGCACGCGGAGGTGTAGCGCTCCGCCGCAGCGGTGTCGGTTGAGCCTGGGCCCGCTTGGATGGACGATGGACGATGGTCGATGGTCGATGGCCCGGGCAAGGAGGTAGTGACGGCGAGCTTGCACTCGACGTCCGCAACAAGGACTTCGGGCGCGGCGTCGGGGAAGAGCTTCGCGGCGAACGCACGGAATGCGGCCAGGGAGAGTTGGCGGCGGACGGTCTCGTGGGGGATGTTCTGGCAAAGCGCCGGCATGGAGAGGGCGACCGTCGCCGCGGCCAGGAGGCACGAAAGGGCTCGAATGCCTGCGTTCCGGCCCATCTCTAAGCACCCTCGCCCTTGCCCACGCTCATTTTCAGGATCCGCTGAAGAGACGTTCGCCAAAGCGGGACTCCAGGCCGGCTTCCTCGATCTTGGCCGCGGTCGCAGTGCGATTGTAGTCGAACCTGTGGAGGGAGATCTGGCCGGTATCTGTATCGAGCCAGGACACGGCCCCGTTCGGGTCCCTGTCACGCGGCTGCCCCACGCTTCCCACGCTTGCGATGTACTTCGCGCTCTCCTCGAAGCGGACGTCGTCCAGTTGGACTTCCTTGGCCTTGTTCGGTGTAACCCTGAAAGCACGCACAAGGTGGGAATGCCCCAGCAACGAGATCTTGGTCAGCTTCTCGTACATCCGGGTGTGGGCTTGGGCATCGTCCTTGAAGACGACGTAGAAATAGCCGCTGGGCGCGATGGGTGCGGAATGGAAGAAGCTCACGCCGGCGTCCCTGCGTCGATAGGTATAGGGAAGCTGATAGAGCCAGTCCAGGTTCTTCTGGGTCAGCTTACGCCTGGTCCACTCGATCGCCATCCTGGCGGAATCGTAGTAGTACTCCGTGGACATGGCGCCGATCACCGCCGCGTCGTGGTTGCCCAGCAGGGTTGCGACCGCGTTGGCGCGCACGATCTCGCAGCACTCGTTTGGGTTTGGGCCATAGCCGACGACGTCGCCGAGGCACACGATCTCGTCCACCTTCTCGTCCTTCAGCCACGCCATGGCCACGGTCAGCGCTTCGAAATTGGCGTGTATGTCGGAGATGATCCCAATCTTCATCAGAACCTCCAGGGGCAATATTCTAGCGTCCCACTCCACGGACCGCAACAACAGAGTGATCGTTTTCTGTAAGCGTTCACTTTCGCTTTCAGCCCAATTCTCTGCTGCCCTCCCCCGCGAAGGGGGAGGAGACTGATTCGTGGCCTCCGGCGGTCAGCGCTTGGCACCCGAGACAAGCCTGCCCAGGACAACCGGCACGGTCGGAGTCGCGATGTCCAACACGGACAATCCCGTTGTCGGTCCGACCGAGTAGGCACGGTCCTTCCTGGCAAACACACGCTGTGCGTCCCCCGGCACCAGGAAACTCGCCGCCACAACTGGCGAAGCAGGGTTCTCGATGTCAACTGAAATCAGCCCGGCCGGGCCGCAGCCGACCATTGCGGCGCCAGCGGCAACCAGCGCATAGCCTGACGATACCGTCACCCGGCTTGCGTCTCCGCCCGCAATTTCCAGGGTGGCCAGGAGCAGGGGAAGCTCGGGCGCGCTAAGATCTACCACGGCGACCCCAGCGGTACCCTGAGCAAGATAGGCGAATCCGGCGTCAACAGTCATGCCCTTGGTGTCGGCGCCCACGTCGCTCGTGCCAACTGTGGTGGGCTCTTCCGGTGCGCTCACGTCGACCACGTTCAACAAGTTGCCTTGCGTCACGTAGAGAATATCGCCGTACAACGCCAAGGATTCGCCCTTCAGCAGCCAATCCTCGGGGGAGGAGAGCACCGTCGGGGGGGCCTTCGTAATGTCGAAGACTTCGAACGAGTAGTTGGTCACGGCAAAAGCCAACCCACCTGAAGTCTCCAGCGCGTGCAACTCCGTCGCAGGGTAGGTGCCCGGGTAGAACTCCGATACCTCGATGGGCGCGGATGGCTGAGCCAGATCCAGGACGAGCGCCTTGAGTTGAGGGATAGTCGCGGAATCGTCGACACCCCCCGCGACCATCAGGCCGGCGTCAGCGGAGACTTCCATCACCCTGAAATCCGTTTGCAGGACGCTTGTCAGGATTGGAGACTGGGCTTTGGAGATGTCGAATGTGTACACCCCCGCCCGCCCCATCGCCACGTATGCGAGTTGGCCCGACGCCTCGACATCCAGGGCGCTGCCCCCCAGCCCCCCGATCCACTTGGGTGCACAAACATCCGGGACGCACGCTCCTCCCTCGCAGATGAACCCTGCAGCGCAACCACAGTACATGGTCCCCCCGCAGCCATCATCCTGCAATCCGCACGGCGCGGCCCCTGCGCCGCAAGACAACGGCTCGCATTCGTCGAACGCCTCTGCATCTGCCGAGTCGGTAGGAAGCGCCATCTCTCCTGGGCACACATCCGACAGGTCAGGCGAAAAACGGCAGTCGGAACTCTGTCCGTCGTCCAAGCCATGGACTTCGATGAACTTGCCCTCCGTGACTTCGCACTCGGGGACGGAGAGATCCATCACGTCGGCAGGAGGAGATGCGCCGCCATCCCTGGATTCACGCGACGTCTCTTCTCCACGGAAAGGCGCATCTTCCGCCGCAGAGGGAGTACTTCCCGCACAACCCGCAACCAAAGAGAAAATGGCAAACGTGAGGGGCAGCGCTGTTGGCCAGGAATTCACGCCCAATGCCTCATCTTTGGGGGCCCATCGCTCTCGGGCAGATCGTGCCCCGCTGGCAGGGACCGTTCGCTGAATATAGCCAAGACGCGTTGCACTGTCCAATACGTCCGTGCCCGGAATCCCTGCCTCAAATGCCTCAGGCTGTCTCACGCTCGGACCGTTCACGATGCCTGGAGCAGGCTTGCCACACCCCAGAACGATAGGTACATCTGCATGTGGGCCAATTTGCCGACTGGGGAGAAGAAGCATCTATCACTCACGGCTCGTCGTCATGGATCGAAGTCATGATCGTTTTCTGGCGCGGGGAACGGCCGGTGCTACAGTGTGCCCCGTAGGGAGGGGAGATGTCTGCCGCACTGGTGTCGCTGCTGTTGTTGCTGTTTCCGGCCGTGGCCGATCCGGGGTACTTCACCCTGAACAGCCCGCAGTGCGTGGTGCACCAGCTCTCGCTCGGGAACCCGCTTCCGCTGGTGGTCGCAACCCCGATGCCCCCTTGTCCGTGGAGCCCCGAGGACGCGGCGCTGGCCGAAATCGGCCGCTACGTGACCCACTACTCCTGGTGGAACTTCGACCGCAGCGCGAACCTGGAGCGTGCCGCCACCCAGATCGACGGCGTGATGCTGCTTCCGGGCGAGGTGCTCAGCTTCAACGAGGCCGTCGGCGAGCGCACCCTGGACGCGGGCTTCCGCAAGGCCAAGATCATCGAGCGCACCGGCTATACCGAAGGGATCGGCGGCGGCATCTGCCAGGTAGCGTCCACTGTGCACGCGGCGTCGGTGATGGCAGGGCTCGACGTAGTCGAGAGGTCGCCCCACCGCTTCCGTGTGCCGTACATACCGCCCGGCCTGGATGCCACGGTGGACTACGGCAAGAAGGACCTCAGGGTAGCGAACAACACGCTCTACCCGGTCGTGTTCTTCGTGGGCCGGCTTGAAAAGGGCGAGCTGATGGTGCGCGTGATGGCGCCGTTCAAGCCGTACAGCGTGCGCTACAAGTACGAGCTGCTGGAGGAGACGCCCTCGGACATCGTGCACTTCACGACCGATGGGAAGGTGAAGGACCGGGTGGAGTACTTCGGCCGCCCCGGGATCAAGATCAAGAAGACCATCTGGCGCCGAGACCTGCTGACGCAGGAGACGGTCAGGGTCCGCGTGCCCGAGGACACCTACTACCCCAGCCCTTGGAGCTTGCGCGTATCGAAGCTGCCCAAGGGCCATTCGGATCTGTCGGGCCAAAGCCAGGCTGCCATCGCCGACTTGCTGGCGGGGACGCGCTACGACGTGTCCATGGCCAGGTTCGCTGACGTGGACAAGGACAACAAACACTATATCTACTGGCCGACCCCGTCCGAGAAACGAATGAAGCTGTTCACACGCTTCACCGACCTGGAGAAGCCGGCAAACCCCGAAGAAGAAACCGTGGCCGGCGCTGCGCAGGAGCTGGCGCGGGCGGTAAGGGATCAGTAGCACCGGCTACACGGCCCCGACTCCCCCGGCCGCCTTTGGCGGCCACCCCCTCGCAAGCGAGGGGGACGGCGCGGGGACTTACGAAAAGGCAGTTCCTTCCTTCCACGCACGGGCCACCGGGTTGCGCCCGTACAGGTACAGGATCTGCGTCCAGTCGCGGTCTTCCAGCAGGAGGAAGTCCGCGGCCTTGCCCGGCGCCAGCGTCCCCAGACGGTTCGCAAGGCCCAGGGCCGTTGCGCCGCCTGCGGTCATCGCTCTGAGCGCGGCAGACGGGCGCATGCCCATGTACACGCACCCCAGCGTGCCCATCAGCCAGAGATTCTGCGTATGGGAGCTGCCCGGATTGAAGTCGGTGGACAGCGCAACGGTCGCACCGGCAGCAGAAAACAGGCGGGCGTCCGGAAAGCGCTTCTTGCCCGTGAACAGCGTCGCTCCCGGAAGCAGGACCGCGGTCACTCCGGCCACCGCCATGGCGTGCGCGTCCTCAGCTTCCGCGAAGTCCAGATGGTCCGCGCTTGCACATCCAAGCTCCGCGGCCAGAAGCGCCCCGCCTGAACGCGAGAGCTGCTCAGCGTGGATCTTCGGGACGAGGCCGTGCTCCTTTCCCGCTACCAGGATTCTGCGGCTCTCCTCAACGGTGAACGCGCCGTCCTCACAGAAGACGTCGCAGAAGACAGCGAGCCCTTCTCCCGCGACTGCCGGGATCATCTCGCTGCACAGGATGTCCAGGTATCTCCCCCGGTCCGCCCTGTGCTCGGGCGGGACGACGTGCGCACCCAGGAACGTCGAAACGACCTCCACGGGGTGGCGCCCCGACAGCGACCGGACTACCCGCAGCAGCTTCAGCTCGGACTCGGTGTCCAGCCCGTAGCCGCTCTTCGCCTCCACAGTCGTGACGCCCCAGGCGAGGAACCGGTCCAGTCGTGCAAGCCCCGCCGTAAACAGCTCGTCCGCGTGCGCTGTACGGGTTGCGGCCACGGTCGAGGCGATGCCGCCGCCCTGTCTTGCGATCTCCTCGTAAGTCGCTCCCTGGCTTCGCATCTCGAACTCGCCGGCACGCGTTCCGGCAAACACCAGGTGCGTGTGGCAATCCACCAGGCCGGGCATTACCACGCGCCCGCCCGCGTCGAACACCTCGACGACGTCCTTTCTCACGTCCCCAGGCAGGTCCCGCTCCTTGCCGACCCACGTCACGTCACCTTCCTGCACGACCATGGCGGCGTCCCGCACAAGCCCCAGCTCCTTCTCCGCCGGACCGCACCCCGCCTCCGCCGCCTTCTCGTCCATCGTCAGGATCTGCCCTATCCCCCGCACCAACAAACTCATCATGTACCCCTCTTGCGGGAGTCGGGAAACGTCCCCAACGCCAACGCGTACACCCCGGCCACCGCCCACAGCACCGCCGGGAACCCGAACGACATCGCTACGCCCTGCGCCAGCACCACGCCCACGACCGACACCGCGCCGTTGACTGCCCAGCCCCATGCGGCGAGATCCGTGTCTCCCCGGGAGGACATTGCTGACAGTGCCAGCGGAAACGGCATGCCCAAGAAGAAGGCTGCCGGCGCCACCGCAACGATCGCAAGAGAGAGCCTTGCCCACTCCGGAAGCCCCATGGTCGCGGTCAGCAGCGGCGTCAGCGCGAAGTTGTAGAGTATCGACAGTGCCGCTATCGCGGCCACTGCGATCCCGATTCCACGCCGGCCCGGGAGTCTTCCGGAGCATGCGGCCCCCACCCCCGAGAACACCAGCATGCCGGACAGGACGATCGCGGCAGCGTATGCCGGCGCGGCAACATAGAGCGTGAATTTCTGGATAAGCACCATCTCCACGAACATGAAGCCGACCGCGAGACACGAGAAATACACAAACGTGCGGAGCTTCCCGGACCTGGCAATTCTCTTTCTTGCGGCCAGTAACGGAAGAAGCAGGATCAAGGAAGCGAACAGCACGGCTTGACCGAGCGTGGCAAACACAAGGGGCTGAGCCCAGAGGTCGGGTGGAATCTCCCGTTCCCAGTGCTCGGGGTTGTACGCGCTCCGCTTTATGAAGTCGAGCGAGCCGGCCTTCAGCATCGCGGAGAAGTAGGGCCGGTCGTCGGTTGTCAAAGAGAGGTCGAACGGGTACGCATCCAGGTAATCCGCTCCCGAATCGTCCGAGTAGAGAAGCGCCTGCGCAGCGTCGTAATAGGGGTCCTGCACCGCGGTCCCGCTCTCGAAGCCCGAGAGATCCACCCCCTCTTCGTCCTTGAACTTCGCCCAGAAAGCGTCCTCTTCCGCTGCCCGCTGCTCCAGCGTTCCTCGCTCCATTCCAGGGTAAAACGAGAGCGTGAACCCGTACGAAGCACACTCGTCGCTGAGCCGCCCGACAGTCAGATCGTCGAACCCGCCCTTCCTCGCCAGGGCCATCCCGTGGAACTGGCTCTTGACGAACGCCAAGGAGCTTCGGGCCGCTTCGGCCCCCCATGCCTCCCGAGCGGTCACGATGAGCGAGGCGAACAGGCGCAACGACGCTCTCGGCGGCTCCTCCGTCCGGGCCGAAAGGACCAGGAGCCCTCCGTCCCCGAGAGCATCCAGGAAGCTCCTCAGCGCTTCACCGGTGTACAGGTAGTTCTCCGACACCGACTTGGAACCCGGAAACGACAGCCCGGACGCATCCAGGAAGCTCACCACCACCATGTCGTATCTGCCCGGGTTACCCGCGGCAAGCACTCTCCCATCCACTACCTCGACGTGCACCTCCGGCTTCCGGAGCAGCCCTCCGTTCTCGCCCGCGTACCCGTCCCTGACCAGGTCCACCAGCGCACCGTTTATCTCGGCTACAGTGATGTCGGTCGCACCGTACCGGAGCGCCTGGGCCACCCCCTCGCCACCGCCCAGGCCGACGAGCAGGACGGACGTTCCCTCCTCCCCCCTCGCTTCGCTCGGGGTACTCCCCCCGGGGGGGGGGAGGCGGGCCAATCCAGCTACACCCTCCTCCCCCCTCGCTTCGCTCGGGGTACTCCCCCCGG
>Ga0172371_10010506_pt1 | contig 12500 bp, 11 predicted proteins | sample Lak12m_FD_114543 | JGI IMG/M metagenome (GOLD analysis project Ga0172371, IMG submission 114543) | Freshwater microbial communities from Kabuno Bay, South-Kivu, Congo - kab_022012_12m | ecosystem: Environmental > Aquatic > Freshwater > Lake | place: Democratic Republic of the Congo: South-Kivu... | reverse complement strand
GCCCACTCGGTTCCTGCATCTATGGCGGGACTATTTGTCACTAGCGCATGAGTCAGGGTTGAACCACCGTTATCTGCCATCGGTGCGATCAACGGATTGGTATCAGCAAGGTTCCCGTATCCATCGAATTCACACGAAGAATCGCTGGATAGGTTCATACCGCTTCCTGCACCCATCGCAGACCCGCCACAATTGGTGCTTCCGTTATGGGCTAACAGAACATTGATGAAATTTACCAGTCCCCCGAGGTGATAGATTCCTCCACCTGAAGATGAAGCATGCAGATAGTTATTACTGGCAGTGTTGAAGGCGATCGTCACGTTGACCGCGTAAAGGTTTGCATCAGCGCCACCATTGGCAATGCCGCCGCCCACATCCATCGCACTGTTGCTGCTTACCGTTACGTTAACCATGTGCATGGTTGCAGCGTTCGAATTAATCACGCCTCCACCAGAATACTGGGAAGTATTGTGATCTATCGTCACGCTATCCAGCATGGCTTGCCCGCCGTTGTTGGCAAAGCCGCCGCCCATCTTTGCCGCGTTACCAGAGAGAGTACTATCTCGCAAGGTGAGATTGCCTGTCTTTAGATTTCCAATAGCCCCGCCATCACCACCGGCACTGTTCTGGTGAGCGTCAACCCCTTCGAGTTTTGCAGTACCGGCATTCAGGATTGCGCCTCCATCAGCAATATTGTTCTCTACAATGTTTCCGTTGAATGTACAGGACTGTAGCGTCAACTTTCCAGCGTTGTAGATCGCGCCGCCGCCAATTTTTCCGCTTGTCTCGTTGGCGGTGAATGTGACCGTCGTCAGAGTGGCTGTCCCCTGGTTGTAGAGTCCGCCCCCCAGGTCGTACGCATGGTTGTCACTCATGGAAACATTGATCATGGATAAAATCCCCAGGTTGTAGATGCCTGCCCCACCCGAATATATAGTGGTGCCGGTAACTTCGTTATCTTCGATGGAAGAGGTATCTATCGTCAGCGACGCGCCATCCTGGATGCTGATTCCACCCCCTGCATGTGAAGCTTTGTTACTGCGGACAAGGACGCTGCGTAACGTAACATTGGCGCTGGCAATTGCCAGGCCACCTCCAGAGCTGCCGTTGCCGTTCTCGATCGTTACACGGTTGAGGGTGACCTCAGCAGTACAGGCGAAACAGGAAATATTCACCACTGTCTGGTTCTTGCCAGTTCCATCAATGACCGGGGACGAGATAGCTAGTTCTCCCGTGATCGTCACGCTCTTTGAGACCATGAGGGCTTCCGGGTATGTGCCTTCGGCAAGATAGATCGTATCGCCATTGACAGCGCGTGATAGAGCCTCTGTAATCGTCTTGCATGGAGTGAGAGGTGAAATGCAGCCATTACTGTCATTCCCATCCGGCGAGACGAACCATTTACTCGGTGTTGGTGTGGAAGATGGCGTGGTTGGCCCGCAACCGACCGTTGTCAGTAATAGAAGACTGGCTGCCACCAGACAGATATATGGAAACTTAATCATATGGCTTTGTTTGGTAGGCATAAGAACTCCCTTCCTTTCAAAAGAACCATTCATTCAGATAACCAAAACAGAGGAATTACCGCCAAAAGAACCACAACAATTGCGTCACGACCAATCCCAGCATAAAGCCTCCAACCGCTTCCAGCGGGGTATGCCCCAGCACCTCACGTAACTGGTTTTCCGAGATTGGGTGACCCTTGAGTAACTCCTCCACCAATATGTTGATCGTCTGGGCATGGATTCCCGCCTGGCGCCGGATGCCGGTGGCATCATAGATGACAACCATGCAAATGACCACACAAATGGCAAACTGGGACGTTTCGAATCCATTATAGAGGCCTACTGCGTGAGTCACGGCGACAACCAGGGCGGCGTGAGAGCTGGGCATCCCACCCACACTGAGCAGCAAAGCCCAATTCCAGCGCCGCGAATGGAGGTAATCCAGCGGGATTTTCAATCCTTGCGCCAAGCCCCACGCGATCAGCGCGCTGAGCAGCACGTGATTTTGGAAAACAGCCAACGGGTTCATGCTATTCGGATGCAAGAGCCCCGGCATCCTCACCGGTCAACTGGCGGACTTTTAACTCCGCCTTGTCGAGCAGCTCCACGCAGCGCTTCGCCAGCGCCTGACCTCGCTCGAACAGCGCCATCGCTTCATCCAATGGTCGCTGCTGGGTTTCTAGAGTAGCAACGATTCCTTCCAGCTCGGTGTAGGCTGGCTCGTAAGCCATCTCGTCCACAGGTTGGGGTTCAACACTTTTACTCATATTCACCTCACGGGATAACCCGGGCTGCGAATTCACCATCTGCAACGCGCACTCCCAGCTCATCGTCCACATTGACCATCGCTTTACTGGTGATGATGCTTTTATCCATTTTCAAAGTTAGGATGGCATAACCACGACCCAATACCGCCAAAGGATTCAGGGCGAGGAGATGTCGTCCGAGGCCTTCCACCTGACTGCGCTCCAGCACGAGACGGTGGGCTTGCAACGCGTGTCCCCGGCGGATCGATTCATCCAGCCGCTGACGCTCGGTCTGGATGTGGCGCAAGGGAGAGAAGAAGCGCAGGTTTCCCAATAAATCATCCACTATCATGCGTTGGCGTTCGAATAGGGAGGAGATGGAAGAGCGGAGGTGGGTGGCAGTCTCAGTCAGTCTCGATTGTAAATCCAGTATCGTAATTGGCGTCGCCAATTCCGCTGCCGCGGTCGGCGTTGCTGCGCGCAGATCAGCGGCAAAATCAGCCAGGGTGAAATCTGTTTCATGACCGATACCGGTGATGACCGGCGCTTCGGATTTGGCCACCGCGCGCACCACGCGCTCGTCATTGAACGCCCACATGTCCTCGATGGAGCCACCACCCCGCGCCAGCAGGATCACATCCGGTTGAGCTTCCAGGTTCAAGCGGTGCAGCGCAGCCACCAACCCAGGCGGGGCTTCATCACCCTGCACCGGAGAGGCAGCCAGGATCACGTTAACAAGAGGATTACGGCGGCGCAACGTGTTCAACATGTCCCGTATTGCTGCGCCAGTGGGCGAGGTCACAATACCGATGACCCGTGGAAGCTCCGGAATTGGCCGCTTGCGGGCTGCTTCGAATAAGCCTTCAGCCTCGAGCAGGGCTTTCAAGCGCAGGAACTCCTGGTAAAGTGCGCCTTCACCCAATGGGCGGATGGCATCCGCCTGGAGCTGGTACTGGCCTTGCGGCTCGTAGAGACGGATGCTGCCATGCACTTCCACCGCAAGTCCATCTTTCAAAGCCAATCGCAGGCGTGAAGCTTCTCCGCGCCACATTACACATCTCAGGGAGGCAGCACTATCTTTGAGGGTGAAGTAAAGGTGTCCTGAAACCGGGCGCGCCAGGTTGGAGATCTCCCCCTGCACCCAGATACCCTGGAGAGCCTCGTCAGACTCGAGTAACTGGCGCAGGTAACGCGTCAGCTCAGTCACTGTCCAACTTGCGGGTAATCCAAATAATGAAAGTTTTTCCATTAATGGCTAGAGCATACACGCGTTTGAAGAGGCTGTCAATTGTAAAACGAATTCCACAATCCAATATGCACAAATTACGATTCTTTGCTACAATACAAGTAAAGATCTGGGTTTCTTTTCTTTCCCGTTTTTTAATAATTCAGGCATAAGGCTCATGAATTATCTCTGGTCCCCCTGGCGTATGGAATACATTCAAAATCATGAAGGCGAAGGTTGTGTTTTTTGCAACGCGTTGACACAAGAGGATAGCCCGGAAAACCTTATCATTTTTCGTGGCCAACGGGTAATTGTCATCCTGAACCGCTTCCCTTACACAAGTGGTCACCTGATGGTCGTGCCTGTTGTCCACCAGCCATCACTTGAGGATCTGGACGCTGTGACGCGCGCCGAGATGATGGAGTTGACATCTCAGTGCATCCAGATACTCCGCAAGGTCTATCAACCTGAAGCCTTCAATGTGGGAGCAAATATTGGTGTGCTGGCTGGGGCTGGGATTGCTGATCATGTCCACATGCATATCGTTCCACGCTGGGGCGGCGATACCAACTTCATGTCCACCCTTGGGCAAACGCGCGTTTTGCCAGAAGAGCTGGAAGAAACCTATCGCCGCATCCGGGAAGGTTGGGGTAAAAATAATTTGATCAATGAATAGAAGATTAGTTATTTCCCTTTTGCTAACAATCGGCAGCTTGTTACTAGCAGCATGCGACGGAACCACGCCGACCCAATCGCCAGGTGGCAGCGATGGACACTCTACTGGTTCCGAGATCACAACCGCACCCATCGAATTAGGAGTTGATAGAATTGAGACTGGTGAGGAAACACCCACCCCTACATTCACACCCACCTCGACCTTTACGCCCACACCGCAGTCAACCCAGGACACGGCTACTGTCGGACCGAACCTGGATAATTTTCCACCCGGATTTAACCCACTGACCGGTCAACTGTCTGGCGACCCGAACCTGTTGGATTTGCCAGCCATTTTGATATCCATCACCAACTTTCCACCCTCGGCACGACCGCAAGCTGGGCTGTCCTTCGCTCCATGGATCTTCGAGATCTACATAAGCGAGGGAATGACCCGCTTCCTGGTCGCCTTCTATGGAGAAGAGCCAAAATCCGACCAACCTGTCACGGGGAATTGCGAGGTGAAGCACGAGCCTTTCATGGTGAACGGCCCTGTTCTTGGCAATCTCGTCTGGCTGGATGTGAATATCAACGGAATCCAGGATCCGGATGAGCCAGGCGTGGGCGGAGTCTGTGTCACGCTATACGATTCTGCGGGGAATATCCTCCAGACCACATCCACGGATTCCAACGGTTACTATGGCTTCAACGTCACCCCAGGCGGTTACGTGCTCGGTTTCAATGAAACGGCCTCGCTGTCCTTCACGACGCCGGATGTTGGCTTCGACGATCTGGATAGTGATGCTGACCCGATCAATGGCACTACGGCAAATATCACGATCACTGCCACAGACATGAACTGGGATGCCGGCCTGGTTAAAACCCCAATAACTCCCACACCCACGGGTACACTTGAGAACCCAACACCCAGGGAGCCAGGTGGGAACGGTGGCGGAGGCGGTGGTGATGTGGGCGGTCCACCCTCGGTGGGCCCCATCCGCTCGATGCGTTGGCCCTATGTCTACATACGCAACTTCTTCACCGGTAGCTGCCTGGTCTCCGCCAGTGGAGATCCCACCGTGCTTGCACACACGCCAGGCTGTTCATACGCCTATGGTAAGGATGAGGATGATATCAACAGTGCCTTCATAGATGTAACAAAGATGCGCGGGTTGGCGGAGGAACAGAGGGCAAAAAATCCCAACCAGGTATTGAATTATTCCGGCAATGTTTTCTCAGAGTCACCACCCCCGGGAGGCATGCACGCCGATGACCTGCGGGTGTTCTACAGCTTCCTCAACCAGACGTTCTGGAAATTTGATCCTCTCTCTGGAGCCTTTGTACGCCACGACGATAATGCCGATGGTTCGGGTATCTTCCACCCCAGTACCGACCGGTTGACTGGCCGCGAGTTGCTTTTCGATAATGTCATCGTGCTGTTCGCTGGCCATACCGCACTCGCGCCGACGATCATTGATATCTATCTTCAACCCGGAAATTTCGGTCAAGCATATCTATTCCGCGATGGGCAGATCTATAAAATCTTTTGGACTACCCTGAGCGAAGAATACGAGCAAACCACACAATTACAGCGCCCCATCCGCTTCGTGGACGCTGATAAAAATCCCTTCCCACTCAAACCAGGGCATACCTGGCTGCACGTCTTCTCGACCGCCTCATTCGTGGAGGAAGAATCAACAGGTCATTGGTTTGCGCGCTTCATCGCACCGGCAGGTTCGAAGTAATGACCGGTGAGTAAGAAGGATTGGTGAGAAGGGTCCTGACTGGTATTCATAACACGCCACGTACCTGGTGCATCCGTTTCGGCACACTGCATCCTTTTAAGTACATAATTCGTCCGTCTCCTCGTGACCATGGTACCAGGGCAGCGCGGCTACTCACAGCATGAAAAACAAACCCTTATCTGAGTCGCCCCAGGACAACCTGCCTCCAAACCCGGAAATCACATTACCGTACATTTAATACATGCCTAATTAATAAAAACATAATCACTATCCGCGGACAATAAAAGGAGATGTCGAATCTATGTCATCACCAACCGAAGCAGTAATCCTCAGTGCCTGCCGTACCCCAAGCGGGAAGTTCCAGGGAAGTCTCTCCAGCTTCACCGGGCCGAAACTGGGGGCAATTGTCATCAAAGCCGCCGTCGAGCGTGCCGCTCTCGAAAACCTTGCCGAGATTGACGAGGTTTTCGTAGGCAATGTCGTCTCGGCAGGGTTGGGGCAGGCACCTGGCCGCCAGGCAGCCCTCCAGGCCGGGTTGCCTGCCTCAGTGGGCGCGACCACGCTGAACAAGGTCTGTGGCTCGGGACTGAAAGCTTCCATGCTGGCCGCCACGGCGATTAAAGCTGGCGAGGGACAGTTGTTCGTCGCTGGAGGTTTCGAGTCGATGAGCGGCGCGCCATATCTTGTTCGCGGTCGTTCCGGCGAGCTTCGTTTCGGTCATTCCCAATTGACTGACGCCCTCCTTTTCGATGGTCTTTGGTGCTCACTTGCCAATTGGAGCATGGGCGATGCCGCCGAGTTCATTGCCAGGGAATTCAATGTCAGCCGCGAGGCGATGGATAAATTCTCATATGAGAGCCACCAGAAAGCCCTCGCTGCCAGTGACAGTGGCAAGTTCAAAGCCGAGATAACACCGGTGGAACTGGTGAGCAGGAAAGGAATCACCGTCTTCGATACCGACGAAGCCCCTCGCCGCGATACCACCCTCCAAGGTCTGGCTGAACTTCGGCCTGCTTTTCAAAAAGATGGTAAAGTAACAGCTGGCAATGCACCCGGCCTGAACGATGGTGCCGCGGCGGTGGTTGTCGCCAGTCGTGCCTATGCTGAAGCACACAGAAACAAGCCGCTCGCGCGTATTGTCGGCTACGACCAGGCAGCTGACGAGCCCAAGTACCTCTTCCGTGCCCCGGCGCTGGCCATTCCAAAACTCCTTAAGAAAATCGGCTGGACTTTGAATGATGTTGACCTGATCGAGCTGAACGAAGCCTTTGCCGCTCAGGTGCTTGCGGATGGATATATCCTCGAAAAGGATGGTTGGGACTGGAACAAGGTTAATGTCAACGGCGGCGCGGTGGCGCTGGGGCATCCCATTGGCGCTTCCGGAGCGCGCGTCCTGACCACGCTTATTTATGCCCTCAAGGATCGCGGCTTGAAGCGCGGCATCGCATCGTTGTGTCTCGGTGGGGCTGAGGCCGTGGCAATGGCAATAGAAGTCGAATGACGATAGACTACTCGCTTAAAGCCTCCATTGGGCTTACCAAACGCATCCCGGGCGGATATTTCTACATGGGCAGCCGCTTCCACCCCAGGGAGCATCCGCGACACCAGGTACTTGTGGAGGAATTCGATATCGCCCACGCACCGGTTACTGTAAACCAATACAAGGTTTTCTTGGATAGCGGAGCAAATCGGGTGGATCACTGGTGGGGCACGGATGGCTGGGACTGGGTAAACGGTCAAAAAGATGGATGGGGGCGTGAGAATCGCTGGCTTCCCGATGGCTGGGAGATCCAGATCCAACACCCCTACCATCCGGTTGTGGGCGTAAGCGCCTTCGAGGCCGAAGCCTACTGCACCTGGCTTTCTGCCCAAATGAAAAAAATCATCAGGTTGCCCCTCGAAGAGGAGTGGGAATATGCAGCGCGTGGCGATGATGGCCGCCCCTTCCCCTGGGGCGAATTATTCGATTCCAACCTGGCCAACACACTTGAAAGCGGACGTTTCGATAAAGTAGATGCCACCAGCATCGCGGGTGATACCAGCCCCTTCGGAGTGATGGATATGGCTGGCAACGTCCAGCAGTGGACCTCCAGCATGTATATGCCTGCCCCTGGCGAGCGAACCCCACCAGGGCCGCTACGGATAGCAAGAGGAGGTTCTTACAACGATACGATCTTCGGGGCGCGCACCTCGTACCGCCGCGCTTACCCGCCCGGTTATTTCTTCCCGTTTCTGGGATTCCGGGTGGTGGAGGAAGATCGATAATATAGCTAATAAAATTAATGAGCCTGATCTCGTAATGCCGGCAGTAACCTGCCGGATACCAGATTGAGGAGACTGAAATGTATTCTGAAAAATCAAAAATCCCCTGGGGCGCACTGGTGGTTGTGGTGGCAGTCCTTGTCTTTGGTTGCATTATCGCCGCTACGTTGATCATGCCCAGGTTGATCCAAGGCATTCAACAATCAACCACTGCCAACGCACCGTCTCCTGCCACCTCGCAGCCACCTGCCGGTTCCATTGTGGTCTCCATCGATTCATCGAACACGAAAGAAGATTGGATGAATGCAATCGTGGCAAAGTTCAACAGCGAGAATCACGCCCTGGCTTCCGGTGAAACGATCTTCGTGCAGGTTTCGCACGTCACATCCGGCGGCTCGCAAAAATCCATCCTCGATGGAAAAAGCCAGCCGGTGGTTTGGAGTCCGGGTGATCAGTCCTGGGTGGATGGCGCTAACCAGACCTGGCGTGACCGCACCGGTAGCCCGCTCATCCCAGAGGCATGCAAACCCACCGTCCTGGCTCCTATCGGTTTTGCCATGTGGCGACCCATGGCTGAGGCACTGGGCTGGCCGGATGCACCCATTAGTTGGGATGACATCGTTCAACTCTCGTCTGACCCGAATGGCTGGGCAACGTTCGGCCACCCCGAGTGGGGACAATTCCAATTCGGTCACACACATCCTGATTTCTCCAACAGTGGCCTCTTGATGTTGACCGCCCTGGCTTATTCCATCGAAGGTCAGACCAGCGGGTTGACAGCAGATGGTGTATACGCTACCGAGGTGGTTGACGCTTTCCGTGGTTTGGAGCAAAATACATACCATTATGGCATCCAGAATCGCCCCCTTATGCAGATCCTTGCGCAGCGTGGCCCTAGCTACCTTCATGCCATCACCAGCAGCGAGGCCGAGGTTTTAAAAGCAAACTCCGAGTTCGCCGATACCCTTCGCTATCCACTGGTTTTCATCTTCCCTGCCAAAGGCACCTACTGGAGCGAACAACCCTACTGCATCCTGGATGGCGACTGGGTCTCGGACCAGCAAAAGGAGGCTGCGGCGATCTTCCAGGAGTACTTGCTTGCCGCTCCCCAGCAGGAAATGGCAATCAACAATTACTTGCGTCCGGTGGACGAGAGCATTCCACTGCACGCGCCGCTAACCCTGGATGACGGCACGGATCCACGTGTCACCCGCGCTTCCGTCCCAACCCTCGAAAGCCCCTCAGCTGATGTGGCCGCGGCCGTAAAGGATGTCTTCCACCAAACAAAGAAGAAAGCCACCATCATCATGGCAATTGACACATCTGGCAGCATGGAGGGTGAGAAGATCAGCAGTGCGGTGACCAGCGCGAAAGGATTTGTCCAGCGGTTGGATGTGGATGACGAGATCTTCGTCCTCGCCTTCGGCGGTGATGGGGATGTTTACCTGCTTGGTGGTGGACGCGCAGGCGATGTCAGCGAAACCCTCTCGCGGACTTTGACGGGTCTTTACGCCAGTGGCAACACCCCGCTCTATGATGCTGTTTGCCAGGCCATTGACCTTGCCAACCAGTACCAGGATGAAGATCTGGCGAATAACATTAGACGATTATATGGGATCATCCTGCTCTCAGACGGCATGGACACCGCCAGTAAGAACACACAAAATCAAATGTTCAACTGCCTGCCAAGCGGTGAAAGCGTGAAGGGTGTAAAAATCTACACGATCGCCTACGGCAGCGATGCTGATGCCGACTTGATGCTGCGCATCGCCAACCGCACCAACGGCAAGACCTTCACCGGCGATCCGGAGAGCATCGAATCCATCTACAACGCCATCTCGGCGGAACAGTAACCATGCAAAAAGCCCGCCCTTTCTGGTTCCTGATGAATGTGTATAGCTGGGTGATCCTCCTGATGAGCATCGTCACCGCTGTCATCATCCACGTTTGGTGGATTGTGTTGCTCGGCGTTATCGGATACTTGCTGGCACTTTTGGTGGATATCCTGGGAGGCCATAGTCTTGGACGGAGCGGCGCGTTGCGTCTGGCGCACGCCGAACAGGAAAACCGCGAGTTGCGCGCTGAGCAGGCGCGCCTCCTGGGAGCAATCCATGAACGGGATGAGAAATTAGCCACTGTAAATAAGCCGAAAACCGGGGAAGTTCCACCACCTTGCTGATTATTCGATTTACAAACTAATGACCAGCCAACTATCTGACCGGAGACCATATGACAATCAACCAAATCTTCATCATCGGCGCGGGGACAATGGGCAGTGGCATTGCCCAGGTAGCGGCAACTTCGGGATATAACGTCACCTGCATGGATGTTGTTCCAGCCGCCCTGGATAAGGCCAAAGCGACCATCACCAAATCAGCAGCCAGGCTGCTCGAAAAAGGGACCCTCACCATCGAACAAAATGCCGCGACGAATAAGATCACCTACGTCAACGACTTGTCTCTCCTCCCCCACGCAGACTTGGTCATCGAGGCTGCCAGCGAAAACCCGGAGTTAAAGCTCAAACTTTTCCGTGACCTGGACGCCTCTGCGCGACCGGATGTGATCCTGGCATCCAACACATCCTCCATAAGCATCACGAAAATCGCCGGCGTCACCAAGCGCCCTGACAAGGTCATCGGGATGCACTTCATGAACCCGGTGCCACTGATGAAGCTCGTGGAGGTGATTCGCGGATTGGCTACCGCGGATGAGACTACCCGTCTTACGGTCGCTGTCTGCAAGGCGATGGGCAAGGAACCAGTGGAGGCCATGGATTCTCCCGGCTTCATCTCCAACCGTATCTTATGCCCGATGATCAACGAAGCCATCTATGCTCTGCAGGAGGGCATCGGCACAGCGGAAGCGATTGATAGCGTGATGAAGTTGGGTATGAATCACCCGATGGGTCCATTGACCCTGTGTGACCTGATTGGACTAGATGTGGTGCTGTCCGTCATGCAGATCTTGCAACGTGACCTCGGCGATGACAAGTACCGGCCTTGCCCGTTGCTGCAGAAATACGTGGACGCCGGCTGGCTGGGTAGGAAAACCGGGAGAGGTTTCTACAAGTACTCGTAGTGTATTCTCTTTGGAGGCACACGATGAAAGTCGAATTGCGTGAAATGACTATGGATGATTACGATGAAATCTACGCACTCTGGAAGGCAACCGAGGGATTGGATCATAAAGGGGAGGATACCTCACGCAAGAACATCCTGCGTTTCCTTGAGCGGAATCCCAACCTGAGTTTCGTCGCGCTCGATGGAGGCAAGATCATAGGCGCGGCGTTGTGTGGACACGACGGGCGGCATGGGTATATCCACAATCTGGCAGTGGACAAGGATTACCGTAAACAAGGCATCGGGCGTTCGCTGGTCGGTCGCTGCATTTACGCCCTGCTGAGCATTGATATCCATCGCTGCCACCTGCACGTGTTGGGTGATAACAAGGCCGGTATCGAATTCTGGCGCAAGCTCGGTTGGAAGCAGCGCGTGGAGATGATCACCATGTCGCAACCACTGTCGGATTGATTGACATCCTAGCTTGGATAATTTTGCTTATGCCTGTGTACTTTCGGCGCTTATAACAGGCATGCATGGGTTCAGAGGGATCTCTGATGGTGAATTCCCCCGAAAGCACTGGTCTCTACGTTTGCCCACAGTGCAAAGGTGAGCTGGATTTCAATGGCAGTGCTTTTTCCTGCTTCTCATGTCAGCGCAATTATCCCATAGTAGATGGCATCCCTGATTTTCTTTTCGGTGATTCCGCCCGAAACAACGACCCCTTGCTGCGTAACGTGGCGCAGATTGACCGGATGGCTAGCTTCTACGAGTCGACATGGTGGTATCCATTGGTATTGAATTTCTACGCTGGCTGGCATTGCACAACATTCGCAGATCTGGTCTTGTATTTTCGCGATACTATGAAGTTTGTGCAGGGATTGATCCTTGACGTAGCCTGCGGACCAGCGACCTTTGGTCGTCGCGTTGCCTCGAAGAATAACACTATTTATGGCATAGACATCTCACCCGGCATGTTACGCCATGGGGTGGCTTACGCAGCACAGGAGAGGGTTGCCAACATCCATCTCTCACGAAGCCGCGTCGAAGCACTGCCCTTTGCCGACCGAACCTTCGATGCGGCTATTTGCTCTGGCTCGCTTCATCTATTTCCCGATACTGTGCAAGCGTTGAATGAGATCGAACGCGCCCTTAAACCCGCCGCTCCTTTGGCTGTGATGACATTCACATCTGGGGATAAAGGCCTGTTCAAGCTCACCTGGGCACGAAAGCGCGTCCAGAAGCGCGGTTTTCATCTCTTTGCACTCGATGAGATGGAACTCATATTGCTGGAATCCGGATTC
>Ga0172371_10010503_pt1 | contig 12503 bp, 8 predicted proteins | sample Lak12m_FD_114543 | JGI IMG/M metagenome (GOLD analysis project Ga0172371, IMG submission 114543) | Freshwater microbial communities from Kabuno Bay, South-Kivu, Congo - kab_022012_12m | ecosystem: Environmental > Aquatic > Freshwater > Lake | place: Democratic Republic of the Congo: South-Kivu... | reverse complement strand
CGGCCGGGCACCATCATCTCCATGACCTCGACGCGGCCGGCGGCATCCCGGCCATCCTCTCCGAATTGGCGGGGGTCGGATTAATAGACACTACGGTTATGACCGCGACTGGCAAAAAGCTCGCGGATAATCTTAAGGGTAAAAACATTCTTGACAAGACCGTAATACGGCCGGTCAAAGACCCATACCATGCTGAGGGAGGCATCGCCATACTCTATGGCAACCTGGCGCCGGATGGGGGGGTGGTGAAACAGTCGGCCGTCGCCCCGGAAATGTTAAGGCACGAAGGGCCGGCCCGGGTCTTTGATTCGGAGGAGCAGGCCGTCTCCGCTATTCTGGGGGGGAAGATAAGAAAGGGTGATGTTGTCGTCATCCGGTACGAAGGGCCCAAGGGCGGCCCGGGCATGCGCGAGATGCTAACCCCGACCTCGGCTATCGTGGGGATGGGCCTGGGGAAAGATGTAGCCCTGATTACGGACGGACGCTTTAGTGGCGGCACGCAGGGGGCGGCTATCGGCCATGTCTCTCCGGAAGCTGCGGAGGGCGGGGCCATCGCCCTTGTCCAGGAGGGTGATCGCATCGGTATCGACATTCCTGGAAAGACGATAACCCTGAAAGTCAATGAGAAGGAACTGGCCAGACGCAAGAAGGGTTGGCGGCTACCGGAGCCAAAGATCAAGGAGGGCTATGCCTATCGGTACGCCCAGTGGGTGACCTCCGGCAGTACCGGGGCCGTCTTTAAGGAGAAGCCATGAAAGAGGCCATGCTTTATGTAAAGGAAGAGGAACAGAAGGTACGGTGCAACCTCTGTAACCACCACTGCCTTATCATGCCCGGCAAGCACGGTATTTGCGGCGTGCGGGAAAATAGAGATGGGATGTTGTATTCCCTGGTTTACGGGCAGGTCATTGCCCGCCATATAGACCCTGTAGAAAAAAAGCCCCTTTTTCACTTCCATCCCGGTTCAAAATCCTACTCCATAGCCACGGTGGGATGCAATTTTCACTGCCTCTTTTGCCAGAACTATGAGATTTCACAGATGCCCAAAGACGAAAAAAGGATCGCGGGCGAGCCCTTTCCTCCGGAGGAAGTAGTAGCCGCCGCTGAGAAGCTGAAGTGCAAATCTATTTCTTATACTTATACGGAACCAACTATCTTCTTTGAATACGCCTATGATTCAGCGCGGCTGGCCAATGACCGGGGGATAAAAAATGTCTTTGTCTCTAATGGCTACATGGGTCAAGAGGCTATCCGGGCGATCCAGCCCTACCTCCACGCAGCGAACATCGACCTCAAGGCTTATAGCGAGAAATTTTACAAGGAGATCTGCGGGGCCAGGCTAAAACCAGTCCTGGAAAACCTTAACCTCATGAAAAAACTAGGCATCTGGGTGGAGGTTACGACCCTTATCATCCCCACACTCAATGATTCTGAAAAAGAATTACAGGAGATTGCCGCCTTTATCCGGACGGAGTTAGGGCCGGAAACCCCCTGGCACGTCAGTCGGTTCCATCCCATGTACAGATTAACCAGTGTCCCCTCCACACCGGTGCAAACCGTGCTCAAGGCCCGGGAGATCGGCCTGAAGACCGGTCTCTATTATGTCTATTCCGGTAATATCCCGGGTCAGGGAGGGGAAAACACTTACTGTCATAAATGTGGCGCCCTATTAATTGAGCGCCTTGGGTTCACTATCCTGCAGTATAATGTAATTGATGCCAAGTGCCCAAAGTGCCATGCGGTGGTTCATGGGGTGGGCATGTGAAGAAAGCGAGAAAAGAACTGGTTTGAACGGTACAAGGGAAGGGTGGGCACAAATTGACAAGCCTTTGAATTCGTGTTATATCCGTTTGCCATCACTGTCCGGGCCGGCATAGCTCAGTGGTAGAGCAGCTGATTCGTAATCAGCAGGTCGAGGGTTCAAATCCCCCTGCCGGCTCCAGTAAAAATACCTCCTAGATTGCCACATCGTTCGTCTCCACGTTGACCCTAATTGTTCTCTATGCGCCTATCCCAGACGTTTTCTAATAGACGTTTTCAACTCATCCAGGCTTGACGACTTGACGATATAATCATCAGACGCCCATGACCCCAGGTCGTGTTTGTATTCGCTATATGCTGTGCTTAGAATGACGGGCAGAGAGGGCTTTTGGGCCTTGAGCTGCCTTAACACCTCTATGCCATCCATTCCCGGCATGTTTATATCCAGAATCACAAGATCTATGGGATTAGATCCGAATATTTCGAGGGCCTCTTCCCCATTCATCGCTGAAAAAACTTGATAGCCTTCTTCTTCCAGCTCTTCCCGATAGAGCAGATGGATGCTTTCTTCATCATCTACCACGAGGATTCTCTTATTCTCTTCCACGGCCAGCCCTCCATTATTCGATCTTTTGTTTTTTTACCTTATTTTTTGGTTTATACACATTATGCCCTCTAGGCTCAGGATTCATCGGCAGTTTTACGGAAAAAGCCACCCCTTGACCCGGCTCGTTCTCAACTTCTATTTTGCCGCCATGATGAGAAACTATCCGGTAAGAAATAGCCAGGCCCAGCCCGGATCCCCCCTTTTTTGTGGTAAAGAAGGGGTTGAATATATTGTGAAGAATGGCCTCCGGGATGCCTCCACCGGTATCTTTTATGGTGCACGTGACAAACCTCCCTGCATCGTCTTCTTCCACAGAGCTGCTTACCCGGATGGCCCCGCCTTCGGGCATCGCCTGACGGGCGTTTAATAGGATATTAAATAAGGTATGCTTAATTTGTCGCTCATCGCACCATATCGGTGGAATAGACCTTAGGTCTTTTTTTACAGTTATAGACCCTTCTTCAAATTCACGACGCATCAATTCCAGACATTCCTTGACAATATGGTTCAGGTCTTTTTTTGCATAAGACTCTGCCGGTTCCTGGGCGTAATCCAGTAACTCATTTAAGGTCTTTTCCAGCCTCCCCACTTCATCTACAATTACCTCGAGGTAGCGCCTTCCACCATTATCGCCATTTACTACTTTAATCGCCCGCCGTGCCAGACCACCTATGGATACCAGGGGGTTCCTGATCTCGTGCGCCAGGGTAGAGGCCATCTCCCCCATGGCGGCCAATTTTTCCGCCTCTGCCAGCAGTCCCCTGGCCTCCACTAATTCTTTGTTGGTCCTATCAAGAAGGGTGTAAAGCCTGGCATTATCCAGGGCGAGGCCGGTACGATTGGCCAACATGCTTATAACACGGACATTCTCTTTAGTTGTGGCGCGATTATTACAGGAATTATCGACCACTATAACGCCCATTACCTTATCCTTGGCTATAATGGGGACCACAGCGCAGTCAGCACAGTCCGAGCCCTCAAACCATATCTTGCTAAGCACAGGATCTGAACCGGCATTAATGGTTATAGGTGTCTTTTCTTGCACGGCTTGAGCCAGCGCCCCGCCATCCTTGTTTAATGGTATTATGATATCTCGTGCCGAGGATTCCTCGCCTTTTTCCCCACGCCATACCTCTTTTAAAACCGCCTCCTGTTCATCCATCAGACAGATTACCGCTCGATCAAAGCCCAGGCCCTCTTCACCGGTTATAGCCCTGATAACGGTTTTTCCTATTTCATCTACCGAAACAGTGGTCATCAGGTGACCGCTTATCTTATAAAGTGTGGAGATCTCCCGTACCATGCTTTCGTTTTCACGGGCCAGCGTCTCCACTGTCCTTTCCTTTTTTGTTTTTTTAAACAGGCTGCGGTTAGGGCTCATCTCTTCTTGTTATCCTTAACCTTCCTTAAGGGAGCTGAATCCCCTAAATCGTCAATTCACGCAGGAATTTGGCCGCATCTTCGGGTGGGGTAGGATTTATATAGAAGCCTGTTCCCCATTCAAAACCTGCGATCATGGTTAATTTAGGCATTATCTCAAAGTGCCAATGATAATAATCCAGTGCGCCTTCCTTAAGAGGTGTCGTGTGTAAGACATAGTTGTAAGGAACCTGTGGGATTGCGCCGTTAAGGCGTCGAAATGTCTCTGAGAAAATCTGTGCCAACCGGCTAAACTCGTCATCGGTCACGTCCACATACGAGGAGCTATGCCTTTTTGGTAATATCCACATCTCAAAAGGTGCGCGCGGGGCAAACGGAGTAATGGCTAAGAAGTCTTCGTTTTCGCATACCAATCTGGTCCCCCGGGTCAGCTCCTGACGTATTATATCGCAGAAGACGCAGCGCTCCTTGTAATTATAATACGTCTTTGCCCCCTGCAGCTCTTCACATACCAATTCCGGGACAACCGGAAGGGCAATAAGCTGAGAGTGTGAATGTTCTAGAGACGCTCCCGCTGCACGCCCATAATTCTTAAATATCATAATATAACGAAAGCGCATGTCCTTTTTTAAATCAATTATCCGATCACGGTAAGACCGCAGGACTTGTACCAACCTTTCGGGGGATAGCTCTGCCAGGGTCTCTTCATGATTAGGAGTTTCTACTATCACTTCATGGGCGCCGATACCGTTCATCTTGTCATAGACACCTTCACCCTCTTTGTCCAGGTCCCCTTCAATCATAAGCGCCGGGTATTTATTGGGAACCACTCGCAGTGTCCAGCCCGGTGTGTCTGGCTCGCCATGATTACGCCCGTAAGCCAGAACCTCTTTGGGTGTGGTGTTCTCGTGACCGGGGCAAAGTGGACAAAACCCGCCTTTGGTTATCTCCTTTTCGACAATGAAATCAGACGGTCTTTTGCCCCGCTCCTTGGAAATAATAACCCATCGCCCAACTATGGGATCTTTACGCAATTCAGGCATTACTAGCTCCTCCTAACCTTACCTTGCCTAGCCGGCGTCTCTCTTGTATTTTGCCGTTCAGGCACCAAAGAAAAAATTATACCTGCCAATGAATCTGCTCAAAATTTTCATCAGGCACAATAATGGCAAGATAGCCTACAGATGGATACCGTTCCTTTACCAACCCCTTATCTCTTACCTCCACCACAAGGCGGATCTCCTCGCCCACATTAAAACCAAGATATTTAAAAGACACCGCCAGTTCAACAAACTTATAAATACTAATAGAGTTGAACTCACCAACCAGAACCGGGTTGTCTGGCCTGCCCTTATATAATCGGTAATAAAAACCGTCTCCTTTAGCTGCCGGGGAGAAAGTAAGGAAGTAAGGATGGCTGTTCAAAAGGTAGAGGTATATCTCCTGGTCCTGAGACCATCCGGAAAAATCCGCCTCGTCTGCCTCAAGCCGGAAACAGAGGTTGTCCACATTAAACCCATAATATACGGCTGTTATTTTTTCCCTTCCCTGATACATGGCCCCGCCCGCTGTTTTGGTTTCAAAATAACCTGCTCCACTCCACTCATAAAACTGCGTCAGGCGTCCGTCAAGGACAGGGTATATAAATCCCTTCGGCTCTATAGGTGTAATCACTTTTTTGAGCTTTTTTATAGGAGACTTCAGGCCTTCCGGTACTTCTTCTCCCAAGGCCCGATATACCTGGGATAGATATTCCCGAAAAAGGCGGTCAAACTCAAAAGAATAAGCGCTGGAAAAATGTTCTCCGTACCACCAGAACCAATCACTGCCCTCCGCGGCATGAAGGCTTTCCCAGGCCTTAGAGACGGCCTCATCGGGCAAGTCCCTTCTCTCTTCAAGGCTCCTGGCTAAAAAAGACCTCGTCTGTCCCAGGATATCCCAGCCCTCATTCTCCTCTACTCCACCAATCCAGATGTCAAAATTATGGTTTATCCAGGAGCCGGTATAAAGATGGGCTATAGATTCTGTTGGTGGAAATTCTTCCAGGTAGTCAGAAACCGTGGTGGTTTTAAAATCAGAGCTGTCTGAAAATCTCTTGTAAATTTCTGTGAGGAAGGTCTCTCCTCCATCACTGTAATGCTCCCAGGGGTTTTCTCCATCTAAAATAATGTTCAACAGAAGCGGTTTCTTACCTGACTGCCAATTATTCCTTATATTGTGAAGATGGGAAAAGAAATCTTCCGCTGCCTGATGGGGCTGGTTGCGATAATAGACAAATCCAAATAGGTCTGACAGGCCATGATCCCTAAAAACCATGTTTACCTTTGCCCCCTTATGCTCAACAACGTATGGATAAAAAAGGGTATCACGGTTATAATTACCGGTCGAAGATATGCCTTGGCGCGCCAGGGAATGAAAAAGAATGCCTTCGTCTGTCGCTGCCCATTTGATGCCCAGTTCACTCATAATTGGAATGAGTTCCGGGCAAACCGAGCCTTCCGAGGGCCATAGTCCACGGGGTCTCTGCCTAAAAATTTTTTCGTGGAGGCTCATAGCTTCTGTTAGATGCCAAAGGGCGTCTTCAGGGTATTGAAACCGTTGGGGTAGTCTTACCTCAGGAATAGGCCGTCCGGCGAAATCAGAATCAATCAAAAGCGGCAGGATTGGATGATAGAAAGGGCTGGTGGTAATTTCTATCTGTTTCTTTTCAGCTAATTTTGCATACAGAGGAATGACCTCTTTAATCACTTCTTGCTGTGTGTCCAGGACTATACCCTTATCTGTTTCTGAAAAAAACTGCCCTTTTCGGAATAATCCATGAATATTCGTCTTTTTTCGGCTGGTATGGCCAAACCAGGTAAGATTAAACCAAGTTTGAAGATCGAGGAAGTCCTGTGTATTGAACCGTGCTACGCTCTCTCTAACCCGGGATTCATCAATTACCATTCCGCGTTTGAGTAGCAACTGCCAGAATCGCGGGTATGGTTTAATCATCGTCTCCCAGTTACAATTAAAAAAATTGCTAAGGATAAATTCCCTATCCTCGATAGTAAGCTCCCTTGCCGGTTTGGTGCTTATATCCAAAAAATCATCCTTGGCTTGGCCTGAGGCATAATTCTGTAACTGTACTAAAAGGGATGGTACGAGATTAAAGGATTGTTTTATCGATGAAAAATCGGAAAGTAGGGATGGCATGTCATGGTACGCCTTTATACCATGCAAACGAACCCAGGGCATAGAGTACCGACCCCGAAGAGGGTCTTTATAGTTTGGTTGGTGCATGTGCCATAGAAAGGAGATATATAGCGGAGGCTGGTTCATTGCCTATTATGTACCGCGCATCTTTTCTGTGGCTTCTTGTTTCTTTTTACAATCTAAACATAAGGTAGTAACCGGGCGAGCCTCTAATCTTTTTTCCGAAATATCTTCCCCGCAGCTCTCACAAATACCAAATGTCCCGTCATCTATCCGCTCTAATGCGCTTCGTATCTTCTGTAAGAGCTTCCTTTCCCTGTCCCGAATACGCAACTCAAAATTACGATCTGATTCAAGTGTGGCGCGATCGGCCGGGTCAGGGAAGTTATCACTTAAGTCTGTCATATCAGAAAGGGTTTTTTCCGCCCCACTTAGAATTTCCTCTATTTTTTTATTTAGCAATTTTCTGAAATATTCTAATTTTTCCTTTTTCATTCCCACTCCTCCGCCACTACTTAAATATATAAATACAAAAACCTACCATTTTTCCCGATAAAGTAAAGTATAATCATACCCTACTTCTTATTTAATACAATCTTCGGAAAGGGAAAAAATTAGCTCGGCCATACAGACCGGACCTGCGTTTACCCTCCAACCGATTAATAATCAAATAGGTAAACCCCCGGCTTTGCCGGGGGTGACTTAACTTTTCAATATCTTCCTTTAAAGAACAAACGCCTCCTGAAATTAAGAGTTCTTTTCTATATATTTTTTCTTTTATACCCCCCTTCTCTATCTATATATGATATAAAAATTTATAAGTAACTTATTCTTTAATATTAAAAAATTAAACAAAAACATAATATTATAATATTATCCTTTAGATTGAAGTTTTTCTTATTCTAAATTATACTGCAAGTGCTCTTTATATCTTTTTCTGGGTCTAATGCGTCTCTAATACTTTTTAAAATTATGTTAATAATTTGTTAAAAATTATGTCCCAGGTATTATAGATTAAAAAACAAATAGAAAATAATATGTAATTTTGAATTTTATAAAAAAGTAAATAGTTATTTTTTACAAATAGTTACTTTATTTTTCGACTATTTCTTATCAGATATATTATTAAGAAGTATCTTTTAATAATCTATATAAATAATAAGGAATAAAAAATGGAACTAAAAATTAACAGAAATGAGCTATTGGATGGTTTGAATAAAATACAAACCGTAGTTGAAAAGAAAAGCACTATGCCTATTATATCAAATGTCTTACTTGATGCATTAGACGGTCGTTTAAATATAATAGCGACTGATCTTGAAGTGGGAATGAGAACAGAACATAATGCTGAGGTTATAAAAAAAGGAAAAATAACCGTCCCGGCCAGAAAACTATATGAAATGGTCCGAGAAATCCCAGACCCTCATATAACTATAAAGGAAAAAGAATCCGGCAGGATAAATGTAAGTTCGGGAAAAATTATTTATACGTTAGTAGGCTTACCGGCAGAACAATTTCCTTTGGTGTCATTTTATGAGGATGCAAAGACCATTAAAATTCCCGCAACGACAATAAAAGATTTAATAAACAAGACTATCTTTTCCGTCTCCTTTGATGATAACAGAACTAATTTAGCAGGTATTTTTATAGAGAAAACAGCACAAGAAGATAAAGAGATATTGAGGATGGTATCATCTGATGGACATAGATTATCTCTTATGGAAAAAGATGTTCCCGGCATAAACATCCTGGCGATTGATTCCGGGGTGATTTTACCAAGGAAAGGCGCCCGGGAAATACTAAAATTATGCGAAGATACAGAAAATATTCTATTAGGATTCAAAGAAGATATTTGCGTTGTTGAAGCAAATCAAACAAAGATAGTGACACGGCTTATTGATGGAGAATTTCCGGATTACCGAACAATCATACCTGCTGAGGGTAAAAAAAAGATATTTATAGAAAGGCAGTTTTTTTTAGATGTTCTGCGCAGAACATCTATATTGTCCACGGATAAATATAAAGCAGTCAGCTTTAATTTTAGCAAAGGGAAAATGGAGGTTTTATCAGTAAATCCAGATATAGGAGATGCCCGGGAGGAGATTGAAATAGAGTACGAAGACGATGTTTTTAGTATAAATTTCAATATTAACTATCTAATGGAAGCTATTGGGGCTCTGGAGAGCAATAAAATAGCTATAGAATTTGAAAATGAGACCAACCCATGTCTTATAAAAGGCGCTGAAGAAGAGGGTTTTTTGGGTATTATTATGCCCATGCGCGTGTAAAAGAGGATTATATAAATGAGTGCTTTTGAAAGTAAGATAGAGACCGCAGATATTAATTATACGGCTAAAGAGATAAAGGTCTTAAGCGGTCTTACAGCGGTACGAAAAAGACCTGCTATGTATATTGGGAACACCAGTACAGAGGGATTACATCATCTCGTTTATGAGGTAGTGGATAACAGCATCGATGAGGCCCTTGCCGGATACTGTAATTATGTGGAGGTATTAATTAATAAAGATGGAAGCGTTACGGTGGAAGATAACGGCAGAGGCATACCTGTCGATATTCATCATACGGAGAAGAAACCTGCGGTAGAAGTGGTTATGACCGTGCTTCACGCCGGGGGTAAGTTTGATCATAAGACATATAAAGTGTCCGGGGGCCTGCACGGGGTAGGAGTCTCTGTTGTGAATGCCCTCTCTCGATATCTGGAGGTTGAAATCTTTCTCAATGGGAAAATATACAAACAGAGATATGAGAGGGGAAACCCGGTAACGAAGTTAGAAATTATAGGAGATACAAAGAAAAGAGGAACAAAAATATGCTTTCTACCGGATTCTGACATTTTTGAGGAAATGGAATTTAATTTTGAAATACTTTCCCAGCGATTAAGGGAGCTGGCCTTCTTAAACAAAGAGGTAAGGATAGTATTAGAAGATGAAAGAAGCGGTAACAGAAAGGATTTTTTCTATGAAGGCGGTATCATATCTTTTGTACAGTACCTCAACAAAAACAAGGCCGTTATTTATGATACGCCTATATACATATATGGTCGGCGCGGCGATATAGATGTAGAGATAGCCCTACAGCATAATGACTCATATGCAGAGAAAATTTTTTCTTTTGCCAACAATATTAATACAAAAGAAGGGGGTACCCACCTTATAGGGTTTAGATCCGCGTTGACCAGGACGCTAAACCATTACGCACTTAATGAAGACCTTCCTAAAATCCTAAAAGAAAGAATGGAAGGTGATGATGTAAGGGAGGGTCTGACGGCCGTAATAAGTGTTAAGATACCCAATCCTCAGTTTGAAGGCCAGACCAAGACAAAGCTGGGGAATAGCGAGGTTAAGGGATTAGTAGAGTCACTTGTCAATGAGAAACTCTCTTTATACCTCCAGGAAAATCCTTCTATGGCCAAGAAAATGCTAGCTAAAGCGATAGACGCCGCCCGGGCCCGGGAGGCCGCCCGCAAAGCTAAAGACCTGGCCAGGAAAAAAGGCAGCTTGTCAGATATGGTTCTTCCTGGAAAATTAGCTAATTGTCAGGAAAGGGATCCCAGTAGAAGTGAAATCTACATTGTTGAGGGTGACTCAGCCGGGGGATCCGCCAAGCAAGGCAGGAACAGGAAGTTTCAGGCCATACTTCCTCTTAAGGGTAAGATACTTAATGTAGAAAAGGCGCGCTTTGATAAGATGCTGGAAAGCCAGGAGATAAGGACTCTAATTGCTGCCCTGGGAACCGGTGTGGGAAAGGCAGACTATGATATTAACAAGCTGCGCTACCATAAAGTTATTATAATGACTGACGCAGATATAGATGGCTCCCATATAAGGACCCTCCTGTTAACCTTTTTCTATCGTCAAATGCCGGAGTTGATTGAAAACGGTTTTCTTTACATAGCCCAGCCGCCGTTATATCGGGTGGCAAGAGGTAAGGAAGAAGAATTTATAAAAGATGAAGTTCGGATGAGCAGCCGTTTTTTAAAGAGGGCCGTACAGGAAAAGAATATCTCTGTAAAAGGAACGGAAAGAATATTTTCCGGACAGGATTTGGTGACCCTTATGGAGGGCCTGGTTCGTTATCAGGCCCGTCTCAATAGTCTGGCAAGGAAAGGATATGCAGCAGATGTCATAGAAACACTGGCCCTCAACCAGGGAGACCAAAAATACCTTTTTCAGGGGGTCATAAATACCGGGGCCTTCCGGGAGGTGTTGAACCGGAATGGCTATAAAAACGTAACAGTAACCGTCCGGGATGGAAAGGAAGAGATATATTGCCCTTCTAAAACAAAAGGCCGGCCTGAAAAGGCTATTACACTGGAATTCGTGGTTTCCCCGGAGTTTCAGAACCTGTGTGAACTGGGAAGAAATGTTTCTCAACCGGGTAACCCCCCTTTTGTGCTGTCCATGGATAACTATGAGTACGAGATTAAATCCAGGGGTGAGCTTCTGGAAAGGGTGATGGAAGAAGGGAAGAAGGGATTTTTTATCCAGCGTTATAAAGGATTAGGAGAGATGAATCCCGAGCAACTCTGGTCTACCACTATGGACCCCTCACGGCGCACACTCCTTCAGGTGCAAATAGAGGACGTCTTTACTGCCGATGAGATATTTACGGTTCTTATGGGGGACAAAGTAGAGCCCAGAAGAGAGTTTATTCAAACAAACGCCCTCGAAGTCACATTCCTTGACATATAAAAATAAAGAATTCAGAAGAGTCTCTTGCAAAAGGCGTCACCCCGGTGAAAACCGGTGTCGAGGAGTGTCTTAATCTGGTTCGCCCCGGCGAATCTGCCGGAGGCATGATCGGAGTCGCTGGATTCCGGCTGGAGTTTATCCGCCGCAGGCGGGCCGGAATGACGACAATTCGATCATAAGAATTTTGCAAGAGGCTCAATAGTAATAGGGGTTATTATGTATTCCACGGAAAGTATTGGCCAGGTCAGCATCGAAAAAGAGATAAAAAAATCATACCTTGATTATGCCATGAGCGTAATCATCGGCCGGGCCTTGCCGGATGTGCGCGACGGGCTTAAGCCGGTGCACAGGCGTATTTTATACGCCATGCACGATTTAAAGAACGAATGGAATAAGCCGTATAAGAAATCGGCGCGTATAGTCGGTGACGTCATCGGTAAGTATCATCCGCATGGAGACGTCGCTGTATATGACACTCTCGTTCGCATGGCGCAGGATTTCAACATGAGATACCCCCTGGTGGACGGGCAGGGAAATTTTGGATCGATTGACGGGGACTCTCCTGCGGCTATGCGATATACAGAAGTTCGTATGGCAAAGATCACCCAGGAACTTCTTGTTGACATTGAAAAAGACACCGTCAATTTTTCCCCAAATTACGATGACTCCCTGATGGAACCAGAGGTTCTTCCCTCCCGATTGCCAAATCTGCTTCTCAACGGTTCCGCCGGAATAGCCGTGGGGATGGCCACAAATATACCACCACACAACTTAACAGAGGTCGTTGACGGGCTTCTTCTTCACATAGATAAACCGGATGTTACTACAGATGAACTTCTGTCCTGTAT
>Ga0172371_10010501_pt1 | contig 12505 bp, 12 predicted proteins | sample Lak12m_FD_114543 | JGI IMG/M metagenome (GOLD analysis project Ga0172371, IMG submission 114543) | Freshwater microbial communities from Kabuno Bay, South-Kivu, Congo - kab_022012_12m | ecosystem: Environmental > Aquatic > Freshwater > Lake | place: Democratic Republic of the Congo: South-Kivu... | reverse complement strand
CGGCAAGTCTGATATTTTTTATATTAATTCCTGAAAGTCTTGCGGTCTTAGGATTACCTCCAGTAGCGTAAATGTAAGTTCCAAAGACAGTACGGGAAAGTACTGTTCCTCCAACTATATATATAATTATTGTGAATATAACTGATGTAGGGATTAAATTAAATAATTTACCGGAGAATATATTTAAAAAAATATTTATTCCAGGAATTGTGCTAGCTAAATAAACAGGCAGTCCTGCAACAATTATTAAAGATAAACCACGGGCAATACCCATGCTGCCCAATGTTACAATTACTCCCGGAATACCTACCCTGGTACTTATTATGCCGTTAAATAATCCAAAAAGACTTCCTGCTAACAGACCTAAAAATACTGAAAACCATATGTTAATACCATTTGTTATTAATATAGATGTTATACATCCAACAAGTCCGAATATTCCACCTACCGATAAATCAATTTCACCGGATATCAATAGATATGTAACACCTACGGAAATAATGGCGATAAAGGAAATTTGCCTTGCTACGTTTAACATATTTTGTAAAGTAAGAAAGTATGGAGTCATAAAAGTTAGCGCTATAAAGACAACTATTGTAGCAGCTAAAATGCCCATTTCCCTTGCTTTGAAGATTTTTTGAATTATGGTAGTTATTCTTTTAGAAGCAGGCTTTAAGTCTTTATTCATTTAAATTATCCTTTTAAGTTTTTTTATTATTTGCTATTAACTTATAGTGATTTTATTACAAAAAAAATAGAAAATATTTTACAAATAAATTTTCAAATGAATTAAGTTATGCTATAATAACACATACGTACACCCCTACATCATGATGTAGGATTAAGTATAATATAAAAAGAATTATTATGTCAATACTTTTTTAAAATTTTTAAAATAGTTAAGAAATTGAAATATCTAAAAATTTGTTTTAAAGTTTTACCGAAAATGATACATTATAAAATGAAAATATTTTTAATATAAACCTTAATTCTTTAATCTTATTATTAAAAATAACTTAAAGATATTAAATATTATGACAGATTTACTAAAAGAAGGGCCTCTGCCGCTGTATTATCAATTAAAAGAAATAATTGTTAATGGAATTAATTCCGGACAACTAAAACCGGGAAATAAAATTGCTTCTGAACTTGATTATACAAAAAAATTCAATATCAGCAGATCAACAGTACGTCAGGCGATTTCTGAATTAATCATTGATGGATATTTATATAGAATTAGAGGAAAAGGCACTTTTGTATCTCCAAAAAAAATAAATGAATGGTCAGCAGAAGACCTAACCAGTCTTACTTTGGGTATAGAAGAAAGAGGAATTAAATATAAGATAGCTGTATTAGAGCATAACGTAATTGAAGCCGATGATGCTATTGCAATGAAATTACATATAAAAAATAAAAGTATGCTATTTGAACTAAAAAGATTAACAACTTTAAAAAATAAAAATAACGAACCTCTTGCGCTGTCCAGGTTAATAACACCTTTAAAATTTTATCCCGATATAAGTAATGAGGATTTCTCAAAAGAATCATTCCATAAAACTATTAAAGATAAATATAAGTTAGAGATTGTTAAAGCTGATAGGTATTTTGAAGCAATAAACGCAACCCAGGAAGATGCTGATATGCTTAATGTGCCAAAAGGTTCACCAATCATGTACTGCGAAATAATATCATTTCTAAAGAATAATACACCTATTGAGCTTACATATGTAAAATGGGTTGGCTCAAAATCCAGATTTCATGTACATTTAGGGGAAAAATGACAAAAACAAGAATATATAAAATTGTTGAAAAAGTAATAACTCCCTATTTATTTTTTTCCAAAACTGTCTTTAGCTCCGCAGTCACACTTTTTTGGTTTGCATCTGCTTTCCTTTTCATAACCACAGCTGCTGCATTTCCAAATTGCCATAAGTTGCCTCCTTTAAAATTTTAAATGAAAGTTTTTACAAAATTAATCTGTAAGTTTGACAAAGATGATTTTAAATTTTCATTCTCCTGGCCACTGATTTCATCAGAAACTGTTTTAAGCAGCGCATCAAAACAATCAACTGCCAGTTTTGCCTGCATCTTATCCTTGTACCTGTCATTTACTCCAACGGGAATACCCATTTTTTTATAGGCAAGGCTTGAAAGCGACATCATCATCTGGATGATAATATCTTTGGTAGTCAATTTATCTATTTCTTCCTGGAGCTTTTTGATCATTTCCTCTTCTTCTTTTCTTTTTACTTCTTCGTCCTGAGGACTGGTTGCTTTTCCATTATCGATTGAGCCTCCTTTCATTTCGCCAAGCCGATCCTTTAGTTCCTTATCCTCGCCATTTCCACCCTTTGTTTTTTTATTTTTTCCCTTGCTTGCCAAATTAGATCACCCCTTACTCAGAATCATATTTTATCATTGAAAATACGTCATAATTTGATAATACTTTTCTTGGATTTAAAAATTCAAGTTCAATAAGAAAACATAAACCAGCCACTTCTCCACCCCTGTTTTCAACCAGTTCGGCTTTAGCTTTTGCTGTTCCACCTGTTGCAATAAGGTCATCAACTATTAATATTTTATCTCCTTTATTAATTGCATCAATATGCATTTCAAGAACATTGCTCCCATATTCAAGATCGTAGGAAACCTTGCATGTTTTGTAAGGAAGCTTGCCTGGTTTCCTTACAGGGATAAAACCAGCGCCTATCTTATAAGCCAGAGCAGAGCCAAAGATAAAACCTCTTGCTTCGGCACCTAAAATTGCATCAATTTTTTTACCCTCATATTGCCTAGCCATTTCATCAATAGCATATTTGAAAGCTTGGCTATCTCTTATAAGAGGTGTTATGTCCCTGAATACAATTCCTTTCTTGGGAAAATCAGGGATATTTCTGATTTTAGACTTAAGATCCATTGCTTTCCTTTCTATAATTCTTTTCAATTATTTTTATTTGTTCTTATTTATTTCTTCCATCAAAGAATATGTTAAATAGTTTATATCCTGATCCTTATAACGAAGCTGCTGTAAAATCTCAACAGGATCATATTTCTGCCCATAACCCCATAATTCTTTCAAAAAATCCCCGGCCTTTTTTTGCCTGAACCACCCATAGCCAAACTTTTGATGCATATGATCTTTTAGCTGAGCTTCGAAGATCCAGGCTCTGATGTAATTTGCACAGTAAAAACTGTCGTCTACATCTTTTAAGTAATCAGCCTTAGAATACTGCATTAAGTTTGCAGCAGTTAAAATCTGGCTATAGAGTGCTTCTTTTCCTGAAATTGGATCACTTCCATGAAGGATGAACTCGTATTTAAGTTTCCCGCCATATCGCCTGCAAAACCAAAGCTTTGCAACATTTGAAAAATAAACAAACTCTCGTGCATCTTCAGGGCTCATTTTAAGAAAATAAACAAGCCACTCTTTGTTTTGCATAAGGTTTTCCATTGCAAATGCATAGCCCTCTGTAACAGCATTATCTCCAAGAAATTTATATTCAAAATCAAGAGAAGATCTGGTATTGCTGAAATGCTCTGCATGTCCGCCCTCGTGAAACATGGCTTCAAAATCATCCTGGCCGCCCTTAGGCATAACAACAAGATAAATCTCATCAGGAATTTTTACCGTACAGCAGAAAGCTCTGGGAGATTTATTCTTCCTCTCCTCAACATCAAGAAGAATATTTTTTTGCCTGTCCAGGTCTATACCCATCGAAGCCAGTGTTTGCTTAAAAAGTTCAACCAGTCTTTCTTTCTTGAAAAAAACATCATATTTGGTAGCCCTTTTAAGATAAGCAAAATCGCTTTTCTTTGAGTTATCAAGCTCGATACCTGTTTCCGATAAAAGGAGCTTTCCAAAATGATCAATATATATCTCCTGAGTTGCTTCAAGAAGCTTTTCCATATCTGATTTCAACCGGGACAGGTCCACACCTTTCAGATAAGAAAACATATCCTTGTAGCTTGCAAATCCCAGCTTGCTGGCTTGCGCATGAAGGGTATCCCAGTACATATAAAGTTTCGGATTAAACTGTTTTTCTACTAGCTTATTCCTTTTTTCATCTATGGAGTCTCTCTTTGCCTTATCAGGTTCATTAGATAATAATACCTCTGAATACCTGTAAGAAACATTTTTACCTTCTACTTCTATTTTTGCTTTGGCTTCATCTTCACCCATCTCATCAATGAGTTCCTTCACCGGCTTTTCTATTAAAGTCTCTCCGCAAAACTTAAGCAAATATGAATACTTTTTCCTATCTTCGCCTTTAGCTTTATCTTTGAACTCTTTAATCAGGTTAAAATATTCTAATAAAAAAAGCTCACCAAACTTATCATAAATTGCACCGATATTCAGTTCTTCCTTATGGCCTGCAAAATGAAGATAATATTCCTTATCCAGCTCGGCTAAGAAATTTTCAGCATTGATTTTATATTTTTCTATATCCACATTAATTAATTAAAGTTAATAAATATAAAGTTATAAGAACAATAAGCAATTAAAAAATGCCAAAAAACTACACGATCTTACTTAAAATGTTTTCCTTTACCGTTTTTATTATACTCGCTTCATCAAAACCATAAGCCTCATACAGCTTCGAAAGCGTTCCTGATGCTCCAAATTTATCTTTTACTCCCATCCTGACTACTCGAACCGGATACTTTTCTGAAAGAACTTCACAAGTTGCACTTCCAAGTCCGCCAATAATGTTATGATCCTCAACTGTAATAACCAGTCCGGTTTTTTTTGCACTTTCAATTAAAAGCTCTTCGTCTATGGGTTTTATTGATGACATATTTATTAAATCAACCTCAATACCGTCAGCTCCCAGTTTTCTTGCTGCTGAAATACAGATATTAGTGGTAAAACCAGCTGTAACTATGGTAGCTTTTTTACCTTCAAAAAGCCTTACCCCTTTTCCAATCCTGAAAACATAATCATCATTAAAAATTAACGGGCTGGCGCTTCTTCCAAGCCTTACATAACAAGGACCCTTGTACTGGCTTACTGCCTCGATTACTTTACCCGTCTCGGTACCATCTGAAGGTGAAATTACAACTATGCCAGGTATGGCTCTCATTATTGCAACATCTTCAATAGCCTGATGTGTTGCGCCATCTTCCCCGACTGCCAGTCCGGTATGAGTTGCACATATTTTTACATTCAATCCCGGGTAAGCAATTGATGAACTTACCTGATCGCAAGCTCTTTTGGAAGCAAAAACCCCGAATGTTGAAGCAAAAGGTATCTTGCCCATCGTAGCAAGACCAGCTGCAACGCTCACCATATTTGATTCAGCAATACCCATATTAAAGAATCTTTCGGGAAATTTCCTGGCAAACAGTGCTGTCATTGTAGACTTTGACAGATCGCAATCAAGCACTACTATATCTTTGTTGACTTCACCTAGCTCAGCAAGCTTCTCCCCGTACGCATTTCTTGTGGCAACCTTTTTATCACCTTCAAATAATATTTTTTTTACTTCTTGTGAAATCATTGCAGAACCTTTCTATAATTACCAATATTTTTTATTTATATCTTTTTAAATTATAATAAAGCAACTGGTTATTTATTAATTTTGATATGGAATATTCTACAAAATATTAATTAAAATTTATAGCTTTAATCATAGTTTAATTCAATGAGCACTCTGGCAAAACGAAATAGAAATCTTATATACCCTGCACTGGCATGGTTTTTTATTTTTTTTATTTTGCCTCTTTCAATTATATTTATCTATTCTTTTACAACTGATTACCTTTTTGCAGGAAAGCAAGTCACGTTTACGCTGGGAAACTTTTTAAATATTTTCCAAAAAAAACACTATTTAGTCATACTGCTCAGGTCATTAAAAATCAGCCTGATAACTACAATATTTTCAATAATATTCTCATATCCGATTGCATATTTTCTAGCTAAAAGAACCAGGTTTGACAAAGCCTTAATTATAATGCTGATGATACCTTTCTGGATAAACTACCTGATAAGAATCTTTGCATGGAAGCTGATATTATCAGAAAATGGCATTATAAATCAAATGCTGGCAGGGCTGCATATCATACAAGAACCATTAAAAATGCTTTACAGCCAAACCGCTGTAATACTTGGTTTGATATATACCTACACTCCTATGATGGTGCTTCCCCTGTATGCCACAATATTGAAAATAGACGACTCTCTTGTCGAAGCTGCAAGAGATCTTGGCGCATCACCGGTTCAGGCTTTTTTTGATGTGACATTCAAGCTTAGTTTTACAGGAATTTTTGCCGGCACCTTGCTTGTTTTTATTCCGGCATTAGGATCTTTTGCAATCCCCATAGTATTGGGAGGGACAGATTCAGTAATGATAGGAAATATGATAGAGAACCAGTTCTACCATGTAGGTGATTGGAATTTTGGTTCAGCATTTACCATTTCGCTTGCAGTTCTTTCAATTGTGTTAGTCTTATTTTATTCTAAAATTTTTGGGATTGAATCAATTTACAGAAATAGAGAATTTTAAAAATGAAAGAAAACAGAGGCAATATTTTTCTCCTGATATATACAGCTCTCTTCTTCATATATATGTTTGTTCCAATAATCCTCATATTCATATTTGCCTGGAATAAGGGGGAAGGGTATAATTTTCCGCTTCAGGGAGCAACATGGCAATGGTTTATCGAATTATTTAGAGACGGAATGGCAATAAAAGCCATAAAAAACAGTATAATCATTGCTGTTGTCTCTGCCACTATTTCAACCCTGCTTGGAACTGCACTGACTTTTGGAATTATAAAGGGCATCTCACGTTACAGGGTTGCCTTTTTAACACTTCTTCTGCTGCCTGTACTGATGCCAAGCCTTACAATTGCTATATCAGCTCTGGTATTTTTCAGGACAATAAGCATACCCCTGGGAATACCCGTAGTTATTTTGTCTCATGTATCCATAAGCATGAGCTACGTTTTTTTAATAATGATGGGTAGAATTGAAGGTATATCGTTGGATATACAAGAAGCAGCAGTTGATCTTGGGGCAACATGGTCTCAAAGCTTCAAGGATGTGATTTTTCCGGTTTTGCTGCCCGCAATGATTGCGGGGTGGCTTTTTTCTTTTATGATAAGCTGGAATGAATTCATTGTAACTTACTTTCTTATCGGAACTGAAGTAACACTTCCGGTATATATATTTTCACAGCTCAGATTTGGAATATCGCCAAAAGTCAATGTAATATCTGTGCTTATTACGGTTTTTACTTTAATTATAATTCTAATTCTTTACTTTAGCACATCTATCTATAAAAAAATAAGAGCCAAAATCATTTAATTGGTTTAAGTATTAACTTTTTTCAACAATAGCTATAAAATTTAAAAGAGTATTAAAACTTTCATCATTTAAAATCGATTAAGTAAAATATTTATTTCATTAAGCAAGGGAGGTATTTTGAAAGTAAACAATATTAAAAAAACCACTGTAATTATATTCATTTTTTCTTTGGCTGTCATTGTAACACTGACGATGCTATCGTTCGGAGGATGTAAAAAAGCGCCAGTGACAAAAGATCTTAATGTCTATGTATGGGAGGGTTACCTTCCGGAGGCAGCTGTAAAGATGTTTGAAGAAGAAACAGGATTAAAGTTAAACATCACGCTCGCTACAGATAATGCAATGATGCTGACTCTGCTCAAAGGCGGAGGAAAAGCCGATATAGTAATGCCCACACAAAATCAGGTTAACAGATTTTATGAAGAAGGGCTTGCACAGCCCCTGAACTTGAAAGATATCACCAATTATGAAAAAGTGGCAAAAGCTTTAAGAGAACAGCCCTGGGCAAAATGGGATGGTAAAAAAATGGGTTCCGGGGATGTATATGTAGTACCCTTTGTCTTCGGTACCAGCGGACTTGTAGTTAATACTGAAAAATATACCGCAAGCACAGAAGGTATAGGCTGGGATATACTATTTGATAGTACCCTAAAAGGGAGAGTGTCTTCAAAAAATGCTCCTGAGTCATTGATGATTTGTCTGGATATAATGGGCATACCAAGAGAAAATCTTTTAACCGATACAAAAAATACTCTTGAAAAAGCAAGGCCAAAAGCAATTGAGCTTAAGGGAAATGTGCTTAAGTTTTATGATACTGGAGCAGAAATTCTGGACTTGCTGAAAAATGAAGAAGTCTGGGTAAGCCATATATGGGATGGTGGAGGAAGGAAGCTTATGCAGTTCAACCCAAAATTTAAATATATATTGCCAAAAACCGGCGGTTTTGGATGGACCGATACTTTCATGATTCCAAGCTCTGCGGCCAATCCCCTGGGTGCAAACAAATTTATTGATTTCATGTTAAGGCCGGATATTGCAGCAATGCTGACTACAGAATCAGGTTATACGACAACTGTTTCAGGCGCTCTTGATAAGGCAACCGGAATAGATAAAGCTGCTTATGAATTTTCTGATCAAGATCTGGCAAAGCTGGTTTGGCAGCCAAACTTTTCTGAAGATGTAATATCAGCTTATACCACATTCTGGGAAGAAATTTCAACGGTGAAATAGTATTTTATATACATAATAAAATAATACCAGCAATTGGATAAAATCCTAAAGCCGGTATTATTTTAAATTAACTTAATTTCCTGGCTATTAAACTATTCCCTGTGCCAGCATAGCATGCGCAACTTTTTCAAAGCCTGCGATATTTGCGCCAACCATCAAGTTGCCTTTATGGCCATATCTTTCCGCTGCATCGCTGGATTTCTTATAAATATTTTGCATAATAGTTTTTAGCTTTGCGTCAACTTCTTCAAATGTCCAGAAAGTTCTCATCACATTCTGTGACATTTCGAGACCTGAAGTTGCAACGCCACCGGCATTGGCAGCTTTTGCCGGAGCATAGAGCACTTTATTTTTTAAAAACACTTCTATTGCTTCGGGTGTGCAGGGCATATTAGCACCTTCGCCAACAGCAATACAACCATTTAAAACAAGAGTCTCGGCAGCTTTTTTATCTATCTCGTTTTCAGTTGCGCAAGGTAACGCTATATCACATTTAACAGACCATATATCGAAACAATTTTCTGTATATTTAGTATTAGAGCCAGGAATATAGCACTGGCTTATCCTTTTCCTTTCGATTTCCTTGCCTTGTTTTATCTTTTCAATATCTATGCCATTCTGGTTGTAAATATAACCGTTTGAATCACTCATGGCCACAACTGTGCCGCCAAGCTGAACAACTTTCTGAGCAGCATAAATAGCCACATTACCTGATCCTGATATGGTAACTTTCTTGCCTGCAAAGTCTTTTTTTTCTGCTCCCAGCATTTCTTCCATGAAATATACAAGGCCGTATCCTGTTGCTTCAGTCCTTACAAAACTACCGCCATATGTTAACCCTTTTCCAGTCAGCACACCTTCGTAAACATTTTTAAGTCTTTTATACTGGCCAAATAAGAATCCGATTTCTCTTGCTCCAACTCCAATATCACCAGCAGGTACATCAAGCTCGGCACCAATATGTCTGTGCAGCTCTGTCATAAAGCTCTGGCAAAACCTCATAACTTCACCATCTGATTTACCCTTGGGATTAAAATCACTTCCACCCTTGCCTCCGCCCATTGGTAGTCCGGTAAGTGAATTTTTAAGAACCTGCTCAAAAGCAAGGAATTTCATTATCCCTATATTTACTGTAGGATGAAATCTCAGTCCTCCCTTATAGGGACCAATTGAGCTGCTGAACTGTACTCTGTAACCCCTGTTTACTTGAGTTTTGCCATTATCATCCACCCATGAAACTCTGAAAATTATTTGTCTTTCAGGCTCCACAAACCTCTCGAGTATTGCAATATTTTTTATTTCCTGGTTTTCTTCAATTAAAGGTTCTATGGATGGCAGAACCTCTTTTATTGCCTGGTGAAATTCAGGCTCGTTTGGGTTTCTTTTTATCACCTGTTCGATGACATCATTTACATAGGCCATTGGCGCTCCCTTTCCTAATATTTGGTTAAAATAATTCCAATAAATAAATCCCCCGGCGATACACATCTCTTTTCATAAATATTTTACTCCTAAAAAGAAAAAAGCCTCTTAAGACATAATGCACGTCCTAAAAAGGCTCCTTTACCTTAATATCTTTGGCTTCTTCACCTATTAAATTGGAAAATAATATTAGCATCTTTTCTGAAAATGTCAAATTTTCGGAATATCTTATACATCTATAATCTTATAGGATTTTATTTTCCGATTGCCTCCGGCGGCTTTTGAGGAATATAATACTTATCAAATGAGCTTTATTGTTGAAGTTAAAAACATATCAAAAAAATATGGCAATATCACTGCTGTAGATGATGTATCCTTTAAAATAAAAGAAGGGGAATTCTTCTCGATGCTTGGACCATCGGGTTGTGGAAAAACTACGATTTTAAGAATTATTGGTGGACTTGCCGAACAGGACAGCGGTATTGTTTTAATAGATGGTGCCGACATGAAAGAAGTACCTCCCAATAAAAGAGATACAAGCTTAGTCTTTCAGAATCTTGCATTATTTCCTCATATGAATGTTGAAGAAAACATCATTTATGGGCTTAGAAAAAGGAAAATTCCAGCCATAAAAATAAAAGAGAAAATGGCAAACATGCTTTCAGTTGTAAATTTGTCCGGATTTGAGAAAAGAAGAACCACGGAAATATCTGGAGGGCAGCAGCAAAGGGTAGCTCTTGCAAGATCATTAATAATAGAACCAAAGATTCTTCTTCTTGACGAACCGCTCGCATCTCTTGATAAAAAATTACGAATCTCAATGCGGACCGAACTAAAGGAAATTCAGAGAAGAACAGGAACTACTTTTCTATATGTCACTCATGACCAGAGTGAGGCCTTAACCATGTCTGACAGCATGGCAATCATGAATGAAGGAAAAATAATCCAAACAGGGTCTCCGGATTTTATTTATAACAAACCTGTAAATTCCTTTGTTGCAGACTTCGTTGGAGCTGGAAACTTCGTGCAAGTTTCTCAAGTTTCAAGAAAAGGTACGATTCTCAGGCTTAAAACGTTAGGTGATGATGAGATAATTTGGGAAAACAACGATAATAACGATTATTTTCCACCTGGCAATTCAAACCAGTTTGTTTTTTTTATAAGACCTGAAAAAGTAAAAATAGATTTAAGCCTGCAAAAAGAAATCAAAAATGTAAATTATTTCAGCGGGATAATTATTTCAAAAATATTTGAGGGTCCTGATATTCGCCTATTGGTATTTTCAGAAAAAATTGGGAATATAACAATTGAAATAAAGAATGACCAGATATATACAGGTTTTATAGAAAACAATCCAATATTTTTTTACTGGAATTATTCCGATGGCGTTTTACTTGTAAAATAATAGGAAGTTTTATTTCCCAACTTCAATTATTAATTAAGAATTTGATCCACAAATTTCCACAATAGCTTTTTCTTTTTCTTCGGGTGATGGAGTTTTCCCATGCCACTCGCAACGGTCTTCCATAAATGAAACACCCTTACCTTTGATTGTATTTGCAACAATGCATACAGGTTTTGTCTTAAAATCAATCGCCTTGGTAATTGCTCTATCAATTTCATCTAAATCATGCCCATTTATTTCTATAACTTTCCAGCCAAATGATTTCCATTTATCAATCATTGGTTCGGTATTCATTATGTCCCTGGTGTAACCATCAATCTGGAGACCATTTCTATCTAATACTACAATAAGATTATCCAGCTTATAATGTGCAGCAGCCATAGCGGCTTCCCAGATTTGTCCTTCGTCACACTCGCCATCACCCACTATTGCAAAGACATTGCAACCGAGTTTATCAAGTCTGGAACCTAGAGCCATTCCTACGGCGCATGAAAGCCCCTGTCCAAGTGAACCTGTCGTCATATCTATTCCTGGAGTTTTTTTCATATCAGGGTGGCCTTGAAGAATACTTCCAAATTTCCTTAAAGTTCTCAAGTGAGCTTTATCAAAATAACCTTTCTCTGCAAGGGATGCATATAAAACAGGGCATGCATGCCCTTTGGATAATACAATCCTATCTCTATCCTTCATTGAAGGATTTTTAGGATCAAGTTTCAGTGTTCCGCTGAAATAAAGGTAAGCAAAGACATCTGCCATTGATAATGAGCCTCCTGAATGCCCGGAACCCGACTCACACAGCATTTCTATAATATCAATCCTTATTTTATCAGCCATTTCCATTAAAAATTTCTTTTCTTCCTTATTCATTACATTCCCTTCTAAAACATAAAAGATTTACACATAAATTATTGAAAAACTCTCTACATTTTGTAAAAATTTTTTAACTATTAAATTTTAATTTATTATATATTAAATATCCTTTATTGTAATTTTTTTATATAAAAATTTTTAAAAATTTTTAAAAAAAGAAATTGTTTTTTACCTGTTGCCTCACTTAAAAAAGTATCTGAAAGCATATTCGTTGCTTCATCTAAAAATGTATACCAAATATATCAGGTAAGGATATATTTGTAAGGCTTCTT
>Ga0172371_10010500_pt1 | contig 12506 bp, 10 predicted proteins | sample Lak12m_FD_114543 | JGI IMG/M metagenome (GOLD analysis project Ga0172371, IMG submission 114543) | Freshwater microbial communities from Kabuno Bay, South-Kivu, Congo - kab_022012_12m | ecosystem: Environmental > Aquatic > Freshwater > Lake | place: Democratic Republic of the Congo: South-Kivu... | reverse complement strand
TCAGTTCCTGGAGCTTTTCGCCGACTTCGCGACATTCACAGATTATCGATTCCAGCAGGACCGAATCAGGCTTCCAGAAGGCGTCTCGAAGGTTGTTCATCAGGTCGAGCAGGACAGCCAGCATCTGATGAAGCCCGGATTCCGCCTTATCATTCAAGTCGAGGCCGGCCGTGACCCTGATGCGACAGCAACCTAGGATGATTTCCAGGCGATCCCCTATCCTTTCCAACTGGAACGGTAAACGGATCAGAGCCTTGAGCGGATCGTCCGCTCCGTGGGCAGCCAGCAGCGCCTTGGTGAGCACCTTTTCACACTGGTGCACTTCGTTTGCCAAATCCGCACATTCATCCAGTGGAGACGCTGACCCGCCCGAAATGCATTTCAGAAGCAGCCTAACCATTTCCGTCAACTTGCTGACCATCACCAGAAACCCTTCCTGGACTCCTATGTGCTCTAAAACGGGCTTCTTATGAAGTTCCGCCAGTTCCCAATCAATTCCCTTAGCGTCGGGCTCGGACTTGCTAGTAGAATTTGAGACCAGACCGCGTTCTTCCATGCTCAATGACCGTCACACCAATGCGCTTTCATACGAGTAACATTGAGAGGCCAGTTCTTTGCTGGTCCTGGTAGTTCTCCTCCGCTACGAACGGCTCAGCCTGACTTCGCTTCGGAGACCAGCCAGGACCGGTTTCGCCCAATGTCATTTTTTGACCGCGCATTCCCATGAAAAAACCCGACCCGCGGAAGAGAGACAGCGTGGTTTTTTCATGGCGCCACGGATGTGCGAAGCTCATCCGTGCACGGACGCGCCTACCGGCGCGTCCGTGGCGCCAATCCTGTACGAGGGCCTTTGCACGCCTCGTTGTGCCCCTTTCGGCCATGAAAGTTGATATCAGTTCGCTTGGGGCTCGCGGTAAGGGCCTGCGCAGGTGCGATCTCTTGCTGTTGCAATTCAGAGCACTTTTCGTGCCAAGGCGAGTAATCGAAGCAATGAAGTGACTTTGGATGGAATATCAGTATGTTATTTATCAGCCAGGGGTTCGGAAATAGGAGGGCGATTCAGTTGGAGAGCACGGGATATGCTCGGATGTGGTACACATCTACCCGTATATCTTGGTGTCCCGCGGCACAATTGCGTTTGTGTATGAGACCGTATGTACCATAACAGAGCAGATTTTCCTAGGGCCGTGTACCACTTTCGAGCGGAATGCCCAGCCGCTTCATATAGCGATACAAGGAATTCCGAGATATGCCCAGAATCCGAGCCGCTTCTTTCTTTCTCCCCCCTGAACGTCGCAACGCGGCCCTGCATAAGGATTCGGTGATCTCACCAGTTACATCATGAAGGCATCTGCCCAAGGGAAACTCCACGCTGTAAGACCAGTCCTCACCATTCTTCTCCAGCGCGGGAATTGCCACCTCAAATCGACCCTTATCCCATAGCATCAATGATCGCTCCAACACGTTCCGAAGTTCTCTGACATTTCCCGGCCAGAGATATCGCGCAAGGGCACTCAAAGCGGAAAAGTCCAGGAGCGGGATTTCGTTGAACTGCATTTCACAGGCCAGGCCGGACAAGATCTCCTCCGCCAGAATAGGCAGGTCCTCTATTCTTTTCCGCAGGGGCGGAACATGGACGGAAAAGACGTTCAGCCGATAGAAAAGGGCTGGCAGAAATCGTCCTTGTGCAACTTCTTCGTCCAGGTTCCTGTGCGTTGCAGCGATGAGCCTCGCATTTATGTGAATGCTCTTCTCTCCTCCTACACGCAAGAAGGATTTCGTGTCCAGAAAGGTCAACAGCTTGGCCTGGAGAGCAAGTGAAAGCTCACCGATCTCGTTAAGGAGCAGGGTCCCGCCCTCAGCAAGTTCCAAAAGACCCCTCTTTCTGCCGCGCGCGCCTGTAAACGCCCCTGGCTCATGGCCGAAAAGCTCCGACTCTGCCAACTCGTGAGGTAAGGCAGCACAGTTTATTGCGAAGAACGGACCGCTGGCCCGCCTGGAATGCCCATGAATCCATTGCGCCACATAATCCTTGCCGCTGCCGCTCTCACCACAAATCAGCACGATGCTGTCTCTTGCCGCGGCGTAGCGGGCTTTCTCCAGGGTCCCGCGCATGGCCTCGGATGGGTAATCCCTGATTGTAATGCGCTGAACAGCCTGCGTTTTCTTGCGCTCGGTAACATTACGCGAGATTGTGCAGACTCCCATTATCTGCCCTTCCGGGCTGCGCAGAGGAACCGAGACGTCATGAAAGATCAGCTCTTCGCGTTTAACCAGCCTGACTTGTTCTTCCTCTATGGCTTGTCCCGCCAAGACGCGCTCGTCAACTTCTTTGATGCGTTTTCCAGTCTCTTCACCAAATAGTTCATCAGCCCGACGGCCGATCAATTCACGCGCCTTAAGTCCAACGAGCTTTTCCACAGCCGGATTCACATGGGTGTACCTGAGGCCTCGATCCTTGATGAAAATGCAATCCCTGGCTCCCTGGAAGATCGCGCGGAATCGTTCCTCACTGGTGCGCAAGGCATCCTGCAGCCGGTTGCGTTCGGTTACATCCAGGAATGAGCCCAAAATGCAGACCGGTTTGCCTGTTTCATCTGTAACCATTGTCGCTGAAACATGAGCATCGAATAATGATCCGTCTCTTTTCTTGGCACGCAGTTCGCCTATCCACGAGCCTGTCTGAGACAGGGCTTCCGCCACCTTTCCGGCCTCCTCAGCGACGTCCCACAATTGAGTGTGCTGCCTCCCCAGAATGTCTCTGGCGGAACCATATTCCCACATCCTGAGAAAAGACGGATTCACATAAGTCAAGTTCCCGTCGAGATCGGCCATGGCAATCGCATTGATCGATGAGGCGATGGCGCTATTCTTTATCCAGAGGCTCTCACGGGCTTTTCTATGATCAGTTACATCTATGGAGACCCCTCTAATCCCAACTATCCTGCCATCGCGTTGGATAGGATTGGCATAGGTCCGAATCGGAAACGTCGAGCCATCTTTCCTCAGCGCGGTGAATTCATTTCCGCTGAGCCTTGCCCCTTGCATGACTCTACCCATTTCTGTGGCAAGCCTTTCGCGGTCCTCCCGAGCCACCAGATCAAAAGCTTTAAAGCCTCTTGCAAGATCCTCCGTGTCGTAGCCGAATGCAACCAGACCGCCATGATTCATGAATGTGAAAGCGGCCTTTGCGTCAAGCTCATAAATGATTTGAGGCAGAAGCTCGCATAGCTCCTTATACTTTGCCTCGCTCTTGCGCAAAGCCTCTTCCGACTCATGTCGCTTGAATTCAGCCTCCTCCAGCTCGGCAACGCATCGGCGCATATCTGCTAGCTCTTGCAGCAGTTCTTCTTTGGAACGATCTAGTGCCTTCATTAGAACCTACACCGCTCAGATGAAGATTTCGGTGAAAACTCGCGCGGAGTCACGTGTCAACAAGTCTGCTTTTACAATGTAAGCGAAACGGCGAATGGAGTCAAAAGGAAGACCAGAGTGAACGTAATAGGCCGGTCAAGCGGTGGTTGCTTTCTCTGGGTGAATCTTTACCGTGTAAGGAATCGTCACCTTGTCCCTCAAAAAAAGATTGACATAACCCCCGTTGTTTTGCTATATTATCTATGAATGTTGAAGCACAACATTAATTATTGAACTTCAACACTCCTTTACCTCCTTACAGCGCCGGGCGGTTGCTAGCCCGGCTTTTTTTTGCCCGTAATCCCCACGCGCTTTCAGGCAAGTAAGACGGGGAGAATTTTTTTGTAGAAAGGTTCCTCCCTGAGCCCCTCTCCAAAAGCTTCTATACGCCACCGGATCCCGGCTTCCTGCGGCAGAAAGCCGGGATCCGGCTGAATATAGAGTTTCTTGAAGGGGGTCCTCCGAAGGAAACTTCCTTGAAAGCGCATAGGGATTACATCGAGGAAATCGCTCGCGGCTAGCCTTGTACCAGTGCGCGGTCAAACAAGGAATAGTCCGCTGAATCAGACGCAGACCTGCCAAAGCTCGAGTCCGTGGCACCCCCGGGCCGATATTGATTGGCTGTTGGGTGCCACTGACGTGGGCACCAGGTTAGTGCTGCTTTTGCTCTAACATCATCTTCACCGTTTCAAAGCGAACTGGTATTAGACCAATCGGCCGATTTCGCGACTCCCTTTTGCACCAACTTTGATTGTAGGACTTGTCTGTCAGTGAGAGAGTCTGTGGGCGGGAGGAGGCGTCGTGGACATACTGGCCGGCTTCGGGCTGATTATTCCGTCGACGAGCCTGTAGGGAATCTGAATGACCAAGTAGGGCAGCAACAATACACTGGCGACCACCGAGTTTTCTTCGTGGACAAGGTTCGACCAGTAACTCGAATCCTTCATTTCTGAGGAGGCCCCGATAGACAGCGCGGGAAGCGCAAGAATAACGAAACACACACCGGCGATGAGAAGTTTTCCGGCCATGATTGCTCCACGAAGATGGAGGCGATGTTGCCACAACTCCGGGAAGATGTCAAGTTTCATCGCCCCGGCCGTGTAACCGTTCGGTTATCAGCGGCGAAAGACTGTCATTGCGAGCGCAGCGAAGCCATCTCAGCGCTTAAAGGCCGAGATTGCTTCGTCGTTTCACTCCTCGCAATTGACAATATTGAGCCAGATTCTCCACCCCAATTTCGGAAGCCTTAGTCCACTACATGGGCAAAATCTGCGGAGCTAAGGAAATAATCCATTGTGTAAAAAAGGTTCTCCCCGCAATTCTCCATTCCTATCACAAGATATAGCGGCTCAGGTCTTGGCTTTTGACTATGTCCTGGAGTTTTTCCCGGACCATTTGCGCGGTCACGTTTACGCTGACGCCGTTCATGTCCGGCGCCTCGAATGACACTTCTTCCAGTAGCTTTTCCATTATGGTGTGCAAGCGTCGGGCGCCGATGTTTTCGGCTCGTTCGTTAACTTCAGCGGCCAGCGAGGCTATCTCGCGGACCGCGTCCTCCTGGAAGTCCAATGTTACACCCTCGGTCTTGAGAAGCTCCTGATACTGCCTTACCAGCGCGTTTTTCGGTTCGGTCAGGATGCGCACGAAGTCCTCCCTGGTGAGGGCCGACAACTCAGCGCGCAGCGGAAACCGACCCTGGATCTCAGGAATGAGGTCCGACGGCTTGGAAACGTGAAAAGCTCCCGCCGCGATGAAGAGTATATGATCCGTCCGCACCACGCCGTGCTTCGTGTTTACGGTGGACCCTTCAATTATGGGCAGCATGTCCCGCTGAACGCCCTCACGGGAAACGTCCGGCCCGTGCATGGACGAATGTGATCCCGCGATCTTGTCCAGCTCGTCGATGAACACTATTCCGGTCTGCTCTACCCTCTCCTTGGCCATTTTGGTGACTTTTTCCGTATCTATGAGCTTGGACAGCTCTTCCTGAACCAGCATCTGTAGCGCTTCAGGTACTTTCACCTTGCGGCGTTTGGTCTTCGACGGGAAAATGTTGGAAAACATGTCCTTGAGGTTGATATCCATCTCCTCCATGCCCGCGGGCGAAAATACCTCGACAACCGGAATGGCGCTTGTCTGGGTTTCGATCTCTACCTCGCGGTCGTTGAGCCTTCCGCTTCGGATCATTTTTCTGAATTTTTCCCGTGTGCGTTGAGCGACCTCCATGTCCTCGTTCTGCTCAAGCTGCGGCTGAGATAACTGAGGTCTGCGTAGCTTCCGAACGGGCCTGACCGGGAGCAGTATGTCGAGAAGCCTATCTTCTGCCAGTTCCTCGGCCTTGGGGCGAAGCGATTCATACTCCTCCTCCTTCACCAGGGTAATTCCGATTTCGACCAGATCCCTGATCATGGATTCGACATCCCGCCCCACATAGCCGACCTCGGTAAACTTGGATGCCTCAACCTTGAGGAAGGGCGACTGGGCCAGTTTCGCCAATCTGCGGGCGATCTCGGTCTTTCCCACTCCGGTGGGTCCGATCATGATTATGTTCTTGGGCGCGATCTCCTCGCGCAGCTCTTCCGGGACCTGGGTTCGTCGCCACCGGTTGCGGAGCGCTATGGCGACCATCCTCTTGGCCGTGTGCTGTCCGATAATGTATTTGTCCAGTTCCGCAACTATATTGCGAGGTGTGAAGGTTTCCATATTTCCCCTTGCTTAAAGTTCTTCCATCACCAGCTTTTCGTTGGTGTAAACACATATATCGGCCGCAATGGCCATGGCCACACGCGCGATCTCAGCCGGCGGAAGATCCGTGTGCTGAATAAGAGCCCGAGCAGCCGCGAGCGCGTAGTTTCCACCGGAACCTATGGCTATGATCCCGTCGTCGGGTTCCACCACGTCTCCTGTGCCTGAGAGGAGCAGGCTCTTCTCCGAATCCGCCACAATCAGCAGCGCCTCCAAACGTCGGAGCATTCGGTCGGTTCGCCACTCTTTGGCGAGTTCTACCGCGGCTCGGGTAAGATTGTTCGCGTATTTTTCCAGCATCTGTTCAAACTTGTCCAGGAGCGTCAGAGCATCGGCAGTGGACCCGGCAAAACCTGCCAGAACTCCGTTGCCTTTTCCCAGGCGGCGCACTTTCCGAGCGGAGTGCTTCACCACAGTATCCCCAAGAGATACTTGGCCATCCCCTGCCATTACAACCTTGTTACCTCGGCGAACGCACAGCACAGTCGTCGCCCTAATCCGGACCTTCTTTGTCATGCAAATTCCTTTGTCGTCAGAATTCAATCATGCCGCATTCAGGGAATTCATGTGCGGGATCGGTCACTTGACACCCCTCACCCTGCCCTCTCTGTGGGACGGCCTTTCCAGGCCGTCAACAGGCTGGAAGAAAGCCTGCACCACAGGGGAGAGGGTTCTAAATCCCCCCTTGACGGGAGAGGAAACGGGGAGGGTGATACATAGTGCTATCATTGCTTAATCGCAGCAAGGTGTCCAAAATCAATGATTCCGTTCTTATTTCCCTTTCTTCAGTGCGCCGCTGCGTGGATGCGCCTTGTCGTAAACCTCCATCAATCTTCCCAGATCCACTTTTGTGTAACGTTGGGTGGTCGACAAGCTCGCATGGCCCAGTAGCTCCTGAATTGAGCGTAAGTCCGCACCTGCATTGAGCAAATGAGTCGCAAATGAGTGCCGAAATGTATGCGGCGAAGCGTCCCTTGCCAGCCCCGCGAAGTTCAGGCACGTCTTGAGTATACGTCTGATGCTGCGCGAAGACAATGATCCCCCGCGGGAATTAAGAAACAAAGCGCGATCCTTACTTAGCACCACGTTTTTTGTTTCAAGGACCGCGCGTTGCGGTACGTAGTCTTGCAGAGCAGCCACCGCACGGGACCCCACCGGCACGTATCTCTCTTTGTTTCCTTTTCCTATTACGCGAACCCATCCGTTGTTCAAATCTAAGTCCTGAACCCGCAGGGACGTCAGTTCGCCGACGCGCAAGCCGGAAGAATATAGCAGCTCAAATATGGCACGGTCCCGTTTGCCCATGTCCGGATTGCGGGAAAAAAAACGATCGAGGTCATCGACACTCAGTGCCTTCGGTAAGGGCTTCTCTCTCTTTGGCGCTCTAATGTCGGCAGCCGGGTTTTTCGACACGATCCCCTCGCGCACGCAAAACCGGAAAAAGGTCCTCAAGCCAGCGAGCTTACGTCCAAGGCTCACTTTCTTAATTTTGCCAAAGCGGGCCGCAAAAAACCCCCTGATGTGGAACGCATCAATGCGATCCACATTGGACAATTCCCCGGTGCTGCATGATCCCAAGTACAGCTTGAAATCCTGCAGATCGGCTGCATAGGCGCGAACGGTCTCCTTAGAAAGGAGCCTCTCCGTTTCAAGATGCCGAATAAACAACCTGGTGGCTTCGACAAAGTTCAAATTTGACTCCTGACCATGAAACGGTTTTGGGTGAATCCGCGGGCGTGATTCGGATCCATCAGGGTAAATATTATGAATCCTAGGATATTACTTCAATTATATGATGTAAAGAATTATTTTTCCGCCGCGCACGCGAAGGATTACCTTCCGCAAATAATGTTTGCCATTAGGCCTATGAATCTGGTAACCTCAGATCGTTTAATTCATCGCCTCGTCGGATCACCTCCAAGATCGATGAGTGCAAGCCCACTGGTCTTGCCGGGGGGCTTTTCTTTTTTGGTATTGGGTGTACCCACCTTGCCCCGGCTCCGGCCCCCGCGTTCTCTGCGGTGAAAAAGTATTCTCCACCTCCCCGTGTAACTGAGGGACTACCGATCATAGGCTCGACGGGGTTTTCGGGGAAGTCACGACAGTGTCAGAAATTGAATCAGTTCTCGCAGGCGGTTCAGGTCTTCTTTTGAGATCTTGGTTATCTGGAAGCCGCCGGCCCATCGGTCGGGTGGCTTCCCGGCCTGCGACCACATACATTCCGCTTCAAACCAAATGTGGTCCACGTCGAGAAATCCTCGACACGGTATCACCAAGCACTTGACCTCTCCGATCCTGGCTTCAATGCCGATGATACCCAGGCCTCGTTCCGTGACGTCGCGCAGTAGCCCTTTCTGGTCCGGCTTTTCGCATTCATAGATTGGGACCGCGACGGTGAGCAAGTGCCTTGCACATGCCCGCACGTCATCAATAATGACAGTGTCCTCTCCGAAACGAGCCTGACCATAAACCTCCGCCACTGTCATGATCCGACTGTTTACCAATTTCTGGAAAGCACTCTCAAGTCCCTTCGCCGAGAGGCCGTATTTTTCCATCAGTTCCGCGTCAGTCAAGCCGGTACGGATGTCTTTGACGATATCTCGCGCTTGGATGATCTTCTTTGGTGACATTGATTAAACTCTCCGGTAATCGTTCAGCGGGTCTTTCACGCCTCGGCGTGGTGCGTCCCGCTGACCACACAGGGGGAGACCATCTCTCCCTTCGTGAGTTCATAGGGTTGCGCTATCCCAATTAACGTTTACACTCTCCGTCTCACACAACCTCGCTTGGCGCTACCTGAAGCTTGCGCTGATTTTAGCCTATTTCGGAATGCCCACCAATAGTTCTGACTGAACAGGTGGCGTGAAAGCGCAGAACAGGTCATGCCCTTAGCCGAGTAACTATTCAGTCATACGGGGGGCTTTGTCCCGGAAGACAACAGATTTCTCACCGCAGAGGGCGCAGAGAAGAGGTAGGGGCGCACGGCCGTGGGCCCCTACACTCAGCGATCTCGGCGGTCTCTGCGGTGAAACACTATCCCCCATCTCCCCATGTAACTGAGGGATTACTTGGCCGAGCGGTTGACGATTGACATGTAGTAACACCTATGGTATATTAACTCCATAGTATTCGATTGTTATGGATATTGATTAATAAATGATTTTATAATGATTTGGAAGGGGACGGTATGACGAAACTATCCGTCGTGTGCTTTTCAGCACTTCTCGTAGCACTGGCTGCTGTCACACCTATAGACGCGTATACTGTGATGCACTACAAAACCACAACATGGTCGCTAGCCGCCAATGACCGCTCGTCAGGCGGGTACAGCGTCCCGCCGGCGGAAATGATGAATCCGCTGGCTGGATATGGGTATCCTGGGGTTCCCCAACGCCCGGCCGGGGCGGGTTCCGGCGGAATCTGCGGCCCTGGCATGAACTGTGGACAAGCAGCCCCGGCGAAATGCAAACCTGGCACTGTGCCATATTCTCATTCCGCACCGTACTGCGGTCAGCAGCCCTGCCCTCCGCCATGCTATCAGACGCCAGCCTGCAATCAGCCGGAATCGAGCCTCTGGTACTGAGACTGGCCTCGAACCCGAATGCTGGATTGGCGTACAGCAAATGCCAAGGGTGTTGGCTAAATCGCGAGTGTGCTTTTGCCATCGCCAGTCATGATACGGCGGGCACGGCCCGCCATCTGCTCTGGTTCCCGAGAACCCTGACCGTGTGGCATTTTCAGACATTTTAGCAAACGGTATAAGCTTTCAACGGAATAGCGCACTCCTGCAAAGTCACGATAGGGGAGGCGCAGAGGGGGAGACAATCGTCCCGTCCGCGATCAGCAAGGCGCACCACGCCGAGGCGTGGAAGCCCCGTTGAACGATTACGGTAGAGGGGTCACTGGCCGGGTGTCGGTGCCCCCGGCGGTGTTCTTGCCTTCTTGGAAGTTTGCTTGAGCGCCGCGGGCTTCTCCTTGGGCTTCTTCAATTGTTTCGGCGGTGGGGGTGGCCTTAAGGGTTCGGGCTCGGTGATGTTCATCTTTCCAAGCTGCTCATGGAAGGCCTTCCACGATTCAGCGTATTCCCCTGCCTGTTCCCTCATCAATTCCAGTGTTCCTCGCGCCTGCAAAAAGGCCTCGAGAGCTTTCAACTCTTCTGTTATGTCAATTTTCCAAGGTGCGCCGGAATCTTTTCGCGTCAGCCGTATCAGCCGAAAGTCGCCTTTAAGCGTTCGCACTTGGAGCAAGGCGTATGTGTCTTCGGCCTTCATGACCGAAGGCTGAGTAACGGGATCCAAGATGTTGATCAAGGCCAGGTTTTCCGGGGGCTGTTTGAGGTTGTACTTGGAAACCAACTGGTCAACGAGGCTCCGGGACGAGTTTGACAGAAGATCCCGCGCGGCCGAGAGATTTTCGGACTTCATCCTATCTCTGTAAAGCGTGAACACAACGTCCGGCTTGCTGGGAACAAGCTCACAGCTCGCCAACAGGAACATTATAGCAACAAGGCATACTGCCAAGCAGATGGGGAGTCCCGGCCGCGGCACTCCCTTCTCATCGCGGTTCTGCGTACAGGATTTCTCGTGGCAAGCTGCTTGATGAATCGGACTGCACTCCTCTTCCGCTGAGTCCCGGCAAGTAGAAGGTCATACGAATGTGCTTTCAAGCAAGTAAGACGGGGAAACTTCTTTGCGTAAAGAAGTTTCCCCCGGGCTTTACTTCTTTGAAAGCGCATTGCTTTCAGCGCCTGGCGCTCTGAAGCCAGTGGTCTTGGTGCAGCCCCGGCGAAATCGCCGCTCCCGAATGGAGCCGCTCTGCAATTCCACCACAATGCATTTTGTCAATTAGCACGCAATTGACCGTTGCGTCAATTGGGCTTGGGAGGCGTCTCGGACGCGCTCGCCGGAACAGCCTTCACTGACAGTGGCCTGCACGGGCAACCAGACCACAAACACGCTCCCTTTGGAGATCTCGCTGTGAACTGACAGTGTTCCTCCGTGAAGTTGAACTATCTCTTTGCAAATGGACAGACCGAGTCCGGTTCCTGTTTCTCCATCGGTGCCGCGATCGCGGCCCCGTCGGAAACGCTGAAAAATCTTTTCTTGATCGGAGGCGCCTATGCCCACCCCGGTGTCTGCGACCACAATTTCCACTCCTGGAGTTCCGCTTCGATGAGCATGGCGCGTGCTGACCGTGACCTTTCCGCCACGAGGTGTGAATTTTACTGCGTTCGAAACGAGATTATTTACAAGTTGACACGTTTTTCCGATGTCTCCCAGCACCTTGGGCAGCTCCGGCTGAAGGTGAACTTCGAACGTTATTCTTTTGGCCGAAGCTAAAACCCCCAAACCCTGGATTGATTGGCTTACCGGAAGATTCACGTCAACAGGAAATGGACGCAATTCCGTCACTCCGGATTCGAGTTTAAGCAGGTCCAGTAATGAATTTATGAATGACAACTGGTCTTTGGCGCAGCGAAAGAGGGTCTCCACGCTATTAGCCGCATCGACCGGTATGCGGCTCTTCTTCAGCAGTTCTATTGTGCCCAACAGGGCTTGAAACGGGGCTCGAACGTCATGGGACAGAACGGCCATCAGTTCCACGTGGCGGCGGTGAATTTCCTCGTTCTGTCGCCGCAGGTCGTTTCGCTCGACGAGATTCTCTATCATGAGTTGAATTTTGCGCGGATCCAGCCCCAGGAGTTCTCTTTTTTCAAGGTAACCGTCCGCGCCGGCTTGAAAGGCTTGATTCCAAGCGTCAACGCTCTCCATGGACGAGCTTATAACCACGGTTAAGTGGGGGGATTTCTGCTTGATTTCTCGGCAGAGCTCAATGCCGTTGCCGTCCGGGAAGATAATGTCCAGGAGAGCCGCGTCGTATCTATTCGGATCCGCCTCACGCACGGCTTGAGCGGTGGTCGCCTGGTCTACCAGGAACTTGTTCCCCAGCATCATACAAACCTTGCGCCGGATTATTGCCTCATCGTCAGCTATAAGGACCGAGATTTGCCTTTTCACTTATGACTCCGTCAATACGGGCAATCTCAGGGTGAAACAAGCTCCCTGAGCTCCTGAGCTTTTTACTTCTATCCTGCCATTGTGTGCTAGGGCTATTCTCCGGGCCAGGTACAGACCTCTGCCGGTTCCTCCGGTAGTGAAACCGAGCTGGAAAATCTTGCCCAGGTTTTCCAGGGGGATACCTGGGCCGCTATCTTCCACCCGTACAAAAGCCTCGAAGCCTTCATGGCCCAAAGAAACCCTTATCTGGCCGCCTTTCTTGGAGAATTTGACGGCATTGCGGATAATGTTGTCCAGCGCTCGCACAAGAAAGGACTCTTCCCCCGAAAC
>Ga0172371_10010499_pt1 | contig 12508 bp, 9 predicted proteins | sample Lak12m_FD_114543 | JGI IMG/M metagenome (GOLD analysis project Ga0172371, IMG submission 114543) | Freshwater microbial communities from Kabuno Bay, South-Kivu, Congo - kab_022012_12m | ecosystem: Environmental > Aquatic > Freshwater > Lake | place: Democratic Republic of the Congo: South-Kivu... | reverse complement strand
CGCCACGCCGGATCGCCCTACCTGCGCCAGGAGGAGCTCTGCGTTACGGCCAGGGGCAGGCCGGTCGAGCTCCTGCGCGCCGGCCGCCTCGACGGCCAGGCGTCGGTGTGCCTGTTGCTGACCGCCCGGCACCATGCCTGCGAGTCCATCGCCGACTTCGAGTTGGAGGGCATCCTGGAGGCGGTCCTGTCAGAGTCCGCCGAGGGCGCCTGGTTTCGCGACACCGTCGAGATCCGGGCGGTGCCCTTCGTCGACAAGGATGGCGTCGAGGACGGTGACCAGGGCAAGAACCGCCGGCCGCGCGACCACAACCGCGACTACAGCGACCCCAGCGTCCACGTCACCGTGCGGGCCATCCGGGCCCTGGTGCCGAGCTGGCGGCGCGGTCGTCCGCTGGTGGCCCTGGACCTGCATTGTCCCCACATCGGCGGCGCTTACAACGAGCATGTCTACTTCGTCGGTCCGGAGGATGCCCGGCAGTGGCAGGAGACCTGCCGGCTGGCGGGGTACCTGGAGAAGGGCCTCTCAGGGCCGGTTCCCTACGCTGCGTCCGGCAACCTGCCCTTTGGCACCGCCTGGAACACGGCCACGAACTACGGCGCCGGCTGCAGCTTCGCGCGCTGGGCCCGGGAACTGCCTGGCACGGGGCTGGCTACCACCATCGAATTCCCCTACGCCAACGTCAAGGACTGGACCGTCGAGCCCGACGGGGTCCGCGCCTTTGGCCGTGATCTGGCCCGCGCCCTTCGGCTCTACCTCCAGGACGGGGCCATCCGATGAACCGTTTACCCACGGTGCTGCTCATGGTTTCCCTGCTCGCCGGCTCTGCGCTGCCTGCAGCCGATGGCGGCCCCGCCCCCGGCGCTCCCCGCCGCGTCTTTGCGCACTACATGGTTTGCATCCCGCGGGCCGGTGGCGACGCGACCGTCGAGGACTACATGGCGGAGATGCGGGACGCCCGCCGTGGCGGCATCGATGGCTTTGCCCTCAACTGCGGCGGCTGGACGGAGCGGGAACCGCACTACAAGGCACGCTCGTCGCTGATCTACGAGGCGGCGCGCCGGCTGGACGGCGGCTTCCTGCTGTTCTTCTCGGCTGACTTCGCCACCCAGCTCAGCCTGGACGAGGTGGCCGACATGGTCACGACCTTCGGCGGTCACCCGAACCAGTTCCGCTGGCAGGGCAAGCCGGTCCTCTCGACCTTCGCGGGGGAGGGGGCCGACAACGCCCACGGCCGCCAGGTGATCGAGTTCCTCAATGCCCGCTTCCCGGATGGCAGGGGCGGCCGTAAGGTCTGCTTCGTACCGTACTTCTACCCGCGGCCAGAGATCACGGAGCTGCCCGAGGAGCGCCATGCCACGCAAGTCCTCTCGACCTTCCCCGACCTCGACGGCTTCTTCTACTTCGGGGCGGCCGGCACGGGCGACCGCATCGCCCGCTGCAATGAGCGCCTGGCGGCCACCTGGCTGGGCGCGGGCAAGGTCTTCATGGCCAGTGTCACCCCCTTCTACCGCGGTTTCGGCGGCAACTACCGGGTCTATGAGACGCAGGGCTTCCGCGGCTTTGCCGCCGAGTGGGAGAGCGCTATCCGCAGCGGTGCCACCTGGGTCGAGATCGTGACCTGGAACGACTGGGGAGAAGCCAGCTACGTGGCGCCCTTCGGCAAGCCCGCCGACACGCAGCTCTGGCAGGGCCACTGGGGACCCATGCTCAGCCATGAAGGCTTCCTGGACCTCACCCGTTACTACGCCGAGTGGTTCCGGACCGGCCGGGCCCCCGCCATCCAGCGGGATGAGCTCTTCTACGCCTACCGCCTGCACCCCAGAGAGATCCAGGGCCGCATCAAGCCCGGCGAGGAGACCCTCGGTCGCCCGGCCGACGCCGATGCCCTGGAGGACTCCGTCTTCGTCACGGCCTTGCTGACGGCCCCGGCCCGCCTGACGGTCCACAGCGGCGAGAGCTCCCGGACCTTCGACCTGGGCGCTGGCGTGCAGCACGCCGGGATGCCCTTCGCGCTGGGCCTGCAGCGCTTCGTGCTGACCCGGGGCGGCCAGACCGTCGTCGACCACACCGGCGAACACCCCATCACCCGCGACGCCGGCTCCAACTTCAACGTCTTCGCCGGGAGCGTCGAGGTCCCGTGACCGTGCGGGGGCTCCGCCACCCCGCACCCCGCCGGGGAAGCGCGCTCCCCCGGACCCCCACGAGTATGCAGGCCGCGGCAGACACCGCCGTCTTGTTCGCTGTGGCGAACCGCGCGGCGGCATCGCCGCAGCCTGCGTTGGTCGGGCTGGCGCGGGGACCGTAGCGGCCATGCCAGGCTCTGTGCCACCGGGATAGCCGTGGCGAAGCCCGCCCAGCGCAGGCAACGGCGGTAAGGCGGCGAAGCCCCGCGGACGCGGGACGAGTCCGGCGTGCCTGGCCGTTGCCTGCACTCCCGAGGAGTCCGGGGAGATGCATCGCCCCGGCGGGGGCTTGGGGGCAGCGCCCCCGAAAAGGAGCGTCGCCTACAGCGTCACGCGCCGCACCTGGGCCGCGTCGTCGCGCTGGACGGTGCGGGCGAAGCGGATGGCCGGGTAGCCGAAGAGCATGCAGTAGTAGACGTGGTCCGCGGGGAGCCCGACATCGGCCTTGAGTTCGGGGAGGACGGCCAGGGTCAGCTTCATCAGGCCGCACCAGACGGTCCCCAGACCGGCGCTCTGGGCCAGCAGCTCGAAGTAGGCCAGGGCCAGGATCACGTCCTCGTAGGCACAGGGCGCATCCGGTGGCGCCGATACCACCAGGGCGTGAGGCGCTCCGCGCAGGACGATATCGCGGCCGGTGTCGCGCGTTCGTTCGACGATGCTTCCGAGGTAAGCCAGGCGTTCCGGGATGCGGCCGGCCGAGTGGGCGGCCGCCAGGGCCCGCTGGGAGCGCTCGCGGAAACGCTGCATGACCGCCTTGTCATCGATGACGCTGAAGGTCAGCCCGCGCCGGTTCACGCCCGTGGGCACGTTGGCCAGGGTGGTGAGCACCTGCCGGAGCAGCGCCGGGTCGACATTCTCATCGCGATAGTGGCGCACGCTACGCCGGCCGCGCACGAAGCGGCTCAGCGCCTCGAGCTTCGGGAAGCTGTGGGCGGCGAGGGCGATGCTGTCGTCCGGGTTGCGGCCCAGGATGGCGACCGCCCCCTTGGGGCACACGGCCAGGCAGTGCTGGCACTGCAGGCAGTTCTCCTCCTTCTCAGGCAGGATGCGCGGCAGGTCCTTGCCCTGCTGTTCGATGATGCCCGCCGGGCAGTCCTTGGCGCACCATCCACAGCGGATACAGCGTTCCTGGTTGACCGTGAACTGAAGCATGGGGCGTTCTCCTTCGCGCTTGGCCTCACCTTACACCGCCAAGCGTGCCAGCACATCCTTGCGCTGCTGCCAGTCTGGCAGACACCGCCCCAGCAGGCTGTAGAACGCCTTGCTGTGGTCCGGGGTCTTCAGGTGGCAGAGTTCGTGGACCACAACGTACTCGATGCAGTGCAGCGGCGCCTGCACCAGCCGCGTGTTCAGGGTGATGCGACCGCGGGGGCTGCAACTGCCCCAGCGCCGGGTCATGGTCCGCACCGCCCACGTCGGTTCGGGGACCCCGTGGCGCCGGGTCACCTCACCCCACCTGGCGAGGCAACGGCGGAAGATGTCCTCCGCCCGGCGCCGGTACCAGGCCTCGACAGCGCGCCGGACCGACTCCCGCGGCGTGCCACGGGGAACGCCCAACTCCAGGAACCGCCCCAGGAGTCTCGGTGCCTTCCGCGGGCCTGGGTCGATGCGTAACCGGTACTGCCGGCCCAGGTACAGGACCGTCTCGCCGCTGACGTAACGGGTCGGCATCGGCAGGGGGTGGAACTGCTCCACCTCGTCCAGGTGTCGCGCGATCCACGGCAATCTCTGGCGCACCGCGGCCAGCACGTCGGCCTCCGTCGCATGGGCTGGCGCGTCGACGCTCACGCGGGCGTCCGGTGCGACCACGATGCGGAGACGGGCGCGCTTGCCGCGCTGCACCGTGAGACGAATACGGCGCGAGCCAAACGCCAGCTCATGTTCATTCCTCATTGGCGATGGCGACCTCAATGCAGCGGTCGATGATGGCATCGTGCAGCTCGACGGGGATACTGAGCCCCTGCCGGGCGGCCATCTCGAACAGGATATCATCGATGTCGCCACGCATCCGGTTGAGCGCATCCGGGTTGCCTTGCCAGTCGCGGATCTTGTGCCGCCCGATGCGCTTGACGATCTCCATGGCAATCTCGGCCGCCGGCTGGCCGGCGGCCGTCGTGTAAGGCGCCAGGGGCTCGCAGACGCAGCCGTAGAAGCGCCGCGCCATGTCCTGCCCGGCCAGAACTGGCGGTACTTGGTCATCCGTGTGGCTGACGACGTTGGCCGAGATCTCCGTGATGTTCTTGAGGGCTTCAAGCGCCGCCAGGCGTCCGGCGTGATAGGCCTCCAAGGCCTCCTCCAGGAGCTTCGAGAAGCGCTTGTAGAAGGCCGGGTCCTTCGCCATCTCGTGCTCGATGACGTGGCGGGTGGCCGCGGCGATCATGTCCGCCTTCGCGCCGACGCTCTTGCCTTGGTCTGCCAGCACCTCCTGCCGCGCTGTCGCGTCGAACAGATCGATGGGCTCACAGAGCTGCTGCACTTCGCCCGCACCAACGTGAGTATCGAGCAGCTTGCGGATCCGCGGTTCGTAGTCGGAGAAGCTGACGGACTCCTGGTAACGCTGCGCCACCGCCACACGCAGGTTCTGGAAGAACTTGAGGTCATCCCGGTAGCGGTCCAGGAGCTTCGGAGGGGTAGCTTCGAGGAACGGCGTAGATGACAGGGCCAGGCTCAGCACCCGCGCGAAGTCGCTGAAGCGCTCGTAGAAGGCGTGGCGCAGGGCCTCGTCGCGCAGGTGCACCTCGTACGCTTCAGGGTCCTTCGCGCCCCGGACCGGGCGGAAGAGCTCCCACAGTGCAGCGTGCAGGCGGGGCAGTTCCATCACCCGCTCACGGATGAACAACACCGTCTGGTCCAGATCGGCGCGGTCGTAGTCCGCGAGCTGGGCGTAGAAGTCGATGGCCTCGTCGAGCTCCTGGATGACGCCGCTGTAGTCCAGGATCAGGCCGTAGTCCTTGCCCGGGTGGAGCCGGTTCACCCGTGCGATGGCCTGCAGCAGCGTGTGCTCCCTGAGCCTGCGCGCCAGGTAGAGCACGCCGTTGCAGGGCGCGTCGAAGCCCGTGATCAGCTTGTCTACCACGATGATGATCTCGGGCTCGTCGCCACGTTTGAAGGCATTGATCAGCAGTTTGTTGTACTGCTTCTCCGTGCCGTAGCGCGCCATCGTCGCGTCCCAGAACGCCGCCACTGCAGCCGCGGCATCGTCGCCTCCGTCAGCTTCGCCCTGGCCGTTGTCTTCCTCGTCGCCCTCGGGCTCGCCCGGCCCGGAGATCAGTACCTCGCTCCTGACCATGCCGAACTCGTCCAGGAAGCGCTTGTAGCGCAGTGCCGTCAGCTTGTCAGGCGTGACCAGTTGGCCTTTGAGCCCGGTCCCCTGGAGCGTGGTCGAGTAATGCACACTCACGTCCCAGGCGACCATGCGCACCTTGTGCAGGGCCTTGTTCAACTGCGTCTCGGTGGAGAACTTGCGCTTGAGGTCGGCGCGTTGGCTCTCCGTGAGGCCCGCCGTCAGCTTCTCGAACCAGCCATCGATCGCCGCCCGCTCCACCGCCTGCGGTACGTGCCGCGCCTCGTAGAGCAGCGGCACCACCGCCTTGTCGGCGACGGCCCGGGCGATGGTGTAGGGCGGGGTGAAGAGCTCCCCGAACTGCACGAAGGTGTTCCTCTTGGCGGACTTCGCCAGCGGCGTGCCAGTGAAGGCGACGAAGCACGCCCTCTTGAGCGCGAGCCGCATGTGCGCGTGGTGTCCGCGGTACTGGCTGCGGTGGCCCTCGTCCACCAGCACGAAAGTGTTGCGCCCGACCGTCCGCAGCTCGCGGCTGGCCGCCGCGGCAGCGAACTTGTGGATGAGGGTGGTCACTACGTGGGCACCGTCGTCCCGCAGCAACTCGACGAGGTGACGGCCGGTGTTGGCCTGTTCCGGCATCATGCCGCAGGCCTGGAAGGTGCCCCAGAGCTGGTCATCGAGGTCAACCCGGTCGGTCACCAGGACGATCTTCGGGCTGAGAAGCCGCGGGCACAGCGCCAAGGCCTTGGCCAGCATCACCATGGTCAGCGACTTGCCGCTGCCCTGCGTGTGCCAGACCACGCCGCCCGGCCGCGGTGCCTCCGCCGGACCCGACAGCACGCGGGCAAGGATGTCCCGCACCGTGAAGTACTGCTGGTAACGGGCGATCTTCTTCTGCCCGTCGTCGTAGACGATGAACTGGTAGGCCAATTCGAGCAGACGCTCCGGCCGGCAGAGGGCATAGAGCGCCCGGTCCTGCTCGTACACCTCCCGGCCCTGCACCAGCAGTTCCAGGAAGGCATCGCGCGTTTCCAGAAAGGGCGGTTCGGAGAGCTTCCCGATGGTCGCGCGCGGGAGCTTGCGCGCCAGCAACGGCCGGATCTCGGCGTCGAGCCCCTCCTCGCGCCACGCGGACCAGAACTCGCGCGGCGAACCCGCCGTGCCGAACTCCGCCTTGTCCCGTGCCAGCGCCAGCAGCATCTGGCTGTAGAGAAAGAGCTGCGGAATGCCGTCGCGCGCCTGGTAGTCCGCCAACTGCCGGATGGCCACGTCGACCGGCTTGACCTTGACGTTGGGGTAGGCTGAACGCTTGCACTCGATGACGACCAGCGGAATGCCATCGACAAAGAGCACGATGTCCGCAACGCAGTGCTTGTCCTGCCCCAGACGCTCGACCCGGAACTCCGCCGTGCAGTGGTAGCGGTTCCGTTCAGGATGCCGCCAGTCGATGTACTGGAGGGTGAAGCTCTTGGTATCGCCCTCGACCGTCTGCGGCACGTCCTTCCCCAGGCACAGGCGGTCGTAGACGGCCGCGTTCTCCGTGGCCGCACCACCGGCCCGGAAGCCCTTCAGCGCCTGCACCGCACTCTCGATGGCGTTCTCCGTAAACCGGTGCGTGCTGCCCTTGAAGTCATAGGCGTCACGCTCGCGCATGAACCCGGTCAGCACCGGCTCCAGAATGACCCCGCCCAAACGCCCGCCGCGCAAGGCATCCACCTCGGCCGGCGACAGGTACTCCCAGCCCATCTGGATCAGGAGTTGCAGCGCCGGCAACTGCGACTGCACCTTCTCCAGGTAGCTCGGCGGCGCTGCGTAGCCGGTGGTCCCGTCTGGGATGTCGTGGTTCATGTGGCCATCACCACTCCGCCGGTTTGGTAACGTACTTACCGCTCGGGAGACGCACTTGGTCCGTGAGTCGGCGGCTGGCGTGGCCGTCGGCCGGATGAGAGGCGCAGGGCGTGCAATAGGCAACTCGGCTTCGAGTCGCCTCGCGCGAGGGCCTTGACAACACACTAGACCGGTGTACTGTTGCGTTACTCATCAGCCATCCTGCAAAGGTGTAAGTGCTGAAGGAGATGGGGCCGCCGTCTGAGCGGCCCTTCCCTTTTCTGGAGCCCCCCTCTACTGGACGCGAGCCGCGTATTTCCTTTCGAAATCCTGCCGTTTGAACTCCCGATCCACGTAGAACGACGTAATCAGACGTCGGCTGCCATCTGGCATCTTCTTCATAATCACGACAAAGTCATGGCCCTTCAACCACACGTAGGTCTTCGTCGCACCGTCACCCTCGAGATGATCCCAGGCGAGAACGCTGGGGTCACCGGGGCATATGACCATCGGCCCCACCCACGGGAGGCGTTCGCAGCGGCGTAGGTCGGGGTAGCGTTCCACCGGGCCAGCGGCCGATGGAGGCGTCTGCAAGTGGCGCATGCGCCGTGGCACGGGCCTGGGCTTCTGCTCCCTCGTCGTGAGATGCCAAAAGACGACCTCTTTGCCGTCGTCCATGTCCGGGAACATCCAGACTCGTTTTCCGCGGTACATGAGGCCAGCGTCCCCGACCGTCGTGACGAAGACCTGGTACAGTCGGTCGTAGGTATCTGCGTGCCAGGGGTCAACAGGGAACATCCTTGGCAGCCAACCGGGGAGGTCACACATGGCCAAGCCCCTCCCCCTCGGGATGCCAGACGCAGAGGTTGAACTTGCGCTCGCTGGGCAGTGTGTTCCGGTCAAGGCTCAGGCCGGTTCGCCTCCTGACAAGCTCAACCAGCGCGGCCTTCCCAGGATTGCCCGCCAGCCTGCGCGTGTGGTATGAGACGGCGCCAACCAGCAGGTCCGTCAGTTGCAGGAGCCCGACGTCGTGCGAGTGGACGTGCTGCATGCGCGCAATGACCTCGCGTTCGAAGTCGTAGTTGGCGTTCTGCAGTACCTCGTGCAGCTTGCGGAGTTTCGCGCTGCTTCGCGAGTCCTTCACATCCAGATAGACGTGGTATCGCGTTTCGGGCCAGATGAGATTCCGCAGCAGGTAGAAGTACATCTTGTAGTACCAGTCGTCGTGCGTCTGCGTGAACTCCGCATGCGACAGGATGGACTTGTCAGGGATCACCCAGGCCCGGAAGCCCATCGTCGGCGATGCGAAGAAGTACTCCAGAAGCTCGTGGTAGAACTCGACCTTCGCACCAGAGACCTTGGTCCACTTGGCCTCGAAGAACCGGCCGAGACGGTGGCGCCGCTTCAGGTCCCCGATCCAAGCGTTGTGTTGGGGCGCTGCGTCGGCGTTACACCAGAGCGCGCCGAGAACCATGGCGGGTTGCCGGTCGTGCGGAAGGTGACAGCTCTCGTCGCAGTAGATGTTGACCGTGTGGGTCATGGCCTCACCCTCACTTCCCCGGTCAGGAGTTTCTGCATCAGGCCGCGCTTCTGTTCGTCGAGGGCGGCGAGGCCGCCCTCCAGCAAGCGGACTTCGGCGTCCGCGGTCGCCAGCACCTCGGCGATGGCGCGCTGCTCGGCCGCGTCGGTGGGGAAGGCGATCTCCAGGTTGAGGAAGTCGCTGGCCGCGAGGTTTGGAAGGCCATCGTTGCGCACGCCAGAGTTGATCACGCGCTGGAGCTGGCGGTTCAGCAGCCCGAGTTCGAAGTAGAATGCGAAGAACTCGGGGCATGCATCGGACCCGCGAGCCCTGAAACTCACGTACACGCCAGGCACGGCTGCCTCATCGTACTCCCGCATCACGTAGACGCATCCCTGAGGGTACGCGTCGGAGTTGCCCCTGTTGTAGGCAAACTCACCGCGCCGCAGCAGCGTGTAGTTCTCCAGGTTCCTCCCTGCGATGACCTTGCTGAACTTCTCGCGCTGGTGGACGAACCCCACGGTTGCCGTGATGCTCAGGACGTCATCGAAGCCTTCGGGGACGACTCGGCTGACCGGCTCGAACAGGTCGCGCATGCGGGCATGCCGCCAGGCCATGCCTCCGAACTGCGGAATCCGCACCTGTCCGGTGAGGAGCCGCTGCATGAGGGCGCGCTTGCGGTCGCGGGCGGCCTCGAGGCGCTGGCGGGTCAGGCTGAGCGCCTCGTCCCAGGTCGAGAGGATCGCCACTATCCGCCGCTGCTCGGGGAGCGGGGGAAGAGGGAGAGGGAATCGGCGCAGTTGGCCACTGTTGATGCTCGCCAGGTTCGTCGACTGCTTGGAGCACCCCGCGAAGTAACGGCGGCCGTAGGGACTCGACGCGAGCGCCGCGAGGTGATCGGGGAGTAGTCTGCCTTCGTGGCAACGAACAGCGAACACATGGTTCTGGTGGAGGCAGACCGGTACCTCCCCTCGCCAGATGGTTCCGCGGCCAAGTTTGTCGAAGTCGCCACCCTCCGTGAACAGAACATCGCCTGTTCGAAGGCTGTACCTGGCGACCTCATCGGCCTCGACGGCTATCTCCTTCACCTCCGACAGGTCCAGGTAGCCATCCTGGACATTCGCCACGCGAAGGTAGGGGCGCGAGACAGGGATCGTTAGGTTGGTCCGCCCTTTCGCAACGCCAGTCTGAACCGAGGCAACGCGGTCCAGCGGGGGCAGTCCCCACTCCTCCGGGATCCACCCGAGGGGGGTGGGCTTGTAGCCTGGGCGGTTGGCGTTGCGGTCGGGCATGCAGATCATCCTTGCGCCGGAATCGAGGCCGGGAGATGGCCCAGCGCCGTGTCGAAGTCCAGCGCCCACAGGGCGTTGACGTAGTGGGCTGCGCCATCCAGGTCGGGGAAGAGGGTGGCGCGGTTGATGTTCATCTTGTTCAGAAGCTGGAGGCATTCGACCCGGCCCCGGTCCGGCATCGTGATCCGCTCCAGGGTGGCCCCAGCAACGTCGCCTTGGATCGCGGTGTTCTCTTCGGCAAAGCGATTGCGGACATACCTCTCAAGCTCGAGGCCATGGGGCATCCTGAGGAAGACCCCCGACTGGTTCGCCAGCCGTGGCGTCAGGTCCTTCATCGGGCCATACACTCGAGGAGCGACGTCCTCGTCGCCCTGCCCACTCTCGATGCAGCTCATCGACAGTGTCCAGACGGCTCGCCGCCGGGGAGCCTTCGGCCTGCCGGTTCTCGCCGGAACGCGCGCGTCCTCGAAGGCGAAGAACAAAGCCACAAAAGGTGCCAGCGTCCAGTCCAGCATGGGCGTCGCGAGCCCATGGTGCTGGGCGAGCGCCCACCATTCGTCCTCGGTCAGTTCCGGCGGATTGGGTCCACGCTTGCCGAGCGCTGCCTGCTGGAAGGCACGAAGGTGCTCCGCCGAGGTCGCAGGGGGACCGGGTATCACCTGGACAGTGTTCCCAACCGGAACCCTCTTCGTGGGGTACTTGCGGGCGTGCCTGTCCAGCCTTGACAGAACCGGCCACGCTGCATCTGCCTGACCGCGGTAGATCAGCGCGCGGCAGAGGCGGTGCTCGTCCCGGATGTAGTCCGCGAAGTCCTCCCAGGACCGCAACGGCACGTCCCGCACTCCCTCCCGGACGTCGAAACTTCGGCGGCGCGCGCTCATCGGCACCCCCGTGTCGTTGCTGGTCCCGCCAGCGAAGGCCGATACAGGCGGAAGACGTCGTTGCGGTGTTTTCTGATGTCATCGCCCTTCACCTTGGACTTGCCGGCATCGCGCCGCGTGGTGAGATCGAGCCAGGCGCGGGCTTTGAGCGGGATCAGGCACGATGCCGGGATGATGGGCACGCCGCTGACCTCGGTTCGGGAGGCAACCACGTAGCGGTAGTACTCGTCGTCCAGAAGAATGGCGGAGAGGCTGGAGATATCCTCGTCAGCAGGGATCGGCGTCAGATGGACCCCAGGCGGCAGCCCCAGGATGTTCCGGGTCAGGAGCTCGATCATGGCAGGGTAACCGTCGCTCTGCGGCTTCTGGAAGCGGTAGAACTGGGGACGCTCGGTGCTGGTCTCCAGGCTCGCGTAGTGCCCGGCGCGAAGGAACTCCCAGAAGCGGACGAAGAACTCGGGCCTGATGGCCTCCACGATCAGGACGAGGTCGAGGTCCTTGGTGGCGCGGAAAGTCAGCCCGCGGTCTGCGAGCCAGACGTCGCAGGCGGCGCCGCCGATGAGGATGTACTGGTCCTCGAAGCCTCGGAAGTGGTCCACAAAGCGCTGGAGGCCAATCACCATTTCATGCCCTCCAGTAGTTCCACGAGCGCGCCCTGCACCCGTTCGTCCGGGCTGTCCCGTAACGACAGGTAGAGCGACAGGCGGTCGACCGTGCGGTCGTTGACGCTCAGGAACGCCGGCTCGTAGCGCCAGAGCTCGATGATGGCGTCACCCGGCTCGCGGTACGGCCGCTCCTGCACCACTCCAGACTCGGCCAGCCGATGAAGCTCACGGTGGTGGGTGGCATACACCGCCACCGGGTCTGCGTTGATCATGGTGTGGCGGGACAGGGCGGTCAACCCGGCTTCGCGACCCTCCGGCCCAAGCTCCTCGGGTCTCACCATGCGGGCGTACCGGCGCGCCTTCACCGGGCTCGACAGGAGCGGCAGGGCACGGTCCCACAGCGCCCGGCTGCGTTCCATGGAAAGCAGGTTGGACTGTCCGCCGGGCAGCGTGTAGCAGAGGCGCTTCTGCTGGAGTTCGCGAATGACGCGCGACACGGCCATGGCAGACCAGCCGAGCATTGCCGCGATGCGGGTCTGCGTCTGCAGAGCCAAGGACTGCCGCTGAAGGTGGTAGAGCAGAAACACCTGTGCCCGCGTCGACAGGGGCGAACCCTCCGTGTTGCCGGTCACGGCGGCGGCTGGATCGCCGCGCAAGTAGACGATGTTCCGCGGCAGGAAGACCTGTTGCCCCGGGACCACAAAGGGAACTCGTTCGGTCACCAGCCGTTTGACCCCATAGGCAGGCAGCGTGCCTAGAACCATAACCACATCCTCACCGAGCTCGCGGCGCAGGGCGGCATGGTGTCGGAGCAGGTCGTCGATGGCGGGAGGCTCCTCTGGCTTCCGGGGTACAACAAAGCACGTTGACCGGTCCAGCAGCGTGCCGTGAAACACCGCATAGGCATTCCCCAGG
>Ga0172371_10010498_pt1 | contig 12508 bp, 12 predicted proteins | sample Lak12m_FD_114543 | JGI IMG/M metagenome (GOLD analysis project Ga0172371, IMG submission 114543) | Freshwater microbial communities from Kabuno Bay, South-Kivu, Congo - kab_022012_12m | ecosystem: Environmental > Aquatic > Freshwater > Lake | place: Democratic Republic of the Congo: South-Kivu... | reverse complement strand
TAACCTCAAGAGCCTTTGAGCCGGGAATGCCTCCCTGAAGAATGGCCTGCGCCTCGCTCGTCGTCAGCTTATGGCACTTTATGCAGTCATGGTCTGTGCTGCTGTTGCCGTATGACACTTGCGTGTTCAGTGCGTAAGCAGCTATAAATGCAAAAATAAATAATATGAATTTACGCATAGGTGATATAATATAACATAATTTATGCTGCGATTGACAAACAGAATCGCAATAAATAGAATAAACTTTAAATCCACCTTTAAAAAGGAATCCAAATGACACTTAAAGAACTCTATAAAAAGGCTATATCCAAAGGCATTGAAAATGACCCCCGCGGAAAAGAAGCGGTTATCAAAGAGCTTGAGGCGAGGAAAAAAGATTTTGAGAAGCTCAAGGAAGATGAAAGGGAATTTTTTGACGGTGAGACTCTTGAGAATCCATATTCCGATTCGCGGATATTAAACGGCACAGGCGAAGAAAAGATAAAATCAGCGCTTGTGGGGATTGATATAGAGGTCGGAGAGTTATTGCTTGCCGAAAGCATGAAGGCAAAGGGAAAGGCCGTGGATTTGATTCTTTCCCATCATCCCGAGGGCAGGGCGTACGCAAACCTCTATTCAGTAATGCAGATGCAGTCCGACATACTTCATAAGTTCGGCGTGCCGATAAACATTGCCGAGGACCTCATGGAAGGAAGGATAAAAGAGGTTGAAAGAAGGCTTATGCCCGTTAACCATACAAGGGCGGTTGACGCGGCAAGGCTTCTGGATGTTCCTTTCATGTGCCTACATACGCCTGCCGATAATATGGTTGCCTCATATTTGCAGAAACTCTTCGACGAAAAGAAACCTTACAGGATTTCCGATGTGCTGGAGATTCTAAAAAACATTCCTGAATATAAAACAGCAAGCTTTAACGGCGCGGGCCCGAAAATTCTTATCGGTTCTAAAAACAGAAAGGCCGGCAAGATATTTGTTGACATGACCGGCGGCACGGAAGGCTCAAAAGAGATATTCCAGAGCCTGACAGCAGGCGGGGTAAACACCATTGTTGCCATGCATCTGAGCGAAGAACATAGAAAAGAGGCGGAGAAAAACCACCTTAATGTTGTTATCGCCGGGCATATAGCAAGCGACAACCTTGGCATCAATTTGCTTCTTGATGAGTTATCCAAGGATTCGCCGCTTGATATATTAGAATGTTCAGGTTTTAAGCGGGTCAAGAGATAAGGGCTAACAGAGGCTATTAGCCATCAGCCAATTATGAAGACAGACAGAGTCCTTGAAGACATAAAATCAAGACTGGATATAGTAGAACTCTTATCGGATTACATAGAACTCAAAAAGTCAGGCCAGAACTATAAGGCAAACTGCCCCTTCCATTCAGAAAAGACCCCCTCATTCATGGTCAGCCAGAGCAAGCAGATATTCCATTGTTTCGGTTGCGGAGCCGGCGGAGACATATTCGGTTTTGTAATGAAATATGAAAATCTTAATTTTCAGGAGGCCCTCCAGATGCTTGCCAGGAAGGCCGGCGTGCAGCTTTCGGGTTACAGGTTTGAGGACGGCCTTGCCGAAAAAAAAGAAAAACTTTATGCGATTCAGAAAGAGGCGTTGGATACATTTGCCGGAAACCTCAAGAAATCAAAGACCGGCCTTGCGTATCTTGATAAACGAGGCGTAAGCCGGGAGATGACCGAGATATTTTCTCTCGGGTACGCGGACAGGGGGAGGAAGGTTCTTTATGACCATTTGAAGGCAAAGGGTTTTGATGATTCTCTTATCATTCAATCAGGGCTTGTCTTTAAAGGAGAAAGCGGGCTTCATGATGTTTTCAAAAACAGGGTTATATTCCCCATATTTAACATTCAGGGAGATGCTATCGCATTTGGCGGCAGGGCTATAGATGAATCAATGCCGAAATATCTGAACTCTCCCGAGACGTTATTATTCAAAAAGAGCGAGACCCTTTACGGGCTTGATATCGCAAAGGACGAGGTCAGAAAAAAAGGTTATATAATGATAACCGAGGGATACCTTGATGTAATGATGTGCCGCCAGCACGGTTTTTTGAATGTAGTTGCCCCTCTCGGCACTGCGCTGACAACAGGCCATCTGCATAAACTCGGCAGATTCACGAAGAAAGTAGTTTTGGTATTTGACAGCGACGCGGCAGGCATTGCAGCCGCGAAGAGGTCGTTGTCAATTTTATATGAGCAGGGATTCAGGAGCAAGGTATTGCTTCTTCCCGAAGGAGAAGACCCTGACAGTTTTCTCAGGAAAAACGGCAGCCGCGCGTTCCAGCTTAGGCTCTCAAAGGCAGAGTCCATGGTGAGCTTTATCCTGAGATTAAAAGGCGATAAATCGGACAATGTCAGGACAGCTATAGGGATAATAGACAATGCAACAGACATGATATTGAGAGAAGAACTGTTTAAGGAATTGGCTGAAAAATCGGGGATAAGGGAGTCTGTTCTCAGGGGAGAAACCAAGAAATATGAGCAAAAGGCGGGCGTCAATAAATCTCCTGTTACGGCAAAAAACGCGAAGTTCCTTTATGACGAGGAGATGCTGCTTCTCAGCGCCATTGTTGCATTTCCGGACAGGGCACTGTATATTTTTGATAGGCTCAATATTGAGAGGGTGAAAGACCCTGTTATACAAAAGATTTTTCAGGAAATAAAGCCTTCAACAAAGAAGTTGAATATGAATACAATGCTTGCTATGCTAAATGATGATGAAAAGGCGATTATAACGAGGCTGTCACTAAATCCCGGATTTGATATTGAACATGTCGATAATAATATCGAGGACTGCCTGAAAAAAATGGCGCATGGAGAAATAGAAGAAAGGATAAAGGACGCAAAGGCTGCCGGAGACCTGAGGCTTCTAAACAGCCTTCTGACAGAAAGACAAAAAATAAAAAGGAGAACCGATGATAGAACGTCCTGATTATTTTGGAACTGAAGAGGAAAGAGACAGAGACGGATTTTCCTTGGTTGATGAGGCCGATGACGACGGGTTGATAGAGGAGGCGAAGGAGAAACCTTCGTTTGAAAATACCGAATATGACCCTGTCAAGATATACCTGAAAGAGATGAGCGGCGTCCCCCTGCTGACAAAGGCAGGAGAGGTTGAGATAGCAAAAAGGATTGAAAGCGGAAGAAGAGAAGTGGCGGAGATTGTTTTTGCCCTTCCTTTTACGATCAAAAAGCTTATTGAATTGGGAGAGTTGATAGAAAAAGGAGGCGCTCCGCTGGCAGAAATAATACAGGACGGCGAGGAGGCGGTTGCAGAAGACCTGTTTGCTGAAGGAAAAAGATTTTCCGATATAACCGGACAGATAAAGAAACTGCACGAAAAGAGAGTCGCCTATCTGAAAAAATTTGCGTCTGAAGGAAACGGCATAGACGAAAAAGCTGCGCGCAAGCTCGAAGATAATATGACGCAGATACTAAATAAAATAGACGGGCTGCGGCTAAAAGAGGACGCGGTGATAGCATTTTCAGAGGAGATAAAAAAGGCAATATCCGAAATCGAAGAGACGGACAGGAAGCTGTCATCGCTCAAGAAGAAGCTCAAACAACATGGCATTAATGCTGATGCCGGCAAAGGAATAACTGACAAGAAAAACGTAAAAGGCGTCAAGGGCGAGCTGATTAATGCATATAACGAATGCGCGGCAGAACTTGCCAAGAAAGAGGCGGCGCTCGGCGTTAAGGCGGAAGACACGAAAAAGACGCTGAAGCTTCTCATGGAAGGAGAAAAGCAGGTTCTTGAAGCTAAGAAGGCGTTAATCGAGGCTAACCTTAGGCTTGTCATAAGCATAGCGAAGAAATATATGGGGAAGGGCCTGAGCTTTTCCGACATGATACAGGAAGGCAATATAGGCCTGATGAGGGCCTGCGATAAATTTGAATATCAGAGAGGGTATAAATTCAGCACCTATGCGACATGGTGGATAAGGCAAGCTGTTACAAGGGCCATCGCGGACCAGTCCAGGACCATAAGAATTCCCGTACATATGGTTGAGACGATAAACCGCATAACACGGATAACGCGGGAACTTGTCCAGGAGCTTGGAAGAGAGCCCGCTATAGAGGAAATTTCTTATAAGGTGGAATTGCCTGCCGAAAAAGTCAGAAGCATTTTGAAAGTGGCAAGGGAGCCTGTTTCGCTTGAAACCCCGATAGGCGATGATGACGACAGCCACCTCAGTGATTTTATTGAAGATAAAGGGACGCTGTCTCCATTAGACACCGCGATACAGCATGACCTGAAGGTTCAGATAGATAAAACGCTTGAAATGCTGAACGAGAAAGAGCAGAAAATACTCCGAAAAAGGTTCGGCATAGGCGACGACACATCACCGCAAACACTTGAAGAGGTCGGCAAAGAATTTGAGGTGACCCGCGAGCGGATAAGGCAGATAGAGGTCGGCGCAATCCGTAAACTGAGGCATCCTTCAAGGAATAAATGGCTGAAGGCCTTTATAAGCAGGGCGTAAATTAGCGCAGTTTGCCAAGTGTTTCTGCCGCCATTTTTTTTAAGAATCTCTCTCTTGTCTTCTTGTCCTTAATCTCCCTCATCGCCTTTGAGCGTATTTTTTTAAGCGCATTGAGGCGGCTTGCGAATGCAGGGCCGTAAAGTTTTTCAAGTTCTTTTCTTATGGCCTTTGCCATTGCCGGGCTTATGCCTGATGTTGATATGGCGATTGTCAGAGGCCCGCGCCGTACCATAGACGGGACAATAAAGTTGCAGAGCGAAGGGGTATCGACAACGTTTACAAGATTCGGAGCGTCTTTGGAGATTTTTTTATTTACATCGTTGGAGTCTGTGGCAGCGATAACAAGAAACGCATTCCTCAGATCGCCTTTTTTATATCCGCGGCATATATGCCTTATGCGGCCCTTGAGTCTCTCCTTCTTTAGCCTCTCCGTGCATTCGGGGCTTATGACTGTTACCTCTGCGCCCGCCCTGACCAGAGACAGCGCCTTTCTTTCCGCGACACTGCCGCCTCCGGCCACAACGCACTTTTTATCTTTCAGATTTAAGAAAACGGGGTAATAGGAAGCCGTTGAACTCACTTTTTAACAGACGCCAGCTTTTTCTTTGCCTGCGGGACGAGGCTGTTTTTAGGATGTTTTTCTATGAGGAGCTTAAAGTATTTTTCCGCGTTATCTTTGTCGCCGCTCTTTTTGTATGACATTGCAAGGTGATACAAAACGCCGGCCTCCTGTTTGAATTCAGGATATTTCTGAAGGATGCTATGGAATCTTTTAATCGCCGCGCTATATGCATCCTTTTTGTAATAAAACGTCCCGACCAGAAATTCATGCTCTGCCATTAGATTTTTGGCTTTCTCGATTCTTACCTCTATGATGTCCCTGTAAGGATTTCTCGGGAACTTTCTTTTTAGTTTTTGAAATTCCTCAAGCGCCTTTGACGCCCCCCCGTATCCGCGGTCAGCCCCTTCAATCTGATTGAAATATATCATCGCGATCTGAAACTGGGCATATGAAGCGTATCTGTGCTCAGGGTATATGTCAATAAATTTTCTGTACTCCTCAACGGCAAGGTCAGGGTCGCCCTCTCTTGTATGCGAATCCGCGATTCTTAGCTGCGCCAGCGGCGCATATTTTTTTGTCAAATCCCTGCTTTTAATCTCAAGCAATACAACTCTTGCCTCTTCGTATTCTTTTTTGTCCATAAGTTCGTTTGCCTTCGCGAATGATTTCTGAGCATCAAATACTTCAGAAGGCTTCGTCGCAGTTTTTCCTGAGCATGAAAAGACGAATAAAATGGGTAAAAGCAGAAGCGCTGTCTTAATTTTTCGCATATCCTTATTTAAGCCTTAAACAGGTCCTTTAGTCAAGAGAGGTCACTGGGAGGGGCCGGCCTTTTTCCCTTCTAATAATTCAATAAACGCACTTACTACGTCAGGGTCAAACTGGGAACCTGCCTCTTTGCGCAGCTCTTCCACGGCCTCTTCCCTTGTCTTTCTTCTGCGCTGCGGACGAGGGGATATCATTGCCTGATATGCCTCTGCAACGGAAAGCATACGCGCAAGAAGCGGTATCTCTTTCCCCTTTAACCCGAGAGGGTAGCCATTGCCGTCAAATCTTTCATGGTGGTACAGGATTGCAGGCAGGATGTTTTCTATAAGAGGGTATTTAATAAGCACCATTTCAGCAAGTCCGGGATGCCCTTGTATTATGGTTTTTTCTTCAGGGGTAAGATTCCCTGGTTTGTTCAGTATATATTCCGGAACGCCTATATTGCCGAGGTCATGAAGTATGCCGGCAATCCTCAGGCTCTCCATCTGCCGCTCTTCAAGATGCATATGTTTGCCGAGCATTATGGCATAGGCCGCAACCTCGATAGAGTGATTCTTTGTGTAATGCGATTTTGAGTCAATTCCATGTGCGATTTTATCAATATTTCTTAATTCAGGGTCTTTAAGGATGGCATCAACCTCTTCGGGGATTTCTCTAATTGAAACCGTAATAGTTTCCTGATAAGTGCAGACCAAATTCCTGCCGCGGTTCTTTGCGAGATATAGCGCCTGATCCGTTTTTCTTACGAGGTCTTCTTTTGAGGTTGCATCGTTAGGATAGCACGCCACTCCCGCGCTTACGGTAAGGATTATCTTTTCGCCGCTTTCCGAGGTGAAGGGATGTTCTGCAGTTGCGCTCCGTATCCTCTCGGCAACAATCACGGCGCCGTCGCACCCTGTTTCAGGCAGCAGGATTATAAACTCCTCTCCGCCGTATCTCGCGGGGAAGTCAACAGTCCGCAATTCTCCGATTATAAGCGCTGATAGTTCTTTCAAGGCCCTGTCTCCTGTCTGATGGCCGTAAATGTCGTTGAAGGACTTAAAATGGTCTATGTCAAGCATAATAAGAGAGAATGTTTTGAAATATCTTTCAGCCCTGTTAATTTCTTCAGAGAGTTTCTTTTGAAACGCCCTGTGATTATTGAGGCCCGTGAGCCCATCCGTAACGGCAAGGCGCGCGATCTCTTCATGAAGCGCCAAGGCCTGAAATGCCTGAAACGCGAAATTAAAAAGAGTGTCCTCGTCATCAGCAGTGAACCCGCCGTTCTTATTCATTGTGAGAAGAAACGCGGACATCCTGTCGTTTGGAGCGGAAAGCGGAAGAGCTAAATAGTTTCTAAGCTGAGGGCAGTCCGGCGGAAGCTGCTCAACAGCCTTGTTTACCCTTAAGACGGTTGATGTTCTGAGCGCGTCGCCGAGAGGCCCGTCGAGCAGCGTCTTAGCACAGTCAAAGGATGAGGCGCTTTCTGCTTTTATTGTGGTCTTGAAGAACTTGAGCTTCTTAGGCGTTCCCTCAAATATGAAAATCCCGCTGTGCTCCGCCTTCAACAGGCTCCTTGTCATCTCAAGGAATACCTGAAGGATTGACTCAAACTTAACCTCTGATGTTATAAAGCCCATCATCTCGGCAAGCATCGCAAGCGCCCTTATGACATTCTGCTCCTTTTCCGATGCGTCTCTAAGCTTTGCGGTTCTTTCCTCTACAGCCGAAACAACCTTATTGAAGTTGTCGGCCACGTCTTCGATCTCATTGCCTGTTTTAATATCAAGCCTGCCGCCGAAGTTTCCTCCGCTGATCTCAGAGGCTATTTTTGAAGCGCCGTCGTGAAGCCCTTTAAGGGGTGTGACGATATTCCTTGTCACGTATCTTTTTATGAAGATGAACGCGGTTATGGCTATGGTAAGGCATCCGCTGATGCATACTATTATTCCTGTCATGCCCTCAAAGAGGTGCATGGAAAGAATATAAAAAGACGTAAGGGCAGCAACGAAGACCGAGATTATTATCAGAGTTATGACATTGAATTTTTTTTCTATGCTCATAGCTTTTTAAGAATTAAGCTCTTTCTGCCTTTTCCTTTTTTCAATGCTTATAAGCAAAAGCGATAATGCCGCCGGAGTGATTCCTGGAATCCGGCTTGCCTGCCCTATGTTTGCTGGCATTATCTTTAGGAGTTTTTCGAGAATCTCTGTTGAAAGCCCGTTAACGGAGGCGTAGTTAAAATTATCAGGTATTCTTTTACCCTCCATCCTTTTGAGCTTTTCCGCCATCTCTACCTGCTTTATGATATAACCTTCGTATTTTACCTGTATCTCAACCTGATTTTCCAAATCAGGGTTCAAAGCCTTTTCCGGAGGGGAGAGTGTTTTGATGACATTATATACAATCTCAGGCCTTTTTAAAAGCTGCTCAAGGCTGATGTTTTCAGATACGGGAGACGCATTAACCTCCGCAAGAATATCATTAACCTGCGATGGCTTAACCCTTGTTTTTTTAAGCCGCTCAATTTCTTCCGAGATGAGCCTCTTTTTTTCTTCAAACTTTTCAAAATCGCTATTGCTGATAAGCCCGATGTCAAATCCCTTTTCCGTCAGTCTCAAATCCGCATTATCATGCCTTAGAAGAAGCCTGTATTCCGCCCTCGATGTAAACATTCTATATGGCTCTGAAGTGCCTTTTGTTATAAGGTCGTCAATCAACACTCCGGTATATGCCTCGTGCCTTTGGAGGATCAACGGCTCCCTTCCCCCGATTTTTAATGCCGCATTTATTCCTGCCATCAGTCCTTGCGCTGCCGCCTCCTCATACCCTGATGTGCCGTTAATCTGTCCACCGAGAAAAAGTCCCTCAATGCGCTTTGTTTCAAGGCTATGTTTAAGCTGAGTCGGGAAAACAAAGTCATATTCAATCGCATACCCCGGCCTCATTATCTCAGCCTGTTCAAGCCCGGGAATGGTGCGGACCAGCTTTACCTGAACATCATAAGGCAGGCTTGTTGAAATGCCGTTTGCATAATACTCTTTTGTCTCAAGGCCCTCCGGTTCCAAAAAAACCTGATGCCTCGGTTTTTCGGAAAATCTTACAACCTTATCTTCTATCGAAGGGCAGTATCTTGGCCCTATTCCCTGTATCTTACCGCCGTAAAGCGGAGAACGGTCAAGATTTTCCCGGATAATCCTGTGGGTCTCGGAATTTGTATATGTTATGAAACACGGAAGCTGCGGGTTTGTTATCTTTTCAGTGCTGTATGAGAAAGGCATAGGAGGGTCATCCCCATACTGAGGCTCTGTCTTTGAAAAATCTATTGTCTTTGCGTCAAGGCGAGGAGGGGTCCCGGTCTTTAATCTTCCCATATCAAAGCCGAGTTCTTTTAAAGACTCCGAAAGGCCGACAGAGGGAAATTCTCCGGCCCTTCCCGCAGGGAAGTTTTCAAAACCGATGTGGATTAATCCCTTGAGAAAAGTTCCTGTTGTCACTATAACAGCCTTTGCTCCGTAGAAGATTCCAAGTGACGTAAGAACTCCTTTAATCTTCCCGTCTTCCGCGACAATCTTTTCCACGGATGCTTGTTTAATATCAAGGTTCTGTTGTGATTCAAGAACCTTCCGCATCTCAAGTTTGTATAAAACCCTGTCTGCCTGAGCCCTTAATGACCAAACCGCCGGGCCCTTTGATTTGTTCAACACCCTGAACTGGATGCCTGCCTTGTCTGTTACCTTTGCCATCTCTCCGCCCAGCGCGTCTATCTCTCGCACAAGATGGCCTTTTGCAAGCCCGCCGATTGCAGGATTGCATGACATCTGCCCGATTGTATCAAGGTTCATTGTGAAGAGACAGGTTGAAAGTCCCATGCGCGAAGCAGCAAGGCTGGCCTCGCACCCTGCATGCCCCGCGCCGATAACAATTACGTCATAATCCCTGTCTATAAGCATGATTTATTATAACTTATTGGAGGCATCTGCCCTATTGATTCAAATTTGCTCATTGAGCTAAACTAATTTTGCGAATATGCTTTAGTCTGTAGAAGATAATTTATCCCTCAGTTATTGCAGCGATGGGGTAAATAAGAGTAGAATAAAAGCATAATTTAATAAGGGAGGGTTGGGGTTAAAATGGCGACACTAACAATAGAATATCCCGATGAAATTTTAGTCTCGTTGAAGGAGAGCAAGGCTGCTTTTTCCAAGGAATTAAAAATAGCTGCAGCGATAAAACTCTATGAGCTTGGGAAGCTGTCATCAGGGAAAGCTGCCAAACTTGCCGGAATGGATAAAATATCATTCTTAAAGACTATGGGACAGTACCGTATATCTATTTCAACATTGGAAGAGTTTAAAGAGGATATGAAGGTTGCCATCCGCTAAGAATATAGTCGTTGTGAATTCTTCTCCCCTTATCTACCTCTCTGCAATCGGTAAAGTCAGCATTTTGAAAAAGCTTTTTCACGAGATTATTATCCCTGAAGCCGTAAGACGCGAGATAACGTCCGGGGGTAAAGACAATTTCGCTTCTAAAGAGATAACCAGCGAGAAATGGATAATAACCAAGCGAAGGTGACAAAGAACCTGAGAGCTAAGAGCATGCCTTTGCCGTCGCGTAACGAAAAGGGTTGGTTGCCTCGTGAATGAATTGAACACCGTTGGAACCGAAGTTAGATATCTTCTACCGGCTTTCGCCCACTTCTTAGTCATCATTAACGCAGGCGCGTTAAAACATGGATAAATGAAGAACCACTCCATGTCGTTGCAGCGGTTGATATATTAACAGGATGGAGTTTTGTTATATGAATAAGGGTCAGGCTTGCGAATATGCAAATAGGATAATAGGAATAGTAGAAGCGGCTCAGGTCTTTAATCTTGATTTCCTCAGTTTTATTTCGCTCATCAGCTTCTTCGCGGGTGGCAGTTGCAAAATCTCCTTCTGCCTTTGTACCCATTCTTTAGTGAGAGGCTTCATAGAGGGTTTTGCCCTTTGTCAGAACCTTGCGCATGAAAAAATCGTTCTGAGAAATACGCGTTCTAACCTGTGACGGCGTGCGCACAAGGAGGTCAATAGGTATGGAAGGGCTAATGCTTTCAAGTATTTCAACCGCTTTGTATTGCCCCTTCCCCTTAAAGGCCATGATAACCAGAAAATCTACATCTGAATCATGGTCAGGTTTTCCATAGGCATGCGATCCGAATAAGATTATCTTTTGCGGCTGATATTTCTCAACGATTTTGTCTTTAATTCTTTTAATTTCTTTTTTAATATCCCTTTTACTCATCTTAACCAGCCCTCATATTTATCAAATTATAACAAAAGGCGGCTTATTATTGCTGCGCGATTTCGTTATAATAATCAAAACCGGAGGTGGGTTATCGCTTCAATAATTATAGACGGTTACAATCTAATCGGCATCCAGCACAGAGACCTTGAAGGCCAGAGGCAGAGGCTTGTGGAAAGGCTTGCCGGATACGTGAAGATAAAGGCGCATGACGTTGTTGTTGTGTTTGACGGGTGGAAGAGCGGAAGCGGAGAGGAAAACCGCTCAGTAACTAAAGGGGTGACAGTCATTTATTCAAAACTCGGAGAAAAGGCAGATGCTGTCATAAAGAGGATAGTATCATCCGAGAAGAAGCAGTGGATTGTCATCAGCTCAGACAGGGAGATCGCCGACCACGCGTGGGCAAACGACTCTGTGGCATTGTCTTCTGATGATTTTTTGAATATCCTTGAACGCTCTCAAAAAGCTGTAGACGGCGATTTCGAGCCGATTGAAGATGAGGGCTATGATTTGAAAAGGAAAGGAAGCCCGAGAAAGCTTTCAAAGAAAGAAAAGGCAAAGAAAAGGGCTATTGATAAACTGTGAAGAGTCCCCAAGGCGCAACAATTATTAAGATTTAAAAATTAAGTCAGTCAACATCATTGTATTGCTTGCGTATCTCTGCCAGCCTTGCCCTGTAAGTTTCGGCATCACCGTAATCAACGAATTTATGATAACGTGAATGGCGTTTGCCTTTTCCTGATGCATGTTTTATCGGGCACCAGTACTGTTCTGTGCGCGCGGCTACTTCGGTTGAGTATGACAGAAGGCCGTTGAAGTAGCTGCAATAATCACAGCTCAGCCTCTCAATGAAATTCAGATATTTTAAGTAGTGGCGGTCAAGGATAATATGGTCTTTGCGTTTGACCTTTAGGATTTTATAGACAGGAAAGCATACCATCTGATACAGCGAGATAGAGGCATCAAATATGAGGGCCGGTATAATCATCGCGTATATCACCGGTCCGGATAACGCAGTGAGAAGAGAAGACCTTATGACATAAAGAAACAATGACCCGGCAAATTTTTTGTGCAGTTCGGCAATCTCTTTTTCAAATACAACTTTGCCTTTTTTGACCGTATATTTTAATTCTTCCTCCTTTCGTATCATTTCCTTCTGAACACTCTTTTCCAGTTCCCTGATTTCATCCAGAATCTCGTTAAGCCGGTTGCTCATAACCCCTCCAATTCGTCATTTGCTTACCATGACTTTAACATATGCGGCGGGGTGAATATAGGATAGCTAACCTATATCCTATATTCCCTGATAAGCAATAAAAGAAGAAGCAAGAAAGAAGGCACCGCAGGGTATAATGTTAAAGTTTTTGGAGAAACAAACATTTCACCCGGGAGGTGCCTTATGAACATT